>LFCJ01003676.1_pt1 | contig 11247 bp, 7 predicted proteins | sample 643141 | NCBI WGS metagenome assembly LFCJ01 (sample SAMN03766243, study PRJNA286221) | soda lake metagenome | biome: soda lake; feature: Kulunda steppe; material: water; isolation source: sample B1-Br-g2 brine of Lake Bitter-1 | place: Russia: Kulunda steppe | collected 2010-07 | reverse complement strand
TCGATGGACAGCCGATCTTGACCCACTGTTTTGAACAGCTCATCGAGTTGGGAGCCGATGAGTTGGTTGTCGTTGTGGGCTATCTCAAAGAAGTCATTATCGACCACTACGGGGATGACTTCGAGGGTGTTCCAATCACCTACACACATCAACGTGAACAGAAAGGGTTGGCACACGCATTGTTGACCGTCGAAGGCCAAGTTCACGATGACTTCATGCTCATCCTTGGGGACAACATCTTCCATGCAAACTTAGAGGATCTCGTTCGACGCCAACAAGAAGAGCGTGCAGATGCAGCCTTCCTCGTTGAGGAAGTGCCATGGGAAGATGCAAGTCGATACGGTGTCTGTGAAACTAACAAATACGGTGAAATTACAGACGTCGTCGAAAAACCAGACGAGCCAAAATCGAACTTGGTGATGACTGGCTTCTACACCTTTACGCCTGAGATTTTCCACGCCTGCCACCTCGTCCAGCCATCGAATCGTGGCGAGTATGAAATCAGTGAAGCGATCGACCTGCTGATCCGATCGGGCCGGACGATCGATGCGATCGGTTTGGATGGCTGGCGTATGGATATTGGCTATCCAGAAGATCGTGACGAAGCAGAACGTCGACTGCAAGATGCAGATTCCGTAGAGCAGCCTGCATCTGCAGACGACTAAATACCGAGAGAAAAGCTGCTTTTTTGGTCGTTAGGAGTTCAACACGAGTGGTTCGTACCAGTCGCGATTCTGTTCATACCAGCTGATGAACTCGTTGACGCCGTCTCGGATATCTCTGGTTGGCTCATACCTAGTTAGTTCGGTCGCTTTCTCGATATTTGCGTGCGTATGTTCGGCGACGACAGGACCGCGATCAGCAACAAGATGCCGCGTTGGGCGTTCATTACATAGACTTTGACTGGCCAATAAATAAACTCCAGAGCAGATTTGCCTATATGTCGCGGTGGCGATCGTCTCAGCGGTTGTCAACCAAGGCAGTGTTGACTCTCACTTCACTCTTGCTGTGCTCGGGTATCTCATCGGTATTGAGCCACTAAAACAGTTTTCGAGATACTGAGCTGTAAAGCTCAACTCTAATCTAATAGAGAACCTGAAAATGAGGTCTTAAACAATCGATTACACAATAATTAGTCATCAGATTGTGCTACGGCCCTCTCGTCCTCCGTTTCGAACACATTGACCCAGATCCAGACAAACGAAATAAAACAAAGCGGCGGTTGCAAGACGAAAAAGACCTGACGTAATAAAACTAAGTTTGTATTCGGTAGTAAAGACTGTTTTATACACTCATATGTACATGAAGTATCACATCTCATGAGGTGTTATTATTCACTAATATGATATATTATAGTACGTGAAAGGGTAGTTATTTACTAACTGACTTACACCTCTGATATAGGATGTCAGTCCTGTATAGAAAGACAGAATTTATCAACGTGGTCAAATTAGGATTGTGGGGGTCTTGCTGTGATTGAATGCACTATTCTTACTAGTTTCCCTGCTTCTACAGGAGAGGTACGCTAATGGCAACACAAATTCCAGATACGCGTGAAAAAAACTCTAGCCCTTCTGATGCTGGTGGGCAGGATCCATTTGCTGAATTTGATACACTGGTGGTTGGTGTTCCAACATATAATGAGGAGATTGCAGTTGGGAGTCTCGTTATTGAGGCCCAGCAGTATGCAGACGAAGTAATTGTTGTTGACGATGGTAGTAGTGACAATACAGTCCGCATTGCACAAAATGCTGGAGCTACAGTCATCGAACATAAGGAAAACAAGGGAAAAGGTAGAGCCGTTCAAACACTGCTTGAGTCAGTTACTGAACGTGATGTAGACGGACTTGTGTTGATCGATGGTGATGGGCAACATATTCCAGAAGATATTCCAGAGGTAGCACGACCCGTCTTAGATGGTGATTGTGATATCTCGATCGGGAGTCGGTATCTTGAACATGAAAAAACTGAGACACCACTGCACCGGAGGTTTGGACAGCGTATCCTTGATTTATTAACGCTAGGCTCATCAGGTGTAAGCCTCACAGATACACAGAGTGGGTTCAGAGCATTTTCACCCAGAGCAATATCACAACTAAATCTTAGGACAGATGGTATGGGGATCGAAAGTGAGATGATCAGCGATGCGCAAGATCGTGATCTCAGTATTACAGAGGTACCGATCGAAGTACGATATGAAGGTGTTGATGGGCAGACGTACAACCCACTACAGCACGGTTTATCGGTTGCAATGTTTATTTTACAATTGATACGCGATCGGCACCCATTGCTATTTTTTGGTGTACCAGGAATGCTTGCACTGATTCTTGGTGGCGCAGTTGCCTTCCAAACAGCGTGGTTGTATCAAACAACAGGTGCGTTCCACCAATGGCGTGGGCTGATTAGTGGGTTTACCATTCTTATCGGTGTTATTGGTGTCTTTTGTGGACTAGTTCTGAGTCAGATCCAAAATATTATTTTGAAAGTCAATGAGTAATCAAAAAGCGTCTCACACGAACACGAAACTTGCGTTTGTACTGGGTACCCGTCCAGAAATAATAAAGATGGCACCGCTGGTCCGAGAATGCCAACAGCAAAATCAGCCATTTATTTTGATTCATACGGGGCAACACTATTCAGACTCATTGGATTCTGTATTCTTTGAGCAGCTTGAACTACCAACTCCTGATTATCACCTTGGTGTTGGTTCAGCACCACATGGTGAACAGACTGGGAAAATGCTCATTGAGATCGAACGTGTTCTTCATCAGGAAGAGCCACATGTTCTCTTTGTTCAAGGAGATACAAATTCTGTCTTGGCAGGAGCACTTGCAGCAAGCAAGCGTGATTGCGAACTCGCTCATGTGGAAGCAGGCCTTCGGAGCTTTGACCGAAATATGCCTGAAGAAACAAACCGGGTTGTTGCTGACCACGTCTCTGATTATTTATTTGTTCCAACCAGCCAAAGCAAAGAATACCTTCTCGAAGAAGGGATCCCAAGAGAGCGTATTGTCGTTACTGGTAATACGGTTGTTGATGCACTCTACAGAAATAAAGAGATTGCACGAAAAAAAAGTAGTATTCTTTCTGAGTACGATGTTCAACCAGAGGAGTATTTCCTCATGACTGCACATCGTGCTGAAAATGTTGATAATAAACAACGGTTTGAAAACTTACTGTCTGGTGTTGCAAAAACAGCGAAAGCGTATGCGTTACCCGTAATATATCCCGCACACCCGCGTGCGAGTAAGAAAATCAAAGAGTTTGGCTTGGATATTCCAGATCAAATTCAAATTGTTGACCCAGTTGATTATCTCGATTTTATTCAATTACAATCTCAAGCGAAACTCATACTCACGGATTCAGGTGGAGTACAAGAGGAAGCATGTGTCCTTGGAACCCCGTGTGTAACCCTTCGAAATAACACGGAGCGGCCTGAGACTGTTGACGTTGGAGCCAATCGGTTATCTGGTATTGAACCAAATGCCATATTCAAAGAAGCACGAATGATGATGACAGCTACAACAAAATGGCAAAACCCATTTGGAGATGGAACCGCTGCACAAAAGATGCTTGACGTAGTGACAACAAAGCGAATGGAAACAGTGATACAATGAGTTCAGTTTGCGTACATGGATTGGGATATATTGGATTGCCAACTGCAGCGATGTTAGCAAACTATGACAACACCGTCTACGGCTACGATGTCAGTGATAAAGTGACAAGCCAACTTCGAGATGGAGAGGTACATTTTGATGAGCCTGGGCTTCGGGCATTTGTCACTCAAGCACTTGATTCGGGACAGCTAGAGGTTGTCGACGAGATTGTTGCGGCCAAATATCACATTATTTGTGTACCAACACCGTTCGATGAAGAAAAAAAAGAGGCAAATTTAACGTATGTTCGATCAGCAGGCGAAGCAATCAAACCGTATCTTCGTGAAGGAGATACGGTCATCTTAGAGTCGACCGTTCCACCAGGAACGACTGCTAACGTATTAGGACCAATTCTTGAGGATACGGGGTTGGTTGCTGGAGACGACTTTGCGCTCGTTCACTGCCCAGAGACCGTTCTTCCGGGCAACATCATAACTGAACTCCAACAGAATAATCGAATTATCGGTGGAGTTAATGGTATTTCAACAGAATCTGCAGTACACTTGTACGAGTCTTTTGTCGACGGTGAAATCCGAACCACATCAAACCCTACAACTGCAGAGTTTGTGAAACTGATTCAAAATACATTCAGAGATACTAATATTGCGTTAGCGAATGAAATCGCAAAGCTCGCCCACGATTATGAAATCGATTCGAGGGAAGCGATCGAACTTGCAAATGAACACCCACGCGTCGATATTCTTCAACCAGGGCCGGGTGTTGGTGGGCATTGTTTACCGATCGATCCCTGGTTTTTGGGCCAAAATTCAGATCTGTTGGAACTGATCAAAGTAGCTCGAGACGTCAACGATGGAATGTCTCAGTACGTGATTCAGCTTCTTGAAGACGAACTTGGTTCACTGGCCGGTAAAAAGATCACAATCCTCGGAGTTGCATACAAGGGGAACGTTGGAGACACACGAAAGAGTCCTGGGTTGAAGCTGGCTCGCGAACTCCAGCATATCTCTACAGATGTCACCGCACCAATGGCTGATGGTGGCTCTCCAGTTGAAATTGCCATTCATGACCCTCATGTAGAAGATCCAACACTCAATCTGAAGTCACTTGAAGATGCTGTCGAAGGAGCAGATGGAATTGTCATTGCAACTGGACACGACGAATTTGCCAATCTAGAGCCTGAAGCTGTTCAAACAGGTAATGATACTGTTCTTGTCGACACATTTGCTCTGCTTGACAGCGGTAAATGGAGTGATTCAGGTATTACTCTATGCCAAATTTAATCATATGAACAATATTAGTGATTCAAAATCCGTTGCAATCGTCTCCCAACACTTTCCACCCGATAAATCCGGAAATGCATCTCGTGTTCATGACACCGCGAGACATCTTGTTGACGAAGGCTGGGACGTGAATATTGTATCACCACCACCCGCTTTCCCACATGGACAGTTCGAACCTACATGGAAACGTCAGCAATCACACGAGATAGATGGAATAACAGTGCATCGGCTATGGGCGTGGCAACCATTCGATGAGGATCCAAATTTCCTCAGCCGTATGGCCTACTATCTTCTGTTTCCGTTACACACACTGTTTTGGATGCTATTCTATCATAGAAAATTTGACGTCATTATCACTTCGTCACCACCGATATTTACTGGTATTGTCGGACTTCCGTTTGCATTGCTTGGAAACACCACATGGCTAGTCGATGTCCGTGACCTGTGGATCGATGCTTCTGTTGGGCTTGGATTTATCAAGTCTGGTGGTATCGGAGAACGGATGGCAAGACGGTATGAGCAACTAGTACTGCGAAAAGCCGATCGCGTGACAGTAACGACTGTCGTTCTTGGTGATCGATTGATTGAATTATATGGACTTGATGAAACCAAAATTACTCACCTACCAAATGGCGTTGACACGGACCGATTCAAGCCGAGTGAAACAGATTCTGATCCGATAATTACATACACAGGAAATGTTGGTCATGCACAAGATTTAGAATCTTGTATTCGTGCAATAGGCAAACTTGATCGTAATGATGTCTCCCTCAAGATTGTTGGAGATGGTGACGTAAAATCGGATCTCGAACAAATTGTCCGTGAAGAGGATTTGAATGGAGTGGTGGAGTTTACGGGACTCGTCCCTCGAGAAGAAATTCCAGAGATTCTTGATAATGCAATGATTGGTATTGCACCGTTGAAATCAACAGACATGCTTGAGTATGCTGTGCCAACAAAAGCCTACGAATATATGTCGTTTGAGCTTCCGGTTGTTGCTACGGGCATTGGTGAACTTCAGTCTCTCATCGATCAATCTGGTGGCGGTTATTTGGTTGACAACGATCCAGATGCGATCGCAGAGACATTTGAGCTACTGTTGGAAAGCGAAGAAACACGCACTGAGATTGGGAAAAGCGGCCGAAAGCACATGATTGAACACTATGACAGGGGGGTTGTTGCAAATCAGTTAGGTACTACTCTTGAAGAGGTGAAGAGGACGTGAGTCAATTAAACGAAGAAGACAATTTAGAATCGACTAGTCGACTCTCATTTTTTATAGATCCAAACAATTGGCCACTATTCTACCATACGGGAGAGAATATGAAGGCAAGACAATTGATTGGGATTGCCGAGAGAAAACTACGCCACGTAATAATTCCCCGACTGCCAATCGACTTCGACCAACGGTATGAAGAACAGATCCCAAACAAACTCGTTGTTACACCACAATCGATTGCGGGGAATTCCAATCTTCTCAGAAACAGTCTGAGTGAATCAGAGCGTGAAAATTACCGAAATCTTATCGCCGACGCCTCAGAAGGGAAGATAACGTTTCTTAACCGATCGATCGAATTTGACGGAGATATTGATTGGGATCATGATCTTCTCGATGAATACCCGTTACTCTGGCGTCTAAAGCTCCAGTCATTCGAATTTCTTGAATGGGCAGTTCTTGGTTTTGAAGATCCTTCAGGGGCTGGTAGGGTGCATGAACAATTTCAACGCTGGCTCCTCTCTTGGACTACTGACAATCCGATTGGGGAACAAAAATACCTTCGTCGATCATGGATTCCTCACTCAGTTTCACTTCGTATCCTGAACTGGAGCCGATATGCGGCATGGTGTGAACAAGCAAATATTCTTGTTGACGATCGTTTGTACCGTCAAATATACAAGAATACACTATTTCTTGAGAATCACATTGAGTTCGATGTTGGTGGCAACCATCTGATTGAGAATGCTATCGCACTCGTTGTTGCCGGTGCACTCTTTGAGAATCACTCCACTGAATGGACAAAGAAAGGCTTGGACCTGTTAGATCACGCTAGTAAAACGCAGTTTTTAGCTGATGGTGGTCACTTCGAGAGAAGCCCAATGTACCACTTAATGGTCTTGCGCCGATATGTGACTGCATCTAATCTGTTATCTAGCACTGATTACTCGACTCTACAAATAGAAACAACTGCAAAAAAAGGGCTTGGGTTTCTCGAAGAAATTTCAAAGCCCAATAATAAAATTCCTCTCCTAAATGATTCTGTCCGTGGTGAGCAGATCAAAGCAGACAGCTGTATTACATATGGTGAATTGTGTAACTTACATGGTGTAACTACTATGTTAGATGGTCCAGATGGGTCTGGATATAGTAAATTGATAGCCAATAATAGCACGCTCCTCATTGATGTTGGTGACGTTGGACCTCCCCACCTGCCGGCCCACTCTCACAATGATCAACTAAGTGTTTATCTCTGGATTGATGGCGTTCCAATTCTGACCGATACAGGAGTATATGATTATGCACCAACACCTCTACGCCAATATTCTCGTAGTGTTAGTGCTCATAATACGGCACAATATCAAAATAAAGAGCCAATTTCGATTGGTGGGAGCTATTTGATGGGACGACGGACAACAATTGAAGTACATAAACAAGGGGCAAATAGGATACAGGCAGAGTGCTCGCGCCAATCCCAAGTTGGTATAGATTACAAACATATTCGAGATATATCCACCGCTGAAGGGAAGTGGATAATCACTGATCTCATCACGTCAGGTGATGATGATGGCGAATACACCGTTCGGTACCATTTTTCACCAGTGGTTGATGTTCACGAAACCACCAAAAGTGGAAGTTCTTATTCAATCAATAATCAGAACACTGAGATTGGAAGGATAACTGTGTCTGGCGATACGACTGTTAAAATTTCTGAAAGCCAGTATTTCGAACGATACGGTCAAAAACACAGTAGACAAATGATAACAGCGACATCAAGTGTTGGGAATAAAATAGTAACTCATATTACGACGAAAACAGGGTCATTTTAGTATGGACGTGACAAATACTAACATATTACAGATATTGACTGTAAAAAGACCGTTTTACCCTCAAATTACGATAGGGAACTTGTCTCGATTATAGATTACTAATGAAACAACTAATACAAAACTTCAAAGATGGCGAATTGCGGATGGAGGAGGTTCCAGTGCCACAGGTAACTAATGGAAGCGTACTTGTGAAAACTACTTACTCATGTGTAAGTGCTGGAACAGAGAGTGCAATGATCAAACTTGCTCGACAAAACCCACTTAACAAAGCACGGGAAAGGCCCGATCTCGCTAAACAAGTTATTGAAAAAGCGCGAAACGATGGGATCATTCCAACCTATCAGGCTGTTAAAGGTCGCTTAGAACAACCTGAGCCTCTGGGATACAGTTCTGCAGGTCAGGTTATTGATGTTGGGTCGGATGTTGATGGAATCCAGGTTGGTGACAGGGTTGCTTGTGCTGGTGCAGGGTATGCATCGCACGCTGAATTCGTGTCAGTTCCAGAAAACCTTGTTGCAAAAATTCCAGAAGGTGCTGAGCTTGAGGATGCCGCATTTACTACTCTCGGGTCGATCGCAATGCAAGGTATTCGACGTGCTGATCTATCTCCTGGTGAAACGGTCGGAATCATTGGATTAGGTCTCGTCGGTCAATTGTGTGTTGGTATCTTAAATGCATATGGGTTCCCAACAATTGGCTTTGACATCCAATCTCAGCAAGTCGAGAAGGCGAAAGAACTTGGACTCTCACAAGGACTGGCGCTTGGAACAGGGAATCCAAAAGCAGAGGTTAATGAATTTACAAACAGATCTGGATTAGACGCAGTGATTGTCGCTGCATCGACGAATAGCAATGATCCAGTGGAGTTGGCAGGCTCCATTGCCCGTAAACAGGGGACTATTTCGGTTATTGGAGATGTCGGAATGGATATCCCACGATCGACCTACTATGATAAAGAACTTAATTTCAACATCTCAAGGTCGTACGGTCCAGGTCGGTACGATCGATCATACGAAGAGAAAGGATTAGATTATCCGATCGAGTACGTAAGATGGACAGAGAACCGGAATATGCAAGAGTTCTTGCGACTTCTCGGATCGCAACGCCTCTCACTTGATCCGATTAAGACCCACACGTTTGATTTTGAGAAATCATCCACCGCTTATGAAATGATACTTGATCGATCGAGTGATGAGTACTACTCCGGAATCTTGCTCAAATACGCTGACGACGTTCATAAAAAGTCCAAAGTTGAGTACAACTCTACTAAGAGATCCGTGATAGACTCTGGAACGGTCAGTGTCGGACTGATCGGTGTTGGTACGTTTGCTCGTTCGAAGATCATCCCCATATTGTCTGACATAGACAATGTCGACATCCATGCAGTTGCTTCGCAAACAGGAAAAACGGCGGCAGATGTTGCTCAGGAACATAGAGCTGGTTATGCAACATCTAATCCGGACGACGTTCTCGAGGATCCGGATATTGATTTAGTTATTATTGCGACACGTCATAATACACATGCATCCCTTACGATTACAGCGCTAAAGAACGACAAAAATGTTCATCTTGAGAAACCACTATGTATTGATCGCGATGACATCCTGAAAATTATTGAGGCAGAGCAGCAATCAAGTGGTCGTCTGATGGTCGGTTACAACCGGCGATTTTCCCCACAAGCAAAGGAAATCAAAGAAACGTATGAGCGTGCGGACTCTCCACTGATGATCAACTATCGAGTTGCAGTTGATCCCCTTCCCGATAATCACTGGGTACGAGACTCAGCCATAGGAGGCGGTCGAATTCTCGGTGAAATTTGTCATTTTGTGGATTTTGCACAGTATATCGTGTCATCTCAACCACAATCCGTTTTCGCTACAAATCTGGGAGATACCGACACGGAAGACGTATCGATACAAATTAAATATGCGGACGGTAGTATCGCTAATATTCAGTACATTACTGTTGGAGATTCGTCAACGTCCAAAGAGTATATCGAAGTATTTGGGTCTGGTTCGAGTTATAAAATAGATAATTTCAAAAAGGGGCGTCTCTCTCTTCAACAAGATAAGGGCCACAAACGGGAGTTTGAGGAATTTCTCTCTACAATAAAAAAAGAAGAGCCATCACCGATACCAATTAGTGAAATCGTAGCTACAAGCCGGGTAACATTTGCAATTAAGGAATCAATCCGTCAGCAATCATCCGTTTCTATCACTAAGGAGCTGGTGTAAATGGTGTATGACAAAGTAAACAATCTCTTTCGGAGTCTTCCTCCGGCTGCAAAGCGCAGTCTTCGAGTAGTGCCTCTCAAATATCGTCTTGGTGGAAGTGATTTCTCTGAGACGTTTGATTTCCTTGAAGAATCAGAATATTGGGAGCGTGACCGCTTAGAGTACTACCAACAAAAGAAACTAGAAGAACTGCTTGACCATGCCGTTGAGACAGTCCCTTACTACAGAAATGTCGATCTTAAGCACGACGACCCGTACCGAAATCTGAAGGAATTCCCCATTGTTGATAAAGAGACTATCCGCAAAAACCCGGAGATGTTTATTTCAAACGTTGTTAATGAAGTGAACACATATCATGTTACTACTGGTGGGACCTCTGGCGAACCCTTTGAATTCAGGTTAGATAACTCTACGTATGGTGAGGAGTGGGCATTCATAATGACTGGTTGGCGGAGAATGGGATATGAACCTGACGATCAAATGATTTCATTTAAAGCAGTCTCTTATGAAAGAGCTGATGAGGGAATTTTCTGGAAGTATAACCCCCTCTACAACACGTATGAGTTTTCACCTTTCCATCTAACACCAGAGAATATCACAGAGTATGTTAAGAAAATAAACAAGATTGATCCTAAATATATCCATGGCTATCCCTCCGCAATTACGACCTTAGCAAACCACGTGAATAATACCAATGCACAGTTTCCGCCCATTGATGGCGTATTCGCTGCTTCCGAGAATGTCTATAATCGACAGAGAGAAATTATCGAAAATGCGTTCAACACGAGAGTGTTTTCACACTACGGCCAAAGTGAAAAAGTAGCGTTGGCAGCTGAGTGTGAATATACGTCCAGTTATCATGCGTACCCTCAATACGGATATACAGAACTACTCAATGATGCTGAAAAAGAGGTTGATGTCGGAGAAACAGGCGAAATTGTTGCAACAGGATTTTTGAATACTTATCTTCCTTTTATCCGGTATCGAACCGGTGATTATGCAGTGAAAGGTCCCATAGGCGATTGTAAATGTGGGAGAGCTTATCGAGTATTACCAGAAATCCAAGGTCGT
>LFCJ01003675.1_pt1 | contig 11248 bp, 9 predicted proteins | sample 643141 | NCBI WGS metagenome assembly LFCJ01 (sample SAMN03766243, study PRJNA286221) | soda lake metagenome | biome: soda lake; feature: Kulunda steppe; material: water; isolation source: sample B1-Br-g2 brine of Lake Bitter-1 | place: Russia: Kulunda steppe | collected 2010-07 | reverse complement strand
CGCCCACAGCGGCGCCCCCCGCCCCTCCCCCGCCAGAGTCTGGTGCGCCCAGGACGGTGGAAGGTGGAAGTGTGTGTGTGTTTGTGTGTGTGTGTGTGTGTGTGTGTGTGTGTGTGTGCAGCTGTGTCAAAATGTGCGCCTGCAGCCGCACCCCCAGTTCCTACCCCGCCAGGGCCTGGTGCGCCCAGAAAGGGTGCAACCGAGCGTCTCGCGCATATGGCGGAGCGGTGTGCAAGGGTGCTGCCACACTATCTGCATCATCCCTGCTTGCATCGTCCGCCTGTCTGTCTGCATCATCCGTACCTGCATCGTCCGCCGTTCTACCTGCATCATCCCTACTCGTATCATCCCTCAGTACCACCCCGCAGGCCTCTTGTCATGTTGTGCCCTGTGTCATGTTGTGCCTCTTGTCATGTTTGTTGTGCCTCTTGTCATGTTGTGCCTCTTGTCATGTTGTGCCCTGTGTCATGTTTGTTGTGCCTCTTGTCATGTTGTGCCCTGGGCAAGAAGGGTAGCAAGCAGCGTTGAGAGTTTTGTGTGTCTAAGAATTGAGTCCCTGTGCGCTCCTCTGGAGCTGGTGACAGGTGTCTGCTGCGCTGGCCCTGTGGGAGGGCCATATGCTCAAGCGCCGGCCCTTGTGCACCTCATGCTGAATTGCGCAGCCGGGCGCATGCTGTGCCTGCCTTTGTGTCCAACGACCATGTACCCTTTTTGTGCGCTGCAGGTGCAGGCCCTAATGGCGTGCCTGCCCCGCCTGCCCCACCTGCCCCACCTGTTCCAGAGGCCGCTGACGGCGCCGCTGTCGCTGCCCAGGTTGCCGCGGCTGCCGTGAATGCCGTGGCCGCTGCGGCGCCTGCTGCGACAGCAGACATCCCTCCTGCGCCTGCACCCTCAGGTGTGTGTGTTTGGTGTTTGTGTGCGTGAGTGCGTGTGCATGTGCATGTGTTTACGATGAAAGCGTGAGGCTGCTTTGGAAGCTGCTTGGGGGCTGCAGGACTGGTAGTTCCATATCAGACACCGTGAGGACTTTTACCCCCCTTTTCATACCTTTCCTCCCCTCGCTTGCACTACAATCTGGGAGCAAGCGCTGGTCAACATTGTGCTCTCTCTTCCACTGCCCTAATCAACTTTCCTGTCTTTCACGCATGACCTTGAGATGATAAGACCTTAACATGAATATCACAGGCCATATGGAGCCCTCTCTCAACTTGGTGCAAGTTGGGAGGATGCATCAGAATGGCCCTCAAGTAAAGCTGGAAGACTCCTTGAATTTGCTCAAAAGAAAGAAACTCTCCAAGTACGCCAAGGGGGTCTATAGAGATCTAGAACGCCGCCAGCCATCTTCGCAAGCCCTTGCATATCCCTAAGAATAATTTGTAGGCAAAAATGGTTCACAGGTAAATTCAGGCATATCCTGGAACGATCCAGCCAAATGCAGTGGCACCTACCCCAAGGGCAGCATCTTAAAACCCCTTGCACATGTACATTGGCTTGTAAACGCAGCGGTAGCTCCGGAGGATCCCTCGAACCCATCCCAGTCAGCTGTGGAGGCAGCCATGGCATGGGCCCAGCAGGTGAGTTTCCCAATCCATATCGATTTGTGCAAGGATTGTGCAGGCCCTCACAGCGTGCGCGCGTGTGTGATGTGCTAGTGCCATGCACTGGACTGCCTCCTGTACTCTCCTGCACCGCGCTGGGCTGTGAGGTCTAGCACACGCTGATCCGTGTGGTATGAGCAGCATCCTCGCGCGGCCTGCGTCAGTGACTCAGCCAGGTGCATATGGGCACTTAAGGGGAGCTTGCAAAGGGGAGGATACACATTTGCAATGGCACTTGGAGGGAGCTTGCAAAGGATACACATTCGCAATGGCACTGATGGGGAGCTTGCATAGGACACGCATTCGCAAGGGCGGGGCCGTGTGTGTATGTGTGTGCGTGTGGGCTGTCTGGCGCTGCGTGGGTGTGCAGGACAGAGCAGGTTTTAGGGCGAGCGAGGGTGCACACAGCCTTTTAGGAAGCCTCTCTTTATGTGTGCTCAACCTCTGCAGCACCTTGAACTGGCTGCGCGCGCTGGCGCACGGTGTGCACACAGGCACGGGCGGCTTGGGTGCCAGTACCGGCGCATGGTGTGCATGCACGCAGCTGAGATGCAAGCACAGCAGGGAATGCAGTGCAGCATGCGTGCGCCAGTGCTTGCACACAGGAAGAGTTGTAGACCGCAGGCCCCCCCCCTGTGTGGAAGAGTGCAACCAGGGTGCATTGGGTTGGTTGGAGCTGCTTTGAGAAGGCATTGTTGTCCTGACACAGGCGCGTGCACACTGTTTGTATGCACTCACGGGCGCGCCTGTCCGTCTGCCCACGCGGGCGTGCCTACGCCCGTTCCAGCACTCCCTTTCCCAAGACCTCGAGGCTGCGTTGCATGCTTGGTTTGGACTTCCCAAATCCTGGGATCATCAGTCCAGGTGGTTGGTTCTTCATTGAAGCTTTTTTTTATTCTCTGAGATGCTGTTGCCTGGCGTGCATCGCAGATGGTGGCGCAAGGGGGCATGGGTGGCTTGATGGCTGGTGCTGGTGGAGCGGGTGGAGTGGGCGGTCCCGCTGCCCCCGGCGCCGACATGCCTGCAGAGCAGCCACAGGAGCCAGTGCAAGATGGAGCGGGCGATGCGGTGATGGGAGAGGGCGGTGCGGGGAGGCAGGCAGAGGTGGCTGGCGTGCAGCAAGAGGGGCAGCAAGTGCAGCAACAGCAGCAGCAGCAGCAGCAGCAGCAGCCAGAAGGGCAGGGGGTGTTCCTGGAAGGCGCTGCGCCTGCAGAGCGGACAGAGGCAATGATGGAGGAAGGGGAAGGGGGACCCATGTGAGCACAGGATGCTGTGGGCCAGGTATGCGCCAGGGGATGCTGTGGACAGCATTCCAGCGTCAAACCCACAATCAAGGCAGCTTGCAGACTCTGAGAAGGGCCCGGCAGGTGCCTGAGCTCTGGGTTGACATTGCTCTGTGCTAGCCTTGCTCTGCATTGCTAATGGGTCGAGTTGAGGTCCGGACTGCAGACTGAGCATTGCTACTTTGCATCCTGCAAGTACTTACCCGTGCGTGCACGTCATCAGGTGTGGAGCAAGTGTGTGAGCTTGAGTATGTTTGGCTGCCAGCTGGTGTACTGCACACATGTTTCGCACTTTTTATAACTTCATGGTGACGTGACAGGTAAGGCTCCTTGGTGAGCCGTGAAACGAGCTGGTCGTGCTGTCTTAGGCAAGACTCTTGCCTCATCTGAGGATGAAGACTGACATTCTGACAGGTCGGGATTTGCAAATTTGCGCGTCTCCTGGTTGTAAAGCTGTGACAGTCATGTGCCCATGGCAGGCATGCAGGCTTGCAACCCATCATAGGGTGCAGGCTTACGGGTTGCAGGCTTGCAGGTTGCACCTGCCAGAAAGGCACTACCTTATGGTAATGGAGGGAAAGCCTACCAGAGGCCTGCACCCTGAACTTTGTCGATGAAGGCACCAATACCAGTAAGGATTACACAGCTCCACCTGGCAAATGGGGGCAACTTACTAGTAGTTCAAGCCGATAAGGCCTGGACCTACAACTATTAAGGCATCAAAACCAGTAATCCCTCTGTACAACATGTCGTAGCACTTACTGATTGCTTCTGTCCATACGAGTGCGGACATCCCCCACGACAACCAGCATACCCATAGCCAAGAAGCCTCTTTCAAGTTACCAGTATTTTGTTGTCTTAAGGATCATGACAGCTCCTCACAACAATTCACTGTAATGATATCGTATTTTGCTGTCACTGAGACCAGGAGTTTGGCTGAGTGTTAAAACTGATGGCATTGCAGCTAAACCTGATACGAGGATGACAAGGATAAGGCCTTCAGTCAAGAACTTTGACTGCTAGCCTGCTCGTGAATGGGTGTCCGTGTACAATACAGACATGCAGCAATTACACCCTGGGCCTCATAGAGATGATACAAGGTTACGAGAATAAGGCCTCAGTCAAGAGATGATACACCTTGCCCTTGTGGGGACAGGTGGCGATCGTCATTCACACCAAATATGCACTACAACTTGCATCTATTTTTGCCTCTGGCTTTATGAATTTCCATGGCCAGCCAACTACTAGGAAAGCTTGACCGTCAGGCAAGCAGGGTGAGTGACTGATCTCCAGGTACACCAAGCCCATTGACTCAGGGAAGTAAGAATCAAAGAATCAAAGTTCCTCATTTCCTGAGAGGACTTCCTAAATTGTTGATCAGCATGACTGGCTTAACACATTCACTTAAATTCATTTTAATATGCCCCAAGTGAGCGACTTATCAACTTTTTGGACTACAATCAGCGCAGCAGACATGCTATTCCATTCCAGACGTGCTCTTGAGAAAACTTGTGCAACAAATCATCATCAAGACCAGGAGTGGGGTACTGCTTGTCACCCTTCAGATCCCCACTGACTTCTGTTATTTCCTTTGCTGGTGAAGAAGTCATACAGTGCTTACCCTGGGTGACCCCTTTTCCTTAATTGCTGTAGAGCATTTCACTGCCTACGTAGTTTTATTTTCTTTTCTGCCATTAGCACTGCTTTGAATATTCACCAAACGCGCGAACGCTCTGGTGGCTGGTTGGTTGAAGTAGCTGGTCAGCGAGCCTCGCTCATATTGATATCATATCAGATGATCTTCAGAGGTCAGCCTTTGCTTGATCCTAGGTAGTACCTTTCTTCTGCTACGAGCGCCTTTTAGTTTTGGTTCAGTTGCAGGCCTTTAAGGCTTCAGCTAAGTTGCCCTCGTTTGGTGGATAGCTGTGTAACCTGACCTAACCTTCAAAGTTTGAATATTCAACTGACCGTCACCAGGTGACCAGCTGGGGCTGTAAAGGTATCCTGAAACGAAGGTCTCTGTATTGAATGAAGAAAATCTCGTAGCAAGCTTTTGAAGAGATTCCAGGGCCACCAACAATATACCTGAAAGTGGTCATTTCTGGCGCCAAGGCCTGTGAAATACCATGAATCTGCAAGAAGCACGGCATTTATGTACACAAGGACTAGTAAGATTCAAATAATTAGTGAAATAAGTGAGATTAGCATTGGAGCAGAGAGAAAGTGTGCTGCAACTGTTCAAGTTGCAGTGGGACGGTCCCACGTTCAGGTAAAGACGAAGCGTGCTGCCACTGCCCCAATAGCAGTTTATACTGAAGCAGAGAGAAAGTGTGCTGCCGCTGTACTAAAAACAGCTTTATACTGAAGCAGAAAGAAAGTGTGCTGCCTTTGTACCAAAAACAGCTTTAAACTGAAGCAGAAAGAAAGTGTGCTGCCACTGCCCCGAGAGCAGCTTTATACTGAAGCAGAAAGACAGTGTGTTGCCACCCATCAGATGAGAAACCAACGGCAAGGAAATGCTGAGGCAATGTCCCGCCATGGCGTGTCCATTCACCGCGTTAGCAGGCAGGCCCTTGCATCATGCGTGGGCAGAGAGCCACCCTGCGCGTCTGGCGCAGCCATATTCAGCGCAGCAGAGGTTCCACATGCTCCAGGCAGCATTCAGGTCCCAAAGCGTCTGGTACCCACGACGTGGTTGTTGCACGCCTGAGCTCCCAGCGCCGGTCCCTGTTGCCATGGACCCCTCCTTCTGCGCTTGCTTGCAGCACCTACGGCACTGTAGGCACTTGCGCAGCCTCATGGACAGCCGCTTCACCCCAGACTCCCTATCCCAGACAGTGAATGCCTTTGTGGCTGCCCGCACTTGCTGCAGCACACAGTGGTCCTGTGCTCGTTGAGGGACAGGGCCATGACGGCACGCCCAGCAGTGCCACCAGCACCCGCGACACATTGTGCTGTTGCGCCTTGGCCAGCAGCGTTGGGGCAGCAAAATTCTGCACCCCCTCTCCTGCCGGTGGCAGCTTGCTAGCACCCACGCCAATGACAATGGGCTGGGTGGGTGGCCCCTGCGCATGCGCATGCACGTGTGCACAATTGGCTTGTGAGGAAGATAATGTGTTCATGTGTCAAAAGTGGTATGGTGCACACAGTGTGGACGACTGTCCTGAAATATAAATCCACTAAACTACCTGGCATACCCCTGTCCCCGCACAACCCGTCCATCAAGACATACATATGCATGTACAAAGTATGCTGCTGCCCTACCCCCACTGCCATGGCCATGCACACCATGCCAATGGTGGGTTTCATTTCCTACAGCACATTTGAGAACCCCCAACAATAACAAGTTTGTGTGACCCTGCTTGTCATTGGCGAAAATAACCATGATCAATTGAGCTAAATATGCCCATGTCCTCCACACCACCTATATTCCACACGGGCTAGTATGCTGTCCCCCCATGCGCGCGTGCACTTGCAGCTCCACCCAACCGCCTGGCCGAGGCCGCGCAAGAGCTCTACCATGGCTATTTCCCACTGGGCCCGCTTGCCCCTGTGAGCAACGCAAAGTAGTGCCCTGAGAGACAGCATCCAAAATGTGCGCACCCTAATTCAGCAGGCACACTTGACAGCCTAGCGTGTCCCCTCTGCAACAGTGGGTGGCAGCACTAGGCTCACAGGCCATCCTTTTGAGCTTGGTTGACAGCCCAGCAGACAACCGAACTATTCTTCAACCCAGATACGAGCCACCCAAGCTTCCAGCAGCCAGGAAAGCGTCATGTTGTCCCAGTACGTATTGCAAACACCAGCCTGTTTCCTGTCATCGAGAAGCAATCAGGGCGGACGCGCCTGCACAAGTGCAAGGGATGCATCCCCATCCCCCTTCTGCCCCAGAGACAGTGCCTTAATTGGGTGCAACATGTGCGCACACCTATAGGCAGCCATGGTTTGATGGGCACGTCACTGCGCTACCACCTTCTCCTTGTATAAAGCATGCCCATCAAGCCATGGATCCTTGTATCAAGCAGGGTAGTGGCTGTCGTACACAGCCTGCGCGTCCCTGAAGCGCTCTTGGCTGGAATTAGCCCCTCTCTGCACAGGCATGATGGCACATAATTGAATGATTGCTCTTGCTGTACATCATGTAGTCCAACTCTGCTGATCTCCCCCCCCCTGGATTCTCATGCAAGTGTTACAACTAGCAGCAGCCAGCTTTTAAGCAGTGCACTAAAAGCTTGACACCAGGTTTGGTCCTGGCAAACAGACTGGTGTGTTGTGCGGCACTGTTACCTTGCAACTGGACTGGCTACCAGGCAGGAGGCTCCCTGAGCTAGGGTGCTGGGCTCATGTGCTGTATGGCAGCCCATACGACAACGGCAAATGCAAGCAATGACATGAGGCCTTTTGATAAGCACAGACGAGCTCTATTGTGCTACACGCTGAGACCTTCGCGTGCTCTGATGTGAGAAGTTAGGAAGCTGCCCACCAGCAGCATATGCACGCTGTAGGTGAAAGTCAAGGGAGGCGGCTGACATGAAGCTCTGCGTTTTGAAGTGTGCGGGAAAAGCATACCACCCACAGCAGGCACATTTCAAGTTACAAAGGCAGGAAGGTGACCCCAGCAAAAAGCAGGCTTGCACTCCACCGGCAAAACGAAAACAAAGAGGCTTTTGAGGATCAGGAGGGTGACTGGTGGTACCCCATTCCTGATCTTGGCAATGAAAGGTCACATAACTTTTCTCAAGAGCACGTCTGGTGCTAACAAGTGAAGCATACTGAATCGAGTGTAAAGGTTCATGGCAAGCTTGGTAGCTTTCTGAAGATAAAGAGCAAGGACCTTAAGAGGCTCCATGGTGTAAGGGCTGGTTTATGGTGACGCCCAATCTTAGAAGGATAATGTGGAGGCTAATTTTGGTGGCAATTTGGCGGAGATGTTGACAAAGCGCGCTGTGCTGTTGGTTGGTGGCCTCGAGCTGGCTCCTTAGGGCCTGGTATTTTCACAATGCTTTCATGGAATGGACGTGCCGCCGATAAGGTTCAACTTGTAGCAAAGTTTTAGCTGACTACTAGTCAGGTAGTAGGGTCCCGGGCCCACAGACGCTGGCAGGCTGTTGCTGGTGCCGAAACCCCCTTATCCCCTTTAGACCCTGCCCCACTTTTTAATGCAAACCGAGGGTGGGCATCTGGTACATCTCTTCCTTTGGTAGGTATTTCTGTTACGAGTACAGCGGCTGGACAACTGGCAGCAAGTCTTTGTTTAGCAGGGAAGCAGCTAGGGAAAAGCCTCCCATGGATGCATCTATTTATTGATCTGTCAGGGATCAGTAAGTTTTGAAAGGTTCTCGAATCAAAAGCCCTTTTTTCCCCTTGTTTCAAGGGGTTTTTCAAGGTAAAGTTTTTGTGGTGCTACTGTTTAAGACTCAACACCTTTTCCTTCACAACATGATATTTATGTGCCGCACGTAGGCTGCAGCAGTCTAGCAGTCGCTCATGTTGATTGATGTCTCGATGTAACACCAGTAAATTTTGAAATGCCAGGTGGTCTCTGCCGCCAACATCCATTTACACAAAATATCCCCCTAGGCAGCCAACTTAAATAGTTTCCATGATAAGCACCTTGGACTGATTCAACTGATTTAACCTCAGCTAACTTAAACTTTTGCCAATAAGGTAGAGCCATGTGACCATCACTCACCCTTAATTCCCCCGGGTCCTGACAAATTATCTTTATACTATTGAGAATGTTCAAAGATGAGGTATGTGACACACAAATGTTTTCTCCAAAGACCTCACTTTTTTAACATGTAACCAACAGCATGTATGTCTGGGTTAGTCAGCCTCTGTCAGCCATGCTGCCCTCACTAGGCGGGTGTAGCAGTCTTGCGGTCACACTTGTTTGACAACTGGCTTATTCTTAAAACCCTTGTCAAACCCTCGCAACTCACAAGACGCCGCATTGAGGTGCACCATCAACTTGCCTCCTCGCTTAACAGAGCTCCATTCACTAACCCCTTCCCCTTGTAGAGGAAACAGGGAGCATCGCACTTCTTGCGAGACATTACAAGGATGCGCAAGATGTTCCATACGAGTCCCTTGCACTGTCAACCTTACTCTACCTTGCGTCACCAAGCGGATGACTCGCCTGAACTCCGACCGCCGTGCACAGGGGTCGATCAGTACAGCAGGTTGCAATACTTCGTCTGACATCAAGAAGAACAGGCTGAGCCAATCGACACTGTTGCCACATAACACAATCAACAGCACGGGATGGCAGTGCTTGAAGGCGAGCACAGCAGCTACTTATCAGTATGACAAGTCATAACAAGCGCCTGAATTGAAGAGGGGCAGCCACTGCGCATGGCAGGTGATGAGAGAAGCAACAAGGTCAGCCCAAGCGGCAGCAACTGCAGCAGCCGAACATTTGCTCCATGGGAGCCAGGCAAAAAGGGGCTCAAACAGCGCACAGGCGCCTTTTGCAGCAACTTCAAAACTTGAAGTCCTTCCCGGTCTTCTGCTTCTTTGCGCCGTCGGCCTTCTGCTGCGCCTTGCGCTTCTGCTGTGCGGCCTTTGCGGCCACCATGTCGCTGAAGTCCTCGCGCCTGTTGCCTGCACGCACCTCCGCCAGCTGCGCACACACGCATATGACAGCATGGCTGGCTCAGACAAGCGAAGAATAAAAGAGGATAATCACCCTCACATATCCTCTGGTGGCATGTACTCATGGCGGCATGCGTCCTGTGCATGCACCCAGGAAGTCCTCTACCCTGGCTTAACATTTCTTTTTATTCCTGCTCTGGCAAAAGTTGTGTGCCCTGCGCTGCTTGTCTGCACACCACCTGCCGAAATACAACATGCAAGCACGCAGGAGAGTGCCATGCTGTCACAGCCAGAAGACTATCCATCCTCTTAGCCGGGTATGAGGGCAACCAAGCTACAACCACATTCCCCAATGCCCTGCAGCGCATGCGCATCTTTTCTTACATATTTCTGCGCATATGTGCCAAGAACCCTGCAGGCTGACCTCCCACAACCAGTGTGCAGGTGCAGGGCATGCATTCATGCACCTTCTGCTCGTACAGAGCCTTGAGCCCACCCTCGTCTAGGCACGCTAGCACGCACCTTCTGCTCGTACAGAGCCTTGAGCCCACCCTCGTCCAGGCCTTCCATCTCCTCTGGAGTGAGTGTGATCTCCACATCCCCAGGCACACCAGGCCTGCATTGCGCGAATGCACGTAAACACTGATGCACATAAACTTGTCTGTCAGTCAGTCAGTCACTCAGTCAGTCTGTCTGTCTTGTCTGTCTACATGTCAAGTATGAGTGCCAGCATGTTAGTAGATAAAGTGCCTGGATGTCCATTCACTTGTTGTGGGCAATCTTTATACCCCTGTGCCTAAACCCTTTATACCCCTGTGCCCCTTTATACCCCTGTGCCTATACCCTACAAACCCTGTGCCCATGCCCTGCACTATAAGCCTCCAATCAAGAAACAGCAAGCTGCGTTGTATTTGCGGCGGGGCTGGGGGGCACCTGTGTGGATGTGTGCGCAAGCGCGTGCATGTGTGCAGATGCGTGTGCGAGCGCGTGCGCGCGTGCGTGCCTACACGCCCATGCACCCCTGTGGGTGGGCACCCTCTGCATGCCTGTGTGTCAGCCTTCTCACGTGACATGCTGCGCCTGTGTGTCAGCCTTCTCACGTGACATGCTGCGCCTGTGTGTCAGCCTTCTCACGTGACATGCTGTGCCTGTGTGTCAGCCTTCTCACGTGACATGCTGTGCCTGTGTGTCAGCCTTCTCACATGACATGCTGCGCCTGTGTGTCAGCCTTCTCACGTGACATGCTGCTCCTGTGTGTCAGCCTTCTCACATGACATGCTGCGCCTGTGTGTCAGCCTTCTCACATGACATGCTGCGCCTGTGTGTCAGCCTTCTCACGTGACATGCTGTGCCTGTGTGTCAGCCTTCTCACGTGACATGCTGTGCCTGTGCATGCGCTTTGCGTGCATGTGCTCAAGCGCACCGTCCGGGGAGAGACACCGTGCCGCCTTTCTTCTGCTGCCCTGGCATGACGTACACGTGGTCAGTGCCCAGCAGGGTGCCCGGCGCCAGCGGCGCCTGCTTCTGCTCCAGCACTTGGTACAGCTGAGGCTGCGCGGGGGCATGCGGCGCAAGTGGCGCGTGGGCGCGGCATGCAAGCAACGCGCGGGCGCGGCATGCGAGCAGTGCACACCCATACGGCATAACATGCGAGCGGCGCACACCCATATGGCACGACATGCAAACGGTGTGCAAGGGCATGGTATGCAAACAGCGCGTGGGCGCGGCATGCGAGCGGCGCACACCCATATGGCACGACATGCAAACGGTGTG
>LFCJ01003674.1_pt1 | contig 11250 bp, 12 predicted proteins | sample 643141 | NCBI WGS metagenome assembly LFCJ01 (sample SAMN03766243, study PRJNA286221) | soda lake metagenome | biome: soda lake; feature: Kulunda steppe; material: water; isolation source: sample B1-Br-g2 brine of Lake Bitter-1 | place: Russia: Kulunda steppe | collected 2010-07 | reverse complement strand
GCCGCCTGCGCGAGGCGGCGCTGCAGGACCCGCAGGGGGAGGCGCTCGACGGCGCGCTCGCCACCATCCGCTCCTTCGCGAGCGCGCCGCCCCCGCGCGGTTGAGGCGCCGCGGGCCATGCTGTCGCGGCTTCGCGGCCGCCCTCGCCGGCGCCGATACCCCCCAGTGCGCCCGGAGAGCCGACGGCGCGCGGGGCGGGCTGGACGGGCCGCTGCCGCCGCGCTAGCATTCGATGTGTTACCGAGGGAGACCGCGATGGCTTTGCCGATTGTCCCGATTGCCGGCTGGGCGCTGAGCTACGGCGCGGTCGCGCTGGCGGCCTATGCGCTGGCGCGCGAGGTGCAGCCCGGCCGCCGCGATCAGCGGGCCGAGGACGCGCTGGACGCGCTCGCCGACGGGTTGAGCGCGTACACGGCGCGCGAGGGCGGTCAGGCCAACGCGACCGGGCGGTTCCGGCGCGTGCTGCGCATCGGCCATGATGGTCCCGGCCTCGAGATCGACTTGGCGGTTCTCGGACGTATCCGCATGCGGCGCGTGTGACTGCGCCGCAACACACACCCCGCGCTTGCGACAACATGCAGCCCCATTGGCGTCTGGACGCGGCTATTTTTCGCCGCTAAACATCCGCGATACGGCCCGCTCTCGTGGCGGGGGCGCGGCAGTGCGGCCGCTCAGGATGCAGCTTTGAAGGGAGTTTACTCGTGTCCCAGGCAGAAGACGACGCAGGCTCGCGCAGGGATTTCCTGTACTACGCCACGGCCGGGGCGGGCACCGTCGCGGTCGGTGCCGCGATCTGGCCGCTGGTCAACCAGATGAATCCCTCCGCCGATGTCGAGGCGCTCTCGCAGATCTTCGTCGATATCAGCGACGTGGAGGAGGGCAGCCAGCTCACCGTCAACTTCCTCGGCAAGCCGGTCTTCATCCGCCGCCGCACCTCCGACGAGATCGAGGAGGCGCGCGCGGTCTCGCTCGACGACCTCGTGGACACGGATTCGCGCAACGCCAACCAGCCCGGCACCGATGCCGCCGACGAGAATCGCAGCCTCGACGAGGACGGCACCTGGCTGGTTATGGAGGGCGTGTGCACGCATCTGGGCTGCGTGCCGCTCGGTGACGGCGCGGGCGACTACAATGCCTGGTTCTGCCCCTGCCACGGCTCGCATTACGACAGCTCCGGGCGGATTCGCCGCGGCCCCGCGCCCGAAAACCTGCCCATTCCGGTGGCGGAGTTCATCGACGACAATACCATTCAGCTCGGCTAAGGGAGAGGGCGATGTCCGGAATTCCGCACGATCACTACGAGCCGTCCTCGCGTGGCGAGAAATGGCTCCATCAGCGCCTGCCGATTGTCGGGCTGCTCTATGACACGATCATGATCCCGACCCCGAAGAACCTCAACTGGATGTGGATCTGGGGCGTCGTTCTGGTGTTCTGCCTCGTGCTGCAGATCGTCACCGGGATCGTTCTGGCGATGCACTACACGCCGCATGTCGACCAGGCCTTCGCCTCGGTCGAGCACATCATGCGCAACGTGAATGGCGGCCACATGATGCGCTACATCCACCAGAACGGCGCGATGCTGTTCTTCGCGGCGGTGTACCTGCACATGTTCCGCAGCATGTATTACGGCTCCTACAAGACCCCGCGCGAGGTCACCTGGATCATCGGCATCCTGATCTACCTGCTGATGATGGCCACCGCCTTCATGGGCTACGTTCTGCCCTGGGGTCAGATGTCGTTCTGGGGCGCCACGGTGATCACCGGGCTGTTCGGCGCCATTCCCGGCATCGGCGAGGGGCTGCAGATGTGGATACTCGGCGGCCCGGCCGTCGACAATGCCGCGCTCAACCGCTTCTTCTCGCTGCATTACCTGCTGCCCTTCATCATCCTCGGGCTGGTGATCGTGCATATCTGGGCGTTCCACACCACCGGCAACAACAACCCCACCGGGGTCGAAGTGCGCCGCGAGTCGCGCCAGGAGGCGGAGAAGGACACGCTGCCCTTCTGGCCCTATTTCGTGATCAAGGATCTCTTCGCGCTCGTCGTGGTGATCTTGGTCTTCTGGCTCATCGTGGGCTTCATGCCCAACTATCTCGGTCACCCCGAAAACTATCAGGAGGCCGACCCGCTGGTCACGCCAGCGCATATCGTGCCGGAATGGTATTTCCTGCCCTTCTACGCGATCCTGCGCGCCTTCACCTCGGATGTGCCGATCGTGATCTTCGCCAACTGGATCAGCTTCGGTCTGATCGACGCGACCTTCTTCGGCGTGCTCGCGATGTTCGGCTCGATCTTCGTGTGGGCGCTGATGCCCTGGCTTGATACCTCCTCGGTGCGGTCGGGGCGCTACCGGCCGTGGTTCAAGATCTTCTTCTGGGTCTTTATCGTCAATTTCGTCATCCTCACCTGGGTGGGGGCGATGCCGGCCGAGGGGATCTACACCACGATCGCGCTCCTGGGCACGACCTACTGGTTCGTCTACTTCCTGATCATCCTGCCGCTGCTGGGCATCTTCGAGACGCCGCAGACGCCGCCGGAGACAATCGAGGAGGATTTCGTCGCCCATGTGAACGCCTCCGGCAAGAGCGACGACGGCAAGGGGCCCAAGCCCGAGCCCGTCCCGGCCGAGTGAGAGAAAGGAAAAGACCGATGTTGAAGAAACTCGCCCTCTCCACGGCCCTCGCGCTCTCGGTCGCCGCGCCGGGCCACGCCGCCGGCGTCAGCGGGGAAGTCATCAATTTCGACTTTTCCTGGCAGGGCCCGTTCGGCAGCTACGACCGCCAGCAGCTCCAGCGCGGCCTGCAGGTTTATACCGAGGCCTGCGCCGCCTGCCACGGCCTGCGCTACGTGCCGATTCGGACGCTGTCGGACCCGAACGGGCCCGAGTTGCCCGAGGATCAGGTGCGCGAATATGCGAGCCAGTTCCAGGTCCGCGACGAAGAGACCGGCGACATGCGCGACGCCGAGCCTAACGATCACTTCCCGCGCTCCCAGCTCGAGGAGGCGCCGGATCTGAGCCTGATGGCGAAGGCGCGCGCGGGGTTCTCGGGGCCCTACGGGCTCGGCATCAACCAGTTCCTCTACGGAACCGGCGGGCCGGAATACATCGCCTCGCTGCTCGTGAGCTACACCGGCGAAAGCGACACGCAGGCGGGCGTGACGCTCTACGAGAACGAGGCGTATGGCGGCTATCTCAACATGGCCGAACCGCTCTCGGACGGCATGCTCGACTATGCCGACGGCACCGAGGCCACCAAGGAGCAGATGGCGCAGGACGTCGCGGCCTTCCTGATGTGGACCGCCGAGCCGAAGATGATGGAGCGCAAGCAGGCGGGCTTTACCGGCGCGATCTTCCTGACGATCCTCGCGGTTCTGCTCTACCTGACCAACAAGCGCCTCTGGGGGCCGGTCAAGAGCCGCGCCAAGAAGGACTGAGCCGCATCGCGTGCCGGCCGGCGAGCGCGCCCCCCTCGGGGGCGCGTTTTTTGTTCAGCCGAGATAGGCGCGCAGCGGCGGGGGCGGATCGGCGAGCAGCGCCTCGGTCGGCGCGGGCGCGTCGGCGCGCCCTTCGGCCACGAGGATCGCGACCCCGCCGAGCGCGCGCACGTCGCGCGGATCGTGGCTGACCATCATGAGTGTGAGGCCGGCCTCGGCGACGATCTCGCGCACGAGATCGAGCATTTCGGCGCGCAGCGCCGGGCCGAGCGCCGCGAACGGTTCATCGAGCAGCAGGAGCGGCCGCCCGCGCAGCAGCACCCGCGCGAGCGCCACGCGGCTCTGCTGGCCGCCCGACAGCGCCGCCGGGCGCCGCGCCCCGAGATCCCCGAGCCCTACACGATCGAGCGCACGCGCCACCGCCGCGTGCTGATCGCGCGACAGCCGCAGATCCGGGCGCAGGCCGAGCCCGACATTCTCCGCCGCCGTCAGATGCGGGAAGAGATTGTTGTCCTGAAACAGGATCGACAGGGGCCGCGCGTCGGGCGGCAGGTCGGTGATGTCCGCCCCGCGCCACAGCACGCGCCCCGATTGCGGCGCGAAGAACCCAGCGATCACCGACAGGAGCGTCGACTTGCCACCCCCCGACGGCCCGATCACCCCGGCGCGCGCGCCCTCGGGCAGGGTGAAATCCGCCTCTAGCCGGAAATCACCCTGCGTGATCAGGAAATTCTCAAGAACGAGCGTCACCGTGACCTCCCCGATCGAACGCCCAGAACAATGCGAGGCTCAGCCCCAGCAGGAGCAGCGCCGCCCCGGCCGCATCGCCCATCCGGTAGGCGCCCATGAGCCGGTAAAGCTGCAACGGCAGCGTGGCCGCGTCGCCCCCGGCAAACAGCACGATCACGCCGAGATCTCCCATCGACAGCGCCGCCGCAAGCCCCGCCGAAAAGCCGAGCGGATGCCGCAGCCGCGGCAGCAGCACGAGCCGCAGCCGCGCCCGCCCCGCGATACCGAGGCTGTCGGCGAGCCGGCCATGCTCCGCCTCGGCCCGGCGCAGCGCCGGCAGGAGCGCGCGCAGCGCGAAGGGCAGCGCCATCACCGCATTGACCAGCGCCGTGACCGGCAGGGCGAGCGCGGCCGGGTCCGCGAACGGAAAGATCAGGATGAACAGCCCCGTCCCGATCACCAGCGGCGAGGCCGCGAGCGCGACCATCCCGAGCGCCTCGAGCCCAGCCGCGCGCCGCGCGCGCCCCGCGCCCTCGGCCCCGACCACCGCGAGACCCAGCCCGAGCGCCATTACGATCACCAGCGCCGTCGCCCCGAGCGCCACCAGCAGCGACCGCCCCGCCGCGAGCCACACCGAGCCCGGCAATCCCACAAGCCCCGGCAGTCCGTTCACCACGATCATCGCCAGCGGTGTGAGCAGAAACAGCGCGGCCGCGCCGATCAGCACCGCATCGAGCCAAGCCAGCCCGCGCCCGCGCAGATCCCACCGCTCCACCGGCCGGTCCAGCCCGCCCCCCATCGCCGCCGGCACCGCCACCCGATACACGACGAGCGCCGCCACCGCACAAAGCGTGAACTGCACCAGCGCGAGCATCGCGGCGCGGCCCAGATCGAAATCGAAGCGGAAGGCCTGGTAGATGGCAAGCTCGACCGTCGTCGCGCGCGGCCCACCGCCCAGCGTCAGCGCAACGGCGAAACTCGTCAGGCAGATCAGGAAGATCACCAGCAGCGCCCCGGGCACCACCTCGCGCAGCATCGGCCACTCGATAAAGCGAAACACGTCGCGCGGGCCGAAGCCGAGTGCGGCGGCGAGGCGGAACCGCTCCGCCGGCACGGCAAGCCAGCCCTGCAGCAAGAGCCGCGTTGCAAGCGGCAGGTTGAAGAAGACATGCGCCAGCACGACACCGTGAAGCCCGTAGATGCGCACCGGCTCCATCCCGATCCAGCCGAGCCCCACGCTCAGGATGCCGCTGCGCCCGAACACCGCCAGAAGTCCCAGCACCGCGACGATGGTGGGCAGGATGAACGGCGCGCCGAGCAGCGTTATCAAGAGCCCGCGCCCGGCAAAGCGCCGCCGTGCCAGCGCGCGCGCCACCGGCACCGCCAGCGCCACCGAAAGCACCGCCGAGAGCGACGCCTGGGTGAGCGTGAAGCGCAGCGCCGCCCAGTCGGCCGGGCCGAACCGCGCCGCTCCTTCGGCCCGCCACGCCACCGCCGCGAGCGAGCCGAACACCACGACGACGAGCAGCGCCGCCGCCGCCGCGCCCGCCCACAGCCCTAGCGGCTGAGCGCGTCGAGCCATGTATCGAGCGCCGCATCGCGCCGCGCATCGGCCTCCTCCGGATCGAAATGCAGCGCCTGCGCCGGCTCGATGAGCGCATCGAACGCCTCCGGTAACCCGTCCTCGGGCAGCATCGCCGGATACATCCAGTTCGTCGTCGGGATCACCGACTGGAACGCATCGGAGAGCATGAAATCGAGGAAATCGCGCGCGAGCTCGGGCTGATCGGTGCCCTCCAGCATCGCGGCAACCTCGATCTGCATGTAGTGGCCCTCTTCGAAGGGCGCGGCGGCGACGGAATCGTTCTCCTCGGTGATCATGTGGTAGGCCGGCGAGGTCGTGTAGCTCAGGACCATGTCGGCCTCGCCATCGGTGAACAGCCCGTAAGCCTCCGACCAGCCGCTCGTGACGGTGAGCACGCGGTCCGCCAGCCCCGCCCAGATCTCGGGCGCGTCCTCGTCATACGCGGCCTCGACCCACATCAGCAGGCCAAGTCCGGGCGTGGAGGAGCGCGGATCCTGAATGACGATGTCGAGATCGGAGGCGATCAGCTCGCGAAAGGACTGAGGCGGCTCGGGCACCGTCTCGCGGTCATGCACGAAGGCGAAATAGCCCCAGTCATAGGGCAGGAAGACCGGATCGTCCCAGCCGATCGGCATGTCGAGCGCGGGCACATCGACGCCATGCTCGGCCAGAAGCCCCGTCTCGCGGGCACGCGCCATGAGGTTGGTGTCGAGGCCGAGCACGATATCGGCATCGGTGCGCTCCCCCTCCAGGCGCAGCTGCGCCAAGAGCGCCGCCCCGTCGCCGACGCCGCGCAGATCGAGCGTGCAGTCGCACGCGGCCTCGAAGGCCTCGGTGATCGCCGGGCCCGGTCCCCATTCGGAGACAAAGCTGTCATAGGTATAGACGGTCAGCGTCGGGGTGTCGGCCTGCGCCGCCCCGGTCAGCATACTGGCTGCGATGATAATGGGAAATCTCACGGCGTCCTCCGTTTTCGGGCGAAGGGTGGAGGAGCGACCTGTCACCTTCCCTCCGCCGGTGCGAACCGGTTCAGGTTCAACGGGTTCGCGGCGATGCCGCATCTCAGCCCATCCGGGCACCCCGAGGTTCCCAAGAGGTAGCCCCGCGCACCGCGCCGCGCAAGGGCCTCAGCCGGGCGCGTGCGCGACTGCCGCGCGCGGGCGCCAGCGCAACCAGATTTCGAGCGCCGCGAGATAGGGCAGGTAAAACGCGAAATACTGCACCTGGTCGAAGGGCCCGTCGAGCTCGGGCGTGCTCCAGAGCCCGTCCGTGAGCAGATACCAGCCCGCATAGTGCAGCCGGTAAATCAGCGACCCCATGACCAGCACGAACAGACGCAGCGCCCAGACGCGGTGCCGCGCGAAATCGCGCGCCCGCGCCAGCCGCACCGCCTGCACCGCCGCCGCGAGGATCAGACCGCCATAGAGCGCGAAACCCGCATCCATCATCGTGCCCGCCACGGTCCCGCGAAGCGCGATATAAGCCAGCCCGCCAAGCGCCGTCGCCACGGCCCCGATGAAGATCGCATAGCCCGTCGCCCGGTGAATGCGCGGCCACCGCGCGCGCAGCCGCGCCGAAAGCTGCGGCGGCGCAAGCACCATGATCGCCGCACCAAGCATCATGTGCGAGAAGATGGCCAGATTGGCGAGCCCGCCGCCGGGCGTGTGGAGGTGGGTCTCGTCCGAAAGATCGAGCCCGAGCCCGCGCGCCCCGAAGCGCACGGAGTAGAAGGCGAAAAGCAGGCCGAGCACGGCGACGACGCCGGCCAGAGCGACACCGGCGCCTTTGCAAAGCCTTCGCGTGTGGCTCGCCATCGGGCCCCTCCGCCAGCCGCATCGGGCAGTTCCATCTTCGGATAGAGCGCCGGGCATGCGACTGGCAAGCGCCGCAGGCCCGGCGCCGCATCTTGTGAAGCCGGTGCCGTGCCCCTTGAGCCCCGTGCCCGCGCTCGCTATGCACCGCCCAAGGGGACGCGCGCATGAGCTTCAACACCTTCGGCCACATCTTCCGGGTCACCACCTGGGGCGAGAGCCACGGACCCGCGCTCGGGGCGACGGTCGATGGCTGCCCGCCGGGCATCGCGCTTGCCGAGGCCGACCTGCAGCACTGGCTCGACCGGCGCCGCCCGGGCCAGAGCCGCTACACCACCCAGCGCCGCGAGGCCGATGCCGTCGAGATCCTGTCTGGCACCTATGAGGGCCAGACCACCGGCACGCCGATCCAGCTGATGATCCGCAACACCGATCAGCGCTCCAAGGACTATTCCGACATCGCCGCGAAGTTCCGCCCCGGCCATGCCGATTACACCTACTGGAAGAAATACGGGCTGCGCGATCCGCGCGGCGGCGGGCGCTCCTCGGCGCGCGAGACGGCCGCACGGGTCGCGGCGGGGGGCGTGGCGCGCGCGGCGCTGGCCGCGCTGGTGCCGGGGCTCGTGCTGCGCGGCTACATGGTCGCGATGGGGCCGAACCGGATCGACCGGGCGCGCTTCGATGCCGGCACCATCGACTCCAACCCGTTCTGGTGCCCCGATGCGCAGGCTGCGACGGAGTGGGCCGAGGCGCTCGATGCGCTGCGCAAGCAGGGCGAGTCGGTGGGTGCGATGATCGAGGTGACGGCGCGGGGCGTGCCCGCCGGGCTCGGCGCGCCGATCTACGCCAAGCTCGACACCGAGCTCGCCGCCGCGATGATGTCGATCAACGCCGTCAAGGGCGTGGAAATCGGCGCGGGGATGGCCGCCGCGGAGCTGACCGGCTCCGCGAACGCCGACGAGATGCGCATGGGCGCAGACGGCCCGGAATTCACCGCCAACAACGCCGGCGGCGTGCTCGGCGGCATTTCCTCGGGGCAGGAGCTGGTGGTGCGCTTCGCCGTCAAGCCGACCTCCTCGATCCTCACCCCCCGGCGCACCGTGACTACCGAGGGCGCCGAGACCGACATCGTCACCAAGGGCCGCCACGACCCCTGCGTGGGCATCCGCGCGGTGCCGGTGGGCGAGGCGATGATGGCCTGCGTGCTGCTCGACGCGCTGATGATGCACCGCGCGCAGATCGGCGGCTAGCTCACCGCGATCGCAGGCCAGATCGGCGATACAGTCGCAGATCTCGGTGATCGCCGCGTATTCCGCAGCGGCGGACAGAAGCTCGGCCACGGTGGCGGGATCGGGTGCGACCGGCGCCGAGAGATGCAGCGGCGTGCGCGCCGCGGCGCCGAGGGCTACTCGCGGTCCATCGCCGCCATCAGCGCGGCGTGGCGCTCGAGGAAGGCGGCGCGGATCTCGGCGGGGGGGCGCGGCGCGATCGCGATGCCGGCATGGCGCGCGCCGGTGCGGCCGAAGAAGCGGGTGGCCTCCGGAGTCGAGAAACCCGCGATTTGCGTGGCTTCGAGCCAGGCCGAGACCCGGTCGGCGCGCTTGATCGCGGCCTTGACGGATCGCGGCAACTGCGCGGGCAGGCCGAAGCGGATATGGATCGCCGCGGCGAGCCGCGCATCGAGCGCCTCGTAATGCGGCCCCACCGCCGCCTTCACCGGCGAGATCATGTCGCCGATGACGTATTCGGGCGCGTCGTGCAGCAGCGCAGCGAGCCGCCAGCGCGCCGGCCGCCCCGGCGCCATGCGCTCGAAGAGGTCATCCACCAGCAGCGCGTGCTGCGCGACCGAATAGGGCCAGTCGCCCTCGGTCTGCCCGTTCCAGCGCGCCACGAAGGCGAGTCCGTGGGCGATGTCGGCGATCTCGATATCCATCGGCGTCGGATCGAGCAGGTCGAGCCGGCGGCCCGAAAGCATCCTCTGCCAGGCGCGGGGCTTGGTCATGCGGTCTCCTTTGGCGGTCGTGATAGGGGCTGCGGCGGCGCAGTTGAAGGGGCCCCGTGCTTGCCCGCCGCGCCGGGCTGTGCCACCACGCGCGCATGAACGAGCTGCGCGACGCCTTTCGGTTTCATCACGCTGTCGTCCTCGGGGCGCTGGCGCTTCTCGCGGTCCTGACCTGGCCGGGGCCGCAGGGCGACATGCTGTTCTGGCTCTACCAGGTCCTGCTGATGGCCGTGCTTCTGGCCGGGCAGGAATTCCGGCAAAGCTATTTCATGCCCGCGCAGGACGGCAACTGGGGCGCGGCGGACCGGGTGCAGCTCGCACTGGTGCAGGGGACGTTCTTTGCGGCGCTGATGCTGATCCTGCAGGCGCAGGGCGCGCTCGCCGCGCCGATGGCCTGGGTCGTGGGCAGTATGCTGGGTGGCGCGGTGTTCGGCGGGCTCGCGACGCTGCCGATGCTGTTTTCCGCGATGCGCGCGCCCGAGCGACAGGCCGATTTCGAGCGCGCCACCAACCGCATGGCCGATCGGCGCGAGCGCATCCGGCTCTATCTGATGCCGGTGCTGCTGATCGGGGTGGCACCGCTTTTCATCATCGAGGCGGGGCTCCTGCCGCCCGAGACCGGGCTGCCGATCTACATGCTCTTCGCGGCCGCCGTCGCGGAACCGGCGCCGAAATTCCCGCGCACCGAGGCGGCCGAGGGTGGCGCGCTGTGGACGTTGCGCCGGCATCTGGTGCTCAAGCTCGTGGCGATCGCCGCGCTCGTGGTGCTGCTGCTGACCTGATCGGCGGCAATTGTCTCGAATTGGCAGCGTTCGGGCTTTGTGTTCGGCGCGAGAACGGGGCATCCTGCGTTCACTGGAAGTGTCAGGACGGCCATATCCTCGACGACCGCCCCTGGTGGGTGCGGAGGGTCCCGGCGTCGCCGGGGTCCTCCGCGTCGCATGCGGCGCTCATGCGTCCAGCCCGCAGAGATCGAGGATCGCGCGCCACTGCGCCTCGGTCACGGGCTGCACCGACAGCCGCGAATTGCGCACAAGGATCATGTCCGAAAGGCGCGGATCGGCCTTGATCTCGTCGAGCGTGACGGCCCGCTGCAGCCGCGCCACCGCGCGCACATCGACGCAGTCCCAGCGCGGATCCTCCGTCGTCGAGTCGGGGTGCGCCGCGGCGATCACCTCGACGATCCCGACGACGGCCTTGTCCTTCTGGGAGTGATAGAAGAAGGCACGGTCGCCAATGGACATCTCGCGCATGTTGTTGCGCGCCTGGTAGTTGCGCACCCCGTCCCATTCCGCGCCCGCATCGCCCGCCGCGACCTGGTCGTCCCAGCTCCAGGTCGAGGGTTCCGATTTCATCAGCCAGTAGCGCATCGCGCCCTCCCGTCATTCCTCCTTGAGCGGCCGCGACAGAAGCGCCTCCGTCGCCTGCGCCACGGTGAGCTGCCCGTCGAGCACCGCGGCGACCATCTCGGCCACGGGCATCTCCACCCCGCGGCCGCGCGCCAGCGCCACCACCGCGCGCGCCGTCGCCGCGCCCTCCACCGTGACCGCAGGGTCGAACGCCTCCCCCGCCCCGAGCGCATGACCGAAGCGGGTGTTGCGCGACTGCATCGAGGTGCAGGTCAGCACGAGATCGCCGAAGCCCGACAGCCCCGCCAGCGTCTCGGCGCGCGCGCCCAGCGCGAGGGC
>LFCJ01003673.1_pt1 | contig 11254 bp, 13 predicted proteins | sample 643141 | NCBI WGS metagenome assembly LFCJ01 (sample SAMN03766243, study PRJNA286221) | soda lake metagenome | biome: soda lake; feature: Kulunda steppe; material: water; isolation source: sample B1-Br-g2 brine of Lake Bitter-1 | place: Russia: Kulunda steppe | collected 2010-07 | reverse complement strand
GAGAGAGAGAGAGAGAGAGAGAGAGAGAGAGAGATTAGCCCCTTGCAGTCCAAACGCTCTAAAACTTGAGCCCCATTAGGTGCGGCCCAGTGAGCATGCATGACATGCAAGCAGGTATGAAACCAGAAGCACCTGCTCAGCACCAAATGTCTTAGGACTAGAGGAGCTCATACGCTGAAAGCGATGTATGCTGCTGTGGCCATGTTTTCAAAGCACGCAGTGAGGGCATGCAACAACACAAAGCAGTCGAATCTGCACATGATCCGCTGAGCTGCACGCCCATGTCTGCATGTCTGCACAGCCAATCACGATGCTCTGTCCGCAGGCAGGTTTTGCAGAGGAGCTGCTGGGTGGGCAGGCCAATGCACAGGCAAATAGACGCGCAATTTCTAGCACAGGCGCATGCCTGCATGCGCGCAATCCCTGGCACAAGGCATCTCCTCCCTTCATCGCTCGCTGGATCTGGGCCCCTGTGTGACATGCGTGACATGACTCACTGTGTGACATGCGAGACATGACTCGCTGGATCTGGGCCCCTGTGTGACATGCATGCCCTCCCCTCATGCCCTCATCCCTGGAACACACACATGCTTGTAGGTGCCACCTCAGACTTGCTGCACGCCACCACTGCCGCGCTGTCCGCGCTCACGCACCGCGTGCTGGCCTCCGCCCTCTCGCGCTTCCCCGCCGCGCATGGCCTGGCGGTGGGCGTAGCGGAGGCGTTGGTGCTGGAGCTCAACGCTGCCACCGCCACGCGGCTGAAGGTGTGCAGGAGGTGCTGGAACGCAGCTGCACGTTTATGCACCCCAGCCTTGCAAGCCGGCGACCTGTGCGTGCATGCAACTGGGGTGATGCCCTGCACCTGGCGTGAAGTGGGCTGGGTGCAGCAACGGGATGGCTTTGTGCAATGGGAGAGTACACAAATGGCTGTGGGCTGGGTGCAGCAACGGGATGGCTTTGTGCAATGGGAGAGTACACAAATGGCTGTGGGCTGGGTGCAGTAACGGGATGGCTTTGTGCAATGGGAGAGTACACAAATGGCTGTGGGCTGGGGACGCCGCTCATTTAGTGAGAAGGATGCTAGTGGGGACTGTGCTCAAATCTCTGCTCAGGCCATTGAGAGGCCGCACCTGTGTACACAGCCATGCATGCCCGAGAGAGCAGCGATGCTGTACGCCAAGGGCTGGCCCTTCAGGCAGCTGCAGGTGTTCCCTTGTCCCTCTGGCGGCCCACCCCATGTGTGAATGCTATAAGACGGTACTTTTAATGGGCTGGCCAGGGAACGATCCCAGTTAATGATCTGGCCTGACCCCAGTCCAGCCCGAAGTGTGAGCCTGGTGGTTGGTTACGTAGTTGGACGTGATCTGGTGATTAAGGAAAGCCTGGTTTTGTTACACCATGGGCTGTGGGGCCGGCGCATGTGCGCATGCATGCAGGAACTACTGGTCAGTGAGAACGCGTGTGCCTTCACCATGAATCGCCATGAGTTTGAGGTGCTGTGCTCCGCGACGCTGCGCCAGCTCAAGGACGCGTGCACACAGCAGCAGGGCGACGCGGGCGCACAGGGTGGCGGTGGGGGTGCTCGGGGCAGGGGCGGCTCGCTGTTTGCCAGCAAGCCCGCACCCGCTACGGCTGCCGGCATAGCAGAGATGCCCGGCACAGGCATGTTCAGCGAGCTTGGGCGCGACCACGTGCTGACCATGATCGCGGTGTCGCTGACGTACTTCAAGTTGTCCTCGCGCCGTGTTGTGGATGGAGTGCCCTTGCTCATCATGCATCACCTGCTGGGCAGGTGTGTGGGGTGCGGCGCAGCTGGAACTGTGTTGATGATCTGGGTGCGCGAGCATGTGTGTGTTGTCTCTGTTCTGCAACCGTGCATCATGCACAGTCCTGTCAGTTGCCAAGCACAATGCCTGGACAGGTTTTGATTTGCTGTTTGTGTTTGCGCAGTCTCAACCTTTTGAGGCGCCAGCAGCACGGTGCATGCCTCTCTTCACCTGCCTCAGTAATATAAGCCCACACGTGTATGTGCACCGCTCCTTGGCCCGTGTTTGGCAGCATAGGCCAGCAAAACCTTCCCTGGGCTCACGCGTAAACCTCAACACTCATGCGAGGTTTGCTGTCACACAGCTTGAGGCCCAATCTGGGCATTGACAGGCATGGAGCGAGTCTGCTTGCAGCCAATCTGGGGGCGTCGACAGGCATGGCGCAACTCTGCTTGAGGCCAATCTGGGGGCATCGACAGGCATGGCACAACTCTGCTTGAGGCCAATCTGGGCTTCGCTTTGCAAGCACTTTTTTGCGGTGCACCGCGCAATCACCCCAACAGCATGCGTGACAGGCAGCGCAGCTTGAGCACCTGACAACATGCTGGAGCTGCATTCATGCAAATGTCGGCCAGCGGCGGCACACACCCCAACGGCACGCAGGAAGAGTAGTGCAGGCAGAGCTTGCTGGCGCTGCTGGATGCTTGCAGGGCCTCGTAGCTGCACTCCAAAGTGCGCCACGCGATTGCAGCGCCTTGAAATGCTCACAGTGCACATGGACATCTTTCTTTGGCTGGCTCACTGGCCTGCGCGCGCTCCCTCAACGCCTGCTCCCTGCAGCTTTGGCCCCACTCTCCGTGAGCGCCTCATGACGCGCATGCTGACCGGCGTCTCCACCTCCGACCTGCACGCGCTGCTCGCGGAGGACGAGGCCACCCGCAACTTCCGCGCAGGTGTGCCGCATGCGGCTCCACGTGTGTGTTGTTTGCGCGCACAGGTGCCTGTCACAGCTGAGGGAGTCCCTTGCCTCCTACCTTGCTCAGGAGCCGCCATGCGGCACATGGGACAGGGCCTGCTGTTGCCGCATGAGCATGTGTGGCATGCTGATCAGGCGCAGAAAGAGGGGAATGAGTGTGCAAGAGCATTGTGCCGGTATCAACAGCCAACCACAGGCAAGCCAGGTATGGCATTCCACGGGCAGCCATCCCGCTGTGTGCAGCACCTTCCGCAAAATGCTGGATCTGCAGGCCTGCAGTCGTGCATGCGTGTATGTGTGTGCACATATGCCGTGCTCATGGGCTTGAGCCTCACTGATTTTGCTGATGGGGTTGAACTCATGGGGCGTATACTGTACTCATGGGGTTAAGCCTCACCAATTATGCTAATGGGGTTGAGCCTTGCCGATTTTGCTTGTGACCACATGACTGTACACACGGCATCATCATGTAGGCCTGTTGTCAAAGAACACAATGCTGGAGACAGCGGTGGCTGAGCTCAAGAAGGCCAGCCTGCCTCTGGCTGCCGGTCAGCGGATGTGCTGAAGCAGGCCTAAGCAAGCTGGACACGCTCCTTTGGGCAGGGGCAAGACAGGCAGACACCAGTTCAGCCGGTCTGACAGGTGGGACAGCCTCGAGAGGAGGTCGCCCGCGTCACTTCCACGCAGCGCTGCTGTGCAGAGCTGTCTAAGACAGGTTCAAGTGGACATGGGCGATGCAAACTAGGTGCACAGCTGTGCTCGAGGCTTGAAGTGTGAATCCCATTTGAGTCGACGGCTTGAGTGGGAGGGCTTCCAAGCGAATTTGGTGCTAGCATGACTTGATCGAACCCATGATTGGTGCTTTGGTTTATTGTTTTCAAACCACTCCAGTCCACCTTTCATTTCTCTGACTTGGATTGACTGAAAGTCCATCGCTGCACTCAGCGGGTCTGCGAGCTATGCAGGGGGAGCTCTAACTGTTCCTTGGACACTGGATTCATCATGATGTCTTCGAGGATTGCTCTGATCATGGGATCATGCAGATTGTAACCTAAATTTTGCTGAGGATGGCACAGTGTGACCTACCTTTGGCTGCCTTGGCGTTTGAACACGTACAGTACCGAGGGACCCGGCCCCACGCATACCAAGGCCTGTCAGCGTCTTTGCTAGAGTCTGCCTCAAGTATGAATGATGATAAAACCCCCAATAGCTAGCCTGCATGCAACCCTGGGGAAATCTCCCTGGTGACTCCCTCTCCTTGATTGATGTACAGAGTGTTTCACTGCCTATGTAGTTTTTTCTTTCTTTTCTTTTCCCTTTCAGAAAAGTGCCAAAACCCATTCCAAATTCAGGGTCAACCAGCAAGGTACATGGTACAAGTCAAAGTTAACCACCGAGGCAACACTTCATTCATATTCATAAGAGAACCCATCCATAGCATCATGATCAGGCACACACCCACCTGCAGGTTTATCCCTGCTGATGTGTTGTAGTTGTAAGTTCATTGGAAGCTGTTGCTCAGCTGTCAGTAAGTTTACGGGCAGGTAAAGTTGGAGGTGTCCCTGCCTCTTCGCCTTCCTTTGTCTTTGATGCGTCGAAGGAAGTGTGCAATTTGCATTCTTAATATAATGAGAATAAATAGCTGAAATTTTAATATATGCTGCCACCATCCCGAAGAGGTGTGCCTCGAGCTGTCCCGACAGCACAATTAATTTCTTTTAGTTGCATGATTTTTTAACAATCTATGATAACTTGCAGATAGACAGGCAAAATGGCGAAAAGCTTCAAATACGTGTACCTCCCAGCAGACACGTAAGCCACAGAGGGGGCATTTAGCAGGATTGTTCTTTGCTCTGTAAAACAATTGAATTGGGTTGAATGCATGAATGGGTTGAAGACATGCAGAGATAGTGCATGCACAATGCCATGTTGATCGGCTGCATGAAGCCCAGATGCACTTCATGACTCGTGATTGATTGTATGCAGCAATTATTTTACCTCTTACGCTGCTGCACCTTGGTAATGCTGTGCTGATCGGGCCGCTGGACTTCTGAGGAGCATGCCTTTACCAGAAATGACTGACAGAGGCATGCAGGCAATGCAGAGTCCTAAGTCAATGAGTATTGAGAAGTAAGCATGGATGTCACTGCACAATGCATGCAGCCAGGTGCCGCCGGAGGAGCGCACCATGATCATTCCGGAGGGCGATGAGAAGGAGGTGTCTTGTCTCATGGATGGATTGAAGGAACACTTCAAGAGCAACGGCAGCTTGAGTGATGCAGCAAAGGAGGCACATAAACAGGTGCATTTTAATTGCAATATACCTCACTGACATAGCGAGCTGGCAAAAACACCTTCATGCAGATTGGTTGCAAAATAATGTCTTAATTACAAAGGGCAAACACTTCTGGTATCTTGGGTGTGAAGTATATGCTTAAGATTCATGCCATAAAATATGTACACCATCTTTGATCAGCTTCTTTGTTGTTGCCTTAGCCATTCTCCTGCCCCCAAGAAGGGGGCTTCTTGGGTTGCCTGCCTACTCTCCATTGATACACGGAGCTGCCCATCATTGGCAGCTGCTTCAATGCTAGGTGAATGCCTTCTTTCACACTGCTGCGTGTGCTCTTTGCAGTCTATTCTCTCCCAACTTGGCGAGAATGCAGCAAAAGTTGATCTGTCGCAGCTGGACATGGTCACCGAGATGCAGATGGTGCGTAGGAATGCACACCTATCGCTTTATCAGCAGCATTTGCACTTTGCATGCTGCTGGGTATTTGAAGATAATGTTTGCAGGCAGGAGTGCAATTCTGTGTGCCCATGCTAGCTCAGAGGTGGCAAACATAGTAAACAACAGTGAAAAGAACAGTGAAAAAATGGCGCCACAGCACTTCAAGCATTTGATGGCGCAAAAACGCAGTGTGATGTAAGTCAAAGAGGAGGGGCTCGCAGGATGATAGGGGACCCCCGCTGAAGCCAAGTCCATGATAAATGGCCAAATCTTTGTTACCTTGTGGACTAATGTGTTTCAGCCCCAATCTTCTGGTTTTGCTGTGTGCATTCGAGGCTGCTGCAAGAGCGCCTGCTTTTTCCATCTGAAGCTGCCTCAAGCAAAAAGGACACTGAAACCTACTTGCAGCTTACGTGTTAGGCCCTTGTATGCTGTCAGCCGACATTTGCACCACTTGCTTGCCCCCTGTCTCGACACCTTGCAGGTTGAAAATGTTGCTCTGCTCGCCAACAGCAAGGATGTTGGCTTTGTGGGCGTCAACATGTACTGCGATGATCAAGCCATTGCCAAAGAGCTGCCGCTGAACCAACGGGCCTGCCAGATTGCTGAATGCTGCGGGAAGATGATTCAGGTGCGTGTGTGTGCGTGTCTATCTAGGCCATGAACATGCCCCCCTTTTGCAGACAACCTTGCTGCTTTGGCCATCTTCACATGAGGTGTGATTTGCCTTCCCGCCAAGAGCGCGTCCATACATGCTCGAGGTCCTCAAGAACAGACAGTGCGCACGCCAAGATGCAGCTTGTGTCCCTCCAGTGCTGCTGGTGCATAGCCCCGCTTGACTACCACATTCTGGTAGCACGTGAGCAAGTCAAAATCCTGCCCGGCAGCTGGCCGGATCAGTGGGCAAGCTGAGTACGCGTCCTACCCACTGTAGCCTTTGAACTAAAATCATATAGGATCATCCTTAGGTTATGATTTGAGATATACGTACGTAGGCAAGCCTAAGGCTCATGGACTTGTAGGATGATATAGCTGCAAGATGTAGCTGCCAGGTGTGGCTGTGCACGCCAACCAATGCTTGTCAACATCATCGCACCATGTGCTGACTGCACTCTTGCACACAGTCCCCACTTCAAACTGAGGTTTATTTTGTACAGAGCTGCTACGGTGTCTGAACACCGTGTGCAGTTCACAAGATACGAATTGTTTCTGTGATGGCCTCAAATTCAAGTTGGCCGCCCTGTGTTGCCAGGTCCGGGGGGATGTATTCATTGCCCGTATCTTTGACAACGAGGACGAGTTCAAACGCTTGGACTTCACTCTGAGCGACCTGTCCAGCAGCGCACCCTGGTGAGGCCTGCCCAGCAGTCCTGTCTTGGTGAGGCCTGTCCAGCAGCGACCTGTCCAGTAGCGCGCCCTGGTGAGGCCCTCCTCTCCATCACGCTGCCGCACGTTGGCAAGTCTCACGTCCACTCTAGCCTCTTCTGCTTATCCCTGTAGTCACCACTTGCACACAAGCACGACATGAGCAAATTAGGGGTGTGCTGCCCAAGGGCAGACGTGTGGTCCAGCCTCCCTGCATGTGTCAGACGACGTTGTGCGTACTTTGCATCCACCAGATACACCTCCTTCCCTCGTTCCTGCATGCACGCCTTGAGTGCCCTCTGTGTTTGGGCTGATGCGTCCGCAGGGTGCTGCAGGCACAGCAGCAGGTGCGCAAGCGCTTCCAGCAAGGGCCCCCCGCAGAGTCGCGTGTCTTTGCGGAGGATCGGAGCAGAGCGCAGGCGCAGGCGCAGGCGCGCAGCGTGCCAAAGGCAGAGGTGATGGGCGCGTGTGCATGTGGGTTGATGCGGCTGCTGTGCTGTCCATGCCGCTGCTGTGATGCCCCTGACTGGAGTCGCACGGCTGCTGTAATGTCCTTGACAAGGGTTGCGCGGCTGCTGTGATGCCCCTGCAGCTGCTGTGGTGCCCCTGACGGGGGAAGCGCGGCTGCTGTGATGCCCCTGCGGCTGCAATGATGCCCTTGACTAGGGTAGCACGACTGCTGTGAAGCCCCTACGGCTGCTGTGGTGCGCCTGACTGGGGTGGCGTGGCTGCTGAAATGCCCCGAATTGTTCTCCTCAACGGCGCAGCCTGCAACACTGTGTCGGGTTGGGATGGACTGCCGCTGTGCAGCTCCTGCGCCAGTGCCAGCGGCTTTGGTGATGCAACACTTGATCCGCCCATGCACATCAGCGTCCCGCCATCGGAAAGCAGCGCTTGTCCTGTGCATACACGTCAGCGCGCTTGTGTGTGTGCACGTGCACAAATGGCCGGGTGCTGATGTATTTGACTGTCTCTGTGCAAGTGTGGTGCGTTGGTTGCGCTTGGGTCCATACCAGTGTGCAAGCGTGCACGCGCGCACCTGCACACACATACGCGCACTCAGGGTGTCTGGATAGGGCTGGGGTATAGCTTTTAAGTGGCATGGAGGAGCAGAACGTTGTTTGTTCACTGGGCAACTTTTGCTCCCTTGTGATTGCTGCACCGTGCGGACTTTGGCGGTCAGGCAGGGTCATCCTCAAAGGGTGTGCCACGATATCTAAGATATCATATCTTTCATCCTGAGCTGAGGGAGATCGAATATCCGATTGAGTCTCGGGTTATCAATCGTACGATCGTACTCATCAGCAGAAGACGCGTTGTGATATCAGCCACTCGCCAATTGAGAAAGCTGAGGGAGAGCATCCGCTGTGCACGTGCGCCTCCGTCCACCAGACTTGCAATAGCCCTTGTCCAAATACCTGTGTGTGCCCTACAGGTCAGGGAACTTAGCCCTGCAGAGGCGGCAAAGGAAGACGGCAACGCGGCGTTCAAGCGGGGCGACCTGCCAGCTGCCCTGGCCGCATACACCTTGGCTCTGGAGAAGGACCCTGCCCTTACAGTGGCCGCCAACAACCGCGCCATGGTCAACCTCAGGATGCAGCGGTTTGGGGATGCCGAGAGCGACTGCAACCTGGTGCGCACGCGTGTGCATGCACACGCAGCACACTGCAAGGCCCGCGCGTAGGGCCTGCAGGCCTGGGCGGACCACTATTTAAGTGTGTGCTCCTGTCTGGTAGAGTAATCTTGATGCGGGCGGTTTGTGTGTGATAGGGCTGGCTTGCCTTTCAGCAGCCTTCGCCTTTGGTTTTGACAAGGCCAGCAAATGATTATCCTGAGCACACCTTGCTGTTATAATTGCATGCATTTTTTCTCAGGACAGGCCGCGCTTGGTACTTTGCACAGTCTGCATATGTTTGTTTGTCCATCCCTCCGTTCTGCACGCACGCCACATGTGCGCGCTGCAAGCCGCTTGCAATGCAGGCAGGTGAGGTCCATCGCTGTTAGACGGCATTGCAACTGAGTGCGCAGTATACAACTTAGTATGCTCCTCCAAGACCTTTCCGTGCATGCTCACCATTGGGAGTGAAGCATGGAAGATAAAATGTCCCCTCAATTGCCTGCCGGACGTGCAGGTGCTGCAACGACAGCCACAGAATGTTAAGGCCTTGCTGCGTCGGGCTTCTGCAAGGGAAGGCCTGGGCGACCCAGGTATGTGCGTGCAGGATTCGGACGCATTCTTGTGCGCAAGATCTACTCTGCTGTGCACTCATGCAGGCGTAGCAGGTGACTTTCACCAGGGCCTATAATGCATGGTCAATGCACTGTTGAATGAAGGCGAGCTTGCATGTAAGAAAGGAGCTGTTGACCAAAGCTCATTGGAGTGGGTCTTGGCTGTACATGTATTGAAGCGACTGCACACAGGCTGCCTGGTAGAGTAGCAATTTCCAAAACAGTCGGTGCTCTCCATGCTTTGCCTTGCTTTTAGGGGCATGATGCCGTGAGATGATGTAGCAGCTTGTGGCCAATTCATGTCTCATCTTCGTCTGCTTGAAGTCTCTGAGTTTATACTATGATAGGCATGTCTAGGAGGATGTGCCAAGATAGTAAAAGAAGAGGCAATGATAATAGGTCCCTATTGCACGAACAGCATCGGAAGAAGAATGTTGTCTGAGTCTGGCCTGCCGCCCTGGCGACGTATCACGTTTGCTGTGCAATTCTGCTTAATTGATCGTCGGTTGTGTGCAGGTGCGGCTGCTGGCGATTTTGCACAGGCACTGAAATTAGAGCCAGGCAACAAGGAGGCTGCAGTTGCATTGGACCGTCTAAAGCCCCCTCCAAAGCCAGAGCAGCCATGAGGTTTGAGAGTGGACCGTGACAATGCTTTTCTGCGCAATGGCAGGATTGTCAATGGCAGAATTCTGGAAATGTTCAATACAACTAGTATGTGTTGCAACATACTCTGACAGGAAATGGCAGCTGCTCCAGGTGTCGCAGCATTCTCATGGATCAGTCATGCCAATCAAAATGTTGTCCTGCTTCCTTGTGCCTTGACGTAGAGTTTACCTAGTCCACTGTACTGCCAATTCATCCCCAAAGTTGTATGCCATGTGGCTTCTACAACCATCTTGACCATCTTGACTTGTTTTCACAAGTAATTGGTTTCTCAAACAGTACAAAAGAAAGTATCAGGACATGGACTCGGATTCTCTGCATTCAGGTGCACTTGCATAGTCCCTCAGCCTAAGAATTAGTGCATCACAGGTAGTTGACAGTGCTCTTTGCAAAGCCTGGATTTCATGCACAGATAGTCCAACTTGGACACGAGTATTTAAGGCACATAGTGCAACTCGCTTTAATGTTCAACGGAGCAGGAAAAGATGAGAGCATGGAACCTCGAATTGTAATTTAATTTGACTCTACACCCTTCTCCCTGGTATCACACCACTTGATGTTCACCTTGTTGAGGTTTTCCATCGCAAGAGCGTGTGTCACGTAACATGAGTAATCAGCTATTGCAATAAATAGCATGATAGACAGAAGCACATACGAGCAATACATTGCCACAAAGAAAATACGATACCAAAAAAGTAATTGCACTCTATCCTGTTGGGAGTGGCACCTTCTTTTAATGCATGCATTTGGAATCACGAGTACTTTATGTAGTGTCCTGCCGTAAGCTTGGCCTGGACTGTGGATGGCGTTACCACATCATTAACAGCTAAGTCATCGTGCATACTATCCTCCATCTTCGAAATGTTACAATGACTGCACAGCTGCTCTGGAGCTTGGACTCAAGGCAAGAAAGTTTTTAAGAACAGCTGCCTGCAGGCAGTGTGAAAACTTGAGCCGAGTTACACACAAAGCATATGCTCAATGAGCATTGCTCATTTGTTGAGCGGGGAGCTGGTGCCCCTGTGATTGCAACATCCATAATTGCATAAGAAGCTGATCTGTCTTTGGTAACCGTAGCCCATGCTTGCAGTGCTTTGAGAATGTGTTCGGTTAAGGCATGTGTGAGTCTTCGACTTTTTGACTTGTTTCTTTATCAACCTTTGAGGTGCATTCCTTTTTTTGTAAGAGAGGACTCCTCTCGGAGACCAACTAGTTCAGAGTTCAGGTCTTTGAGTGGAGGCATAACTTGATCGTGATAACCCAAATCCCGTGCATGGTGGAAGGCATTCGCTAGATTGATGTATAGCTTTGTACACAGCATACCGACACATTCTCTACTAGGCTTGTATAAAGTTTAAAGTTTAAGGTTTAAAAGGGTTAACCGCCAGCCAGATCGCTAGGCTGATTGGTTTGTTGCTGGTCTTCGCCAGCCAAAAAATAGTCCATAATGTCCGAAATAAAATGGCAGAGTCTATTGTGCCGTTGAGAAAGAAAATCAAAGACAGTCTGACTAGGCAAGGCATG
>LFCJ01003670.1_pt1 | contig 11260 bp, 7 predicted proteins | sample 643141 | NCBI WGS metagenome assembly LFCJ01 (sample SAMN03766243, study PRJNA286221) | soda lake metagenome | biome: soda lake; feature: Kulunda steppe; material: water; isolation source: sample B1-Br-g2 brine of Lake Bitter-1 | place: Russia: Kulunda steppe | collected 2010-07 | reverse complement strand
TCGACGCCAACAACGTCGTTCGAGAGTCTCACTATCCGCTACCCCTCTCCGACGACGAACCGCTCCCTGACGACATCGAAGTCGCCGAGGGTGACATCGCAACCTTCGACGGGAGTCTCGAAGCCGCACAGGACCTCACCGAGAAACTCCTCGACCGAGATCTGATGCCAGCCGAGACGACCGATGCGTCGGCACTCGGGAATACGCTGGAGGATCACCCTACGATCAAGTTCCTCGACGAAGAGCTTAGCTCCCAGAGTCAGCAGATCTTCGCCGGTGAGGACGATGAAAGTGAGGACGGGAAGGATCTCGTCAGTAGCTATCAGGAACAGTACCGACCTGACGCCTCTCGGTACGACATCGAGCAAGAACTTCAGGCCGCTCTGCTCGTCGGGACGGTTGGAACGACCGAGATACAGGGTGAAGAACAGCCGATCTTCATCCCGAAGCTCCACACCTTCTTCAGTCAGGGGAGTGGTCTCGTCTCCTGTCTCACCGAGGAGTCCTTCGAGGATGACGATCCCCATCTGAGTGACGCCGGGGACCTCGAATGTCGTGCGTGCGCACAGGATCACGACCGGACTCGTACTGCGTACCCGCTTTCGTTCTGTCGGGGATGTGGTCAGGAGTACTACACCGTCGTTGTCGACCAAGAGAACACTGTCACACAGGGCGCTCTGAGTACTCTCATCGACACCGAAGACGACGAAGAAGAGGTGTACCTGATGCGGGGTGATTGGGATCGAGAAACCGCACCGCTCCCCGACGAGTGGCTGAATGACAACGGACAGCTTCGAGATACGTACGTCGAGGCTGAACCCCGACCGGCTACCTACTGTCCGGAATGCGACCATCTTACGCCCGGACAAGTGGAGCAGGGACAACTCGACTGCGGGTGCTTCGCTGCCCAGGGCGTCGAGATAATGCGGGTCAACCAGCCGTTCCTGTTCTGTCCGAACTGCGGGGTCCATTACACACGCCGAGTCAAAAACGAGTTCAACAAGCTGTTCACGTTTGGTACCGTCGGTCGCTCGACCGCGACGGACGTTCTCATCGGGAACACAATGAGAAACCTCCCCGATGATCAGCAGAAGACTATCGCTTTCTCCGACAACCGACAGGACACTGCGCTACAGGCGGCTCATCTCAACAATCTCTATCAGCGCGTTCGATTCCGACGCTCGCTGTACCATACGCTCGCGCAGGGCGACGACGTAAGCCTCACCACGCTTGGGAACGATGTCTTCGACCTCCTCGATGACGAGGAAGCCCTTCCGCCAGCCATAGACACGGGAATGTTCGGGCCGTCGGCAGAGGACCGTCAGAACTACAGCGACTACCTACTGTTCAACGTCATTCTCGAACTCGGGCGTGAACAACAACGCACCCAGCAGAGTCTCGAAGACGTCGGGCTGATCGACGTCGAATACGAGAACCTCGATAAGCTGGCGGACGTCGACGATGTCTGGGACTCGATCCCCGTGCTTTCGAATGCAGATCCGACGGTGCGGGAGGAATACGTCCACGGATTCCTGGACATCTTCCGCCGGAGTATTGCGATAGATCACGAGAGCACCACGAACTTCGCCGATTTCAAGCGGAACGTCATCAACCAACTCGACGAAGAGGTCCATTTCCACGGGCAGGAATTCTTCAACTTCCCAGTCGGATACAGCGATACGGCAAGTACTAGTGGGAGACACCGTGTCCGTCGACTCACGCACCCTCGCTCTCGACACGTCCGTTGGACAGCCCGTGCGTTAGACGTCGACACCGATACTGCGAAAGCGATCATCAACAGCGTCATCGACCTCATCAGCGACGACGAGGTACTCAAACTGTTGACGCAGGAGTCACTGAAGTACACCGGGAAGGTGTATATGCTAAACCACAGTGCGATTCGGGTCACGCACGCCGATCCCGAGGATGTGAGAGTCTGCCCGAAGTGTGGAACACCGACGACTCGGGACGAACTCGACGTCTGTCTGAACTATAGCTGCGACTCGATCACGCCCGAGGAGACGGATCTCGAATCGTCCTACTTCTACGATCTCTATACCGAATCGTTCGACGACGCCGTCGACATCATCGCCGGCGAACATAGCGGACAAGTTGAGAATGAGAAGCGGAAGCAGCTAGAATCTGACTTTCGGGAAGGGAAGAAGGTGAATACTATCGTCTCAACGCCGACGATGGAACTCGGGATCGACATCGGTGACCTCTCGAACGTCTATATGCGAAACGTCCCCCCGAACCCGAGTAACTACGCCCAGCGTTCCGGGAGAGCTGGGCGACAAAACCAGCCGTCACTCGTTACGACGTTCTGTGGCCGTGGGTTCGGACGCGGATCTCACGACCAGTACTTCTACCGAAACCCGGAACGGATCATCGCTGGGGAGATTAGCCCACCGACGTTCCTACTCAACAATCAGGATCTGATCGAGGCGCACATCAACGCCCTCGTTCTCGAACAGATCGAACTGAAGTTCCAGAGCAAGCCCCGCCAAATGTTGGTCATCGAAGAGGGGAGCGACTACGAGATTATGCCCGATTATCGAGCAGATCTGGAGAATGCCGTCAAGAACAACCGACAGAAGATCATCCAAGCAGTGAAGCAGGCGTTTGCCCGTGAGCGTGAACAGGATACCGTCGGGGAGTGGTTCACCGATGCCTTCATCGAGCGCCAAGTGGACAACTTCGTCGAGAATCTCGATGAAGCATTCGAGCCGTGGCGGCGTGAGTACACTCGTCTGAGTCGTGAGGTAAGACGCTTAGGTCAACTCCTTCGAACAGAAGGCGGATCGTATCAGGACAAGATTGAGCGTAATGCTATTGAAGACCGGCTTGAGGATATGCGTGAGGGGAAGAAACGCTTCTACACCTACCAGTATCTCCGCTCACAGGGATTCCTGCCGAACTACGGATTCCCGAGACAGAGTACGACGCTAACGTTCACCTCCCGAGAGGACGATATTCAGCGGGATCAGACACGGGCCATCAGCGAATTCGCACCCGGAAATCACGTTTACTACGCTGGAGAGCGGTTTGCTGTTCGGTATGCACGACCTCGGACGAAGGATTCGGAGCCAGTTACCCGAAATATCCGTGTTTGCCCTGAGTGCGAGACCATCCTGATGGGGGAGGACGCGCAGGAAGCCGCAGCGTGTCCCTCCTGTGAGATGTCCTTCGATGGGACCCATCCGAATCCGAATGCGATGGAACTCCCGAACCAACACGCTCGACCGGAGGAGTACATCACCAGTGACGAGGAGGAACGCCGTCGACAGGGCTACGACATCAATAGCTACTACGAACGATCCGATCCCCAAGCATACGACTTAGAAGGAGACGGGATTGAGGCCCGAGTGACCTACGAAGGGAGTGCGAATATTGTCTTGGTCAATAGCGGGCTTCGAGATGCTGACGAAGACGATCTCAATGGATTCGCGCTCTGTATGGAGTGTAATCGCTGGCTGACCAGCGAGGACCAAATCGAGAGTCACGTCGACGAAGACGATCCGGACTGCTACGCTAATGCATCAGAAGAGGCGATCAAGCGTGAGATCGAATTGTTCTCTGAAGGGCAACACGACACGGTAACGCTGACTACGCCACTTCCCGGCGACCTTGAGCCAGAGCAGACTGAAGGATTCTATCGAACCCTAAAGGAAACCGTCTACCAGGGCATTCTGGTCGCGTTCGATCTGGACGAAGAGGAGATCGACACGTTCGTGAAACCTGCGACGGGGGAACACGGGCAAGTTACCATCGTAATTTACGAAACCAGCGAAGGGGGTGCAGGTGTGCTACACTCGCTGATGGACGAAGCACGCTTTAGAAAGGCCGTTCGGGAGGCACAGGCAGTTCTCCACGGTGATCCTGACGATGATGGCTGTGAACGAGCGTGTTATGAGTGTCTACTGTCCTTCTACAATCAGCCGGAACATGAGTTCCTCGACAGAACACTCGTTGAATCGTGGTTAAAGAATATGAAAACTGCAACGCTAAACGAAGTAGCTGACACGAGCGGCAAGGGAGATGGCGAGAACTTTCGCGAGCTACTGGAATCCTGTGAATCCAGCTTCGAGCGTGAAGTACTCCACACTATTCGGGATGAGGGCTTCGAACTTCCCGACGAGGCACAAAAAGTCATCTATGACGATGACGAACCGGTTACAAAGCCGGATTTCTTTTATGAGCGATCTGGAAGGTCTATCGCGGTATTTGTGGATGGTCCTGCTCATGAGAAGGACTACGTCAGAGAAGACGATGAGCGAAAGCGGACTAGGCTCAAACAGATGGGTTATCGAGTTATCCCGATCTCAGACATCAACCAGGTTCCCGAAGCCTGGAAAAACATCTGATGTTTCACCAGAATTGGTAGTTGCCAGAGTTCCTAATGACCGGAGGTAGAAATTTCATCATGAGCGATTACTTTCTCCTGCGATAGAACAGTTGGGCTTACTACATCCGGGTGAACCTGAGGAGGTTGCGCTGTCATTTCGATCAAGAGACTCTGTGGGCGGTAGAGAAGAATTCCCGTCAAAATCGATACCGATCACGATTCAGTGGAAGAGATGGTCGTCGTTGAACCGTGAAATAGATATACAATCAGTACATTCTCTATCGAAAATAAACAAAATTTGTGAGAACCAACAGAACGGTACTAACACGACTGTTAGGATGTAAAATTCTGGTTCTCATTGCTTCTGCTGTGGCTTTCTACTTTCACCAAGGTTGCTGTTTTCGGGGGTAGATTATAAAGGGCACTAACAGTGTTGTTAGTGGCTTCCGACGAGATACGGTACATATTTTAGCCTTTATAGATCCTTTTTTTCCAGAAGTTCCTTAATTTGTTCTGCGTTATCTACAGACTCTATTTTCACTCGTTGCCACTCCAATTCCACAGCAAGTCCCTTCCCAATTTCTTCTTTGCAGTTGTCGGTCAAACTCGCGAAATCACGGGAGCAACACCCTCCGAAGTTGCACCAGGGGTATTCGTATTGAAAGAAATCCCTTAGGTGCATATCCCTAAGGGGGATCGGGCACCCACAGCAGTAAGAGGCCGTTTTTAACGACCGGTTGGGAAGTACACACTCTACAGGGGATTAATTCTGGCGAATTGATCCCAAATGGTGCTAACAGATGTCATTCATAGCGACATGTATCAGAGGTATGAAATTAACTGGAATTACTTATTATGTTGGTAAAATATGTTTGGGTAATAGTCTGTCACAAACACAATAGAAAGACAATAAAATAGTGCTGTAGCTAATAAGGAGCGGTCCCAAGTTTGGAATTCACTACCCAATTGAACGGGGAAATGCGTCCACCAGCCCGAGAGATCCATTCAGAAGTCGTTCACGGAGTCTTTTTGTATTAGTATCGTTCTTTACGATATTAATTCGTTTGTCGGTTTTTTGTCGGCTCGTCATTTTGCACTTCACGACTAATGCGGCGCTCAGCGGCGCGTTCCTCTCGTTGGACACGTCGCTTGGTTTCAGTTTTATTCCGGTCTAATAATTCCCGAACCGTGTCTTTTGCCTGCTGTGAGTGCCAGCGAATGAATCCTTCGCTACTGATGCACCGATTAACGATTCCGTCCTTTTCAAGTTCACTAGCTATTCGTCCGATAGAGTCTCTTGTGAGTCCTATCCTGTCAGCCACTTCTTGATAACTGACTTGTTCGTTGTGCTGGTTCAGAAGGACACAGAGTACATCGTAGTATGATTTTGTTTGGCTGTGGAATAGTCGTTGACGCACTTTGCGTTCAAACGACTCGGAACGATAGTACTCGGTGAGTTGATCACGGCGATTCTCTGGATGCGAGAATGAATGAATTTCCCGTGATCTGTCGTCTGCGAGGAACCATTCGTCTGGTACGAGTTCATCTCCACGGAGACCTGCCCATATTGCGTGACTACAGACGATTTGTCGCCCATACTGGAGAAATCCCGACCATTGATCCCAGGGATGAGCCCCAAAAATTTCTGCTTCCAATTTCCAATGTCGGAGTGGATCGGTTTCGCTTCTCCGATTATGATTTTTTGCTGCGTATGTCTTTATCTTCACCTTCTTCGGGCTTTCATCGGTAGCATTTGTTTGGAAGCCGAGATAATCCATTCTAGTGGTCGTGAGACTGTAATTCGTACATTCATTGTTTTTGGACTGTTCGTAGACCTTTCCTTTTTTATCTCCTTTAACAGTCAGATTTGCACTCTGTTCGAGTTCTCGAATGGTCGCGTGTGCTCGGGCTCGATCATATCGGATGTAAACTTCAAGTCCCTGAAATCGGCACATTTCTGGGATTATAGTTCCATAGTCGCTCAACGAATCAAACTCCAGGAATGCCGTGCTGAGCATCTCTTCGGCCCGGTGTACGGCATCCATTGGATTGGAGATGTAGCTCGTTTGTATTTTTAAGTAGGTCCCTTCCCAGCGATTTCCATCAATCCCTGGCGGCCAGCAAAACTCTCCGTTCTGTGTTTGGAGTCCTTTTTTTCGCTTCTCGATAGCAAGTTTGCATTTGGCAGGTAGCGGTGGCTTCTCTGCCTCTAACGCATCATCATACAGCCCTAGATGATAGTCGGATGTAGGGATCAAATTGCCATCACTATCCACATCTCCGTATCCGGTTGAACTAGCAAATAGTCCAATCTCGGATTCCCGTCCCTGTTTATCCCATGAGGGAGAGTATTCACTCGCAACAAGATGGGGGCTAGTAGACGAGCCCGGTTCGGATCGCAGCCGATTGAACTCGCGTTGTTTTTCCCCAATCCATTCGTAGAGTTCGTTGTTGTCTTTGATTTGAGCGTAGATCGTAACTCCGTGCACAATCGGTTTTGCCGGGTAGACCTCGTTGCAATTGTCCGTTCGCGACACATCATTTATTGTCGGTTCGTCGGTATTTTTGTGGTTTTCGTGTTTGTGACTGCTCATTGGAATAAGCTTGTTGGAATGTCCGAAATGTCCTGATACGGAATCATCTCGATCATAATTCTCTGGAAGGGAGCGATACTGACTCGAGTACCTGCTACAACAGGTAACTCAAGAAACAAACTCTATACGGCTAGCCGTGTCGTAGATCAGCCGTATTAGAGGTCCTGTTCCTCGATAATAGCGACGAACTCGTCTTCTGTGATCTGATGATAGGCACCAACCTTGATATTCAGCGTGATTTTTTCCACCCGCTGTTCGTCAGGTGTCCACACTTGCACGACACGACCAATCAGCACTTCGTCCACACCATCTACTGGAGCGTGGAATTTGACGAGATCATCTTGTTTCACGTCGTCGATACTACTGCCATCTGCTGTGGTTTCTGAAACCATAGTTGTTGAGTTGATTAACCGTGGGAACCCGCACAACCGATGGAACGGGTTAGTATGCGATTGTCACCGGGCGTATCGCTGCACTTTGCTTATCCCCATAAGGGGACGGGGAGTTGTGACTTCGACCACGCCCCCCTCTGCCTTTGATCCATAGCAGGATCGTTGGACAGTTGGTGGGCAGGCCACATCGCCAAATGCCAGTGCCAGTCAATCACACGCGTTGTGTCGCATGTCGTGGTGGCACCCCGCGTGCCCAGATGGCCTTTAGAACCAGACATTTGTATGCCTTTTGTACCTAAAAATTCAGCAATTATACTAAAACCGCTAAAATATTTTAAGTAGGATGGCGTTGATACGCTTGATGTACCAATCTAGAGTTTACGGTGTGGGACCTGGTATGTAACTTCTGAGCAGAGCATAGAGGATGAGTTCAGCAGACTGACGCACAGTGTGCATGACGTTTCCAGACCGTCAGTTGGCTGCGTAGCTCACTATTCTCAACAGGTTGTATAAGTACTCCGCGTTGGCGCGACGACCGTGTCTCGATGGATGAGAGATTCTCACTGGGTAACACTAGAACTACACTCCCGAACCGCACCTGAACACTACCACGTCCTCGGCGCGACCCTGTCCATCACGGCGGACGCCGAGACGACCGACGGTGAGTACCTGATGCTCGACATGCTGGTCCCGCCGATGTTCGAGAACGGGCTTCACACGCACGAACAGAGCGAAGTGTTCCACGTCATTGAGGGCGAGGCACGACTCCACGTCGACGGGCGGGATCAGACGCTTGACCCGGGTACATAGAAGGCGTAACAGCCATTGATGCAGCATCTATCGCGTGGCGATGGATGCAGGCTCAAAGTTGATACGAAACCAAATCAAGCCTTCCTCATATGCACCTCCATCGTCTCGTAGACTTCACTGCTGACTTGCAAGAGAATGAACCGAGAATACACCCGCATTGTATCGTCTAAGTACTCTTCAAAGAACCCGTCATCGCCCACGGCCTCGTTGAATTTGTCGAACGGTAATTCGGCTGCGTCGTCGATAGAGGCAAGTTGGCCTGTTGCGATGGATTCGTCGCTGAGCTGACTGGCTACCTCTTCGAGTAATTCATCATCTACCTCTATTTTGTCTTGCTTTCTGTTCTCCATCTGGTTGGCGAGATCGTCAATATCAATCCCCTCAATGAACTCGTTCACATCGTCGATGTCGTATTTTCTGTCTTGCTGTTCTTTGACGTGCTCTTGGAGGTTTTCAATGATTTCAATTGGGGTGAGATTCTCGTACTGATTGGAGAGATTGACGATGCCAGTAGCGAAAGCAGATAGGACAGCAAGGTCATTTCGTGCTTCGTGAGGAATTTCGTCTGGTGCAGTTTCCGCGTGCTTTCGTAGATCTGCTGCGAGTGGATCTAACTTCTCCTGTAGTGCGTCCGTGTTGTATTGTTGGATTCCTGTGGACTGGTGTCCGATTTTCTGTAGTTGGCCGATGAGAGCGAGAGCATCGCGATACCACTCTTTGATTTCATCCGTTGATTCGCGTTTCCGTCGGTATTCGTAGACGATGATGTAACCGATGACGGTGACAGTGATACCGGTGCCGACGCTCAGGATGGGTTCAGAAGAGATAGTCTCGGTTATACTCACTGGTTAGAGGAATGGTGCCTTTTCAGATAATTTTTGCGTGGCTTAGTCTCGCAACTCGTGGAATTTAGGCATATTTAACAGATGCGTCGTATAACATCATCGTTTCCAATTACCTTCATAAACACCAAACATTACTGGTGGGGACTCTATACCTTTCTCAGTTCTTTTCCTTTCGTGTTCTTCCGTGGCTAATGTGAGATAGATAATTGCGGCTCGAGCCTTCTTTGCAAGTCGTAGCGCGTAGTCTTCTAACTCGGATCTGGTTATTGATTTGGAAAGTTCGTCAGAAATCGTTCTGTCTTCGAGTACAAGCCAGTGAACCTTGACGTACCGGTGTTCAAGGAGGTTGCGTTCATCTTTCACATCCGATAGTCCCGGATCTAGTGATCCGGGTACTTGCAAGCGATCCCACTCGAAATCCTTGTGGAGCCAGTACAATGCACCCACTGCGAAATTATCCAATCCGGAATACCAGTCACCGGGCTTATTCCAAATATCAATGAAGTCAACACTGTTCTCGTCCATTCCAATGCCAAAATAGAAATTTAGCGATTTGATGAAATCAAACCTCTTTTGGAGGTACTTGTCGAGTATCACAAGGAGACTCCTCAGACTGCGTGAGCTGCCGGTACGTTCTTCACCTATACTGAGCGATTCGGCCTGTCACAATTTCTGTGTAGTGCCGTACGACATTCGCGCCCTGTATTCATCACAGACTGTCCCACCAGTTATCGGATAGGTTCGCTATTTCACTGTGTTGGGTAAGAGCGTCGTGTAGAGACTGCAATAAAGATACTAAAACACTCGAGGACGCTCTACCGTTCTCGAACGAAATCACCTCGTTCTTCGAGATACTGTTGTAGACGGTTGTACACATCACAACAGCTATCTGAATGCCCTCGGTGGGATGCTGGCTGAGTAAGCGTTGACCAGTCACCGATCAGTACGAGATGCTTTTTTGGACGGGTCAGTGCCACGTTTAGCCGACGCGGCCCTTCGGAGGGGAATTCAAGGAACCCAGCATTGTTCTCACGGTTGCTACGGACAAATGAGACGATAATAGCCTCCTTTTGGCTCCCCTGGAACGAGTCGATTGTTGCGACTTTCACCTCGCGAGCGGTGTCACCGGACACAGCACTCCGGAGTTTTTCCTGTATTCGGTGCTTCTGACCGTTATACGGGGTGATCACCCCTATATCCGAGGGAGCCACATCCGCCTGAAGTGCCTTCTGCACCCGACGAGTGGCAAGTTCTGCTTCATGCTCGTTTGCCGGGGAAGCGTTGATTCGTGTTTCCTCGCCCGTGGCGTGGATACCGAGGATCGCATCAAGCCGGTCGATTGTTGCATCCCGGTTACCCTCGCCGTGTTTCAGCAGACCGTCATAGAACGCGTGGCTGGCGAAGTCGGCGATAGCTTGATGCATCCGATACTGTCGCCGGAGTGTCGTCATGACATCGTCCCCGTATCGTTCAACCACTTTCTCGAAGAAGGATGTGTGGTACTCCTCTTCTGCATCCTTCTCAGTGGAACTGTATGGCGGGAGTTGCTTGTGATCACCAGCGAGGATAATGGATCGCGCTCGGGAGAATGGTACGGCGGTCGCAGGAGTGCTTGCCTGAGTTGCCTCATCAACCACTACGTGATCGAATCTGGCGAAGTCACCCAGTTTTTCTGATGAGTTCGTGGTCGTCGCAACGATGTGGGGGTAGTCATAGTCAGTGCCGCAATAGTGTCGCTGAACAACTCGACTCTGGACATCCGAGCCGATTCTGGTCAACTTGTAGCCCTCCCGTTGCACAATCCCATGTAGTGATTCCGGATCTGGATCGCCAGGGTCACTATCGCCTTCAATCAGATTGTCGACCGCTTGGTTCGAATGTGTACAGACAAGAATGCGCTCGCCGTCTGCGACTGCATCTTCAATGACCGCTGTGAGCGTTCGGGTTTTGCCAGTACCTGGCGGTCCATGAATGCAGTAGACGTCTCGGGCTCGCCGCGCGTTGATCGCTGCTTTTCGCTGAAACCGGTTTAACTCCAAAGAGGTAGAGAGACTCACAGCAAGTGGTGGGGCGAATTCGAGTGTTCGCCGTCCTGCCAAAAGCTCGGCCCCTTGATCCGGCAACAGCTTGAGGAATGCCTCTCTTTCTCGTCGATGGGCGATGTTCTTCGAGATCACTCCTACAGAAACTGATCCTCTATCAGTCAGGTTGTCCCTGAGTTCCTCGGGATTATCGGCTGTGTCCCAATCCAGGTCAATCTTGATGGTGTTGTGA
>LFCJ01003669.1_pt1 | contig 11260 bp, 4 predicted proteins | sample 643141 | NCBI WGS metagenome assembly LFCJ01 (sample SAMN03766243, study PRJNA286221) | soda lake metagenome | biome: soda lake; feature: Kulunda steppe; material: water; isolation source: sample B1-Br-g2 brine of Lake Bitter-1 | place: Russia: Kulunda steppe | collected 2010-07 | reverse complement strand
CGAGAAATTCAAAATTGCAATTTTAATTCTATTTCTATTTTTGATTAACCACGCATTAACCACGAATTGTAAACGCGGTTAATGGTTAATTGCATTTCTGAATTTTTGATTAACCATTAACCACGGTGTTGTAAACGCACCCTTAGGTAATAAATTTACGAGATTTTCATTAAATTGTTTGCTTGAAATTGAAAATTGTTTGCATTAGTCTGCAAAGCGTGTCCACTTCGAAGTTAGCAACCTGCAGACGACGTCAGGCCGCTACCAGTGCTGATGGCCACCATCCATCCAAATGTCTCTTCCGAGTTAGATCCCATGTCTGTCGGCAATTGGAAGACTTCGATGTGGGACTGTGAGTGCTCTGAAATTGGCGTCAAACGCTGCGCAGCTCCATCATGGCGCTCGATAGCAATTCCGAGCTGTGCATCCATCTGAGAGTGAAACCACGACTCTTGTGTCATTGATTGTAGTACTGTGCTTCCTTAAAGCCAACACCAGCACTGCCTATATCTGTGCAGCTGTGCAAACTACCAGGTGGCAATTGCTATAATCTTCAGCCCTATAAAAGCTGTGCAAGGCCATCATTGATGGGATTCCCTTGCAAGGTCGCATTTGAGGCTACCCAATGGGGATAGCACCAAGGCAAGCACGGAATTCTACCAGCTGGAATTCTACTGAACATTTCACGCATGCTCTGCATGCACGTCCCTGCACGAGCAAGCTCCTGTTGAAAAGCACTGTCGACTCTCCATAATGTTTGCAAGCAACTCAGCTCAGGCACCAATTCAGGCCGCCTCTGCCTACAGTTCCTACTTTGGATATGCATATGAGATGATTATGAGACTTGAATTACAGATGACAATGTCTGGCTTTTTGTGACCGTGCAGAGATACTTATCAATACTGAGCAGTTTCTAGGCTTGGCTAAGAGCAAAGATCCAAATTGTGTTGACGTTCATACCCCCTTAGTTCCCCTTTTTGAAGGTTTTGTAAATAGTCAGGCTTAGACCTAGGAGTAAGTCAATAGTGTGTCCCAGAAAAGACCCCATGGCATTTGCAGGCATGGCTAACTGAACTTTTTTGGTCCTTCCTGTCTTCATTTGAAGGGTTGGATACTCCAATTGATTTCCAATAATATTTTTGTGACTCTACATGATTGACAGACACAAGCGTGCAATTCTTCTGATGATGCAAGTCTTTTCGTTTATTGGCCTAGTACAAATTCGTGACTCCACACAATTGAAAGACACAAGTATGCAATTCTTCTAATGACGCAAGTGCAGGCTTTCATCCTGACAGCTTCATGCACATGGCGGCTTGCTGCGCCCTGGATGTAATTGGAGCATCCCTCAGCTACTCGTGAGTCTGGAATGACTCATTCCGAATGAGTATCTTTGTGTCGTCTGTGCTCTTAGTTTTGAAGCTGTCCCTGTGTGCTTGAACCAGGATTGCATCAAGGATGCTTGAAACGACATGAAAACCTGTCTGCTGTAAGTACCAGACCTGACCACTAGGCATGTCCAAGTATCTCCAGACCACCACTATCATTTCAAGAGCATCGGCGCTATTCATCACCACCATTTGTTGAATTGTTCACAATGATTGTACCAAATTCATGATGCCAGGTGCCCCTATGTTGGCCCTCTGGGCTAGTCAATGATAACCCCATAGAAGACTGGTTAATTATGTACCAAACTTGCATCATGTGCACACAAACGCTGTATGCGCATACATGAACGCACATACACATGCCGTAGTGCTCTATCCTGCAGGATGTTGCTGGGTAAACTGGGCAAAAGCGACAACGAAGCTATCGTTGGCTTCTTCCTGGTACGTGTTATGATTTTGATTAGCTCTGGCTCCTTTTCTTTTCCACCCAAGGGCAATTGGCTTTGCCTTATTTATATGATGGGCAGATAAGAGCAAACTTGTATCGCATTGGCCACCGAAGTCAGGTTGGTAATTCTGATGAATTCATTGCTTTTCTTGCTGGTGGTATATCCCAGAGGGAGCCTCGCGACTCACACAGTGTGAGGCAAAATAAGAAAGTCTCATGCATGGTGCCCCCTGCTGGCCAGAAAGTCATCGGCATGAGACTGGCCACTTCAGGGCACACCATGCTTAACCTGCAGCGGCGTGAATCCTAGTTTTTGTGAAGTCCCAGCCATGGGGCCTAGTCCATAGGTTTGGGTTGCTTCCAGTTAGGTTCACAGTGGCCCGCCCAGGCCCAACCAGGCCACCCCCTGCCCTAAAACTTTAGCTTTCCCCCAATGGATTCTGTTCTTGAAGGTCTGCAGTGTCAGGGAGGCGGGAGAGGTGGTGCTTGGCGCAACAGAAACTTTGCTCAACAAGAATTGGAAAAAGGAGCAGGCATTTCTTGGCCAGGGCCACAGCCTGGCTTGAATTTTGGCATGTGTTCCTAGCAAACCTTTTGACCAAGAATTCCCGGTTTAAGTGGCAGTAGGTTCAGTATGCAGCCAGAACAGCCAAAATTTGCAAGTCGAGCTTTGACTTTGCCAGCCACCCCAGGTCCCTGGACGGGTGCCAGATGGTGCAGGCTCAGCTAGCATGTTTCCCTGCGTGTAGTTCTCAGGGATGCTGGCGGGGTGGTGGTCTGGGAAGGTAACTTGCAGTGCACAAGCGGGAGATTCAAGCTTGTGACTGGGTGGACAGCTAACGTCTCCCTAACCTGTCAGTCAATTTTCCCATCCTAGATTGCTCTGATGATTTGAATTATCACTCTCGACTTGTAAGGCCCCTGTCACACTGGCCAATATCCATTCCTTAAGCGTCACCAACGAGTGTTTTTTTGGTGTCCTAGCTTTCAGGATGGCATAATAACAGCAGCTAAATATATGTTCGTGGGCGCAATGTGTCTGAAAGTTTGACAAATAATTCCCTAATTTCCCAAGGATGTGGCAGGCGGTCATAGAGGGATGTCAGGTCACATCCCTCGGTCAGGTTCAGACGTTTCTTTCCTGCGTTATGAGTCAATAACATCTGTTTTTTACATTTAGGCTCAGTGATAGCTCAGCAATAAATTGATTGACCTGTCAACATGAAACGCTGCAAAGGGCAGGCATCATCTTTGGATTCACAAGCAACCCATCATCTTTGGAGGAACGCCAAGCTTGAAAGCATCTGTATTTTGTTCTTAACCTGATTGGTGCAAACCAAGCATGCATGATGTGTGCATGTCGTGCATGCAAGCGCGCAGCGCACGCGCACCCATTCATGGAGCGCCTGGGCACACCACTGCCCAGAGCATGCTGTGCGTGCACGCACCCAGCAGCACACGCGGCAAGTTGCTTTGCGCATTCCATGTGCAAAAGCTGAGCTAAGGAGTTGCAAGCAGGGCTGTATCAAGCCTGGAAGGGGTGCATCCCAGAAAGTTGACCCGACTCTCCTGAACCTTCCTAAGGACCCCACTCTTCCTTTGACTTCTCCTCTTGACCCTGCTTGTGATGCTCCGGTCATCTTAATGTTGACCTGAGAGAAACATCCAGTTGCGCTGCCACCTCCGCGGAAGAAAAATCTGTGGGCATAGTCCTGTGATACACATCGTTCGCACAGGCCTCAGGGCTCTTCCGGCAAAGTTAGGAATTTTTTATCCCCGGTGTATGGATTGAGGGAGGGAGTGAAGCAATCTCTGCCCAGGTAATTGAACATTTTGGAGGCATGGATATGGGAGCTGTCACACACAACATTCCTCGCCAGGGAAATAAAGCGGAGATGTGGGCAGGGATGTCGTCAGGTGTGACCACCGCCTAAGACTCCTTTAGGAAATGACGCATTAAAAACTCAATGAATTAAGAGATACTCATTGTCTGCCATTTCCCTCAGCTTTTGCTTGCTTTTGCAGAGCATACCAGCAAATGGGTGTCAAACAGGATAGAAATTCATGGATATCCATCTGGACAGAATTGTCACTTTCCAACACAAAAGTATGCGGTAGTTGTTTGGAGGTGAAAGTGGCCACACCTTCCCAGTCCTGCAGGGTCGCAAATTCACCTTGATTAATTTTTGTCTAAGAGGTAATACCAGGCAATACCACCAAAAAATGAGCATGTCCAGGCTATTTCTCAATCAGTTCCACAGTTGTTTCCAGATCTGGGGCCTTGCTCCTCACCTTCAATGACCTTTCAGTGTTCTAACTGGCAAATTGTGCTCTGGGTGTGCAAAGTAATCATCATGAAAGAATATGTTCTGCCAAGCAGGACGTCCTTTCATGGCCTAGCCGTTAGCTTTTGTGCTTTAAATGCCTCATGGACTTGGATATTGTGACGAATATCCAACCCAATTCCAACCTGAAAAACAACAAACATAAAAGCTTTCCTTTTTGCAAACTGCCATTCTACATGGTGTGCACATGCATGTGCGTGCTAACCTCTTTTGCTCTTGCATCTTAGGGTGCTGACACCTGAGTGAGTGGAGGTGCCAATACCTGCGCAAGGGAATGTGATTACACGTACACATGCACAGTGAATGAGTCTGACAGGGAATTCGCTCCTGAAAAGGGAGAAAGAAGCTGGACGTGGCTATCTTGCATGGACCAGAATCAGGAAGCTCTTAGTGCATGTCTGTAACAATGTGCGCCAGTGAAACAAACTGAAACCTTCAATTAAGGGTGCAATCTTGCCTGTCTTCATTCTTTTCCAAACACAAACCTGTGCCCCCTGACATTTGCAGATGTTTTGCTGCTATCCTTGTGCTTGCCTGTTTGCCGGTCGCACCCGCAAGGTATGTTTATTGTGGCAATTTTGGGCTGGACTGGTAAAAAAAAGCCTCCCCCACACAGTCAGGAAATCTTAATCATCAGGTTGATGCAATGTATCCAGTATCATGCTTGTTTTCTTGGGTAGTGTTTTTAAGCTTTCAAACAGGCTCAAGGATGCTGAGTCAAGTTCCTTTGCATGCATTTTTTTAGGAGATTCGCACCAAGTATGGGCTGGACAACAAGTAAGTCATCCTGGATTTTTGCTTACAAGCCTGCACTGGTTTTGAGAACCCAGCCAGAGCCTGCATATAGTTTTGGTTCTACAGGTAAATGCACATACAGCACATGCAGGCAATAGTTTCCTATCCCTGACGCAGCTGTCTCTTAAAAATCGTGCAATTGCAGGCCATGCGACGACCTGTTTGTGCACCTCTTTGGGGTGAGCAGCATTTTGAATAACCCTTGCAATGATCCCTTAATCTTGTCTTTGTGTATTCAAAATGCTCAGATTTTGCAAACAAACTTAAGCCCACAGTATTATCATGTTTATTAGACAAAGCCTTCCGAACACTGTGCATCGTGCTTCACGCATTACTCTTTCCCTCTACTGACCAACTGGCTGCCTTGCTTTTGCAGATCCTCACGCCTTGCGCCCTTTGGTAAGTTATCCATGCTCTACACCATCGATACCGCCCTGCAAAATGAATGAACCATCAGTTCTTTGAATACCACTCTGGGGTTATTTTTGTAAATGTGCAAAAATGGGAAGGTGGACACCAGGTATAATGTCATGAAAAGTGTCAAAGCAGCCAGAGGGCACGGACTTACTTATTCCAAGCTCACTGTCATTTGCTGGAGGTCAGCTGCATAGAAAGCAGCGTCCAACCTACGAGAAGCCCTGATGTGCATGCTGCATACTTCATAAATCCACACATCCATATTGAGTTCACCATGCATTTTCCCTTTTTCCTTCTCTGCAGCCAGGAGCTGCGCGAGGTTGAGCAGCAAGAGGCTCTGGCCAGAGGTTCCGCAGCGAGTACAACCAAGAAATGAACTGTGTGTCTTCCTAATGGTATCATAAAGATGCAAAATAAGTTTCAGCTGACATGGACAGGCTTTTAGGGTCACAGCCTGATGGTTGTGATCAGGCATCTGACGCTGATGGTTTGCACCTATGATGGGTGACCCAATTGCAACTTGCTCTTGAAAAAACTGTTGAATCTTCTGCATAAAAGAAAAGCCCTATCCCTACCTGTCGCCGTCTGGCAGCGCTACTGAGTTTGTACCGTAGTGGACTGGAGACCTTATTGAGTCAGACTTATAAACTGTACATGTGCCTGAGTGCACGCTGTGCTTTGCTCTGTGTGCACTTGTCTGCAGCTTTTTCTTGCAGCAGTTTATGAACCTTTATGGATCAAAGCTTGCATTTTGTAAGACTTGTGCGCTGGCAGTGCTTGAGCTGGCAGGCTTGCTTGTGATATTCTTTATTGATTGCCCCGAATCTCGCTGCCGTCAGGGCTTTGGATAATCTCTGGCAAATAAATTCTGTGGTTCTCCTGAATCTGCCCTGTCATCACACAGATTTTAAGCATTTATCCAGACCAGACTCAGCCCTCCGTTAGAAAGTTGTGGTCCTTGGAAGCATGAGTGAATAAATTGGCTTAGTGTCGTTACTGAATCAGTATGTCAGACATAGGGGAGGTTTAGGCCACAGGGTCTTCATGGTTCAATTAGGGTCTGCATTCCTCTTAATGGACAAAGAAAGAAAGAAGCAACACCATTAGTGGTTATTCCAGCAGAGGTGAGCTCTACTAGTCCAGCCTCCCAATTTGTGAATAGCTGGGGCCTTACTACACACATGTCTCATTTGCTGCTTTACTAAAGCTTTAGTAAAGCGTGCACCCTGACTAACGGGAAAAGCGCCCAGTCACTAATGCAGTAATTCTTTGATGATGCAAGCTGGCATGTCAACTTTAACAAGTTTAAGTTTGACCTTCAGCCAGGTAGTTTGACTGATCAGGTTGCTGGTGAACACCAGCCATCAAAAAAACATCCATAAGCTCTGAAATGAAACGATAGGAATCATTAGTTTGTTTGAATAATGCTACCATACAATGGAATGGCACCTTGACAGCATTTCATTCGGGTAAATAGTTTTTTCCAGCAGTAATGCAGATAGGCTCTCTGTTACAACCTCAACGTGTGACTTTGATTTTGTTTATCAAGCAGTTGGCCTGCCAGCAAAGGCACTGGCAATGAAATGTGACACAAACATCCCCATGACATCTCACATGAATGAAAGCTACAAACTAAGGGTTAAGCGCCAGCCTGGTCGTTAAGCTGGTTGGTTTGTTGCTGGTCTTTGCCAGCCAAAAAATTGTCCATAATGTCCGAGATGAAATGGCAGGTTTTGTTGTGCCGTTGAGAAAGAAAGCAAAGCCACCGGCAATGAATTGTGACACAGACATCCCAATGATGCCTCACATGAATACACTCATCAATACGAAGGGGACAAGAAGATAAACACACACACCTCCTTCCAGCTTTGTACAAGCATCACACATCCTGCCTAGCCAGGGAGCACAGCTCAGAGCTACACCTCCTCTGAGTTGCCTGCCAAGCTGCCAATGAGCAAAATAGGATCACGCCCAGGAAACAGAGCGCTCGCCTCCTTGTGCCTCACCACCAGCGCCTCCAGGCTATCTCCTAAGTCCAGCCGAACCTCTTCTCTCTCAGCACGCCAGTAATCTAGCGGAAGGGCCACACCCAGAGCACGAAGTGCCCGCAGCTGCTTCTTCAGCTTTGCCATGGCCAAGGGAGTCAGGATGGCATCATCCTCATCAACCGGGTACACCTGATGGCATTTGAGTTAGGCAACTGGTCAATTAGAGTGAGGCTAACGTGCATGTGAGGCAGCCGCCATATGGTCTTGCAGTAGGACCATCACAGTACATATGTACAAGTACAGCAGGGCAGAAGTTGACATGCCTGCAGGTCTGCGCGTGTCTGCTGGCTGACAAGTAGAGGCCTAAAATGTGAACACAGAGGGCAGGCAACGGGCGAGCAGGAGGCACATACCTGGAATGCTACAGACTGCAGACAAGGAAGGCGAGCCTGTACAATGTAAGGGATCTCAAGGATTGAGATGAAGTGTACAGAAAGGTGTACAAGAGAGGGTAGGCACCATGAGGATGCTTGGGCTCCATCTGTGCCGGGCATAAATGCTGCGCACAAGAGAGAAAGGAGGGTTAAATGCAGAATAGTGCAGGCCCAGCGCGTGTAGTTTGGGTGCTGTGCAGACACAATTGCAGCACTTGCATGTAAGCAATAGCGTTTTCTAGGCACAATACAGTGCAGTTATGATGCACAACTTGTGATTTGAAATCAACAAAGCCCTGACATGTGATTTCAATTTGCTCATTATGTATCTGAGGGTCTTATGGGTGCCAAATGCAAAGCTTGTGAATCCAGCACACCTCTTTGATGGCATAGCACTGCTGCTATGCAGGCCAGTGCACGCTTTATGCCACCTCACCTAAGCTCAAACGGGTACATGCCTGCACAGCCTTTGAAGCTGCTTGGGTCGGTGTAAGTGAGGCAGTGAAGAAGTGCCGGATACTGCACGGTGATGAGGAAGCAGCAAACATTAGAAGAGAGGCACCCAAAAGAGGTGCGGCACCCTCATAGGAGGGCAGCACATTTTTGTACCATGATCGCTTCCTTGAAGGTACCTTGATAGGTGCAGCTGAGTGATTGCCTGTACGTGCAATGTGAGGACAGGAGCAAGCCGCAGCCCAACAGAGGGCGCCCGTACAACATTGCATCGACCATCTTAAAAAATGCTGGCATTTGTAATTGAACCCTAAGGCCATCACATCAGCGCTGGTGGCAGACATCGACCTGGTGCATTGTGGGACAGAACGGAGACCTTCCTTGTTGGGACTGAGTGGGGAGGTTGGTTGGTAGTTGGCCCTAAGCGTGCGGGCGCTGCTGGTGCTTGCCCCTCAAGCTTCGCTGGGTCCAAGCAAGGCATGCACTTGCAGGCTTACCTGAAGACCGCACCTGTGGTGTTGGAGGGACTTCAGGAGGCCTGGGCTCCATGGTGACAAGAAGGGCAGTGTGAGCTCCTGGAGTTTGACTGGGGAAGGGGAGCTGGCCATAGTTGTGAGCAAGGCTGTCAGGCTGGCCGCGGCATCCACTGAATGCTCAATGCAGAGGCTTGTGAGGCTGGGCAAGGTGCTGCAGATGGCATTGCCAAGATCCTCGCCATCCTTTTTGGATGGGCCTGGCTCTTCAACGTCATCGTGGATGAACGCAGGGGCCTACAGGCCGTGGAGGGTTGGCGCACGGAGGGACAAAAGTGCTTTCCTACTCATTGAAGATGGGGAGCGCCTCTGCGTGGTGAACATGGCTGGCTGCATGTATGTGCGTGCGTGCGATGGGCGTGCTGATTTGTTGTGATGCACTCATTCTCTGGTCGTTGGACAACAATAAAACATGCTCACACGCAAACGCTTGTTTGCGCAAGAGGGCTCATCACTCTGCTACAAGCTCTTTTACTTTGGCTTGAGGACGTCCAAGAGCTCTACCGCTCCACGGTGTGACCTCTCTTCATTGATCACTCTATGCTGCACCCTCAAGCTGCACCCTTAAGCTGCTCCCTCATGCTGCTCCCTCCCAGAGACGGTAAGAAGGCATCATGGTAAGAAGGTCTTACTTCTATGCGAAGATGCGTCACTCCACGCAGAAGGCCAAGGATCTGCAAGCATGGGTGCAGATCATACATACACAAGAGGATCACAAATAGAAAGCACAGATGAAGTCAGGCTGACTTGAATACATTTTATACTACCTAGCAAGCAATTGCTTGAGGCAGAGTACAAACCAAGGGGCTCTACAAGGCATCAGTACAAAGCAATTGCCTGGAAATAATGTGTTAGCGTCAATAACAAATTTGAGTGGGTGGATACAATGAGCATGGGCTGCACCTTCAATGCCCCTACACAGTAGAATACCAGGTAGAATACAAGGACCTTAAAGTATGGTCTAAGCATCACTGGTCACATACACAGCACTCGCATCTTCATGCTCATGCTAGCATGGCCTCTCGAATGCTAGTAAGCCAACCTTGTTTCTCTCTTCTTGTGCACGTGCTCTCCTTTTCTTTTCCTGCTTGGTAAGCGCTGGTCCAAAATTGAGAAAATCTCCATGAAGCTGGCACTTGAGCAGAAGCTGCCTCAAGCGATCAAACACAGTCGGCCAGCAATTGCAGATGGACATCACGGATACCTGCGACGTTGTCACTGCTGGGGGCACCGGTGGGTAGATGCGAATGTCCTTGGCATGCGTGAGGGCAGTGAGCACAAAGCACGTCAGCTTCTATGACAAGACGCTCTCCTCAGCATGTGGTGTCAGCTGCAATGCCTGGGAACCCGACACAGGTGGTAGGTGGTAGGTACCTAGCATCCATTGCTGCAACCAAGTGGTCAACAAGCGCAGGTGGACCTTTTTGAGTTTAAGTCCCGGGTAGTCCAGCAATGCTAGCAAGCCAGGTGATGGCAGGCTCTCCCCTGGAACATCAATATTGTTTTCACATGGAAGCTTGAGTTGGATTCCCCGGACAAGGGGGGGGGGTGCCTGCAGGATAAGGGGGCTTGATCTCAATATATATATATAGTATTATGCAGTCAGCAGCAGCAGCAGCAGCAGCAGCGGTGGCAGTGGCAGAAAATAACAAATGAAGCAACAGTGAGCTTTGGATCAATGGGGCAGCTGTGAGCAGATTCTGATCCTGCATTTCTGTGCATGAGTCTATATTCACTCATGAGTATATTTACTCATCCTGCATTCTGATCATGCCAAGCAGCATTCCCTCACCTGTGCCAGGACACTGGGAGATCGTGCCACACTCATACAGCATCTGAAATAGGCACAGCAGTCCTCTGGGCTGTGCTTTGCCAGCCACTCAAAAATCTGCACAAAGATGATCAAATCCGGGGTTTTCCAAGCATTGACATATGCCTTTGCTGTCTCACCTTGCAAGCTCGTGCAAAACACTAAATATGAGTCCAACTATCTACCAGGCCATGGATGTCGTCAGGAAGCAGCTCAAAGGCGGACGGATTCATCTGTGCCTCGTGCCCGCAGGATGCAAACACGCATTAATCTCACCAATAATCCTTGTTATGAATTTGATTGTGAACATTTTCTTTTTCTCCAGCTTTCGATCTCGCACCTCTGATCAAGATCCTATCCTTTCTTAGAATTTCATAAATATTTGCTTTATAAAAAAGGAATGATAATTTGAGCCATTATAGTTGATCCTGACGATCGTTGATCCAAACTCTGGGCGAATTCGCATTACAGTTTTTTCCTGAAGGAAAAAGATTTAAAAAGGTGGGAAATACGGAAAAGATTTCCTGGACCATTCGCATTACGGAAAAAAGAGGGAAAAGCGGAGGAGGAAACATCATTCGCATTACAAGGTTAAAAAAAGGGCCAATCAACATGGAAAAAGCGTGACAACATCGTTTCAGCCACACTT
>LFCJ01003668.1_pt1 | contig 11262 bp, 14 predicted proteins | sample 643141 | NCBI WGS metagenome assembly LFCJ01 (sample SAMN03766243, study PRJNA286221) | soda lake metagenome | biome: soda lake; feature: Kulunda steppe; material: water; isolation source: sample B1-Br-g2 brine of Lake Bitter-1 | place: Russia: Kulunda steppe | collected 2010-07 | reverse complement strand
TGAGATGGGAAGCCGATTATCCACCCTCGCAACCTGTGGGTTCGGGGTTCGAACCTCACTGGAGGCCACAATCGGCTAAGCTGCCCTCGTTCGGCGGATACAGCCTTGAAAAACCTTACCTTACCTTGCAGAGGGCAGTGCATCTCAGCTCCTTGCTTCATGTACCTAGTGCCCCATATTTGACTTGTATACATGCTTGCTGGAAGAGCATATCCTTTAGCCAACCAAAGCATGCTGTGTGGCCTATCTGTTAACCGGTGCTCCGACGCAAACTGCCTGATTTTACGAGAACGGCCATGAAAGGCGCAAGCATATGCTCAGCTGCAGCAGCCATGTTGTGTATCTTGGTGAAGATCATGCCCAGGGATTTAAAAGAATCTTTGTTGGCAAGCTGCGACCCTCCTAGCATGAACACAGGTACCCTTGTGCGTCGAGAGTTAAAGTGCACCACCTCTGATTTAGATGTGTTCGCAATCAGTCCGTTCCTTAGAGCGCAGGCGCTCAGCCTATCCAACATCATCTGCAGTTGATCTGGCTCATTTGCAGTTAAGCTCAGATCATCTGCAACCTTAGTAGTGATTGAAGAACCTTAGTAGTGATAACCTTAGTAGTGATAGAAGAAAGGTTATTGTTGGTCAACTAGATTAAATGGAGTTCAGGCAAGAGATGTGAACGGCACACAGTAGAGTGCCAGCCTGCTTGCGAAGAACAATTAATGCATGGAGGAAAGATGTGTATTTTAATAATACGAAACAAGTTGTTCTGGCTCAAGGAGGTTGACGCTTTTATGTTCCTTCACACCATCCTTCTTGGTATTGGAGACTCTATTAATAAAGGTTAGGTTGCATAGCTTTACCTGCCGAACAAGGACAGCTTAGTTGAAGCAAAACAGGCCTGCAACCAAACCCATCTAATGGCAAGCTTTCTAGCATTTAAAGTTGCACGGCTGGACATGCTGAATCAGCACTACAGTGACAAAAAAGAGAGCTTCTCTGAATCTGAGATTCTGCCTTGTGGAGTAGCATGAATAAAGGAAAGTCTATAACAGGCGCAAGCACCAGGAATACTCCCTTATCCGCCCTTATCTGTAATCGCTGTGCATCAGGAGTTGACCCTTGCCTTAGTCCCTTGCAGGAACTCTCGATGGGATCAGATCCCATCATGTGTGGGATGATGAACATCACACAGGCCCTTCATAGAAATGAGAAAGGTAGTGTTGTTGAGGAGCAACTTAAGCCTAGAAATGGCTGCAAATCAACTGCTTTGTTTATCTTCCATTGATTTACCAAATGACATTAAAGCAGTATGGACTAGGCCACTTTCTGCTGCGGCTGCTGCACGTACAAGGCCTCCTCTCTTTGCAGCTCATCTTCTATTAAGCCAATGCAGGCTGCAGTAGATGTACCCTTCTCCATGGCATCCGCTAGCTTGTCTTGGAGTGCTGAGTATCGTCGAAGGATGGCTGCCACGTTCAACACTGCCCAGCGGACCTGCATGGTCCGAAAGAGGAGGAAATAGCACGGCCGTGCAGGCATTGAATGCAGCATGAGAATGACTCTCAGCATGTGCAGGATCCACTAGCAGCACAATCCCAGCCAACAATGCAAAGAAAGCAGCATACAGTTTTCTGAAATGAGATGTTCAAAGGAAGAAAGCGCAACTAGTTCATACCTCTGAGTCTGCCTTCATTTGCGAAAACCCTAATGCTTTGAGCAAGATATCTAGCTGTAAGATGTCCCCTAACCCACCCTCAGCCTGCAGTACAAAATGGTAGAACACACACTTAGCCAGAGCGAGTGATAATTCAGTCACAAGAAAGGCCTCCAGTCAAATTGACTGACTGCTAGCCAAGCGATAGATAACACTGGCAAGACTTATTTACTTCCTTGGAAGAACATGCCATAGTCATGCTGATAAGTTGCAAGAGGACATGGAGTCAAAATTAACAGCTTAAAAGCAAAGCTTTCATGTGTGAGTTCAGAATGTGCGTTCAGACCAAACATTATCAGAGTCAAATCTTTGGACTTAGTCGGCACTGTATTGCACTTGAACTTGGCAGGTATGTTTTTAATTTACTGACTGTTGAGCTTACACCCTCACCACCAGCCCAGCCTCTGTCTAAATTCTTCATGTCTGTGTGACAACAAAATGGTTGTATCTATAAGAGAATGCAGAGTGTCTACGAGAGTGTGGGTGACACAGGAAGTCAGGGTCAGGGACCAGACGGGATGGCAGCGGGCCCTCATATCCCCAATTGGCAGCTTAAAAAAGCAGACCTTTCCCTGCTTATTTCAGTGCGGGATTCGGAAAAGCAAGGAAGTTTTCCTCGATCTTATCCTGTATCCCAAAAGCAGCCGGTCAATAACTCAAGAATTACCATGCACCGTAAGGAAGGGTTGCCCTCAAGGCTCGAAAGGCACACTCCCCACGGCATCATGAAGCGCACACGTATACAACGTAAGGCTATGGGATGCTCAGGAGCAACAACGGCTCCCCACACAGTCATGTGATCAGCAGGTAGGAACTCTTAGGAAGTGCACAAGGTCTAAGACCAGGCTCACCTGCTCAAATCTAAGGTATTCTGTCACAACACCTGCGTGCAAGCACCCACTTGCACACATCTTTACTGAGCATAGCGGACATTGTCTGCCAGTGGTGTAGCTAATTTTTTGGTTTTTAGTGGGCCAGAAATGACTGTAATCAAGCCCCCAATCTACAAAGCTCTTGTAGGACACCTTGCATGGCACCCAGCAGAGCCAAAAAGCCTTGCCAGACTTCTTTCTTTGCAGAACAAGCAATTAAGACGAGAAGACGAGGGGGTGTCACTAGGCCATCCTGAGGAGCCTCCCCCCCCCTTCCTTTCTTCTAGTTAAGGTTGGGTCATGCGTCTCTGAGCTCGTTCCAATGCACGCATGATAAAAACATTGTACATTTTTATTTAATCAGCATTAAGGGGTCAAGAATGAGGGTTGAGATTGGGGGATAGGGGGGGGGCCTGAGGACCCTGATCTGACTCCCCAGCTAACTCTAAGCGCCCCTGCACATTACAATGTATACGCATACATATAAACATAGTCAACATTACCTTACATGTGTATGTATATACATCTTTGAAGTGCCAAGGCTGTGAGCATGTTTGGAGTGTATTCCTTCTTGGACAGCGGCAGCTGGAACTGCTTGATTATGATGCGGCTGGCACATGCAAGCTGGTATGGCTGTATAGTAACCTGTGCTTGGCTGAGCGCACCCGAGCCCTGAAGCAGGGGGCTCAGGTTCCGGAATAGGAGGTCTTCAGCAACGAGGAGAGCCAGTGATGCAGAAGACAGCAGCAGCAGCAGCGAGGACTTCTGGCTTGAAAATTTCTGGATCCTTTCAATTTGCTTATGGTCGTCCCCACCATTGGACCTTCCAAAAGGTGGCCAATTTGCTTTTCTGCCCACATATTCGCCACATTGCCTGCTCCAACCATGCATAACAAGTACATATGTCATGAACAGTCAGAATATGTGAAAAATGTGAGTTGGGGGCGTGGCCTACATGCAATTGACCATTCTAGCACCATTTCGTACCATTTTGGCAATGCCATGAAAATGAAAAACTTTCCCCAAGTTGCTCCAATCCTGCCGCCTTCCAGGAATTAAGCAGCACTTGCATGATGATTTGCTGCTGCAAATCCGGATTTGGGTAAGGAGGTCGGGAAGATTTGTTCCGTGGATGACCCTGTCGCGACCAGATGTGAGTGCAAATACAGGAAATAGGATACCTCCGCAACCCATGCATTCTTTCAAGCCAGAGCAAGCCCGAGCCTTGCAGCCAAGCATTAAAAAATCAGGTGAAATGAAGCCAACCGAGCGTGAGGGTGGGAAGCGATGCGCCAAGATGCTGCATTTCATCTGCCTCTCCTGAGCGCACAGCTCAGCGGCAGAGCTTCCCACGCCCAAATCCACACAGGATATGCGGCCCTATTTTACCATTGCAATTTTACACATGTGCAGGCAAGTCAAGGTCGGAGTTTGGGACCGTGTACGGGAAATGGTGCGCGCTGTTTCAACGCTACATTTTTTTTCCGAGATTTTCTTCCACCCGTCGCAACCAATCCTTTATCAAAGGGCAGCATTAGAACCAGGGAAAATTCATGCTCTCCACACATGCTTTCCAATGGTGTGTTCAGGTGGGGAAACGGTGGGGTGGCTGCAAAGTTATGCCTTGAGGAACCTATTAGGCGACCTTTGCCTAAGGGGTGACCCAGTGGTGGGGACGACCTTATGCCTATCAAATTGCTGAGTAGGAAAATGAGCAGGAACACAGAGTGCGGGGGTTGCATAGCATTGGACGCATTGAGGCTTTTCATGTGCGGGTTCTAGGCAATTTAAGCAATGTGTTAAATGCAAGAAGTGTCACACGACCATTTGAAAATCTTTTAATTGGCAGACCTATTCCAGACGGTGGGAGCCTACACAGGAACGGCTGCAAATTTGTGCCACCAACCGATCTTAGGATAGAGGTAAGTGCAATCAGCGATGCTTTTTATTCTGGTATTTGTGGGGAGGGGCTATGGCTGATCAATCCGTTGCAGACTTAGAGGAACAATTCACATTTATGGCCATCCATGGTACCGAACTGGTGATTTCTTCCGCAACTCTCGTTTAATATCATTTGCGACGGAACTTAGGAGGAAAACCCAGTGGTTAGTGAGACTCCAATTTTCTATGTTCGCCATTTCTAAGTGGGAAAAGTCAGGAACCAACCCCTCCAAACCGGGCTTTCAGTCCCCAGGGTTATTATTTTACGTGATAAAAACGAAATGGTAGTGTCTTGTAGGTACAATTGGCTCTGAGTGGGTCTTGGTGGCCAAGCGTGATCTATGACAATGATGCCAAAAACGAGGCACGTGCCCGCCCAAGTCCCTTATGTCATGTGCCCACCAAAATCAAATGTCTGAATAAAAAGGAATTCCCAGGTTTTGTTTTGATAGATCCTCATGGCCCCTCAGAAGAATTTCTTGTGATCAGCCTTGGGGGTGGAAAATGGACTTCTTCAGGCTGCCCTTTTTTGCAGCTACCCTGCTGCTCGCTTGATATCGCGAGTCCTTTACCTTGCGAGGACCCAAAATAATAACACTGCTTTATTTGTAGGGCTGCTGGAAACCATATATGGAAATTTCTATAACTTATATACCGAATATATACCCCGTATCAGGGTTGGGTCATGCGTATTTTATCGCATTTTACGCATTGAAAAATAAGGCTAAAATTCGCGAATTGAAATACCCGGTTTCAAATGCGGGTTCTAATGCGGACCCCCCCGCCGGCCTTTCCTTCGTTCCTGCTCATATCCTCTCGGTGACCTTACTTAGCGAAAGCAAATTAAAAGAAATAGGGAAGTTCTAAGCAGTCTATTTCTTATTTACTCCTCATCGCTGCTTCTGTCGTCTGCATCACTGTTCTGGCACTCCTCATTGTCGCTGAAGACTTCGCATGCTTGTGCCTGGGGCCCCTGCTCCAGGGACTGGGTGCTCTCAGCCAAGCGCAGGTTGCTGTACGGCCACACCGGCTTGCATGCGCGCGATGTGGTCAAGCGGTTCCGGGCTGTCGCTGTGTACGAAGGAATAGTTGCTCCAGTTCTGCTCGCTTGTTTGCTGCTGTACTCTTGTCGAGCTGGCGCTGCGCTGCTGCTGCTCCTGCTGCTGCCTTGTTCTGAGCATCGATGGCCCTCATCTCATCCAGGACAGGCTGCAGGACTGCCCCATCTGCTGTGCACTTTGCTACCCCGCAAGCTGGATTAATGTGCAGGAAGTGCTCCCTGATGCGGGAAGCACCACCTACAAGGACATGCTTACAGAACTTGCACTCCACCTTATGCTGGTGCGGTTGTCTTTCATCTCAATGACCCTGACATGATTCCACTCCTTCCCCTTCTCTCTAGGCATTTTGAATATATATATGTACATGTAAGAATGTATAGGGGTGGTTATAGGTAGCTGGGGGGGCCGTTGGGGACCCACAGGCCCTCCCCTACCCCTCCTAACCACTACCCTCAAAAATGACCCCTAAATGCGGACGCATTGACGTTAAATACGCAAATTGTTTGTACCATACGCGCATTGGTCTGGGCAAATGGACGCATGACCCAACCCTGCCCCGTATATACCCCGTCTACCGTAGAAACCGTATGTACCAAAAATCCCCCCCAATCAGACCCCCAGTGGGATCATTGCGTAGCTCTCGAAGAGCAGGGAGCGCACAACCAATTACTCTTTCCAATATAAAAAACCACAGAAAGTAGTGGCCTGTCAAAGTTTGAATCAAACCAAGTACAGCATCAACTCATGGTTGCATACTTTAAAGTGCTAAGCAGCCCTGTGCAAGCAGTCGTTGTAAAGTCTTATTTCACTTCCAGCACATGAGCGATAAGCTCTCTTTCTCAACCCTTAACTCCTCCGCCTCTTCCTCGTCTTCAACCACCAAGTCTGAAAGGGACAGAGGAACCTCCTCAGCAAGCACCTTGCTGCATTGCATGCTGGCTGACGATGTGCTGCGTGATGAGCTGTTGACCTGTGCGGGCCTGCTTGCTGCTGCTGGCTATGCTATCTGTGCTCTTAGATGCTCGCTTGAAGCCCACGCTTTGAGTGGTGCTTGGCCCTGGCTGCAGCATTGCTTGACCCTGCTCTATCTGCACACCTTTGCAGCCATTCCAAATCTAGTGATCTTTTGCTGGCCTCACAATATTCTTGGAGCTCAAAAGCTTGCCACAAACACCATCACCACCTTTGATGCACTTCACCATGCACTTCAACCTGCAAACCACTGTCACAAGCACAGGCACCAAGGTCTTCCAGTAAGGTGCACGCTGCTTGCCGCCAATGCGCGCTGCATCCAACTGGCGCTTGATTGCATGGGCTTCCCGCTCTGCTGCTTGCTTTTCCGTCTCCTCTTCAGCCTGCTGCTCAAGCTCAGATGTCAAGCTTGCTGCTGCTTCTGCTGCTAAGGCTGCTGCTGCTGCAACTGCTGTTGCTGCAGTCCCTGACTCCACTCTGCTCCCCTCCCCCTCTGTCCCATGCACACTAACTTCTTCATTCATGCTTTAATTAAGTCACCAATTATCTGTCAAAAACGATGCACTTCTCCCTTACTTGCTGCATAGCCACAGCCCCAAGCAGCTCCAGCATGTTGTGCACTGTACAGCAGGCTGTATGCCATACTGTGAGGCCGCAAGCAGCCCTGTTCCGGATAGTAAAACCAATGAAAACCCAAATTTTCCACTTGTTGAGATCAAATTTCCATGAAAATGTGCTGGCGAGAACTTGGGCATGGATAATATGAGCACTGGAGGTCATGAGGCCCACAGAGAGAGTGTTCCTCTAATAAGTTGCACAGATATGGGCATTTCCAAGGACTTCGGTTAAGCAAAAAATTGAACTATGAAAAAACACGTGTGACCGCTGAAAATTTTTGGGAATTCGAATTCCCAAAAAAACCAAAAAGTTTTGCATATGACCGCGGCCTTACTGACCCATGTTGTTAAAACTGCATATAATCTGTCCCAAACTTTAACACTGCACGCACAGGCTCTTACATATATCTTATATATAGGCAACCACAAGTCCCAGGATGTAAAGCAGTGGAATGTGGAGGTTTGCAAGGATGTACCCAGCATCCTCAGACTCATTGCTTAAAGGACCGATCTAAGACAACACTCATTCCTTTCTTTCAGACAGCACTTAAAAGAGGAAGCTCTGCTCTTAGTAGTAGTAGGGTCATTCATTTTGAGTTATGGCTTTTGATCTTATCGAATATTTGCGCTTTTGCAAGTGGCATGCAAATTTTATGGGCCTCACCAGGAGGCTGGATTCTATTTTTGAAAGGCACGTCCAAATTTTGGCCTGGACCCCCCTGAGGGACCCCCCCCCCCCGGCCCCCACTCAGTGCCCCTACCCGGACAAAAAGGGTACCAATCTGCTCCTTTTTCAAATGGGCATCCATCTGCATATTCACCTCAACTAAAGATTGACTCGCTATAGAAACATGGGGCAAAAACTGAGACGCAGACGCTCATGCACACATGGTCAGCCAGGCACCCACAACTGGCAGCACATTTACAGATTGCTTCCATTCCTTCAGTTATCCATTAAACACAGCTCATGCTGGCACTATCCTGTAAGTTTGGTGTATCTTGCTGCTCTTCAGTCTTCACACACCCCGCGGCTCACACCCATGCGCGCCTAGCCTTGACTTGTGCCATGCACACAGGCCCCCCCTTTTACCCAAAGTGCACCGTAAGGGTGCCAATTGACTGGTCTTGAGCTCAGGATTCCGACGATGCATTTAAAATTCCTTAAAGTGGTCTATAAAAGTTTTAGAGACCCTCCCAAAAAAGCTCGGACCCGCCCCCTCCCCCTCCTCCAATTGGACCCATACCAATCAAAAGCTCTCGACGTCAGGATTCCGAATATATAGTTCTTATTACGTGCCGTTCAATAGTTATGCAAACTCCAGCCTCCTGGCCTCACACCCATTTATTCATTTTGACCAATTTCTCCCCTTTCCTGCCTCATTGACCCCCAACTTTCGTGGAAAGATTGAGATTTTACTTCCCTAGTTTGCAATTTCATCTAACATTTTTTCTGTCATTTTAAGGCAATTCCAGATGGCTCCCAACCATTGCATATATATTATCATGCGTGCTCCAGTAGAAGAGCTCCAACCTTCTGTTATCCTTCTTGCTGCAACTGTTGAGAATTGCGTAGACTGTAGGGACCCGAACTGGGTGAAATTGCCATGGCTCTCCTGGGCCAATCCCCAAAACTGAACAAAAAGTGACCGAGTATTCACAAATTTTGCCCTTTTATTTAACAAATTGTCAGGTGAAATGACCAAATGATCCAGCCCAGGCTTTTAGAATTTAAAACATGTTGGGCTTGTAGATTCTGCATTTTTCCTGCATCTTATACGTACCTGCTAGAGCTACGCAGGTGAAGCGATCGAGCGATGTTGAAGAAAGGCGGCCGGAAGCTACCTCTGCTTGAAAAAGGGTGTCACAAAACTGAGTCCCTGCTTGGACATTGAGAGCCCGATACCTGCAATTGCAGCCCGTTGCACAGCCTGACGCGAGTTTTGGTGCTATGCACTAGGCACAAGGTTCCCCGGGAGCACAGCATGTGCACAGTGTCGGCCACAATCTCCAACCATGAGCCTACCTTTTTCAGGGAACACACAGCCTGTGCATGCTGATTGGCGCAGCAGGAGGCCCAGGAAGTAATAATTGTGTCTAGTCTGAAGCAAAAGTCATCCATGCTCATAATGCTATTGGACTTGCTTTTAAAAAATGTGGGACGCGCACAGCTGTATGCAGGGCAATGAATATGTTCCTTAGGGACTGGATGGAGCTTCTGGCAACAAGACAATCTGCAAAGCATCATCATAAAAATTGGGCCTAAGGCCGTGGTCACACGCAAAATTTTTCATAATTCAGGCAAAATATTTTGGTAATTTGGGCAAATGCTTTTTTTTTTGGAAATAGGCAAAAATTTTCCTCTGTTTGCCTCATGACCTCCAGTGCTCATATCATCCATGCCCACATTCTCGCCAGCAAAGTTTTTTGCTGTCATGGAACTATGATCTCAACAAGTGGAATATTGAGTTTTCATTGGTCTCATTATCCTGCACAGGGCCGCTTGCAGCCTCACAGTATGGCATTCAGCCTGCCATACAATGTGCTACATGGTGGAGCTGCTCGAGGCTGTGGCTATGCAGCAAATAAGGGAAAGGTGCACATGCATAGGGGTTGGCGTTGGCCTATAGCGCTATGAATGTTACAGGATAAAACATGCCAAAATGGTGCCCTGCTGATTCGCTCGTTTCAGGCGCCCCTTGAGTGACTTGTTGGCCTGAATCGCTTCTATCAATCAGATTGAATTAATGTTGTATGTGGGGAAAAACCTTTGTCTGGCCAGGTTGCCCCAGACGGTTCCTATGTGCCAACTATAACATGCTGTGGTGAAGAAGCTGGGCAAGCAGCGCACAAAGCTTTGACCAGATACAGTGGCTGGAGCTCAAGGCTAAGAAATGGGTGCAAACAGCGCCAGGAGCAGCATTTGCAGCTTGGGCATGGCATCATGAGTGGCGCAACTTGGCTGGCGCACACTGACCTTGCCCTTCCTCGCTTTGCCCCGCCCTCCCTTGGCCAGGGGGGAGAAGATGGGAGGAGTGTAGGAAGGGGGGTGAGCGCATACTGTGACTTGTGTATGCACTGTGCGTACTTGCATGGATGCGCACACCCATCACGTGCCAGCCACCCATCACATGCCAGCTGGCAACCCAAAGTGAGCAAGCAGTCTGCGATGTCATTGCATACCAAGGGTCCCAAGCACTGATACAGCATCAAGCAGGGCTGGTGTTCTTGGCAGGGTGCAAGGCGTCACAAAGGCCTCCGTCTTGCAAGCTTGCATCGATATCAGCCTTGACCTTTGCGCTGCACACACCCGCCTGCACGCGCCCCTTTGCTGCGATGGTATGATTGCAACATTACTTATCATCAATACACAATTGCAAACACAATACACAAACTACACTGGCATGCCTGCACTCGAGGACACATGCACGCATGCGCACCCGCATTACTTCCGCATGCCTTCACACGCTGGTGCGGCTGTACTATGGGCACAAGCACAGGGCCCAAACAAGCTGTGGCACATGTATTCATGCCACTAATGAATGCGCGTAACCCATCCAAGTAGATAGCTGCCCAAATGGGGGTACAGGGGTGCAGAGAGGATGGTGTGCTTGAGGCACCTGGCCCTTACTGGTAGCACTGGTGCACCAAATATAGCGCCACATAGGAGCCTACAACGCCACAAACGCGCCTAAATGAATATTTTCCTTTCTAAATTTGCAAGAGGGGTGCATACATCATATCTAAGGGTGGGTAGCCGACTCGGGGAGCCTTTTTGTCAAAAGTGCCAAAGCCTCGGTGATCGTCTTTCACTGGAACAGCGGTTTGACACGCTCAAAAAATTTAGATAAACTCGATACCGTACTGCTCCTAAGGATCTTGCGATTAATTAATTAATTCCTGCACCCACTCGCAACTCATTAGGAGTAAAATAAATTGCTTTTTTTGAGAGCTCGCAAGGTATGGTACTTCAGCCACAGCCCCGCCCGGGCTCCCCACATGGACCCCCACGCCCCAAACGGGCAAAGGACACTTTTTGATGTGGGTTGCACAAAACAGAAGCGCTCAGAGGGCGACGGGCAGCCTGGGGAG
>LFCJ01003667.1_pt1 | contig 11262 bp, 18 predicted proteins | sample 643141 | NCBI WGS metagenome assembly LFCJ01 (sample SAMN03766243, study PRJNA286221) | soda lake metagenome | biome: soda lake; feature: Kulunda steppe; material: water; isolation source: sample B1-Br-g2 brine of Lake Bitter-1 | place: Russia: Kulunda steppe | collected 2010-07 | reverse complement strand
GCAGTCACCGCAGTGATTGCAGTCACCGCAGTCACCACAGTGATTGCAGTGATTGCAGTCACCGCAGTGATTGCAGTGATTGCAGTCACCGCAGTGATTGCAGTGATTGCAGGCTGCCTGCTGTCCCCGGTTGGGCACTGCCCGCATGCGTGCCGCTCCCCGTGGAGCAACGCCACCATCCATGCGTGCGCCATTGCCTCCAGCTTGCAAAGAACGTTTGTGGATGGAAGCATTTTGCAAGCCTGCAGCCGCCCACGCATGTAGTTCTGCTGACCTCGTACAAACGGCTTCTCCTGCTCGAGCTTTGATCGTGGACTGGGCTGTTTCCTCAGCCACGCACTATCCGTGTTAGCATGCCAGCAGGGTGTTGCTGCCAGGGTCCTGCCCCTGAACGCCGCAATGAGTGTCTGAAGCCCCGCACTGGGTTGCTGGTGGCTGCAGGGAGGCGCACCCATTCCCAAGACAGTTGACCTGCTGGACGCACAGAACAGGTTCCTGGACAGCATGGGCGTGAAGGTGGGTGGTGGGGGGCAGCCACGGAGGTGGAGGTGGGGCTGGACGCCCAAGAGGTGCATACAGCTGGAGATGGATGGAAGCATCGGCCGCGGCGGCAGTGTGGTTCCTGCACTGGCGGGGAGGGGGGCTGAGCTCAGGTGCACTGAGCCTGAGCCCGAGCTATTGTTTAGGTCAGGTTAGGTTAGAATAGGTTAGGTTGGGTTGGGTTAGGCTAGATTAGGCAAGGTGAGGTGAGGTGAGGTGAGGTATGCTTAGATTAGGTTTCAGCCCGGGCTGTTGGGTTGGGCGCCCAGCTGCACTGAGGCTCAAACGCCCTCCTTGAGGTGTGCACACAGCTGAAGATGGATGGACGGGTGCGTTGGCCGCGGTGTCCGTGATACCCCGATGGTGGGCGGCAAAGGAGGCCGAGCTCAGCTGCACTGCGCGACGCCCCTGCTTCGCGGCTCTGGTCATTCAGGCTGCTTGTTGGCTGCTTGCATGCCACACATGGCGTGCATGCTCTCTGTGGGGCTGTGCAGCAGATGGTGCGTGTGTGGCTGCTTGCGCGCAGCAAATGGCGTACGTGCATTCAGTGGAGCTGGCCACGCCTAACAAGCGCTTCAAGCACAACGCCAAGCCCTCCCTGCTGCAGAGCAAGCTCAAGAGCAAGAAGAACAGGTGGGGCTGGGCAGCAGAACACAGTGCGCAAGGTTGTCTGGCCAGCTAAAGGCATTCCAGAAAGCTGGGATGGCTGTAGGGTTGGGTGTGGGCGAAGGCTACAGCAGGGGTCCCATGCACGACAGGCGCGCGTCTGCCCCGCCTTATTGGCTGCAGAGGCCCTGCAGAGTGGAGCATGTGCATGGTGTTGAAAGTGCCCCTGGGTGGAGGAACTTGCAGGGCGTGGAAGGTCCCCCCGGGGTGGAGCTCTTTGCAAGGTGCGGAAGGTCCCCCCACTTAGTGGAGCTCTTTGCAGGGTGCAGAAGATCCGGAGGCTCAAAGGGCCACAGGCTGGAGGGCAAAGAGGAGGGGCAGGCCCTGTTGTGCTGCACGCTGAGGAGGGCAAGGAGGAGGCAGGGGCAGGCCCTGTTGTGGTGCACGCTGAAAGGCGCAGGCTCTGTGTGACGATGCGCAACACCCCCGCACGCCGACCCAGGTGCGCAGGCCGTGCGGCGTGTGGTGTGCGGCTGTGTTGAGAGCTGAGTGGCGTGCGCGTGGCGCAGGCTGTGCGACATCCTGCAGCCCTCCTTGGAGCCTGGGCAGCAGGGATTTCTGGACCTGGCATTCACCGCGGATGGGGCGCTCATCGAGGACGCGGCGCATGTGTGGCAGTTTGGGCTGAGCCTTGTCCGGGCGGAGGGCGTGGGCAAAACAGGTGCGCTGGTTGTGGGCGCGGCGCGTGCGTGGGCTCTGCGCTCGTCCGCACCAGTGTGCATGTGTGTGTGTACGTGCGCACCAGTGTGCATGTGTGTATGCGCGCGCGCTTGACCACTTGCTGGTGCATGCCACTGGGTGCTTGCAAGCGCTGCATGCCTTTCCTCCGTCAAGCAAAGCCTTGAACATGAGCACACACTACCCCGATGTCTGTGTTGACCCAGCGTCATGCACGTATTGTGCCTTGAGCAAAACGAGCGGCTGCTTGGTGAAGCAATTGATGGCAGTGTGGGTGCGGATGCTGTGCGCGCGCGTGATGCGGCTTGGACGGGCGCTGGTGGCATGGCAATGCAGGGCCGGCCGGCAAAGCGGGGCCGGCCGGCTTGATGCGATTCATCGAGCAATGCAAAGCACGACATGTGGCGTACAGTTTTTGGTGCCCAGACGCGCTACAGCCCGTACAGCACCTGCAGCGCCGCTTGTGCTTGCAGCACACCCAAGCTAAGGCCTCCAACTCACGGAAAGCAGCGGCCGTGATTCGCTGCAGGCCTGCGCGGCATCCGCAGCCCTTGCCTGCACATCGCGCGCATGGGCATCTTTGACAACTCCTGCAACCGCTTCCTGGGCAACATCATGGGCTTCTCCCCGGCGCACGTCAAGACTAGGGGCACTGCCTGGGAGTTCTACAAAGTGAGTGCGTGTGCGTGCGTGAGCAGCACTGCACTGTGGGGGGCAGGGTGTGCCTAGCTGGCCTCTCATCCTCGATCGCTTGTTTGATGAGCGAGAGCTGTAGCTTCATGGTGCATGTCAGGGCAGCATCAGGGCCGAGCTCTCATGTGCTGTGTGTGCCGTGGGCAGGCATTCAAGGCCAGCGCAAGCCAAGGCATGCTCGCAGAACTACATTGCAGCAGCTTGCGCCTGCACGCAAGGGCCCGCCGCGGCATTGTGCCTACTGGCGTGCCCGTGGCCATCGCCCCAGGCCATGCGAGCCAGCCCTGCCACTGCCACTGCAAGCGCACACGCAGTACTTTGCACCCCTTGCTGCAAGTGCTTGCGCCGTTCCTCTCGAAGCAAACACGCTCTCTGCATACAGGAGTGGCCGATATTTGACCACCCTTTGCATGCCTCGGAATGTGTGACCACATCCCATGCAGCGCCCTTTTGGTGTACCACCATCCGATGTGCGCCCTCCATGCACCAACCATCCCATGCAGTGCCCTCCTCACCATCATTGTACATCCCATGCAACGCCCTCCTCACCACCATCATTGTATGTCCCTTGCAACGCCCTCCTCACCATCATATCATTGTATGTCCCATGCAGTGCCCTCCTCACCATCATTGTATGTCCCATGCAACACCCTCCTCACCACCATCATTGTATGTCCCATGCAGTGCCCTCACCACCATCATTGTATGTCCCATGCAGTGCCCTCACCACCATCATTGTATGTCCCATGCAGTGCCCTCCTCACCACCATCATTGTATGTCCCATGCAGTGCCCTCCTCACCACCATCATTGTATGTCCCATGCAACACCCTCCTCGCCACCATCATTGTATGTCCCATGCAACACCCTCCTCACCACCATCATTGTATGTCCCATGCAGTGCCCTCACCACCATCATTGTACATTCCATGCAGGGCCCTCACCACCATCATTGTATGTCCCAGGGACAGTGGACGCCCCAATGTCAATGCATGCCATTGCAGAGAGCGCGCCACGGCGCATGCCCCAGTGTCAAAGCATGCTGTAGTGCATGCCCCGATGATGGCTCATGCCCCAGTGTCAAAGCACGCCGCAGCGCATTCCTCAATGACTGCGCATGCCCCAGCCACAGCGCATGCCACTGTGGAGCGCATGCCACAGCGCATGCCTTAGTGTTAGGGCATACCACAGCGCATACCGTAGTGTTAGGGCATGGCACAGCGCATGCCTTAGTGTTAGGGCATACCACAGCGCATGCCGTAGTGTCAGGGCATGCCACAGCGCATGCCTTAGTGTTAGGGCATACCACAGCGCATGCCCCAGCAATAGTGCAGGCCACAGCAACGCCTGACATGTCCCTGCGCAGGAATACATCATGGTGCGCTGCAGCTGCATGCAGCAGGACCCGCTCATCGGCACCCGCATCATTGACGACGCCAGCTTGTCCCTGTAAGTAAGGGCAACAGGCCCAGGGTGCTCTGTTGCAGAGCAGGGGCAACAAGCTCAGGGGGCTCTGTTGCAGAGTGGGGGCAATGCGCTGAAGCAGAAAGGGGACTATTGCACGTCCCTGTGTGCGCGGGCAGACCTCAGGCCATCGCAGAGGCACGGGTTTTGGAAAGTGAGGGCAACAGGCTGATGTAGAGCAAGGGCGACAGGCTGATGTCTACACACTCTAGTAAGGGCGACAGGCCGAGGCAGAGTGGGTGCATACAGCTGGCCATAGCAGAGAGGGAGCCTGCACAAAGTGGGGGCAAAAGGCTTATGCAGGGTGGGGGCTAGCACAAAGTGAGGGGAGCAGGCAGATGGGTTCTGGCAACAAGCCTGAAACCTTGTTTCCTGGCTTGCTAAAAACTATGAACAAGCCAAATTCCATGTTGGCTTGCTAGAAACCACAGTCCAACTTAGTGTGGTTCATTTGAGTGCCCCCACTCTAAAAAGGGTGTGGTAGAGTAGCCACTCTCTGTATGTGGCTTCATGCATTTTAAGTTATACATTTTACATATATTTACATTTTTTACATAGCCACACATAGAGCGGCTAGTATGTGCCACTCCACGCATGTGGCGTGGAGAAGCTTTGGAAGCAGAGTGGCTGCTTTCGCAAAATGAGGGCAACAGGCTGACGCAGACAAGGGCCAATGCAAAGCAAGGGGAATAGGGTGATGCAGAATGGGGGCAGAGGCTGGGATTGCAAGCTTTGGCTTGGGGCACGGACCTCTCAAATCTCAAAGTTGGCGCCATGCCTTTGCTGTGCGTGCAGTGAGCATTGCCAGCAGGGATCATGGAGCTACACCTCGCAATTGCCCATTGTGCACTTTCTGGTTATTATGCTTAAGCATGTCTGCCAAACACTGGCACCTTCTCAACGCCAGGGCGAGCTAAGATGCACGCCGCCGCCCTCCTTGTTCATGTTCTTTTGCATGATACGAGCGCAGAACACTTTAGTCTCAAGCTTGTCGGCCACACTGTGGTCGCTTTAAACAATCTTAGATCTCCTGCATTCCTCTTAGTGGTGGACTTAACAGGCGTGCAGATTTGCAGGATGGTGGATCATGAAAAGCTTCCAGCTCAGCCATCCATCGTGAGTGCTTGTTTGCAACCTTTGTATGCAGGTACATTGAATTGAACACATCATACCGCCTAGACATTGCCGACACACAGAACATGCCGGCATCTGAGCAGAAGGCAAGGAAGCGGAACTTGCTGTGTCTTTAGGAATGCTTCAAGTCTCCGAAGTGCCAGCAACTTTTGGACGCGCAACTGACCTGCCTCATCTTGAAGTTTATTTGACCTGCCATGCCGGAGTTCTGATGGCAAGGGGCACTCTGAGCCTGAGAAGCCCTCATACCTCTGGCCGCAGGCATCTCAAATGGTGAATGAGATCACCTGTGCCTGGTCCATGATAAGCTTTTCCAGATGCAAGGAGGTATGTATGCAAAGGATGACAAAGTGCTCAAATGGTGAATGAGATCACCTGTGCGTGGTCCATGATCAGCATTTCCAGGTGCAAGGAGGCATGCATGCAAAGGAAGACAAAGTGGGGGAAGCATACATATCGGAGCCTCAGCCATGCGTTCAGAGAGCCAACTTGTGCCAAAATGGATCTGCGGTTGGTCACCTGCTTGAAATAGAGAATGCCTTTTTACGATGCTTGATCAGGCAACCTGCCTTTGGGGACCAAGAGGCTGTGATGGTGTGCAGGCGTGTGTACAGCGCAGTTGCGCAGAGTCCACTGACGTCTTGTAAAAAGTTTTGCGCAACTGAGTGTTTGTGTCCTGTTGCCCCCAAAGTCCTCTATCATGAACGCCAGTGACCTACCATGACACCCCAGAACCCTCCAGTGAGAACATCAGTACCCTCTGTCATGGATGCCAGTGCCCCCCTAACACTTACGGTGCAGATGAAGCAGGAAGCAGAGATCACTGTGCCGCTGTACTACGGGTCAATATACGCGCCTCAGGTGTGTGGTGCCCGCATCATGGCTTGCACATTGTTTGATTCTGCAGCATGGCCTGTGCATCTTGAGTGCCTCTTGCCTGCTGAACAGAGGACGCAGGGGACTTCTGCCAGCTCGCGCCCCTCCTCATACTTAAACGCGAACTTGTCTGTGCCACATGTGATGTGCTTGGTTGGATAGTCGAACCCGCTGCTCACCTGTTTATCAAATTGCTTAAATACTGCTGCCTGAACAGAACAAAGTTCGCCGGTGTCAACGCTGGCAACGCCCGCGTTGCCCTGTACAGTATACTACAAGGAAGTGAACAATGCTGCTGAGTGGCATGGATAGCATCACACCCACAAGCATAAAGCCGTGCGCGCAGCTTCCGCGGTTCCGGCTGTAGCGACCTTAGTGTGCATGCAGGCAAGACGTCACCTGCGCCGCCACCATCTGCGCTTGCGCGTGCCCACGCTGTGTGTGCCTGCTGCAGCAACTGGATGACCTGTACAAGGCGGCACGGAAGGAAAAAATCTTTGGCGGGGCCCTGAAGCCCAAGCCCAACCCCCAGCTGGTGTTCAGGGCAGGCCCAATCCCTGCCAACCCACCGCCCTTGGTGCCATTCGGGTAGGTGCAGCCGCTGGCGTGCTGGACTCCCCATCCCTGCCAATTCACCGCCCTTGGTGGCGTTTGGGAAGGTGCAGCCGCTGGCATGCTGGACTCCCCATCTCTGCCAACCCGCCGCCCTTGGTGGCATTTAGGTAGTTGCGCCCACTGGCATGCTCAGTTCAGAAAAGTAGGAAGCTGCTCTGGATTATGGGCATTCCTCACAACAGTGCGTCCATGATGACTGCGCGGCACTCGGGGCGGGGTGACGCGACCGCAGGCGTGCCGTAGGGGTTGACAGTTGATGTGCGTGGAAGGGCCTGAGCCCGCCTCTCCAAGGCCCTCCAAGGTGCCGCAGGGGATTGTGCAGCTGCGAGCATGCAGGTCTTGGTGGCGTACCCACATGTCTTGGTGGCATACCCACATGTCTTGGTGAAGCCCCCACCAAGACCAGACATTGACTTGACATGGATGTTGTCTGGACCTGGGCTGTCTTGGCATCACCAAGACGTCACAGGTCCTGGGTGATGTACCCGCAAGGTCCCCATTAAAAAAATGTTCAACGCTTGGGGCAGGGACGGAAAAGTGCACGCCCGCTGGGCTAGCGTCCACACATGGCACAAAGGGGTTGACAGCCCACGCCCTTTGCTGATGCCGCAGGTTCTACCCGCCCACCATGATTGCCGCAGGCTCCACCCGCCCACCATGATTGCCACAGGTTCTACCCGCCCACCATGATTGCCGCAGGTTCCACCCGCCCACCATGATTGCCACAGGTTCTACCCGCCCACCATGATTGCCGCAGGTTCTACCCGCCCACCATGATTGCCACGGAGAGCACTGGAAACGCGCTGGGCCTGTACCGTGCGTGCCTTGCGCTGCAAGTCGCCCGCCAGCACAGGTGGGCCTGCGCTGTGCACATGTGCCAGGCGCTGCAAGTTGCCCGCCAGCACAGGTAGGCCTGCACTGTGCACGTGTGCCTGGCGCCGCAAGTCAGCCGCCTGCCAGCGCAAGTGTGCCTGGCGCTGCAAGTTACCCGTCCGCCGTTGCAGGTGGGCCTGCGCTCGTATTCAGTGCACCACCTGCCCTGCCGCCCCAGGCCAGCACCAGCCTTCGATCAAGCCAGGATCCTGCACTTGGCTGCTGCCTGCCCGCAGGGTGTTTACGCCCGTGCCCAACGTGGTGCTGGCCACCTGCTCCAGCTCTCTACCATGCCCCTCCTGCCTGCCCGCAGCGTGTTTGCGCCCGTGCCCAACGTGGTGCTGGCCACCTGCTCCAGCTCTCTACCATGCTCCTCCTGCCTGCCCGCAGCGTGTTTGCGCCCGTGCCCGACATATTGCCAGCCTCCAGCACCAGCTCTCAAGCATCCCCCTCCTACCTGCCCGCAGCGTGTTTGCGCCCGCGTCGGATGTGGTGCTGGCCTCGTTCGAGGGCATCGCGGCGGACCCCGACTTGTTCAACGAGTTCAGGCTCAAGTGGAACAGGGTGTGCTCCAAGCTGGTCTCCACCAAGGTGAGCTGTGCTGCGGCTCCCAGGCCGCCAAGAATTGTGCAGCTTGCCATGCAGCAGAGTAGGATGAGCTGAGCAGGGAGGTCTCGGGCGGGGCACCACCACCAACTGTGCAGCGTGGATGCGGACGGCGCTGCACACTGTGCACACTGTGCAACTCCGCGGAACATGCAGGTGCTGCACGGGCATGGCAGGCTCAGCCCTTGTGCTGCGCAAGGTTGCGCGTGGTGTGTACCTGCAGGCAGGGCGCGCCGCCTGCCACCAAAGGATGCATAGCCTTTGGTGGCTTGCGCGCTCCAGACCAGCAGCGACCACATGCGCAGTGACCATATGCGCTCCAGGCCAGCAGCGACCACGTGCGCAGTGACCATATACGCTCCAGGCCAGCAGCGACCAATGCGCAGGCCATCCACACACTCCCATGTGTGATCCCCCTTCAATAAAGTGCACCCCAATTGAGCAGTCTTTCAAGAAGCCCAGAACTCCCCTGCAGCCTGGAACATGTGCATCGACCCTTTTGCTGCAGGCACCACCCCTCTTCGCTTGGCCGCACCGCCGCATCCTTAAGAACACAAAAAGCCCAAACAAGCTCCTACCAGCACGTCTGCCCACTTGCATCACAGACCTTGTCACAGACTTCACACCCCTCCTCATCGTGCCCAGCCACCAGACCTTCCCACTCAACCGGACCACCAGACCCTCCGCCAACATCCATGTGCACCTTCTGTGCACTCTATCCGTTGTTCTCGTCATTCGGGATCCTGCCCACATGGCAAGCATGAAACAACAAAGAGCATGCAGAAAGGTGCACACCTCACAATGCTGACCCCTTATGTACCTATCCCATGCACCATACCAAACCACCCTCCACCCCTCACCAGCCCGCCACCTTCCTGCCCCTCCACCCATCCCTGATGGTCCCCACGCGCACGCATCCCATCCCTGATGGTCCCCACGCGCACGCATCCCATCCCTGATGGTCGCGCACCCATCCCTGATGGTCGCCCACGCGCACGCAGCCCATGACTGCAGCACCCAAATCCTCCACCTTCACCTATACTGTGCACGCCAACGCTGCCGCCGTGCAGGAGACCTGCATGTCGCCCTCCGTTCCCCCCTCCCTGCCGGCGCTGATGGAGGCCTTCCGCCGCTGCGTGACTGACATCAGCCCCTTGCTACACTGCCAGACGCTGCCGCCCCCCCACATCGCCAACTTTGCAGAATATCATGTGAGAAGCACCCCAGGGGACACAACAGCGTGCGTATGCAAGCCTGTGGACTGCGCCGTGTTTGTGTGCATGTGAGCTTTAGGTCTGGTACATGGATGCATGCGTGCATGTGCCCCTGGACTGCGCCTTGTGTACATGTGTGCATGTGCATGTACGCGGGCCTTGGGTCTGGTGCATATGGATGTGGACAGACGTATATTTGTGTGGTTGGGATGCCCTGCTTGCATGCAGGGGGGGGGCAGGAAGGGGAAGGGGTGCATTTGTCGCGTACGTGTTTGTGTGTGTCTGTGGGGTGCGTGGGTGTTTGTGAGGTGTCTGTGTTGTGTGTGTGCATGCCCACAAAATGCGCTGGATGTGAACATGGACTGTTTTGGCCACGGCGGGCCAGCATCCTGGAACGCAATTGATACGAGGCACGTGACAAGGGTCGGGGCCTCTTGTTGCAGACCAGGGAGCTCACGCCATGCAGTCTGGGGCAGCAGCACAGCGTCACATTTGGACATGTCATGTGGTGGGGTGTGGAGGACAGTGTCAGGCGTGTGCGCAGGCAGCACGCCGTCCTCATCCTGCCTGTTTTTGGCGCTGCTGCCGTGTGGCAGGCCCCTTGCCCCCTGGCCTACCCCCTGCCCATGAAACCCTCTTCAAGGCCCCCACCACCATGACACTGCTGCTGCCCTGTGTCGCGCACCCTGCTCATGCCCCCAAACCCTGCGTCTCCATGCGCACACCACACATGCTGCCCTGGGTCGCGCCCCCCGCCCACACACCCCACGCCTGGGCCACCAAGTTATTGACACCCGTGCTGCTGCATTAGGAGTCACTTATGTAAAGTCTCGCCTGCCACCGTGCATTTGCTGGCATTTGCCCATGGCCCGTGTGCTGCTGCGCCGCCGCTTTTGCCCACTCCCCCAGGAGCCCTGTTTGAAGCTGATCTAATACTTCTGCTACACAGTGGACAAGGGAAAGGCGCAGGTGAAGGGCTGGGTCCGGTAGCTGAGTTTTGCGCATGCCCCCCCGCGTGTGCCGCTGCGCCCCCCAGGAGCATCGCCTGAAGCTGATCCAGAAATTCTGCCACACAGTGGACGAGGACAAGAAGAAGGTGAAGGGCCCCAGGCACCCGGTTGAACCGCTGTCCCATGCTGGGTTTGAGTACCTGCACAAGCCTTTTGATGTGGCAGAGGTAAGGAGGGAGGGCACGTGCGCAGGCTCAGGGGGGTGGCAACAATGAGTGGAGGGCGGGTGGCGTGCTGCTCCGGTGGGGCCTTTGTTGGTGTGAACCATGGGGTATGGACCATGCCTATGCTGCAGATCCACGCCTTGCCAGGATGAGCACACAAAATGGGGTATAGACCATGCATATGCTGCAGATCCAGGCCTCGCCAGGATGAGCGCACAGGATGAGCACACAAAATGGGGTATGGACCATGCATATGCTGCAGATCCAGGCCTCGCCAGGATGAGCACACAAAATGGGGTATGGACCATGCATGCTGCAGATCCAGGCCTCGCCAGGATGAGCGCACAGGATGAGCACACACAATGGGAATCTCCTGGTGGACCCACACAGGATGAGCACACAAAATGGGAATCTCCTGGTGGACCCACACAGGATGAGCACACAAAATGGGAATCTCCTGGTGGACCCACACAGGATGAGCACACAAAATAGGGATCTCCTGGTGGACCCACACAGGATGAGCACACAAAATGGGGATCTCCTGGTGGACCCACACAGGATGAGCACACACAATGGGGATCTCCTGGTGGACCCACACAGGATGAGCACACAAAATAGGGATCTCCTGGTGGACCCACACAGGATGAGCACACACAATGGGAATCTCCTGGTGGACCCACACAGGATGAGCACACAATGGGAATCTCCTGGTGGACCCACACAGGATGAG
>LFCJ01003665.1_pt1 | contig 11265 bp, 16 predicted proteins | sample 643141 | NCBI WGS metagenome assembly LFCJ01 (sample SAMN03766243, study PRJNA286221) | soda lake metagenome | biome: soda lake; feature: Kulunda steppe; material: water; isolation source: sample B1-Br-g2 brine of Lake Bitter-1 | place: Russia: Kulunda steppe | collected 2010-07 | reverse complement strand
TAGCAGGGCGAACGGACACACCTGTGGCTTGGCCTCCGCCCCCACGCTGATGAGCGCGGAACCGTCATACGCGTGCATGAGGGAGGTGCGGCGCCGCATGTCGTCCAAGAACCGCACCTCCACGATGCCCAGGAAGTCCTGCGTGCCCGTGGGCGCGCACGGGTGTACTCTACTTTTGTGCATGCAAGTACGCGAGCGCCTCCGCCTTGCATATGGGCGACAGGGACAGGGTACCATGCATGCATGCATGCATGCACGCATGCGCGTGCCAAAAAGGGGCGCATTGGGTCCTGGCACGCTGCGGGGAGGGCCGCGCCCCACAGCTCCCACCCCAGGCCTTGCATCTCTGCTCTTTGTGCAAAGGGGGGCAGGGTGCGGGCTCGCGATCCAGCACTGGCCTGGCAAGGGGGCCGTACATTTGCTCAATGCCGCTGGCCTGGAAAAAGGGGCGTGCGGAGCCTCTTGCTTGCGCACAGGGGTCCCAGCCTCACAGCTTGGGCTTGCTAGACCTGCGCCGGGATGACTTGCTTAGCCTCGCGGCCTGGGCGCCTGTAAGAGCGGCTCCGGGCTGTCAGCCACGCACGCGGGCCCTCAGCGCGCGGGCGGGGGGCACGGCCCTGCCCGGGCACTGCACCGCCCGCTAGCACAGTCACACCACACCCTCTGGCAGGGCTCTGCACGGACCCCAAGCATGCAGGCGCTGCATTCGGGACTGCGTGGGGTCCGTGCAAGGCCTGAGAGGGGGGAGCCGCACGCCCACTGCACACGGTTGCATGGGAAGGAGGGCCACGTGCTGCAGCAAGTGTATGCACCTACATGCATACACGTGCAAAGCTACATGAGGGCGTGTGCGGGTGCCTGGCCAGCCACCAGGGTGAGGGCGGCTGCACCGTGCATGTCATGCGGTTGTGGCAGGTGATGGCTGCGCTTGTCCGCAGCCGACCATGCCCCAGGACGGCATGCCAAACACGCGCCCCTCCCGCAGGCGGCGCACGTGGGCATGCTGGCACAGTGGCGCGCAGGGGTGCGGACGTGGCAGGGGTGCCGACGTGGCAGGCGCACCTGGAAGGTGATGGGCGGCACGGAGCTCGCGGCAGCACCTGCACATGGTGGACGTGGCAGGCAGCAGTGCGCGCTGTGAGGGCACTGCTTTTGCTCATGGTGCGCGGCCACGTGTGTTTTTTATGGCTGCCTCGCTCGGTGTTTGTGTAACCCTGAGGGGGCCTGCCTTAGACCGTCAGCACCCTGGAGTGCATCCTTCCCTTCACTCCAGGGTTGGCGGCGCCCACACACACACCTAAAGTGTGTGCATTGCCCCACACAATGATGACCGGGCAGGCACTCTACAGAAGGCGCAATAGCGCCCTGGACCTCATCTAGATCCTAGACCCTATCTGCGTGCATTGCCCCGCTTGACGATGATTGGGCTGGCACCCTACAGAAGGCGCAACAGCGCCCTGGACAGCCCCCTGGCTCATGCGAGGAGCCTGCACACACGCTCCACACGCATTCACACACAAGAGCACGCATGCACACCCCGCCTGTGCACAGCGTGCACACCCTGTACACGCACTCACACATGCACGCACGCACGGACACACACCCTGCCCGCGCGCTGCGTGCACACACCCTCCACACGCACTCACACACATACACACAAATCCTGCCCGCGTGCTGCGTGCACACCCTGCCCAGGCACCCTGCGCAGACAGACAACCGGCACCACCGTGCCGGCTGCAGGTGCGGCGCCGCCACCCACCATGGCCGCTGGCGTCCTCATCCGCCGGCAGCGGCTGCGCGGCCGCGGCGGCCACGAAGCTGCCGGACGTCATGTGCTCAGGCATGGCCCCACCGGCCGCCAATGTCCACGTGCTGCCCATGGTGTGGTCTGCACCGGGCCCGAAGAGCTGCACCGGTGTCCTCTGCGCAGGCAGCTTGAGCGCCGACTGCGGTGGCTGCTTGAGCGCGGACGACGGCGGCTGCTTGAGCGCAGATGACGGCTGCTTGAGCGCAGACGGCGGCAGCGGCGGCTTCATAGCCGACAAGGGCGGGGCAGGCGGCGGCGCCTGCGCGCCCCCCAGCTGGTGCAGCAGCTGCTCGCTTGTGCCGCCCACGCCCCGCCCTGCGCCACCCGCGCTGCCGCCGCTGCTGCTGTCTGCCAGCAGCTGCATCGTGAAGGCAGTTGTGGTGGGGGGCGCGCCCGCCAGCGCATGCAGCGGCGCAGCTGCGGTGGCAGCGTGCGCATGGGACGTGGGTGGGGGTGGCCCTAGGTGGGCTGTCAGAGTGTTGCCCCCCAGCAAGCCTGTGGTGTTGTTGTTATGGGCCAGGTAGGTGGAGGCAGTGACCTCCAGGCCGCGGGCCGGCGGCGCCAGCGCTGCTGCCGCACCTGCTCCAGGCATGGGTGGCTGGCTGGCCGGCGGGCGGCTGGCGGCGGCTGCGGCTGGCCCTGCGCACAGAGTGTGGGCATAGAGTGTGGGCACGCGCGCATGACGCATAGGCTTGGGGTGGGGTAAGGGGGCAAGGCACGTGTGGACACCTGCTCTTGCAGCAGGCGCAAGTTTGCGCAGCAGGTTGCAACTCATCAAGCTGCGCCAGCAGGCCCAGCGGCCACATTGGCCGAAGCCAGGCTGGCGTGGGGAGCCCAGGTGCGCGCAATGCATGCACACGCAAGCGCGGCCCTGCCAACTACAAAGCTGGCCTCAACAGACATGCTGTACAAATGCCAGGGTTGTGAGCGCCCCTGGTGTCTTGCCCTGTTGGGCAGTGGCCAAAAATATGGTGCCAGGTAAGGGCGTCCCCGGGCCCCCGGCTGTTTGGCCTTTGCATCCAGTATCCGGCCCCCAGCACGAGGTGCTGAGTGAGGGGCCAGCCCAAGCCGACTGCACGTGAGCTCCAGTACTCGGCCTTGAGCACATGTTGTTGAGCGAGGGACCTGCCCAAGCCAACTGCACATGAGCCCCGGCATGCAGCCTAGAGCATTGAGTGAGGGGCCAGCCCAGCCCCCTGGTGCACACAGCCACGGCCACGCACCTGCGGCGCCCATGAACGTGCTTGGGGGGGGCCTCCAGGCGTCCACGGGGTTGCTGTCGTCAGCAAGCAGGTTGATGGTCACCTGCGGGCAGCAGCAGCAGCAGCAGGGGCCCATGGTCAGGCCATAAACCGGTGGTCAGCTTTATGAATATGCAGGTTGTAGCGAGCGGGTTATTTGTGTGATAAATCAGCCATGGGTGAGTCGCGCATGCAGGCTGATGGCCGGTGTCATGCGGGCAGGAGCACATGCCAAGGGCTGTGTGTGTGATAAAAGACACAAGTGTGCCGGTGGATAGCACAGCCATACGCGAGCAGTGTGCGTCACATTGGGCCGACGCAGCCCGTGGGCTGCGCGAGCGAGTGTTGTCAGTGCCCGCAAGTGGTTTTGCCAACGCTCAACACCAGCATTACTGCTGCCGCTGCGACGGTAGCCGCAGGCCCTTCCTAGCATGGTGACACACGCACCTCCGGCTGGCCAATTGAGGCCCTGCCGCCCGCGAACCCAACGGAGCTGCGCCTGCGTGCCTGCGCTGCAACAGGGGCAGGCGCCGCGCGGCAGTCTCCATTGGCAAGGGGCGCGCTGGGCTGGCCGGTACCGAGCGGGGGTGGTGACGGTGACGGCGGGTGCTGGGGCAGCAGCGCGCCAGGCGGGGAGGCGGCAGGGGAGGCTCCGTCATCCCTAGCCTGCGCCTTGTCCGCTGGCAAGGCCTCATCATTGCCGCCTGCGGTGCAACGGGTTCAGACAACTTTGGTTTTTCGGTTGATGGCGGTACAGCAGGGGTGACAGGAGGAAAGGGCACCAACCGCACCCTCGGCCTGGTGGGCCAGCACACAAGGCAGGGTTGGACATGGGGCAGGCCAACCCAAAAGTTGCGCAATCCAAGGGCAAGGAGGTGAGGCACAATGACGTCATAGGATACGTGCCAGGGAGGGGCATTCGCCCGATCCAATAGAGCACAGAGGCTGCTGTGTATACCCCCACTGGCTATAGGTCAATCATGCGGTCCGCGTCAGAGTGCGGACAGCGAATCGAGTGAGGGCCCGGCTGCTGCCAAGGCCTCGCACATCCTTGCTTTGACATGGCCTGCTCAGGGCGCGTCGCCGCCAACCACACCTCTGGCACCCAGGCCCCTCTGCGCGCCCCGCCCCCTCCACACCACTGCCACGCACCTGCGCCCGCGGCCGGCTGCTCCTGCAGCCGGCCAGGTAGGGGCGAGTGCGGCGGCTTGGCGGCCATGGCATCCGGTGGCGGCTTGTTGGTGACCGCGCCCGCTTGTTGGTTGGCCTGCTGCAGTCGGAGGGCCATGGCGGACAGCGGGCCTGCGGCGCACGCGAGAGCGAGGGCAGGGCAGCGAGCGCGCGGTTGTCTGCCGCAGGTCAACCCGTGGCTGGTGTGCGGTTTCGATTTCGGAGGTGAAACGCGTGCTCAGGCCTTTGTGAGGGGGCCTCCGCCGGCGTTGTGTGGCCTAGCATGCCCCCGCACGGCAGCGCCCCTCGCCTTGGCTGGACTTGAACGCCCTTTGCCCCCCTCACCTTGGCTGGACTTCAACGCCCTTTGCCCCCCTCACCTTGGCTGGACTTAAACGCCTTGGTGATGTCCCCTGTGGTGCCGTTGCCGTACACATGGTTGTACGTGTTCTCGCCCATGAGCTGGCGGCCTGCCGCAGGGGCGCGCGCACGCAGGGAGGCGGGGTGAGGGGGGCTCCACCAGCAGCGGCAGCGGAGACAGTAGGGGCGCAGGCATGCGGCATCGCAGCCACAGGGGCACGGCCAAGGACACAGTGCGCAGTGCTGCGCACAGCTGTCCCGGCAGGTGCTTGTGCACCCTTGCCCATCTTGCTGTGCACCTCTCACAGCACAGGAAGGACCCTCACACCCCATCGCAGCCGCGCACAGGCTCGCAGCCTGTGGCACCCCTCTTGCTGCGCCCCTCTTGCCGCGCAGGAACTTCACACCCATCGTGCACACCTGGGGCCTTCCAGTCCGCAAAGCCCTCAAGACCAGGGTCCACTTCCCTGCACCACTTGCACCAGGGCCGCTGCAATCCAAGGCAGAGCCAGCCCGTGCCCTCATACCCATGCCTGCATTGCACCGCACCGCACCGCGCGCGCGCTCATGCTGCACTGCAGGGGGCCTTTGTCACCCACCGTGGCTGACGTCCAGAGTGTCGTCCACGCCCGGCGCAAACCCCCACTTGCTCTTCAGGCAGCCGCTGCCGTCCGCGGCATCCTCGTCCTCGGAGTGCAGGCCCAGCCTGGTGCGCGCAAAGGGGCTGCACGGGGGGGAGCACGCGGGCCCTACGCCCACACCTGCCTGCCCAGCCAGGCCCTGGGCCTGGCTGCCCGCCGCCGCCGCTGCTGCGGCAGGCCCTGCGACCACACATGGTCCAAGCATGAACCACACGTGATCCATGATGCTCAGCGTGCCCCAAAGGACCCGCACTGCACCCCAAACACTGGGTCAGGTGTGCACGCAGGTACGTGGGTGCTTGCGTTTGCAGGCATGCCCCCTGCACACGGGGCCAATGTGTGCACAGCTTTTAGGGCGCCGCCTAGGACGGCAGGCGATGCAACTGTGTGCTTGCATGTCCCCTGCACACCCACGCGCCCCGACCACACGGCGCCAAGACAAGGATTGCGCTGGCTCTGCATGGGGACTCTGAAATGCCTGGATGGCGGAGGTTCAGGCCAGTGGCCATGAAGCCTGCTTTTCCTCCTGAGATTCCTTGTGCGGGCCTGCTGGCAGCAGGCAGCAACACCAGGGAGCTGCTGGCCTGGCAGCAGCAGCCTCTGCCCAAGGCGAGCGCGCCCATCGAGGCCTGCATGAGCGGCCTGCTGCGAGGTGCATGCATGCACACACGCACGCACGCACGAACGCACCCGCCATTGCCCATGCAGAAGCACGTACGCACCTTCAGCGCTGAACATGGACAGCTCCATGTCCTCCTCGTGCGGGTGCCCGTGGCTGCTGCTGCGCATCGCGCTGCCGCCGTCGTGGCACCCCTCCTCATCCTCCTGCAGCGGCACAGCAGCGGGCGGCAGCCTTTGTGCCAGAGGGCGTGCGAGCGAGGGGCAGCACGCAGCCACGTTTCGACACAGCCTAGCACGCCAGACAGGGCCCTCACACCTGGCTAGAATGGCATGCATGCGCCCACATACCCTTCAGCGCTTGCATGCAGGAGCTATCTATCCTATCCGAGCCCACCCGTCGTCAGCCCGGCGGGCCTGCCTGCCAAGTTGGCAGTGCCAACAACACCGACCCCCCCTGCCCATCTCCTGTCACACACATGCCTCCTGGCGCCCAATGCGCCCAAGGTGCGCAGTGCTCTTGAGCCCGATGCAGCGGCAAGCAGTGGCATGTGCTGTACTGATGCACCAGACCGGGCCTCACCTCCACGAGCGTGGACAAGGCGGGGATCGCGCTCGTGATGTTACGGGTGTACTCGCTGAGCGGGGGCGGCTGGGGCGGCTGGGGCACAAAGAGCGTGGGCGCGGAGGACACGGGGGGCAGGGGCGGCATGACCAGGGGAGACCTGTCTGCGTTGAGCTGCTGCTGCTGCCGGTGGAAATCGAAGCTGTTGTTGGTGAGATCCATGGACAGGGGCGAGAACAGGTCGCCGGTGGCGCCATCCAGCTGAATGAGCTGGTTGTTGTGCGGGGTCAGCGCGGGGGCAGGCAGGGAGGGGGCGGGGGCGTGGGCACTGTTGGTGTGGGCCTGCGTGCTGTCCTGGAACGGAGGGGGGTTGGGGGCCCCATACGGCATGTGGGCAGCAAGGTCGGCTGTCACCTGCACCTGCTCCTCCACATCATCCTTCATCTGCGCGTGCAGGTGCGATCATGCCGGCATGTATGAGCAGGGCGTGCTTGCTACAACCCACTTAATTGCTGCATGGTGCGGGTGAGGCTGCTCCTGGGTAGAATGCTGCCGTTGACTGGTCTGAGTCTCTCGAGTGAGGCTGGTAGCATGCAGGCAGTCAGCAGCCTGCTGCTCTGGTGGTTGTGCTGATTGAACTTGGGAACTGAAAATCAAACTCCAGCTTACTCTCTGATACAGGTGCATTGTTGACAGCTCCTCGTCTGGCGCGAAGCTGACACGCCTGCTGGGCATCCTTGCGCGCTTGCTATCACGGTTGCCCTCATTTTCCTTGTTGGACCGCTTGCGGAGGATCTATAACGGGCCAGGCAATTGTAAACAGCTTCTTCAGCATGTTCAGCACAAGCAGGGCGCGGCTTGAACTTGGCCAGTGATGCAGTGGAGAGTTGACCAGGAGGAGCTTTGAACCGATGTGCCCACACCTGGACCCCCTTGCTACAGTGCCAAGCATTGTGGCCAATCGTACACAAATTGATCGAAGATTCCTCAGCATGCTCCCTTTGACCTCGGTCTCATGTGCATGCAGGCTAGGCTAGTTGGGATGCCTGGTCAAAACACGTTTTCATGATGCGGTTGGGTAGACACCTATTCAACCTGTGCTTAAAGGCTCAAATCCGAGGAGTGCAAGCCAAGCAGCGAATGCAAGACCCTGCTGCTGTTATATAGGCTCTTTTGGGTCAGAGTTGACCGAGGCATGAGCACATGAGGACAGCGATGCGCAACCTTTACTTACCGAACTTGGCGTACGGTTAACACCATCCATCGCTGTGTGCTAAAACGGGGGGAGGCCTGGCAGAGGTGATTATTCAGTTTGTTTCAGAGCATCGAGAATTGCGTATGCTGACAACGTGCCCTTAATTATGGAATCTGACATTCTTGTTTAGTCAGATGCATCAGACCTTGCTAAGTGACAGGCTGGGTGCCGGCGATATTGTACTTCCTTTGTTCAGGTATCTCATTAATATCTCAACAATTGAATTCCACTCCCATCCCGTCCTCCATCCTGTCCAGCACAACCTGTTCTCCTCGCTTGCATGCTTCATTTTGCTCAAAGTATATCTTACTTTAATTCTCCATGTTAACGGAGCCAGATATTCAATTACTTGCATCACGAGGCTACCGCCTACTCTTACTCTTGTGTAAGGCAATTCTAATTTATTTTGTTTAGATTGGACTGGTTACAAGCACATAAATTTTCTATCTAACTGCCCTTAACTTTGCTGAGAGGAGGTGTGGCTTGGCCCCCCCGCAATGCTCCAGGCCTCCTCAGCTTTTTATGAGTGAGTCAGTGTGTAATTGTACATGATGTCTGTTGACAGCCTAGTCAAGCATGATGGGTCTCCCTCTGTCTTCCCCCCGTAAATGCTTGCAGACAGCATGCCCAGACGGGCATTTTGAATTGCTATTTGTTCATTGTTCATGGCCTGCCCAACCCTGCTTGTATGCTAAGCCCTGCCTTTGTGCGTGCCTCTGTTCCACAACTGTGTGCGTCAAATGGACAGACAACACGTACCAAGGCAACACCTTTGCACGGACATGAATGATGAGGATGCCCTCATCAATATTTTTGATTGTTGGAATGACACCCCGGAGCACCACAAGGCGGGGGCCCCCTACACCTCCATTCAAGGCCAGGTGAATGAATATCTGTGTCCCGCGCGAGCGTTAAGGCCAAGCGACCGGAGTGCTCCTCAGTATTTGCCGATCTAGTATCGTTATTTTTATGCAGGAGCAACAGCGCTCGACGTTTCTCCTTGCTGCTCAATTTGCTCCCCAGCAGGTACCATTCCTGACCCATCCCCAGCTCCCCAGCACAAGCCCCTTGCCAGCACATGCCCCCATGGTACCCACTTCAGGTAAGTCTAGCAACCTTTTCGCGAGGTATGCGCGCAATGTGAGTCGCCACTTGCGTGCATGTGTTCACATGTGTTCACATTGCTACTTGGCCCTCATCCAAATGCGTGCCTGCCCAGAGCCCCTGCTTACCTGCCTGCCTGCCTGCAGCAGCTGTGCCAAATGGCTTGCTCGGGAGTGGGCCCATGGTGCCCCAGGGGCCTGTCCCCGCCGCGGCTCCCATGCCAGGGATATACCGGCACCCGCAAGCGCCCACGCTGCCCCAGCAAGTGCCGCAGCCTGTACCACAGCCAGTGCCTCAGCCCCATGTGCAGCATCTCCCGCCACAGCCACCGCAGCCACCGCAGCCACCACCACCACAACAGAGCAGGTGAGTGATCACGGCACAGATCATGAGCCGCTGGTTTGGGCAACTGCCAGTCATGATCTGACAGGATCACAGTTTGCACACACGGCGTCTGACATCTCTCTCAGTGCATGCAACGCTTGCAGGCACAAGGACGGCAGGTATGCCAAGTCGCCAGGAGGCTCACAGAGAGAGACGAGCAGGGCTGCAAGCGGTGAGGACCTGCCTGTCCACAGAAGGGTGACACTCCAGCCCGCTTGCATCAGGCGACCTGTGCACATACTGTCCACGCACATATGCTCGTGCAAATACGCACATTTGCACGCTTGTACGCGCGTATGCATACACACGCACGCACAGTGTCACATGTCTGCACACCCACGCGTGCACATACATATAATACGTATGCACACGCGCGCATGATGTGAGCACACACGTGCAGGCACGCAGCTCCTGACGCATCATGCGGGCCTGTGCACCCGCAGGGCGCGCGCGCTCCACCGTGGCCGCCATGATTGAGCCGGACAGCGATGATGGCCTCCTCATGCCTCCCGCCGCTTCGTCTGCCGGCCTCCCACGCATGAACTTGGGCAGCGCCAGCAGTGTGGGGGGCAGGTCCGGCAGGTCGGGGGCCTTGGGCACGGGGGACGGTAGTATCAGCATGCCAGGTGGGTGATCAGGGGAGGGGGGGTGCATGCACCGAGGCACCGCCTGTCGCGCCCTCACTCCGCAAGTGCCCGCCAGCAAGTGCCCTGTTTTCGATTGCAAGCCCTCTGCGCCCTGCGCGCTGGTGCCCATGCGTGCGTGAGTGCTTGTGAGCATGCTGCCCGGCGCCCACCGCCCCGTTGTGCAGCCTTTGCGCGTGCAACGCCTTTTCGCCCTGAAACCCGCCAGCCCCTACGAGGGCACACACCAGGCAAGTTCAGGGGGGCATCCAACATTTGACCTGCTTGACCTGCTGCAAGAGAGAGTGTCAGGCCTTGCGCCCGTGCCCCTTACTTGTCTTTCCCTGCAGAGCTCAACCACCGAGGGGCCAGTGCGCGCACAAACGGCAGTGGCGCGGACGGCGCTAGCAGGGGCACACAGCCGGGCCCCGGGCTCCCTGGAGGTCAGTGTGCGCACACACCTCACACACACACACCACACGCACACACACACACACACATACACACACACGTCGCGCACACAAACACACACACACACACATGTCGCACACACCTCACACACCACACACAACCACGGCTGCGCGGGCACGCACGTGCAGGCAGGCCTGCCAGTGCAGGGTGCCGCTCTGGGTGCGTGCCGGTGGTGGCACCACTTGACATGGTGCAGACACCGGCAATGCATGGAACTGCACTCGCTGCACGAGCGCTCGCACACGCACACAGCACATACACGCAGGCACGCATGCGCACGCACATACACACACGTGCACACAACCACACACAAGTACGTGCGCGCGCGCAGGGAGCGCCAACAGCGGTGGCAACGATGGCCCTGGGGCGGCAGGCGGTGGCGCCAGCGGCGGCGGGGCAAAGGGAGGCGGCAGCAAGAAGGGGGGGAAGGGGGGGGGCAGCAAAGGCCCCAAGCTCGTCACCCGCACGGACCTGCGGCACGATTTGACGGGCCGCGTGCTGAAGCTGCTGTGGCCGGATGACAACTCTTGGTGGGACGGCCAGGTGCGCGCGACCCTGCGTGCGTCTGCCCCCTCGTGCTGCGCGTCTGCCCCCTTGCGCTGCTCTCTTAAAAGGCACCTTTTACTGTAAGCCTCGCGCCACCTTGCTGTGACTCACACAAAGTGTGAGCCTCGTGCCGCAGTGTGCAGCACAGCGACTCTTGAGTCCGCGGGGGCCGGGTTGGGCACGGGGCGGGCTTGGGCGCTTGTTTGATTCAGGCTTGGGATACGGCGTGGGCGCTTGCAGACCACGCTGTCTGCTGGCTTGCGTGGGGCAGGGAGGGGGTGTCGGTCGCGTGTGTGCGGCTATGCAAGCCTGTGCGTGCTTGCAGACAGCGTGCACGCGAGCGTGTGCGTGCAGAGGCATGTATGGGTGCGTGTCTTTGCGCTCGATGGTCCACGCCTCCCCGCTGGGGCCCCGGCCGTCCCAATGCGCCCCAGTGGCGACACAAGCAGGCTCCCAAGGCCTGCCAGCCTGGACAGCCTC
>LFCJ01003664.1_pt1 | contig 11267 bp, 12 predicted proteins | sample 643141 | NCBI WGS metagenome assembly LFCJ01 (sample SAMN03766243, study PRJNA286221) | soda lake metagenome | biome: soda lake; feature: Kulunda steppe; material: water; isolation source: sample B1-Br-g2 brine of Lake Bitter-1 | place: Russia: Kulunda steppe | collected 2010-07 | reverse complement strand
TGTGTGTGTGTGTGTGTGTGTGTGTGTGTGTGTGTGTGTGTGTGTGTGTGTGTGTGTGTGTGTGTGTGTGTGTGTGTGTGTGTGTGCGCGCGCGTGCGCGAGTGCGTGCATGCATGTGCATGTAAGTGTGTGTGTCGAGCGCATGCAAGCTGAGCTGCCTGCTATGCTGTGCACGATTCATAGAGCAGCGGCGGTTGTGCTTTCTGGCGTTTTGGCACAGCGTGGGGAGCAGGGGAATGGTAGGCAGCACACGGCTGGCTGTCCAAGGTGGCGGGCGGGCTGTGCTTGGCAGGCGCACAGTGCATTGCTGTGCTAGCAAGGCAACCAATGAGGGCTTACTCCCGCACTGCGCAGCTGTATGTGCTCTGTGCTATGCATGCACACTACAGAGCCCAGCAGAGGCTCTGAATGAATACAGGGGTCCGCAGAGGCACCCAGAAGCCAGGCACCTGCCGCACAGTGCAGGGCAGCAGCTAAAAAAGGAAATGCCCAAAGCATCCTGCAGCTGAGGGACACCATAGCAAAGCAACTGGGAGCGCGCTTGATTGAGGGAGGTGCACCCGGAGAGTAAGGGTCAACCTTCCCTGGCATCCAGGTGACAGACTCCTCACAACCATGCGAGCGCTGATGGACCATTCCAGATCATGATCTCTAGGGGTCCCTTGCCAGAAGGAGGGCTCGCAGTGTCATAGTGGCACTAGCCTGGCACTAGCTTGGCACTAGCTTGGCACTAGGCCGCCTTTCAGCACACAGCAGCTTTTGTGCAGCAGCTGCTAGAGATAGGGCACGCTTGCCTTGGGCTGCAGGAGGGCGCGTGGGCACCACGGGAACAAAAGGCACCATATGCAGCGGGCGCCTGTGCAGGCAACAGAGAGGCACTTGCAGGCAAGGAGAGACCCGCGAGAGGCACCACCAAGGACACCTCAGGATAGACGTGTGCATGCAGCGCACCAGCACACACACACACACACACACACACCCCCCTGCACACACACATGCATGTTTGCACACAGGCACACCTGTACACAATGAGCAGGAAGTAGCGCTTCAGGTAGTGGAGCCCCAGCTGGCGTGCGGCCGAGTGTGCGGAGTTCACCACAGCCTGAGGGTCTGTCTGCAGCAGTGTGTCAGGCGCTGCATCCGCTGTCTCCTGCGGGCGGGCATGCACGCACACATGCGTATGCCTGCATGTTGGGCCCTGCACCCGCTGTCTCCTGCAGGCGGGCATGCATGCATGCACACATGCATATGCCTACGTGGCGGGCGCGTGCCTGCGTGTGCGCCTGCCCGCTTCTGGACGAAGATGTTGGCTTCTACATCTTGTGTGTGCGCACACAGCGCGTGTGCACGCACGTGCGCGTGTGTGGCAGAGGCTGGTGGGTGCGAGCACAGGTGGGCGGGCTGCGCGCTCCACGCACCTTGCATTGCCTGATATCCGCAAGCATGTTGCCCATTGGGTCCACCGCGTTGATGGACTGGTCCACCATCTGCTTGGCCTGCGCACCACAGAGGGTGAGTGAAGCGGTTGGGTGAGGTGTGTGGAGTGTCCTGCACGGTTGGGTGAGGTGTGTTGAGTGGCCTGCACGGTTGGGTGAGGTGTGTTGAGTGGCCTGCAGGCGTGGGTGAGGTGTGTTGAGTGGCCTGCACATTTGGGTGAGCGAGGCCGGTGAGTGGGTGTGGGGGGTGTGGGGGAAGGGGTGAGGGTCTAGGGGGATGGAGGGTGAGGGCTGCAGGAGTGTCAGGGCATCTATGAGGCATTTGCACCAAAAGGCATTCAAGGCGTACACACGGCAAGACACGCACAGCCAGCAATCCAAGACACGCACACTAGGGCACACGGCGCGCGGATGGCTGCAAACACCGCCAGTGGGCCACTGTGCACCACACGGTGTGTCCCTGTGCCGCAGGGTATCCCTGTGCCACATGCCTCATCCACTTGCGCATCAGCCCATTGCAGCAGGGACGAGCGGGGCACCAAGCCGCAATGCACACTGCAGCTGCAATGCCCACCGCGATGGCCTGCCCACCCACCCACAGGCTGCACTGCCTTCCCACCCACCCACAGGCTGCACCCCGCACTCACATGCGAGCCGCCCGGCAGCAGCCGGCACAGTGCCATGATGCCGCGGTACTCGCCGCTGCCATAGTCCAGCGAGCGCGAAGCACTGCCCCCCAGCATGCGCTCCGGCACAGAGGGGCGCTCGCCCGTGCCGTCCGCGCCTGCGCCCCAGAAGCTGCCGGACTGTGACGAGCGCACGGGGTCACGCACGTAGGAGGCGGCCAGCGCCGCGGCCACGAACCTGCGCGAGGAGGCGTGAAAATGGGATGATTCTAAAGGAGCCGTAATGATGGATCCAGAGGACGTGGCACCAACGTTGATGCAGCACCAGTGTCAGGAGTACAGGTGTTGACATGCTTTAGAAGGAGGAGCCTGAGCTCAGGGTCAAGGGCAGGGACTTGGAGGTGGACCCGCTGTCGGGTGGGCCGCGGCGCTGCCAAGGCGGCGGCAGTGGCCATGAGTAGGGATCGCCGTTTTCTCATAGCGCTACATAGCGTATAGCGCTATATAGCGCTACAAGATTACAGACATACCGCGTGCCAAAATTAAAACTCAGAAAATTCACCTCTGGCCCCAAGAATTAAGAATTATACAAATTATACAAACACATAATTAAGAATGCAATTACACAAATAAATTGGCAGACATCTTTCTCGGGGACGAGCCATAGATAAATCTGGGGATGGATGGCATGCAGCCCCATGTCCAGGGTAGTGCCACCCCTGCAGACCTCTTCAAGAGGACAACAGCAGATCCCTTAAGGAAGTTGTCTGACAGATAACATTGAAGATTTAGCCAGAGAAGGGCTGTGTGATGGAGTGCAAATGTTGCGAGCCAACCTCAGCCCTGCAAACCCCAGGACGATGCATTTCACAACTGCATGCAGCAAGCACTGGAAGCAGCAGGGGATTGCACAATCCCCAAGGAGCATGACAGGGAGGAGGAGGAGAACGATGTGAGGAGGTAGACCGTGTTGGGAAGCCAGTTGCCAAGAAGAAGCATATCCAGTCTTTCTCAATGGGCCCCGCACAGCACAAGCAGTTCCTTTGTCTCATGGTCATTCATTTCATCAATAATGAGGTCCTCTTCCTCAACCTTGAGTGCCCTGCACTTGAGTGAGTGGAGTCCTCGCAAGTAGCTCCAAGCAAACAGCCATGCAGCGAGCAGTAGTAGCACCAGCACCAGCACCAGCACCAGCAGAGGATTTTGAAAAGCAGACAGTAGAAGAGAGCAATCAGTGTTGGGCAGCAATCAGCACTTGAAAGTGGACAGCCAGGGAGTGCCTTGGAACACAAGCATCTTCTTCAGATTAAATGCACCTGATCTGAAGGGCCGGCCTGTCAACATTATATTTTTCTAGGCAGCATTTCAAGGGAATATCCAGAGCTGTCCTAAGCGCTAAGGGAATTGAGGAATGAGGGGCCCAGGGGTACTAAGGCATATGCCTGCACATGAGTAGGAGTGTAACCCTAGTGCCAGATATGGCTAGGGGTCAGCGTATAGCGCTATATGGACAAATCTATAGTGCTATATAGCGCTATATAGCGAAACAACGCTACAATGCGCTATATCACAGGCGGTATATCTCGGATCTCCCCCCGCCAGCCCGAATTTCATCATCAAACTTGAATGTCGGATGGAATATGATGTATGCACCCCTCTTGCAAAGTTAGAAAATAAATTTTTCATCCAGCCACGTTTTGAGGCGCCGCAAGCTCCGATATAGCGCTATATTTGGTGCACCTGTGCTTGTGCCCATAGCACAGCCGCACCAGCATGTGAAAACATGCGGAAATACTATGGGTGCATGCATGTGTCCTTGTGCAGGCATGCCAGTGTAGCTCGTGTTTGCTGTTGTGTATTGATGATAAGTGAGGCAAAAGGGTTGTTCCAGTGAGGGAGAGAAGAAGTGAGCTGCGCCAGCGAAGTTGCGCCACTCTTGATGCCATGCCCAAGCTGCACTTTGCTGCTCCAACTGCTGCTTGCACCCATTCCTTAGCCTTGAGCTTCACCTACTGTATCTGGTCAAGGCTTTGTGCGCTGCTTGCCCAGCTTGTTCATCACAGCAGACATGACTAAGTTGGCACACATCGGAACCGTCTGGGGCAACCTGGCCAAACGCAGGTTTCTTCCCCATACACGGCATTTATATAATCTGATTCATAGTATCGATTCAGGCCAACCCATCACTTGAGGGGAGCCTGAAACGAGCGAATCAGCAGAGCGCTATTTTTGCATGTTATATCCTTGAAGATTTATAGCGCTATATAGCGTTATAAAGCGCTATATAGTGTATAGCCAGCGCCGACCCCTACGCACCCCCATAGTGCTATACCTCAATATCTGGTTGCTTGAAGCCCCCAGCCCCAACAGATTTAAATTTTCGCTCACATTTTTGGTATGGGGGCATAATACAGGGTGCTGAACCTCCTTCCGATTCTGATGCCAGAATTCGAAGTGCAAGATGGAGTTCTGGCAGATATGGCAGCTGAAATACAGCATTTTTTATTTGCTTATATTTTATTAGCTTATATTTGAAGATAACGCTATATAGCGCTTTAGAATTACCTCATATAGCGCTATATGCTGATCCCTAGCCATGAGGGTGGGCGCACTGCATGAGCTGGTTGGGGGCTGCAAGATGGTAGTGGTGAGCCGCAGGCACGCACTCACCCACGCGTGCAGGCAGGCAGGCAGCCAGGCACGCCCACACACAGCCAGGCGTGCACGCACGAATGCACACAAACCCAAACGCAATTGGGCACACACACGCACACACATGCACACACGCATGCAGCCGCGCGCTCACGAACACACACATGCACACACGCATGCAGCCGCGCGCTCACGAACACACACATGCAGGCACGCACGCACAACCACACAAAAAGTTACTGTTAGTAACTTTTCAACGACCGAGGCAGTCCTGATGCTTGATTGCTTGCTCTTCCTTTTTCAACATCACGCATGCACACACCCCTCCAGGCATGCACAAACGCACGCACACCTGCAAATGCCCACGCACACATGCAAGCACGCATGCACGCCCGCGCACCCGCACCCATGCCCACACAAGCAGGCACACGCACGCTCGCAAGCATCAGGGGGCACCCAAGCACCTGGCGCTGGAGCCGGTAGCGGTGCGCGACAGGATGAGGTGCACCAAGGGCGACTGGTCCTCCAGGGACACCAGCTGCGGCAGGACCTCCGCGTGCGCGTCCAGCGTCTGTGGGCGTGTGTGGTGGGCGGCACGAGTGGGCGGGCACGCTTGTTGGCAGCACGCGAGCGCTTGTGACTCCTCAGCAAAAGAGTTTGTAGGGGGGGGGGAGCAGGTGGCGTGGAGGGCCCCGCTGGCTGCGATGTGCTGCATCACCCACACCATCCACACCAAGTGCCCTGTGGACGCACCGTGTCCACACCTTGTGCACATACGGGCAGCGGTGCTCAGCAAACCAGGTCCTTCAGGCTGGCCACAGGGAGGGAGGTGGTGCACTGACCAGCAAGCGCATGAAGCAAACAACAACGCGCCCCTGGCAATGCCCTGTACCACTCCAAGCCAATACATGTGCACCAATACATGTGCACCAATCCCCCGTACCACTCCAAGCCAATACATGCGCACCCCGAGACTGCGACGAGCCTCATATTGCTGGAAGCACATACCCCAGGCCAACACACGCCCGCCTGCGCCCGAGGGCATGCACCCGCTCTACATGCCTGCCGCGCCAAACTGCTTGTGCAACCCCCTTTGCCAAGGCTGATGCCCAGCATATGCACCCGTGGGCCTGCGCCCGCCCAGCACGCCAGCCCAGCTGCGCACTCCCGTGCACACACACACCTGGGCATGCACTTGCTCCACGTCCACTGCCTCGGGCGTGCGCTCCCGGGACAGCGGGATGCGGCGGTACGAGGCCTTGTAGCCCTCGACGCCCACCAAGTGCTGCATGAGCTGCGCGTACGCGCGCAAATTGCGGAGCGCCGCAAGATTGCTGTTGGCAGGGGGACGTGTGCGCACCCACGCACGTGTTACACACCCACCCACCCACGGGCCCATGTGTACACGCATAATGCATGCGCAAACACACACACACGCCTGCTACGCAAATGATCGGTGCTTGGTAGCCGTGACGGCACACGAGATGTGCATATGAGCATGTTCCTGACCTCTGCTCATGGCCATTCCTTCCAGGAGCAGCCCCAGCCCCTGTCCATATGCCGCAGCCCCAAGGGCATTCTTGGACCATGTACCCCCACGACGACAAGGGCGCACGCACATCCGCACACATGTTCACATGCATGAGAGCACATCAGCGCATGCTCAGCGTGCTTACACCCATGCCTTTTGCTGCACAAGCCCCGAGTGCAAGCGCGGATACACAGCACAGCGCAGCGCAGCACACTGCATTTGAGACCGGAGGCCATCCTGGTGTGCACAGGTGGCACCTTGCGGGCAGGCCTCTGGCCACAGAGTGGCCCTGCTAGTAGAGGGGTCATGACCACCTGCTGCCTGCCAGCCATGTAGCACATAAGTGAGAGTTCAGCCAGGGGAGCAGAGGTGCGCGCTGTGTGCGTGCGCGTGTGTGCATGTGTGCATGTGTGTGTGTGTGTGCCTGTGCGCCAGTGTGCAGAAGCAAGACAGGCGGGATGGGTAGGCATTTGACACACCCTCAGTGTTGCACAGCCCTGCACGCATGCAAGACGGACCCATGCCCACACGCCAAGCTGCTGTGCTCTCATACAGGCACATGTTTTGTATTGTAGCTTGTTTGAGCCACATACTAGAGGCAAATTGTCCGTGTAATTCGGCCGTTCCTGATAAGGACAAACATATGTGAAAACACCTGCATCTGCTCCTGCTCACAAAACACATGCTGCAGCTCTGCACCGTAGCACCCCAATTCTCATCTCATTCCAACCCTCACTCGCATGCCCTGCCATGCCCTCCCTTTTTTGACCCGTACAGCCCCACACACCCTCCCAGGGGTTTGGGGGGACTGTGTACTGGTCTTCAAGGGCGTTCACAAGCAACATCAAGTGCCACGCAGCCCTAACGAACCATATTGGGGTTGTTGACGCCCTGTCACGCCCTGCCATGCCCTCTCATGCTTGCACATGGTCTCCCACGGAGCATATGCTCTTGCAAGACCAGCACAGAGACCACACGCACAGACACACAATGGTGCACGCCAGCCCCGCCCACACTGCGCACCTCTGCAGGCGTGAGCAGCGCCAGCGGATCGTTGACGTCCACATTCTCGAAGAATGCTGCCACCTGCGCACGCACGTATTGCACAGGAGAGTGGGCATGTGTGAGCACCACACGAGCCGCGCGCTTGCTGTGTCACATGAGCCATAGCTCTCCGCATGCACGCACCTGTGGTGCCAGTGCAAGCCTGTACAGCTGGAGGCGGGCGCGCCTGTGCCTTGCGTACTGTTGCGCAAAACGCCCATTGAGCCTGCATGCCTGTCCGTGTCTCGCATGCTACTGCGCAAAACACCCACAGTGCCTGTGTGCCTCAGCATGCCCCCCGCACTCGCGTGTGCACATCCCCTGGCCAGCGCACAGACCTTCCTGCCCCCCCCTCTTCCCCCTCACACCCACAGTGGCCAGCCTTCCTGTAACCATATGGGTACCCTTGTCTGCCCTTCCTGTAACCCTTCGGTACCCTGTCTGCCCTTGGGTACCCTTGTCTGCCCTTCCTGTAACCATTTGGGTACCCTTGTCTGCCCAACAGTGCGGTGCCCAAAGGCAGAAGTGCTTCCTGTCACTGTTTAAACCCCCTCCCCCCTTCCAACCCCTGTTTCACATACACACACACATGCACACACACGCTCGCAAAACCACCCACCCACCCACCTGCGAGCCTGGGCACACGTCCACGGGCGCCGTCATGTCCAGCCCCACGCTTGTCTTCTGCGCGGGCCCCTGTGCGCCCAGGCTGCCCCCGCCTGGAGGCGTGCCCACTAGCTGCTTGGAGGACCAAGGCGGGCTGGGCTGCGGCATCTGCTGCTGCTGCTGCTGCTGCTGCTGCTGCTGCTGCTGCTGCTGTGAGTCCTCCGCTGCGCGACACGCGGCCAGGATGGCATCTGCAGGGTCCTGGCGGTGGGCTGCGGCGGCGGTGCTGCGGGGCGTGGGCGGAGGGATGGGAAGGGGGCGTTGCGGCCCGGGTGTGTGTGCTTGCACAAGGTTGAGAGTGTGCGTATATGTGTGTGCACGTGTTTGCATGTGTGTGTGCGCGTGTGTGCGTGCGTGTGTGCGTGTGTGCGTGTGTGCGTCTCTGTGTGTGCATGCGTGTGTGTGCGCATATGTGTGTGAGCGTATGTGTGCATGCGTGTGTGTGCACGTGTGTGCGTGTGTGTGTGTGTGTGCGTGCACATTTATGTGTGCACATGTGCTTACATGTATACATGTGTGCGTGTGCGTACGTGTTGTGCATGCGCATGTGTGTGTGCATGCACATATGCGTGTGTGCGTGCACGTGTGCCTAAGTGCTTGTGCACACTTGTACGTGCATGCATGTTTGTGCATGTGTACGTGTGCATAGTCATGGTTCAGCACCACAGCCGCGAGTGCCTCATCCACCAAGGGACAGCTGGAAAATAAGACAGGGCCAGCTGCCGGGTGTTTCCAGAGAGGCATGCTGCATATGTGCCAGTGTGGGCACACAGGTGCTTGCACACAAGCGCGCCTCAGCTCGAAAGGCAGCAGGGGTGAGTGCGTGTGCGTGATGGCGCAGCTGCCAGCGCGTGACGCTCGGAGGCCCATGCCGTCAGTGCATGAGGGTGAGCAGCGTATCCTCGGGGTCTTGCCTTCCTTAAGAGATGGAAGGATCCTCCATCTTATCCTTTAAACTTGATGATGGGAAAATCATGAGGTCGTAAGGATGATGGTTTGGATCCTTGTCCATCTTGCTGATGGTTCTGGTCCTCATCTGATGGACATGATGATCATCATCCCTTTAATGATGGTGGTGATGATGGTGGTGATGATGATGACGATGGTGATGATGAAGGTAAAGATGATGGTGATGATGATGGTGGTGATGATAGTGATGATGGTGATGATGATGACAAGGATGGCTTTCTTATCTCAAATCAGCAGAAAGGATGAGTTGCCAACCCTCATCTGATTGAAACGTGCCTCTGATTGCCAAGCTCCTGCTCAATGAGGCTTACAGGCGCAAGCTGTGAGCACACAGGCCCAAGTTGGCAGCACAGGCACAGCAGCTCCCTCGGCTGTGGACTGGAAGCTCCTGTGCCATGGCCCCGCAAATGGCAGCAGCGCAGCGTGTCAGCATCGCCTGTGGCGGCTATGGGTGACCCTCGGCTCTAGCAACACTATGCTGCGCGCAGCTGGCACGGAGACTTACCTAGGGGTGGGGGGAGCCTCCGCGGCAGGTGCGCCTGTGGGGTCCGTGGCTTTGAGTGCTGCCGACAGCGCACTGCGCTCCAGCGACCGTCGGCTCTGCTGCACGCCCATTGCCTCTGCAGGCAGCTCTGCGGCTGTCTGCGCGCGGACATGGGCAGGCATTGTGCACGTGTGGGTGAGACAAGGCAGGCGCGCACGCACTGCCATGGCAGGTCCAGTGCTTCCTGCCAATGCACATGCCCTGAGGCTGGCACGCACTGCCATGGCAGCAGCGAGGGGTAGACGGGGCTTTGCGGAACCACAGCAGCAGGGGCCGGCCAGGCAACATGACAGGTGAGTGAGCTCCGAGGCCACAGCAGTACAGCTGCAGCAAAACTCTGTTGGAAACCCTTGTGACAGCACTCCTCCTGTCCTACGTGCCGCGCTGCCTCTGGGCACGCAGCAAACCTCTGTGGGAAACCCTTGTGACAGCACTCCTCCTGTCCTACGTGCCGCGCTGCCTCTGGGCATGCAGCAAACCTCTGTGGGAAACCCTTGTGACAGCACTCCTCCTGTCCTACGTGCCGCGCTGCCTCTGGGCATGCAGCGAACCTCTGTGGGAAAGCCTTGTGACAGCACTCCTCCTGTCCTACGTGCCGCGCTGCCTCTGGGCATGCAGCAAACCTCTGTCGGAAACCCTTGTGACAGCACTCCTCCTGTCCTACGTGCCGTGCTGCCTCTGGGCACGCAGCACTGTCGGGAGGGGCAGAGCAGCATGCACGCCCCAAGGCAGTCGTTGCATGCTTTTGCCTTGCTTGCGCATCCCCTCCGCTCCAACCCACAGAATCGCGCAGCTCTTGTGCGTACATGTGCGCATCCCACCCGCGCACCAACACCCACGCCCACACTCCGTCCGCGACCCACAGCTCGCTGCTCACACATACCGTCCTCACGAATGCATTGCTCTCACACGCATCGCCCTCTCAGGCTCAAACGCATCGCTGCGCCCACGTACCCGCGCGTCCACCTCCTTGTGGAGCATGAGTTGCCCTGAGTAGCGGGCCACCTCGTCTGTCACATCCTCGCGCAGCAGCGCCTCCTGCTCCTCCAGCTGCAGCCACACAGAGCCACACAGCGCCACGCATGCATAAGGAAGGGCATGCTTACGTGCCTACGCACGCATAGCCACACAAAAACAAACGGCCACACACACACACACACACACACACACACACACACACTCATAGCCACACACCAGCACATCCACACCCACACCCACACCCACCCACACCCACACACCCACACGCGGCCGCACAGCCAAGCAAACACACACATGGATGGGCATGCCCAAGTGCTTCATCACAAAATGGTACACATACACAGCCACACGTACTCACTCGTATGGGTATGCTTGCTAGCTCCCTCAAATACACACATACACAGCCCTGCAGCCGCATGCGCACAGCCACATAGCCACATGCACACGCACATGCAGGCGTGCTTGCCGGCTTCCCCACACAAGGAGGCCCCCACCAGGTAGCAAGCATGAGCGCACATGCATGAGCACACATGCACAGCCGCACGCGCTCACCCGCCCAGGAAGGCACGCAGGCACACACGCACACAAGCACACATGCGCATGAGCATGCAAGGGGCGCCGCCCGTACAATACGCCTGCCAGCACTTCATATATGCGCAGGCGCATACCTGGGCGGCGTGCACGCCTGCGTGGTGCAGCGCGGCCACGGGCATCTCCAGCTCGCGGCGTGTGAAGGGCACGCCGTTGATGTATACCACCAGCTCCTGCGGAAATGGCGGGTGGGGAAGGGGGGCAGTAATGGCTGCAGAGGGCGATGAGGG
>LFCJ01003663.1_pt1 | contig 11270 bp, 9 predicted proteins | sample 643141 | NCBI WGS metagenome assembly LFCJ01 (sample SAMN03766243, study PRJNA286221) | soda lake metagenome | biome: soda lake; feature: Kulunda steppe; material: water; isolation source: sample B1-Br-g2 brine of Lake Bitter-1 | place: Russia: Kulunda steppe | collected 2010-07 | reverse complement strand
CCGCCCGGGACTATTTTAGGAAGAACAGATTTGACGAGCGAACAGTCCAGTTACCGTTTCTCACCGGCAATAGCCAACTGACCTGCAGGCCGACCGCCGTCTAACCGGCCCGGTCAGGATCGTTTTAGGGGTCGCAGCCGGACATCCGCTATGAGCACGACTGTCGGACTGACCGTAGGCGACTCGCTCGACCGGTTGGCGGCTACCGTCGAGGGCTTTGATCGCCGAACTTTCGATCGGTGACGGGACGGCCGCGGCCGAACTTGATGAGGGGCATCTTGAGACGATTCGTTGAAGAAACGCAACTTGTGCCGGCCCGACGGTCGGCTCAGTACCGATCGAAGTATCGGTCCTGGACCTTGACGAAGATCGCCATTAGCAGGGCGAACGCGGTAGCCGCGATCGCAATCTGGGCCCAGTGGACGAGCGCGAGGGGTTCGACATCGAACAGGAGCTGACCGGTCGGCGTGTAAAGCACCAGCAGCTGGAGGGTTACCGCGACGACGACTGCGAGGACGAGCCAGTTGTTCGAGAAGAGCCCGAGACCGTACCGGAAACGGATCGCTTGGATACGGACGATCTCGAAGACGACAAAGCCGGTGAACACCATTGTCTGTGCGAGCTCCCTCCCAGGCGAGTAGCTGGGGCTCCAGCCTAGTAGTGTGCCGGTAACGTCGTATCCGGGGACTAGCTCGCCGTAGAAGTTGAGGGTGAAAAGCGGGAGCAGACAGACGGTCATGAAGAGTGCGATGCCGACGATCGAGGTCACGATCCGCTTCGTGATGACACCCTCTCCCGGCGGGCGCGGGTCGCGCTCCATAACGTCTTCGGCCGCGGGATCGACGCCCATCGTGAGCGCGGGGATGCCGTCGGTGACGACGTTGATCCAGAGGACCTGAATCGGCGTGATCACGAGCCCGAGCCCGGCGATCGTTCCCGTAAATATCATCGTCACTTCGCCGCCGTTGCCCGATAGGAGGTAGTTGACGAACTTGCGGACGTTGTCGAAGATGCGCCGGCCGCCACGAACCGCGTCTCGGATCGTCGCGAAGTTGTCGTCCAGGAGGACGATGTCAGAGGCCTGCTCGGTGACGTCGGTTCCACGAACGCCCATCGCGACGCCGACGTCTGCGTTCTTGACTGCGGGCGCATCGTTGACGCCGTCGCCCGTCATCGCGACGATGTGGCCTTTGCCCTGGAGCGTCTGCAGGATGCGAGTCTTGTGCTCGGGGGAGGTCCTAGCAAAGATGTCGACGTCGTCGACCACCTCGAGTAGTTCTCCATCGTCCATCCCCTCGAGCTCCGGGCCGGTGATCACCCGGGTCGACCGGAGGCCGACCTCCTCGCCGACCGCGCGCGCCGTGACGGCGTTGTCACCGGTGATCATCACGACATTGATGCCAGCGTCGAGACAGCCGGCGATAGCGCCCGGAACCTCCGGACGCGGCGGGTCGAGCATCCCCTGAAGTCCCAGGAAGACCATCTCGCGCTCGTGGGTCTCGTCCGCCGCCTCGAGTTGGTCGTCGGGGACGTCCGGTCGGTAGGCAAAGCCCATCACGCGCAGCGCGTCCTCGCCGAACGACTCGTTGTGGGCCTCGATCTCCGCCCGGCGTTCGTCGGTCAGTCCGACGACCTCGCCGTCGACGAGCTCGCGGTCACAGCGCTCCAGAACGGTTTCTGGCGCGCCTTTCATATAGGCGACAGTGTCGCCCTCGGGCGTCCGGTGGACGGTTGTCATCCGCTTGCGCGCGGAGGTGAAGTCGACCTCGCCGAGTCGGGGGTACGCCTCGTCCAGTTCGTCGTGATCGAAGCCGGCCTTTTGGGCGGCGACAAATAGGGCAATCTCTGTCGGGTCGCCGAGATAGGTCCGCTTGCCCAGACCAGCCTCGTCCCCGCTAGTAGTGCCTTGGTCGCCCCCGCCCGAATTACGCTCACGGGTTCCCACTTCAACGTTGTTACACACCATGCCACAACGGAGCACTTCGGCCACGCGGTCATGGTCAACGGACTCGCCGTCGCGCAGGAATTCGCCGTCGGTGTCGTACCCGGTCCCCGTGACCTGGTAGACCTTCTGATTGGCGACGATCCGCTGGACAGTCATTTCCTCCTCGGTGAGCGTGCCGGTTTTGTCGGTGCAGATGACATCGACCGACCCCAGTGCCTCAACGATCGGAAGCCGGCGGACCAGCGCGTTCTGCTCGGCCATCCGCCTTGCCCCGAGTGCGAGCGAGAGGGTGACGACCGCCGGCAGCCCCTCCGGGACCGCGGAGACGGCGATGCCGACCGCCGTCAGGAAAACCTGCAGTGGCGGCGTGTCGCCGATCACCAGTTCGGTGATCGCGATGACCGAGACGACGCCGATGACCCCCACCGCGATGAGCTTACCCAAGCGGTCCATCTCGGTCTGGAACGGGGTATCTCGCTCCTCGGCCTCTCCGAGGGCAGTCGCGATCTGCCCAATCTCGCTTTCGGGACCGGTCTCAACGACGACGGCGGTCGCCGATCCGCGTTCGACGACCGTGTCCTTAAACAGCATGTTCTCGCGATCGGCCAGCGCTACGTCTTCCTCGACCTGGCCAGCCTCCTTTGAGACACCAACGCTCTCGCCCGTCAGCGCCGCCTCGTCGACACTCAGGTTCGACTCCGCAACGATACGCGCGTCTGCGGGGACGATGTCACCCGATTCGACAAAAATCACGTCGCCGGGGACGACATTCGCCGCGTCGATCTCGGTCTTCTCGCCGCCCCGTCTGACGAGCGCGTACGTCGTCGACAGCTCCTTGAGTGCCTGGATGCTCTGTTCGGCCCGGTAGTCTTGCAGAAAGCCGAAGACGGTGATGAAGACAACCACGCCGGCGATGACCCCCGCGTCGATCGTATGCCCCACGAACGCCATCACCGCTGCAGCGACGATCAGCACCCAGATCAGCGCCGGTTTGTACTGATCGAAAAAAATCGATAGCGGGGAAATGCCTGCTTCGGCCTCGATTTCGTTCGGGCCCTGCCGCTCGAGGCGATTGCGCGCCTCTTCGGGCATGAGCCCCTGGTTCGACGTTTCGAGGGCCTCGTAGACCTCCTTGAGGGGGCGTGAGTGCCAGCCGGCGTCGGATATGGACCCAGGTGGGCTCGCCTCGTATTCCTCTGTACGTGCCACGTGTGTTTCGTTGAATTCGGAAGCGATGGTATTCGTGTGCGATCCTCACGGGGGAGGAACCGGCGACAACGCCGTGACCGGACGGAGCCGCCGAGGCCGTCGTCCCCGGAGACCGGTCCTCGCGACGGACCGTCAATTGCTCTATAGGTGCGAACGTGACGAGCCAGCCGCTAGGCGCCGACGGGATGGTCCTTCGTCAGCAGTCCGCCGGAGGTGTTGACCGGGATCCGGCCGTCTCGCCGTCGATCGCCCATGGATGTTCCGGCGTACAGCTTCTTGGTATCGTGAACCGACAGCGGTGTGTCGGCGAGGGCGTCGAGTGCAGCGTCCGTGAACTGCTCGCGGGTCGACGAATCAGGAAGGGTACCGAACGGCGTGCTGGCGACGCCGGCGATGAGAACGGTCATACTGAACTCCGTACCACAACCGTTTCCTTAATTCCCCCACAGTATCTCTCAGCCGCGGAGACCACACAAACCAGTTTATGTATGATGGGTGTAGCAGTGCTCGCTATGCTCGACGACACAATTGCGATCGTGACTGGCGGTGCCGTAGGGATTGGAAAAGCAATCGCAGACCGGTTCGTGGACGAGGGGGCGACCGTGGTCTTCGCCGACATCGACGAGGAGACCGGCAGTCAGGTAGCCCAAGAACTCGACTGCAGCTTCGAGTACTGCGACGTCACCGACTACGACCAGGTCGAGGCGCTTGTCGAAGGGACCGTCGACAAGCACGGACGCCTCGACGTCATTGTGAACAACGCCGGTGTCGCGAGCGAGTCGTCGGTCGAGGAGATGGAACTCGATGAGTGGGACGTTGTAATCGAGACGAATCTTTCGGGGGTAATGCACGGGACGAAAGCCGCTATGCCCCATCTCAGGGAGTCAAACGGCTCGATTATCAACCTCGGTTCCATCTACGGGCTGGTCGGCGGACAGGGTGCCGCCTCCTACTCCGCCGCGAAAGGTGGGGTCGTGAACTTCACCCAGCAGGTCGCGATCGATTATGCGAGTCAGGGCGTTCGCGTCAACAGCATCTGCCCCGGCTTCGTCGAGACGCCGATGACGGAGGAACTGTTGAGCGACGAACGCTTCTACAGCTTCATCGAACAGAAGACGCCGATGGATCGCCACGGTACGCCCGAGGAAATCGCTCCGCTGGCCGCGTTCCTCGCGTCAGATCAGGCGTCGTACATCACCGGAGCAAACATCCCCGTTGACGGCGGTTGGACGGCGTTCTGAGGAACTGCACCCCACAGCTGAGGATTGCGCTGCGTGGCCGGGCCCGACCGTGTAGGCGAATCGGCGACAGGCTGACATGGAAGCCATAGGAGATCACGGATGTACTGATATTGATACTAATACTAATACTGATTCTGTCGGTCGTAGCTGTCTCTCTCCACCCCGGCACGGTGAGAATCCTCTGTGACAACAAGCTATACTCGGGTAAAAAACTACAGGGTTAGAACAAATGTATCGAGCGAACAGTCCAGTCACCGTTTCTCACCGGCAATAGCCAACTGAGCTGCAGGTCGACCGCCGTCTACCCGGCCTGGCAAGACCGTTTTAGGGGTCGCAGTCGAACGTCCATTATGAGCACGACTATCGGAGTCACTGTGGGGGACTCACTCGACCGGTTGGCGGCGACCGTCGAGGGCTTTGACTTCGCCGAACTTTCGATCGGTGACGGGACAGCCGCGGCCGACCTTGACGGCGACCGCCTCGAGCGAGTTCTCTCGGAGGCCGACGCATCCCTCTGTGTGCACCTCCCATACAGCCAGGTCGTCGCGACGCCGAGTCCCGAAATAAACGCGGGTATCGTCGACTACATGACTCGGCTGCTCAACCGGGCGGGTGCCCTCGGCGCTGACAAGGCCGTCCTCCACGGGACGCTTCGGGATCCCCACGATACCGACCTTCGCCCCGTCTTCGCCGATCAGCTCACGGCGATTGCCGCGGCCAGCGACGACGCGGGTATCGAACTCGTCGTCGAGAACGTCGGTCACCAGGCGCGTGGCCTCCCGCTCTCGGTCCTCGGTGATCTCGCTCGCGATACGGAGACGGCGGTCTGTTTCGACGTTGGCCACGCTTACATGGAGGATGGTGACGACGGCGTTGATCGCTTTCTTTCGGGCTGGGGTGATCTCGTCTCACATCTGCACGTCCACGATGTTCGCTCTCGAGGTGACACGCACCTGCCGATCGGCGCCGGTGAGATCGATTACGATGTTGTCGCGGACCACCTCGCGGGATTCGACGGAACCGTAGCCGTCGAGGTGTTCACCGATGATGTCGAACTGTTAGGTGACTCCGCACGGCGAGCAAGGGCCTCTCTCGAGAGGAGTTCGTAAATCGGTTGAGAAGCGACTGCGGTTTCAGTTGCCGGTGTCGGTATCGGTGCCGACTCCGTTGCTACCCGTTCCGGGCGAGTGCGACTTCGACCGGCAGCCCCCAGGCGCTGAGGACCCGCTCAGCGTCGATCTCGAACCCGGCATCGAGAAGCGTGTCGCGGAGGTAGAGTGGTCGGCAGTCGACGTACGTCGGATACAATTCGTGGATCGATTCGTACAACCAGGTCATCGGACCCTCCTCCCGGCGGGACAGCGAGAGACGCCCGTCCGGGACGAGCACGCGGCGCCACTCCCCGAGGACGGCCGGTATCTCGGGTGTGTCGAATAGGTCGAGGATGAAGCTCGCGAAGCACGCGTCGAACGTCCCGTCCGGGAACGGCATCGTTGACGCGTCTCCCTCGACGACGACGCCCGGGTCCAGATCGACGGCTGCGAGCGTTTGCGAGGTTCTCCGACACATCCCTCTCGAGAGGTCGATCCCGGCGGCGACGCCGTTCAGACCGACCGCACAGTTGAGTTTGACGAGCGCGGTGCCAGTCCCGCAGCCGATATCAAGGATGCACTCGCCGGGCGCGGCGTCAAGTAGTTCGAGCCCTGCATCCCGCGCCGGTGCCTCGAACGGATCGGCGACGATGTCGTACCACCGGCTGAGTACGTCGTACCAGTCGCTGGCCGCTGCCTTCGACCGGGGGACGCGGGCGATCGGACCGGGCGGGATCGCGTTTTCGGATGTGCTTCCGGCGATTTGCGCCCTCATTTGCTCCTGTGCTCCGACTCCCGGCGACGACTCGTCGCCGTCCCTCGCAGCGGGTCTCGACTCACCTCCAGCCACAGACCGGCTATCCGTACCACCGCCGGCTACAGAGGGGTCACTCCGCTCTCTCACTGTCGACCTGTGTGGGGAGTTGCTCGTAGCTCTTGGGGACCCCGTCGGAGATCTTGGTGACGGTTCCGGGCAGGACGATATCTGCGACGACGGTCAGGACTGCCCTGGTCGCCCGAACCGCGGACCCGAATTCTGCGACCTCGAGGCTGTGCTTTCCCTGTCCGACGAACTCGTTGTATGTGTATTTCATTGGAATCTTCGGACGGACGGGTGGTTCGATCCGCCGCTAGTACATGGCTCGACCAGCGAAAAGTAAGCGGGGGACGACTCCCACAGATCGGACCGATGCGGGGGGTCTTTGGGTTATCCACCCGTACTTCTTCTACGGGGAGAGACGATGGCCGAATACTACGATTGGATTTTGCTCGCCATCACGGCGGCCCTCGCGTCGGGGTTCGTTGTGGGCTTAGCCACAGCCGTTCCGATGGAGATGGCGATGGCCGGCAGCGCCCTCGTTGCGACGCCGTTCGTCTACGACGCGATCCTCAGGAATCCGCCGATTCCGGAAAACGATGTCGGGCGTGGCGCCGTCGCAGTCGTCTGGCACGTTCTCCTCATCTGGGTGCTTCTCGAGGCTGTTCTCTGAAGCGGGCTTGCCGCGGGTCAGCCGACACCGTCCGGATGGATCGGCGACTGGCTCCAAACCGGCTGCTACGAGGTTGTCGTCGTTTTTCAAGTATTGATATGATGGTGCATTGGCTTTCTCGCGAGCGCGGCCTCCGCTACAAGTGACGTTCGCCGGGAATCACGAGATAAAAATACTCGAGTACACCGATTTGATTGCCCGAGTCTGACGGTCGGGTGATCGGCAGCCGCCATAGTCAGTCCATTCCTTTTGCCGCTCAAATATAGGCCGTCCCCGGCAGATCAGGGCCGAACGTAATACCGCTCTGGAACGTAGTCTAACAGTCGATATGAGCCAGGACACCGCGGAGGCCGACGGCACGCTACTGGTCCCAGTCGCGAACCCTGAGACAGCGGATCGGCAACTCGATACTGCGATCGACATCGCGGCCGACCGTTCCTCCCGAATTCTTCTCGCCTTCGTTCTCGAGGTCCCACCACAGCTGTCACTCGCCGACGGCCGGCGGTACCTGCTCGAGGACGAACACGAGGAACTCCTTGCCGACGCCGTAGAGCGTGTCGAGTCCCGCGGAATCCCTGCCGACCAGCAGATTCAAATCGCTCGGGGTGTCGCGACGGGGATCGTCGGGATTGTCGAGAAGCATGACGTCGACACGGTTCTGCTGGGATGGCGCGGCCGGCCGCCCCGCCAGGACGTCATCCTCGGGAGTCACGTCGACAAGATCCTCAGCGACGCTCCGTGCGATGTGCTTATCGAGCGAATCAAGACGCCACGGCCTGAGACCGTCGACTCGGTTTTGGTTCCGGTCGCCGGCGGCCCCCACGACGCCTTCGCCGCCGAGGCAGCCGCTTCGATCGCGCGGCGGAACGACGCCTCGGTCACCCTGCTCTCCGTGCTCGAGCCGTCGGAGTCGGAACTGTCACGTGAGGAGGCGACGGCGCTGCTCGCCAAACGGGCCGTCAGCTTCGAGGGTGTTCGATCCGTCGACCGTGATCTGGTCGAGGGGACCGACATTGCGGGCACGATCACCGACTGGACGACCGAACACGATGTCACGGTGTTGGGTGTCTCACGTGGCGGGCTCCTCCGTCGAGCGCTCCTTGGGACGATCTCGGAAGGTGTCGGCAGGCATGCCGCCGGGACGGTCGTCCTGGCAAAGCGACACGATCCTGTTCCGTCGCGTCTGCGGCGACTGCTCCCCTGAGGAGATCGACTAGCCCGAACGATCAAAGATCGGTTTCGCTCAGGCTATCATATCATCCGAGGCAGTGTGAGCTATTTGACACCCTCCGATGTGGATAGCCTACACCAATGTACGACATGATCCTCGTTCCGACAGACGGTAGCGATCGGGCGAATCGGGCGGTCGAACACGCTTTGGAACTCGCGGATACGTACGATGCTGACGTTCACGCGATGTACTGTGTCGAGACCCACCGCTACGGTGAACCCGCGTTGAGCAGCACCGAAATCGTCCTCGACAATCTTGAAGATCAGGGCGCGGCGATGCTCGAGAAAGTCGCCGACCAGGCGAACAGCGCCGGAATCGACTGCACCTGGAACGTCTGTCACGGACGTCCCTGGGAGGCAGTTCGGGAGAAGGCAGCGCAACTGGACGCTGACCTGATCGTGATTGGGTATCAGGGCCAGGGCCATCCGCGGACTGACCGGATTGGCAGCGTCGCCGAACGCATCGTCAGGACCACAGACCGGCCGGTGTTGACCGCCTGAATGTTCGGTACTCGATACGCCATAGAGAGGAGTTCATAAGGTACCCCATCTTTTTGCCCAGCAATAGTTCTCTTCTGATCGGTCTATGATATTAGAGCCGCAAGGAAAGTGCCCCTCGAGTACCGCTTCCCTCAACTCCGAATCCGTTCGTTCCCGGGGTCGAACAGCGGTTTACTGCCGGCGATTTCAACGGTCACCGGGTATCGCTCGCCTTCATAGACGACGTGCAGTTGTTGTCCCTTCTCGGCATATTCCGGGGGCAGATACGCCATCAGGAGGTGCTTGCCAACGCTCGGGCCGGTGCCGGCACTCGTGACGTAGGACTCCCGGCCCTCCTCGTCGACGATCACGTCGCCGTCATCATCGACAACTGGCTCACCGCCCAGCATGAATCGGCGGTCGCCGTCCGCCGAGCGGTGATCGTCGACCGACAGCGTACAGAGCGTTGCCGCCGTCTCTCCCTCGAGGCCGTCTGCATACGCTTCCTTTCCGATGAAATCGGCATCTTTGACGCCGTGGAAGGTGAGTCCCGCTTCGGCCGGCGTGTACTCGAGTTCGAGTTCGTGGCCGTAGAGTCGATAGCCTTTCTCCATCCGGCCGGTGGTGCCGTAGACGCCCATGCCGACGGGGCGGATATCGTATTTTGTGCCGGCCTCGGCGATGGTGTCCCAGAGGCGACCCCCTTTGGCCATCGGGGTGTAGATCTCCCAGCCCTGTTCGCCGACGTAGGAGATGCGCATGGCCCAGGCGTCGACCTCTCCGACGGTGATCGGTTGGGCGGTGTACGGCGGGAACGCCTCGTGGGACATGTCCTCCTCGGTTATCTCGCTCATCACGGCTCGAGCGTCCGGTCCCCAAACGCCGAGGGTCCCCAGCGAGTTCGATTGGTCGATGAGCGTCACATCCTCCTCAGCGGAGATATGCTGGCTAAACCAGGCGCGGTCGCCGCCGGCAGCGGCACCGCCGGTGATCACGCGGTAGCGGTCCGGTGCGAGGCGCGCTATCGTCAGATCGGAGACGAAGCCGCCGTTTTCGGCCAGAATCGGCGTGTACACCGTTTTGCCAACGTCGACGTCGGTTCGACCGACGGCCAGCCGCTCGAGATACGATTGGGTGTCTTCGCCGACAAAATCGAAGATGCCAAAGCCCATATCGCCGACCATGGCGACATGATCTCGCATATGGCAATGTTCGGCAAGGATGATCGGTGACCACCATCTCGAGTCCCATTCGTTCGGTCGCGTTAGGTGGGCTAATTCACTGTTGTACTCGGTGAGGAGGTCCCGGTTTGACTCGAACCACTGGGGGCGCTCCCAGCCGGCGGCTTCGAAGAAGCGAGCATCGAGGTCGTCCTGTCGGTCGTAGAACGCACTTTTTCGAAGGGGTCGAGAGCTTTGCCACTGCTCTGTGGGATGGACGATGCCGTAGATTTTCTCGAAGCCTTCGGCACCCCGGTTGGTGACGAACTGTTTCGAGGTGCCGTACTCGTAAAACCGGTTGACGTCCGAGGCGTGGAGGTCGATATCCGACCAGCCGCGGGTCATCCATTGGGCGACGGCTTCCCCCACTGCCGGCGCTTCCTTGATCCAGACGGCCGCACACGACCAGAGCCCATCGACGTCCTGTAGTGGTCCGAGCAACGGCATCCCGTCGGGCGTCACCGAGAGCAGGCCGTCGATTTTGTGGTGGGCTTCGGCGTCCGGTTCTGCAAGCAGTTCGGGGACAATTTCGCGGGCGTTGGCCATCGACTCCTCGAAGGCGTCTTCGGTCAACGGCGGCTGCGTCGGCGACAAATCAGCCTCCTCAATCGATGGAACGTCCTCGACATCCCAGAGCATCGGTCGGTGTTGATAGGAGCCGACCTCGAGGTCGTCATCTTTGGGGCGTTCGTACATCTGGCAGTCGACGTCGCGGACGAATGGGTAGGCGATTTCGCCTTCGTACTCCTCGAAGACCGAAATCGGGCCGACGGTGACCAGTTGGTGGACCGCTGGCGAGAGGGGAATATCGACGCCGGCCATGCGGGCGATTTTGGGACTCCAGAGGCCGGCGGCGATGACGACTTCCTCCGATTCGACGGTACCATGATCTGTTTCGACGGCCCCAATCGTGCCGTCTTCGACGTGTAAATCGAGTACTTCGGTGTTTGGGGAGACGGTAAACCCCTCACCGAGTGCCTCTTCCGTTCGCTCTCGCATCCGGATCCCGGCTTCGACCGGATCGCAGGTGCCGGCCGTTGGGACGTAGAGTGCGCCCTTTAGAATGTCCGTATTCAGCCACGGTGTCTTTTCTTCAATCTCCTCGGGAGTGAGCACGGAAGCCTCGAGTCCCCACGAGTTCGCCGACTGGACCCGCCGTCTGATTTCGGCCATCCGTTCGTCGGTGCGGGCGACTTCCATCCCGCCGCTGTTGATGAACGTCCCCAGTTCGTCGTACTGTTCGATACTCTCGTGGCTGATGTGGGTGATCTCTTTTGAGTGTTCGGCGGGCATCAGGAAGTTCGAGGCGTGGCCCGTTGACCCACCGGGGTCGGGCAGCGGCCCTTTGTCGATTACCAGGATAT
>LFCJ01003661.1_pt1 | contig 11274 bp, 9 predicted proteins | sample 643141 | NCBI WGS metagenome assembly LFCJ01 (sample SAMN03766243, study PRJNA286221) | soda lake metagenome | biome: soda lake; feature: Kulunda steppe; material: water; isolation source: sample B1-Br-g2 brine of Lake Bitter-1 | place: Russia: Kulunda steppe | collected 2010-07 | reverse complement strand
GGAACTCCCGCATGTACGGCGCGAGCAGGAACGTCATATCGTCGAGCCCCATGATCAGCGGCGTGGCCTCCCCGGTTTCCCACAGCTCCTCCCCCATCTTGTGGTAGCCGTTGAGGAAGTACATGTAGACCATCTGGCCGAGGATGAACGCAGAGGCGACGGTCGCGATCGAGCCGCGGGGGAGCCGATCGCGGTGAACGGCGTCGATCGACCAGCGTTCGCCAAGCGGGAGGAAGATCGCCCAGAACAGCAACATGCGGAACAGGACATCCGCGTAACTGGTTACAAACGGGTTGTGGTGGTCCAGCGAGATGACGAACAGAAACGAGAGGATCGTGGCGATGCGTGTCTTGTAGCCGACGATCAACTGGACGGCGATCAGTCCCTGGAGGACGAACAGCCCGGCGATCAGCGTCGTATCTGTGGTATAGTGGTAAAACGAGAACGCCTCGCTGGAGACTGCTGTCGCGAGCGATCGGGGCATAACGCCCTCGTCGGTGTAAAAGTATGTGAAGTTCCGACTCCGCAAGACCAGGTCGGCGAGGATCAGGAGTCCAACAAAGACGCGAAAGACGGCTAGCGTGCGCGTATCGATGCGGACTGCATCCGCGGCCCTTCGTCGGATGCGGTTAGCCAGCACCCGTAGCGTGGTCTGGTGGCGATTGGTCGTCGTCATCTGTGTTCATTGCGTCGTGAGGCCGGATGCCCCCAACTGTTGGGTCGTAGTAGGCGTTCGATTCGTTCCTCGAAATGTGTGACGGTTGCTATCATTTCATGGACAGTTGTCGGCCTGTGCGACCTGCGCGTAAGCCCTGGGGGCCAGTCGGGCAGTGAGCGGCACGCCGATCGCCAACGTGCGGTGAGCGCAGCACTATTTTCCACAGTGGACATCCACCCAGTATATATTTTGTTCACCTGTCACGGTCGTATTGTCCCACTCGACTGGACAGGACTCGCCAAAACACGGTAAAAAACGCCCCCCGCGATCGGCTCACCCGCTGTACTCGCTCCCGATGATCTCCCGAATTCGTTCGGCGGTCACCTGCCCGACGCCGTCGGCTGCCTGGAGTTCGTCTTCGGTTGCGATCATCATCGCTTCGACGGTGCCGAACTCCGAAAGCAGCGATCGCGCCGTCACCGGACCGATCTCGGCGATCGAGGAGACGACGTACTCCTGTTGTTCGGCCAGCGTTTTGGACTGTTTCTCGCCGTGAACCGACACCTCGCGGTCTGCCGTCTCCTGCTCGCGGGCCGCGATCACGGCCAGCAGTTCCATCGTCTCGTTTTCGCCTTCGGTACGGAGGACGCTCGCCCCGAAGTCGACTGCGAGACTCGAGAGCGCACCCCGGATCGCGTTCGGGTGGACGTCCCGCTGTTCGTACAGCCCCTCGCCCTCGACTATCACGATCGGTCGCGAGTAGTGACGGGCCATCGCGCCGACCTGCTCGAACACCGATCGGTCGCCGCCGACCAGCGAGTCGACGAAGTCGGCGACCGACTTCCGTTCGACGACGACCCGATCCGAGCAGACGTAGTCGCCGACGTCGAGTGTTTCGAGGGTTACCTCGATCTCGTCCCGGCGTGAGAGCTCCCGGGCAATGTTCGCGTCCATCTCCCGCTGGTCGGCGACAACGGCGATCGCGTCACCGTCGGCGTGGGGGGCGTGAGTTGCGACGGGCTCGTCGGTGGGCGCTGGGCCTCCGTTCTCCTCGTTTTCGTTCTCGTCCGAGACGCCGTTTTCGTCGGCAAAATCCTGCAAGCCAGGCCGATCGGCAACCCCCTCGTTTCCGCTGGAACTCTCGCCCTTGTCGTGCGATTTCGTCCCATTCCCGTCTACTTTCGCTCCGGTGTCGAACGCTGCGAGTGACTGCTGGGCTGCGTCGAGTTCGTCGGCGATCTCGTCGGCGACGCCTTTCAGCTCGCGCAACTCGTTTTCCATCTCCTGTTCTCGCCGTCGTGAGATCCAGAAGTAGGCTTCGTCGCGGGTGTCTTCGGCCATCAGGACGACGACGCGACCCTCGGTCTGTCGGCCGGTTCGTCCCTTTCGCTGGATCGATCGGATCGCCGTCGGAACGGGTTCATAGAAGAGGACGAGATCGACCTCCGGCACATCCAGCCCCTCCTCGGCGACCGACGTCGAGACGAGTACCTCGAACTCGCCGGCTCGGAACTCGTTTAACACCTCCTGTTGTTGGGTCTGGGTCATCCCATCGGAGCCCTCGCGATCGCCCTGGCCGACGAACCGTTTCGCCTCGAAGCTCTCCGAGAGAAAGCCCGTCAGCGCCTCTGCCGTGTCACGAGACTCGGTGAAAATGATGACCCGTTCGCCGCCGTCGAGCCCCAGCGTCTCGGCCAGGAGCATTCGTGTCTTTCGATACTTCGGATGCAGTTCGTCGAAGCGTTCGGCCTTGCGCATCGCGTCTCGAACCCGAGGGTCGGAAACCATCCGCTGGCTCGCCTTCGACGCACCCGACGATCGGGCCTGGTTGCGCTGGCGATCGAAGTACCGTCGCAGAGCTTCGACGCTCTGGGTCTCGACCAGCGTGACGGCCTGGCGGAGCTTCATCACCTCGGCGTGGACCGACATCCCCTTGAACCCCTCTGACTGATCGTTGTTGATCAGCTGCTGGAGTTCTGCCCGCATCCGGTTTAGGTCCTTCTGGGACTGGTCGGGCTGGGTCGATTTCGCCACGCCGAGTTCTTTCAGTTTCTCGAGACGGTCTGTGATGACCTCGTTTAGCGCGTCGCGGATCTCGAGGACTTCTTCGGGAAGATCGATCCGCTCCCATTCGACGTCGGTTTCGTGGGTAAACTCCGCGACGTCGGCGTCGTCTTCGGTCATCACTTCGACCTCTTGCAGGCCGAGGTTCTCACAGACGTCCAGAATAGCTTCTTCGTCACCACCGGGCGAAGCCGACATGCCGGTTACGAGTGGCTCAGTTGCGTCGGCGTGGTACCGCTCAGCGATGTAGTTGTAGGCGTAGTCACCGGTCGCGCGGTGACACTCGTCGAACGTGATATGGCTCACGTCGGCAAGCGAGAGGCGACTCCCGACGAGGTCGTTCTCGATCACCTGTGGGGTCGCCATCACGATCGTTGCAGACTCCCACAGTTCGGCTCGATCGTCCGGACTCACGTCGCCCGTGAAGACGACGATCTCCTCGTCCGGAACCGTCAGGGCCTCCCGGTAGAACTCCGCGTGTTGCTGGACGAGGGGCTTCGTCGGCGCGAGCATCAGCGATTTGCCGCCGACCTCGTCGAGCCGACGGGCCGTCACGAGCAGGCTCACGGTCGTTTTCCCCAGTCCCGTTGGGAGACAGACGAGCGTGTGGTGGTTCGCGGCCGTCCCGGCGAGTTGGAGCTGGTAGAGTCGCCGTTCTAAGAAGTTCGGTGTCAAAAGCGGATGCTCGATCGACGGCTGGCTCCCGCCCTCGTCCGTCTGTGCCATTGCCCGTGATTCATCGTCGCCGTGAATAAGGGTTCTCGTAGCGCGGTGAAAGTGAAACACGCTGCAGAATCCTCGCTTCGGGAGCCGTCGCTACACGATCGTTCCGCTGGTGCCAGTCATGCCGGCGGCTCGATCGGCCGCGGTTCGTTGTCACCGCAGCCATGCCGGTAGATGAGCGAATACGATCGCTCCCGATCATCGGGCGCGTGGATCGTCTCGTGAGTGATATTCTCGTTGACGACGTACATGTTGAGGTGTGTGAGCGTCTCACCATGCTCGTCGGCCCAGCGGGTGCAAATGTGCTCGGCCAGCAGTACCGGCACGTCGTTCGTCGCTCCGCCGCGTCTGACGCTGTTCATGTAGAACCGTTCCCGGTACGTGCTGTGTTGGCTCTGTAACTCCCGGTCCGGCCGATCGTACGACAGCGGCCGTTCGTTGAACGCGTCGACTCGTTCCCCGCTGGCGGTCTGTGCGGGAAAGACGTAGTAGCGATCGGTCGTCCGGGGGTCCGGACCGGCGAAGACGCCCCACCCCAGCGGCTGGTTGATTCCCAGGCTCGTGGCGACCGTGTCGACCTGCTTGACGCCTGTCGTCTCCAGGCTCTCGCCGAGTACTCCCTCGACGCGTTCTTCGAGCGGCCGATCGTCTCCGCTGTCGGCCGCGACGACTATCGCGAGGTTGACCAGCGTGATCGCGGTCACGAACAGGATGGTGGCGACCACAATCCCGATCGTCAGCGTGTACGTTCGTTCCCGGAGCCACCTGAGACGATCGCTGTCGAAGCCGTGGATTCGGGCGAGACGATCGCCGCCGAGTCGATACTCCGGGACGCGAGCCGCGATCGATTCGAGTCTGGCGGCGACCGCAGCGAGTCGGCCGAGATCGACGCTTGCGTAGCCCAGGAGCCGTGTTCCATCCTCCCAGTGTTGTGTCTGGACGAACAACAACAGTCCCGCGAGCGCGACGTAGGCGAACGCGCCGATCCGGACCGTGACGGCAAACGACAGATGGCCGATCGCGAACAGCCCGATCAGTGGCAGTCGCCACCGTCCAGTCAGGAGGACGAGCAGGGGCGAAAAGAGCAGCATGTAGTACCACGTCAGCCCACCGATCGACAGCAGCGTCGGGAACTGAGCGACGAAATCGCCTAGCAGGAACGTCATCTCGTGGATCCCCAGTACGAGCGGGGCCGCGTCCCCGCTCCCCCAGACGTCGGACTGGGACTTGATCAGCCCGTTCGAGAAGTACATGAAGATCATCTGGCCGAGGATCAACGCCGAGGCGACGGTCGCGATCGAGCCACGTGGCTCCCGATCGCGGTGAACAGCGTCGATCGACCAGCGCTCGCCAAGCGGGAGGAAGACCGCCCAGAACAACAGGAGTCGAAACAGCGTGTCGGCGTAGCTCAACACGAACGGGTTGTGGTGGTCCAGCGAGACGACGAACAGAAACGAGAGGATCGTCGCGAGTCGTGTCCGGTAGCCGACGATCAACTGGACGGCGATCAGCCCCTGGAGGACGAACAGCCCGGCGATCAGGGTTGGATCGGTCGTCAGGTGGTAGACCGACAGCGGGGTGCCCGAGGAGAGTTCCAGGACGAGCGATCGCGGGACGACACCGTCGTCGGTGTAAAAATACGAGAAGTTTCGCGATCGGAGGCTCAGGTCGGCGAGGACGAGCAGGCCGACGACGATTCGGAAGACGGCCAGCGTGCGCGTGTCTACTCGAACGCACTCGGTAAGATACTGTAACAGTCTGCGTCCCGACTGGGAGAGGGCAGGACGGACAGCGAGACCCATCTGTCCAGGTGAGCGTCTGGAGACGCTATAGGTGTTGCGACACGATCGGTGCCAGAAGAAGGCCGACGGCCCTCTCGGCAGCACTGTTTTCTCCGCTCGTGTCGTCTACTCAGCTATGTCCACCGAGACCGATCGCTCGACGTGGCGACTCCCCGATTCCGATTCGATCGTTCGGCTCGCGGCGTTCGTCGTGGGACTCAACCTGATCGGAGCGGCCCCCTCGTTCGTATCGTCGCCCGACACGGCCTGGTTCCGGGGCCTCGACAAGCCGTGGTTTTACCCACCCGAGATCGCGTTCCCGATCGTCTGGACGCTCCTCTTTACGCTGCTTGGCGTTGCGCTGTGGCTTGTCTGGCGCAGCGATAGCTCCGGTCGTCGACTCGCCCTGGGGCTGTTCGGGGCACAGATGGTGTTCAACGTCGCCTGGACGCCTGCCTTCTTTGGCGCTGAGAACCTGCTGTGGGGCCTCGGCGTTATTATCGTTCTCTGGACGCTGATCGTGGCGACGATCGCCGCATTTCGCCGGGTCGATCGGCGCGCCGCGGCGTTGCTCGTCCCCTATCTGCTCTGGGTCACGTTTGCGACGGTACTCAATTTCGAGCTCTGGCGGCTGAACGCCTGACACCGCTACGCTGGGACGAACTCGATCGCGGTCCAGGCGAGCACTCCGGCGTAGATCGGGATCGTCAGGTTGTCGTCGAGGATGAACTCGCCGATCCGTACCTTCACGCCGTCGGCGATCGTCGCTCCGACCGCCGCAGCGAGAACAGCGATGGGGTAGTTGGAGAGAAACGGAGTCGCAAGCAGCGCGCTGACGAAGAACATCGTCACGAGCACTTTCGGGCCTTTGACCCGCCGCAACTTGTTGTCCGAGACGGCCCCGCTGATCGGGTCGCCGATCGCGAGCATCAACATCGCTGGCAGAGCGATCGACGGCTCGAAGAGCAAGACGACGATCGTCATACTGAGCATGTAGTAGCCATAGCCCGCAAACTGGTCCTGTTCGTACTCTCTAGTTAGCTTCTCGTAGAGCTGCCACTCCAGGCTGACCCGCAGCCGAAGGAACTCCAGCCCGATCGTCCCCACTGCAAGGACGGTCATCAGGAGCTGAAACCGGCTCCAGGTAAGCCCGAAATCGAAATAGTCTGCGAGGAGATAGAGCCCAACCAGTCCGCTCCCGCTTGCGTGGACGAGTCGTCGCTTCAGTTCGTCGGCCATCACCGAACGTCTCGAAAGACGACACCTTCAGTCCGTCGGTTCGCCGAGAGGCCGACACCCGATTACGGTGTCGAGCCGCCGGACAAACTACTGGCGCCACGGTCCGTCGATCGATCGATCGCGACGGTCGGCGACCAGCAGTGACTTGCTACACCGACCCTCTCAGTCCTTGAGCGGCTCGACGACGACGCTCCCGTGGCTCGAGACGGTCACCTGACACCCCTCGTACGTAAAGGAGACGTCGATCGACGTGCTTCGAGCCGACGTCACGAGGGACGCGAGTGCCTCCGGGTCGAGCGTCTCGAACAGCGGTGACAGCGACAGTGGATCGCGATCCGTCGCGGTCGCGACGGTTTCGACGATCGTGACGACGGTTGTGGTCGAATCGACGTCGAATCTGGCGTGGTAGGTTCCCGTCTTGGGGTCGTGTCCGATCGCGTCCTCACCGAATGGACGTCTTAACGTGGTGTGGGAGGGGGTTGTATCGGTCATCAACCAGGTTACAGCGGATATCGTTGTAAGGGGGGACGCTGACCAGTCAGCGTGCATCCGCGCCGGATTTCTCGAACAGGTGCTGGAAGACGGTTCGCTGGGCCTTACGAAGGTGCTGGTTGAACGTCTGGCGTGTCACGTCGAACCGGGCTGCCAGTTCGTCACCGGTGCTGGAACGTGGCGTATCGAAATAGCCGCCAAAGTAGGCGGCATCGAGGACAGCGAGCTGTCGATCGGTGAGCGCGTCGGCGACGATATCATAGAGGAGGTGTGGCGAGTAGACGAGGTCTTCTGCGACCAGTTCGACCGAGGGATGAAACTCCCGGATTCCGTCCGCGGCCAGCCGCTGATCGACGTCGCCCGGCAGCTCGCCGAAGAACCTGACCTCGTCGGACGCGACGATGATCTCGCGCGGCCGGCCGCCGAGACGCGAAAACACCTGCGAGACGGTCGTCGACTCCGAGTGGGCCTCGATGCGGTTGGTGTCGTCGATCGAACTGAGCAGCCGTGCGTCGAGGAAGTGGGGCACCTCTTCGACAGCGTCGACGAAGTCACCGGCTGCGAGATCCGACGTTTCCATATACTGGACTGTCGTCCCGTCAGGCAGCGGGACGACGGAATCGATATTGATGCGCGTGTGGCCGCTCTCGACGCGAAGGGACGGTGGGACTGCCGACTGGTCCGCCCGCAACTCCATGAATCGGACGTGATCGCTTGTCAGCCGCTCTTCGCGCCGTTTCAACGCGGTGACGTCCTCGAACGAGATGGCGACGTACTCGACCTCGCCGGCCTCGTCTCTGACTGGCGAGGCGTTGGTCGACAGCCACCGTTCGGTGCCGTTCGGCAGTTCGATCCAGTGTTCGAAGCCGTACTCGGGTTCGCCGGTCTCGAAGACGCGCGTGATTGGATTTTCTTCTAACGGGATGGGGGTGCCGTCGTCGTAAGAGAGCTTCCAGTCGGTCGGATCACACTGGTCACTGGTCAGTTCCCCACGCGAGATACCGAGCGTTTTCGCGGCCCGCTCGTTCGCAAACGCGATCGATCTCGTTTGATCGGCAATAATTATACTGACGGGGCTTACGTCGAACACCCGCCGAGCGAGGTCTTCGGGTGGCATCTCCGAGGACTCGGCTCCCCGTGGGTCGCCCGCGGCGTCGTCGACGTCCTCCGTCGATGACTCCATCATCGGCAGTCTCCCCGGCGGTGTTCGGTCCGAACCGGTTCGAAGTCATCGGATCGATGCTGGCCCATACCGCTGGTAGGCAACCCCCGAATAAATATGTTGTACTGGTACCAGATCGACCGGTCACGCCGATCGGCGCAGCGACGGCGGAAAGATACGTTCGGGGAGATACGCCGACACGACCCAGTTCGGTTGGCCGACCACCTCGTTAATTTTCAAATCGACGGCCACCGAACAGAGAATGTAGGCCTCGCTGCGCGTCAGTCCGCGTTCGTCGCTGAGGTGGTCGATCATGTGCCGGATCGCCAGTCGGGTCGCCTCCATCAGGTCGTCGGCGATTCCCGTCGTCCCGTACATCCGTTCGTCCTGTCCCGTCGATGTGAACGGCCCGCTGGTCTCGAACTGTGGCTGGTCGATCGATCGGTCCGAGCGCACGTCGATCCGACAGGTGATCGTCGTCGGTGCCTCGATGCCGGTCCCACAGACTTCCCCGTCACCCTGTGCGGCGTGGCCGTCACCGATACTGAACAGAGCGTCTTCGACCGCGACGGGAAGTGACACTGTTGCCCCTTCAGTGAGATGTTTGATATCCATATTCCCGCCGGTCGATCGCGGTGGAAGCGTGTCGTAGCTACCGTCTTCAGCCGGGGCAACGCCCATCACGCCGGGGAACGGATCGATCGGCACCTCGATCCCGTGTCCGAAGTGGGCGACCCCGTCCTCAAGCTCCCAGACGAACAGCTCTGGCTCGGGGAACTCCTCGGCGAGCAGTCCGAGCTCTGCTGCCTTCGGCAGGACTAACGTGTACCCCCAGCCCTCGTGTTCGATGTCGAGCAGCTCGATTTCGAGAACATCACCGGGCTCGGCACCCGTTACCGCGATCGGGCCGGTCAGCGCATGGACCTGATCGACGTCTACCGCCGGGACGTCGGCGATCGTCGACTCGCGACTGAGTTGCCCGCCCGTCGCGTCTCGACACTCGAAGCGGACGACGTCACCCGGCTCGATCGCACACGCCGGCTCGATGCTGTTGTCCCAGGCGCTGTGAACGGTGGCATCGCTCGCACTGATCTGATGATCGATCGCCGCGTCTTCGTTCGACATTCAAACCTAATTGATCTTCCCCTACCTAAAATAGTACCCCTCACGGAACGTGGAATGCACAGACATTCCCCCAAGATCCCGATCGCGGCACCGACGCGTCCGCATTTCCCCGTCGGTTCGCACTGTCGGAAGCCGTGGTCCGTGTTTCCGTGCATCTTTTTATTGGCATAGTGACAATGTCTGTGACATGTCTGATCTCGGATCGCACACTGACCGGCACAGCTCCCACACCGCTACGCTTGCGGGAGTGCTGGTAACTGTCCGCCAGAACCCGACTGCTGCCGTCGTGGCGGCGATTATCGTCACAGCAATCGGGTACCAGGGCTTCGTCGTCGCCAGTGCCCACTCACTTCCCGCCGGAATCGCCGTCCTCGTTGTGGGGTATGCAGCTTTTCGGTTCGCTCGTATCTGCCGGTATTACCAACAGGAGTCGATGGCAGCCGAGCTCTCAGACCGAGACAAAAACCTGTAGTAGCCGTCCGTGAGACGCATTCGAGGGACACACAGTGATCGGGATCGAGAGAGATCGACGTCTTCAAATTCTGCCGGGTGGCCAGACGGTCGCCGACCGGCAATACCGATCGACAGCAGTCCGCCTGAGTACCGACGGCTCCCGCCGCGATCGGGTCTATCTAGATGCCGATGTTCAGCGCGTACGGCCATGGTGCGCTGGCAACGACGAGAAAGGCAAGTGCTCCAGCGGCTCCGTAGACGTTTTTCAGGAAGTGGGTCAACTCGTCCTGGGCCTTGTCCTCTCCGACCGCCCAGAAATCGTGCATCGTGACGCCGGACACGAGCAAGAAGACCGCCAGTGCACCGGCACCAAGCGCCGGAAAGACACCGAGGACGATCGAGAGGCCACCGAAGACGAGCAGACCGCCACTCGCAAGCACCGACGCACGTGGCGCTGGCAGGCCCTTGAATTCGGCGTAGCCGGCCATCGCATCCGTGTCGAGAAAATGATTGAGACCGGTAAAGGCGAGCACCCCGCCGAAGAGCACGCGAGCGAGCAGGAACGCGACCTCGGCACCTGTAGACTCGAACATCAGTAACCGCCCTCCACACCACGGCCAGTTCGTGCGCTGGTCCGTATCGATCTGATAGCTGATTGCATTACGTTATGTGGTTCGTATTCGTACCTATATGTGCGTTCCCGGACATTGGTGCCAGCACGTAACACCGATGTCTCTCGAAATCCGTGAACGATAGCGAGTTGACGTGTCGGGTACTGATTCAGCAGTAGTACTGATAACTGACATATCTGTGAATGCTGTGAGAATAGTGCCCGATTTCCTGTGGGCTGGCAACGGATCCTCTCGGTCGGTCGCCGCGACCGTCGGATCAATCACCTCGATCGCGTCGGCGCTACAGTTCCTCGAAGGCGACGTCACCGGCTCGCAGTGCAGACAGCGTTTCCGCCAGTTCGTCGATCGCCAGCCGCTTCTGTTCGGTCGAATTCCGTTCGCGGACGGTGACGGTCCGTGCGTCGGCCTCGACCGTTTCGTAGTCCACCGTCACACAGAACGGCGTTCCGACCTCGTCCTGGCGGCGGTAGCGCCGGCCGATGTTCCCCGAGTCGTCGTACGTGACCGAGAGTCCGGCCTCGCGTAGCTCGCTGGCGATCGCCTGTGCCTCGTCTTCGAGTTCGTCGTCGTTTTGCAGCGGGAAGACGCCCACGAACGTCGGCGCGACCTCGGGGTCGAGCCTGAGATAGGTCCGCTCCTCGCCGTCGACCTCGTCCTCGCGATAGGCGTGGTGCAAGACGGTGTAGACGAGTCGATCGACGCCAAAGGAGGGTTCGACGACGTGGGGCGTGACGTGTTCGCCCGCTTCGGTCTGTTCTTCGACCGCGTAGCCGGTCTTCTCGACCGGAATGTCGTGGCTCTCGTCGTCGAGATCGATTGCGACCGTCTCGCCATCGAACGCCGATCGATCGCGGGCCGCAAGCGCCTCGAGTTCGGAGACGACCGCTTGCGCGTCGCCGCCGAACTCCGGTCCCAGATAGCTCATATCGGGATCGACGGTCGCGC
>LFCJ01003659.1_pt1 | contig 11275 bp, 13 predicted proteins | sample 643141 | NCBI WGS metagenome assembly LFCJ01 (sample SAMN03766243, study PRJNA286221) | soda lake metagenome | biome: soda lake; feature: Kulunda steppe; material: water; isolation source: sample B1-Br-g2 brine of Lake Bitter-1 | place: Russia: Kulunda steppe | collected 2010-07 | reverse complement strand
GGTGGGCTGACCAGTATCACCAGGAGTCCTGCCTGTCGTAATGATACAGCCCAGGTTTGAAGCCATATCAATCAGAAGTTTTCCAGCCCTGTTCATTTGTGTGCACTCAATCATGCGCCCCCTCACCAGTTGGGGGTAGGCAGCTAGAACATCAAAATGTGTAACTTATGAGAAGCTTACGAAGCTGTGCCTGCCGAACAAGGGCAGCTCACGAGTTACAAGTTAGGGTTGACCGCAAGTCTGGTCGATAGGCCGATTGGTTTGCTGCTGGTCTTCGCCAGCCAAAAAATAGTCCATAATGTCTGAGATTAAATGGCAGAGTTTGTTGTGCCATTGAGAAAGGAAATGAAAGACTGTCTGACTAGGCAAGGCATATTAAAAATAAGGGGCCTCCACAGAAAAGGACTGGCAGAAAGGGAAGAGAGGAACGAGTACTCAGGAGAGCACACAAACAAGTCTTAACAGTGAAAAATAACATGCACCGCATTTTGAACAGCAGCACAGGAACACTCGTCTCACACTGGGCATTAACACCGCGCCAGATGGAGGATTCCACTGCAAAAGCAAGTGAGCTGTGTGCTCGCAAGCGAAAACTGCCAGTTTTCCTTTTTATACACAAAAGCAGTGCTCACATTCCTCATAACATGCTTAGGGAGGTCGAGGTACAGATAGCGAGATGGCATCAGGGGGGCACCCCCCTTCGGCACCCGAGTGTGTGAATTAGCTTGAAGATCTAGGAGGGGACTGGCAAACCAAGAATGATAAGTCACCAGTTTGTTGTCGCTTTCCAGAGGGTTCATGCTAGCAATGTCCCCCCAGACTTTCCTCATCCTAAACCTCAGGTCAGCAGTGAAATCAGAGAAACAGATAGGGAGCCCCTGCAAGAAGGCTTGTGTACATGTGTCACAGCTTCGCAATCCCTCAAAGGCGCGCAAAATACCCGAAGCCCAAGACGTTTTAGCCCCGAGGCACCAGCTTGAGGTCTGCGTAAAGGGCCTGCTTACTAAGCACTCTAAGAAAGAAGAAAAGAAAGCAAGCACCAGGTAAACCTCCACCATCAAATTGGCGGGAGGATTCTGAAAAGAGCCTTATGTTCTTTCCTTGATGTTTTTCAACCTCCTACTTGTATTCATGATCTTTGTTGCATATTGAATAGAATGAGTGTTTCAATGGAGAGTTAAGTTTTCTTACTTTACACCAATCTAGGCCAAGCTTACTCAGGGGTAGTTCAGTGTGACATTTATAGATGGTCCCCATCACTCCAATCGGGATGGTATGTAGGCTTACTATGTGGCATTGCTGTGCAAGGGCGCGTTTCAATTCAATATGCTGTTCAGTTGCTCTTGCTACTAGTTGCTCTGGTCGTGTATCATCACAATATTTTACTTCAATTAGGTGTACATCCCAGCGCGAAGGGTGTATAGCCAGTGTGTCTCTTTGATCATCAAATCATGACGGCCATTTTTCGTTCCAACTGGCAGTATGCAAATAGCATCTGGTCTAGAGATGGATCGAAGTTCGTCTGCTGAAAGGTTTGGCAGAAGCCATTGGGGTGAAGTCCTGTTGGCTACATGTGCCAGCAAGACCAGACTTTGTTGAGCCATCCGTGTTGCACTTCCAATATCTGTAAAAATGATGTTTCCTCCAGAATCGCCTTTGCTCAAGGTTTTTATGATGAGCCTGGAAGCAATATTATATCTTTCAGTCACCATGTTTTGAATTCAAGCATTCTGACAGCCAGAAAGCATATGGATTTGGCTGTCTGGCTGATGACACAACAAACAAGATGAACTAGTGGCTCTGCCGTAGAGGTGGGCAATTTTTGAGTGTGAAGAATACCCGATCTAAATTTCATGACATTCCTTTTCTGCAGTACATTGATTCTTGTGTTGCTCCAAAAAGAATTGCTAGTGTCACGCCAGATTTGTGCAGTGCCAGATTTATGCTGCATTGTGAGCCGGAGGTTGGTTGAGTCAGTTGGAGGAGTATTTGATCCCTTGCTCGGTTCAGCTTGTTATGGCCATGCCGCGAGTCTAATTTGGATGCAGCAGTCTCTCGGCGTGACACTAGTTGGAAGATTCACGAGGTGAGCAGTCTTCCAATAGTTATAGTAATCTGAGTTGGTATTAGCATCTCCAAGTCTGTAATGCTTGCTCATGTGAGCTTTTAGTTTGTCCTTAATGTTTTGTAGTGGTGCAAGGCTGATTTTAGTGGTAGTGAGGGTAGTCTCATTTTTCTCTTCTGCAAGCCAGTATGTATGGGCGAAAGGATTACTGTCGGGTGATGATGGTGGGAATGCTTCGTCATGTCCATAGTTATGGAGAGCAGCATGTATAGCTATAGCATCGGCAGATTCATTTCCAATCACACCAATGTGGGCTTTTAACTTCGTAGAAGTTGATGGGAGTATCTGATTTGTTAATCATGGAGACGATTTGTTCCAAAAGTTTGCTGTGCGTGTGCTTCCTGTGTAATTCAGGAAATAAGAATTGTTTTCATTGAGAAAGAGAACAGGCACTATCTGTGGCAATGTGGGTACACTTCGCCTTCAGTGCAGAAGCTGTGCCAGTCATTCTGCTCTGTTTATGGTATTGTTTATCCCAACTCCGCCAGAGTTAACATAGATGGCTGTTTTTGTCGCAGGTATAAAAACTGCTGCTCCAACACGTTGTTGACTTTTATATGCCAGGTTACTACCATCAGTGTAGGCCCACAGACGCCAGTCTGGAACCTTCAGTCTAAGATTATTATTTGAAAGCGCTGTGAGATTAGGGGCCGTAGTGATAGATCTAGTATTCTTTGTAAAAGCTGAGTCATTCAATTTCTTCCGAAATGATCTTGGTATTTTGATTACTTCTGTTGCATTCTGGGTGGGCGGATGTGGGCAGGGCCGGAAAATTGCCTCGGGTATGGCATGAGACAAGGCTGCAAACCACCTTGGGTTCTGATCAAATAGCATGTGTTGTGCTTCTTTATTCCATGTAATAATAATTTCAAGATCCCATTCAGGAGCTGGAGAGCTTGTATTGTTTCCAATCTAGAAATCTTGTCTGCCATAGGTCACTGATGCCTGGGGAATGGTGCCCAAGATAGTAAACTCTTAGTAAGAGTGGCACTACTAGAGGACAACAAGCCGTGGTAAAATTTAATGGCGGCTCTAAACCAGTAGAATTGCAGAGGTCTGTGCCCACACTCACGTTGAAGAGCCCGGTTAGGCGCAGACCAATTCACACGTAGGGAGCCCTTTAAGAAACTTAAATGCAATGTCTGTAGGGTAGGCCTCAATACGTCACCTTCGCGCAAGAACCCTGAGCTCCAAACCTGACAGCCATACGTACCAGCAGGAACTACATATGCCTTAGCCAAAGGGAAGCGAAAGGTCTGTCACACAGGGCAGTGTCCAGTACAAACCCATGTATTCGATGTGCTGCTGCAAGCATTGGTATGGCTGCATGCTCAGACGAGGCTATCATGTTGAGTGTCCAGTGATATGTCATTCCAAGGTACTAAAATGAATCAGAGCACTTTACAGCAGCGCCGGCTAACACAAAAGTGGGCACCTGAGTACCGCGCTTTGAGTTGAAATGGACCGCCTCTGATGTGTTGAAACACGTTGTTGATGGTCAGGTGTTTGGAGCGAGCAAAGACCACAAGCTTGTTAAGCATGGTTTGCATGGCAACAAGGGCAGCCTAGCTGAAACCTAGTAGGCCTGCAACCTGGACCTCTCTCTATCAAAAGAGGCGCAACATGAGAAAATGTAGTGTCTAAAAGCTGGAAGGCACTCGAAGTTCAAGAAAGTAGGATCCAAAAAATAAGAAAATAAAGCATACAAGAATTGACCAGACGGATCTGTTTTATGACCCATTGTAGATCATTTGAGCATCCACGCCAGGCAGTACTTTATGTTTATTTATGAATATATTCGTTTGTCTCGCAATCCTGTGTACTTTGTCAGGGTTGCTAAACTTCCTACTGAATCAGCCAAGGTGTGTTATTCCCCCTTGTCACAGGCTCAGGCACAAACATTCATGCATACACACATGTACACGTACACGCGCCCAGGCAATTGCAGATAGGCAGACAGACACTGGAAGACAGGAACATGCAGCTATCTACACATCCATACTGAGTGTGTCATGCGTATTTGCATCACAGACAGCGTTGTGTCACCTGCACACACGTGCACAAATACTTTTAGGCACCCATCAATAAATACCGATACTTAGCTCCCGTACGCCAACAAATTTACCATGCTGATTTCACAGGTTTCTGAGTAACAGGATGGCAAGCAACTTGGCCTCTGTCTCCATTACTTCTGCTGGCATGCGAATGCCTCGACTCATCTACGGCACCGCATGGTGCGAATCGTAGATGCTCCCCTGTTCGCTTCTTTGTGCTTGTGATGATGCATGCATTGGCATCCTTGCCAGCCACAACAGGCTCCCGGCAATTAACTCGTCAGGCTGACTCACTGCCCTACTTGGGAGGAACCACTTGGGGTGAAGCCTTGGTCCGCAGATTCTGCTTCCCCGTTTCATGCTTGTGATCAAATTGTAGAGCCAATTTGTGTGCAAAGCAACAAGGTATAAGGCATGGGTCATCAACTAGCCTTACTATATGTCATAGAACAATGTGGCTGTCATAAGCATGGCCCAAACCCTAAGCCTTTCAATTTGCTGCAGGAAGAAGGAGCGCACAGCTGACTTGGTAAGGTTGTGTTGGCCTGAGTCAGGTGCACAGCTAGATTTGCTAAGGACTCCTCATGCATTTGTGATTCAGCTCTTCGAGGGATCAGAACCACATAGAAAGATGAGCTACCATTGTTCCAATTGTCATGTTTGCGAGTGCATTTGCTGCTTATGGTGCGCACGTTGTGGAAGTCACATGTCTGAAGTCATGTCCAGCCCATGTACATGCCAAACGGCTCAGACAAGGCATCAGTACATAGGCAAGCATAAGTATAGAACATATGCTTGGAAAGCGCGCGCGTGTGTGTAATGTGCCGGTATTTCACTCTGCACCTGTGTGTCTAAGCCATGCATCCTGAGTTGCAGCACAGGGACATGTATGAGCAGGAGCTAAGGGACGCCACCGCTGGGGCAAAGTGCACCCTTCTGGGACAGAGTGCCCTGCTTTTAACCAGAAAGGCTGTGTTGGGCTGTGTTGCAGGTTTACCAAGCGCTCTCCGCGGGCTTCCGGGGTATCGACACGGCATGTCAGCCCAAGGTGAAGACTTTGTGTGGAATGTTCAATGGAAGACTCTGTGTGGAATGTCTAATGGAAGGCTCTGTGTGGATTGTTCAATGGAAGACTGTGTGGAATTTTCAATGGAAGACTGTGTGGAATCTTCAATGGAAGACTGTGTGGAATGTTCAATGGATGACTCTGAGTGGAATGTTCTGGAGACTGCGTGGAATGTTCAATTGAAGCTGACTTGAGAGCATGCGTTTGGGCAGGGGGCTAAGTTGCCTCCAGGCTGTGCCAAAGGTGCATGGGTGCACCTGCGTTTGTATTGCACATGAGCCTGGTGGGGCTTGGAGACTGCTTTGGGGTGCTCAGGGGCTTAGGAGCCGTGTGGGGCCGCACTGATGCCACTTCACCTTCCAAAATGCCAAGGTCTAGGGTCAGGCCAACCTGCATTCGCCGGACCTGCAGAGCTGTTGTTCCCACTTTCTTTGTTTAGTTGGTTGAATTGCGCTGTGTAGTGTGCTAAGAGCTACAAAGAGCATCGCACATGGCTGCAGGCAGGCATTGGTGCCCTAAGAGCGCTCTAAGCAGCTGACCTGGGTTGCTTATCTTGGCTCAACAGCAGGAGGCAAGGCCTCTTGGGAGAAAGGGTGTTGCCGCAAGGTGCAGTCAGTGAAACATTTGCATTGGCCTCTGTCACTACTCGCAGCACTATCGAGAGGATTTGGTGGGGCAAGGCATAGCCAAGGCCATGGATGAGAAAGGCATTAAACGGGAGGATCTGTTTGTGCAGACGAAGTTCACCTCCATTGCCGGCCAGGATCCTGCCAACATACCATACGACAGAGACGCTCCCCTTGTTGAGCAGGTGTGCAGAGTAGGGTCAGCTGGTGCAAGCTGAGATTGCTGGCAGCATGCATTGGCTCTGCCCACACGAAAAACCTGCCTTAGTCTCCAACCACCTCTGGTATTTGCACAAGCAACTCCTGATTTGTTGTACCCATATCCTGATCCCATGGGGTCTCTGACTTCTCTGGCAGCTCCTCGCAACATCACCGCCTCTTGTCGATTGTTGATTTCTTGTCTGTTGGCACGAACCAGGTCCGTCAATCGTTCAACACGTCGCTCAACAATCTGCAGACAGCCTACGTGGACTCACTTGTTTTGCACAGCCCCATGCCAACCCATGCTCAGGTGCGCTCTGATGATGCATGCTCAGTTCCTAATAGGGAGCACCACACAACCTCTGTGACCTACAGCTACCTGGGCATGGTGCAAGGCACCAAGTAGCATGCATCAGTTGGCCATGCACTGGGGAGGGCAACAGCGACACTCGCCTGGCTTTTCGCCTGGGCAGATTTGCATTTCCTGTCTCCTGCAGCTTGCCTCTGCAGGTGGCCACCAGCGCCCGCGGTTGAAGCGTACATTGCTTGCAGTCATCTGTTGCTTCTGAGAATGCTAGTGGGCCTCTCCTGGAGCCGCATCTTTATGGCACAAAGCATCCCGACCTTGTGCACACCTTTGTCTGGCGTGCCATCCATGGTGTGCTGCAGACCATGGAGGTCTACCGCGTGTTTGAATCGTTCCACGCCTCTGGCACCGCCAAGCAGCTGGTGAGATAAGAGGTCCATGCTAGAGCCACCACTGACGACATCTGCAGGGGGTGTGAATGTGTTGGTGTTTCGCGAATTGTATGCCTGACATAAAGCCAGCACGTTGGTCCGCACCCTTTTCATGGCGTATTCTGATCATTTGCAAATCTCAGCAGCAGCAGTGTGTGCTTACACGAGCATGGCATGCGCCTGCTGCTCCTGGCAGCGCAGCCTGTGCTGTCGGGCATGGAGCCTGGCTACCTGGCCCAGATGCTGCGGGGCACCTGTCCTAGGGGAGAGTGTTTCTGCTGGACGGGTCTGAAAAAGAAAAAGAAAAGGGTTTTGGGGGTTGAAATAGCATAGAAGTATTGCAAAACATGGCAAAATATAGTGCTATACCGCTATATATCGCTATATATCGCTATACAGCGCTATAGAATTGCCTCATATAGCGCCATATGGCGATCCCTACTTATGACGCAAATATGTGTCCGCAAGTAAAGCCATCCTCTCACGAAGTGCGGTCAAGTTAAGCTACAATGGGTTTAGACCTTAAGCCAGATGGGTTGACTGCTGGGCTTGCTGGGTACTGCCAGCCAGACAAAAAAAAGTCCTTAGTCTCAGAATGAAAAAAGTGATTAGTACGTCTGCTTCAAGAGAAATGATTTTACATCCTCGGCACTGATGTAGTCAAAATAAAAAGCTCCAGTGTCTCCAATGTAAATTTGATCAGCCCCAGTAAATTTAGCAAATTGCTCTGCAAATTTCCTTCTCAAATAGCACATTTCCAAGCAAGGGCATACAAAAAAGGACATGTTTTTGTCCTGGACATCATGAAATTTGCATTTCACAGTGCCTATTGTGGATTTTCCAACATCCAGTCTCAATTCTTAGGGTTTGGGCACGCAAGCGAAAACGAGCAATGCTACGAAGCACATGCCTACTCAGTTCCAGCTGTAGGTATCTAGGCAGCAAATAGGGAGGGCCCCTTGCAGTGCTTGGCTTGAGAGGCGAGGCCATCCATGCATGATAAGTCGCCAGTTTGTGAGCGTATGTCCTAGGGTCTGCGCCATCCAATTCCCTCCATGCCGCGCGCAACCGCTCACGCAGATCGACCGCAAAGTCTTGTAATGGAAGGGGGATAGCAGCTTTCACGCAACGATATACCTTTCTGACGCACGCAGACCCTCACACGCTTCTATGAACTCTGCAGTCCAGCATCTTATGTGAGAAGCACTGAGAGCAATATCTGCATGCACAATCTTCTTAAGCAAGCCACTATTCCCGCAAAGTAGAGACTCTAAAACTTGGCAGCAGCGCGGACCCAATAAGCGAAAGTGCGGTCAAGGCACCAGCATTGTCCCACAAGGCATCAGTACCCCAACATGGCATTTGGGCAAAATGTTTGCCAGCAGAAAGGGGGCATGCAGTGATCATAGACTGGCTTCCACATGCAATGCAGGGCATCAGCAACATCTACAGCTTAGAGGCCCTGTCTGCTATTGTGTTCGAGGCGTCGGTCAAACCTGCTGTGGTCCAGGTTTGAGACGTGCTTGCATTGTCACATCGCCCACAGGTAGTATGTTCCTCTGCTGCCTTCCTGGCAGGATCGCCTTAGCAATCCTCGCCTAGCCCAGCCATCTCAACAAAACAGCAGCCTTGCTTTTGCTCTATGCATGTCCTGACCTCAAGACCTTGGCTCCTCTTGCATGAGGGTGTCATCCCGGTCAAATTGGACTGGGCACCTTTCATGCACTGGTGGTCGCGTCATGAGACACAAAGCAGGCACTGCCTGTGTGCCTGGACCCTGCTGCATAAGACAGACGCCACCTGCGTGCTTGAGCCCTGATGCATGCACAGGGCACCCAATGTGACCACATGTTCCGTGCAGAACCGCTTCTACCAGCAAACAGGGTATGACAAGGAGATCCGCAGCTTTTGCAAGGAGCATGACATAAGGTTAGTGCAGAATGGTAACGGAACAAACCTCCTGCCCTAGTGCATAAGCTCAAGCTCTTGAAATGCGTGAGAAGTTGCTGTGCCTGAAGATGTAATACGGTTCCAGAAGTGGGTGGAAAATCAGAGGAGCGTTCAAGTACAACTTTCTAAGGACACCAAGCTTGGCCAGATAGTGAGCGTGTATACACTTGCGCGCACATCTGCACGTATGCAAGTGTGGGCGCACGTACATGCGTAAACATGCGCTCCCTCATACAGCGCCAGTGTGTATTTGTTTGCTTACTTGGGCATCGCTTCTAGCATGGGCCCAGGGGAGATCAAGGGCTTTGAGGCAGCCCTGGCATCAGATCCTTGCATGGAGCCTGACTCCTAGATCTCATGCTGCGCAGACCCCTGGTCTATAACTTCACGCAGAGCGATTGGTGGTGTTTCTACCTGATCTTGTGCCCAGACTCAGGGTTCACACCTTGGCAATGTTTTTGGTGAAGCAGGTATAGGAATAAGCAAATGCCAGCAAGGATATCTTGCGCAGCATGCGCTTGGCTTTTGTCAACTGGTATGCTCACACATTAGGAGGAATTACATAAAGGGAATTTGACAAGGCTGTGAGCCAGGCCTACGTTTCAATCACACCTACTTAGACTCTTGCAGGAACAGGGGGGTTGTGATGGAGCACTATGTGCCAGCAAGGAAGTGCAAGCTCCCTATGAAGAGTCCTGCACAATGTGTGCGGTGTGCAGCTCGCACCATCCTCTGGTAATGCTACTTTGTCAGTGCACTAGCAGTGTGTCCAAACACTTGCTGATTGTCCTCTTGCCTTGTTTTGCACACCCTTTAACAGGTACCAAAGCTTCTGGAGCCTCACTGCAAACCCACATCTGCTTGCTAGTGATCCACTGCGAGCCGTGGCTAAGCGTTTGGGGGTGTCAGCAGAACAGGTGAGTGCAGCAGGGGTGGCTGCTTGGATTTTCCCTTGTGGGCCTTATGAAACCATGCCATGGTGCAACCATTGTTGTGCGCCCAAGTGTATCAACTTCACTACATTGTGCATGTGCACACCACCAAGATGATAAAGCACAAGTTGCATGTGGCTCACGATGGCTTTTTGTATTGGCCAACCTTTTATACTAGGGGAAACGTGATGAATCAATGCCCTTCCAAATGCGTGCTCGGGACAATGTGAAAGGCAAGCCCACTGCTGCCATGTTATTTGATATTGTTATTATTGTTATTTCCAAGCCGCGGGCGAAGCACCGCGGCGGCCTCAGGCATACGTAACCTATCCACACATCTTGGTCACACTCCGGATGGCCCTGCGCCCTGACGCTGCGAGAATTCCACGGAAACAAATGATAAAGTTTTTGACGCCTTCCGGGAGAGATCCGGGACCTGGGCTCCGCGGGACGGCGGATGGATATTCCCCGGATATTGCACGGACCGGCACCCTGAGACTCCGCTTGAGACTGTATCACAAGAACAACAATTTAAATACCAGCATTCAGCTGTATATTATGTCCACAAATGCGGAATACGCTGAGATGACAATCGCGAAGCTTCTGGTCGAAGCTTCAGAACGGAACCAACGCTGCTTGGAACGCATTTACATTAACTGAAATCCATATTGTACATTTTTATTATCCATGAACTTCGGAATGCGCTGAAGTGTATCACAAAGTTCGGGTCAATGCTTCTGCACGGAACCAATGCTGCTTGAAACGCATGCAATATGATCCTTTCAAAAACAATTCTTAATCCTTGGAATACGGGATACGCTGAAGTGCAATCGCAAAGCTTCCGGCCGGTTGAAGGTTCACGATTGAACCTACGTTATATGAACTTTAAACAATGACTGAAGATTTTTAACATTTTCAAGGTAATATCGATTCTTTGTCCCAAAGTTGCACTTCATCCGCGCTGGATCAGCGACACTGACAGTGTGCCACTCAAACCCCTGTAACTGAATGTCCCTATTTCCAGTTATGGGACTTCAAGTTTGAGGCAAGCTTGTGCACGCATGCACCTGCAGCTGCTTCAGAAACCTGTCTATGAGGCCCGCGGCTTGGCAGCTGCGCCTAGCATGACAATCGCGAAGCTTCTGGTCGAAGCTTCAGAACGGAACCAACGCTGCTTGGAACGCATGCTTTATGACTGAAATCCATATTTTAAATTTGTATTATCTATGAACTCCGGAATGCGCTGAAGTGCATTACAAAGTTCGGGTCAAAGCTTCTGCACGGAATATATGCTGCTTGAAACGCATGCAATATGGTCCTTTCAAAAACAATTATTAATCCTTGGAATACGGGATTCGCTGAAGTGCAAGCACAAAGCTTCCGGCCGGTTGAAGGTCCACGACTGAACCTATATGAGTTATATGAGCTTAAAACAATTACTGAAATCTTCCAATATTTTCAAGGTAACATCTATCCTGTGTCCTAAAGTTCTACTTCATCCGCGCTGGATCAGCGACACTGACAGTGTGCCACTCAAATCCCTGTAACTGAATGTCCCTATTTCCGTTTCTGGGACTTCAAGT
>LFCJ01003658.1_pt1 | contig 11278 bp, 8 predicted proteins | sample 643141 | NCBI WGS metagenome assembly LFCJ01 (sample SAMN03766243, study PRJNA286221) | soda lake metagenome | biome: soda lake; feature: Kulunda steppe; material: water; isolation source: sample B1-Br-g2 brine of Lake Bitter-1 | place: Russia: Kulunda steppe | collected 2010-07 | reverse complement strand
CCCCCCCCTTACTGTGTTATGTTGCGAGAACCGCAACACGGCAACGGTACGAACGCATACTGTATCTACTATGCTTATAAAAGAAGGTCTACGGATCTACAACTTAGTGAGCGATTTGAGACAGAGACAAACCCACACCTCTCGTGCACACGCACCCATGCACAGGCGGCGTGTGTGCGCGACGTAGATGGCTTAGTCTATGAGACACAGTCTGGTCCAGAGTATCTGTGAAACGCTTGCCAGAGCCTCGTGAGGCCCACGTGTGAGCCAAGGGATGGATGAGACAGAAACAACGCCTCAATAGGACTTTAATCGAGGAGTTCTCTTTATATACTTCTCTGGTACTTGTAGAACTTGTCGTACCCTCGTCCGGCGTTTTTCGCACCATCACACAGAGTGGTTGGTGGGGGTAAGGAACAACACAAACAGAAGTACATACCGAACATAGACAAACACCGATAGGTTGACTTACCGTCTTATCAGTCGCCAAGTATACTTTAAGTAAATACGGGGGGAGTGAACGAATATTATGGAAGAACAAGAGATCGACCGATATAATCACGTCATGTATGCGTCGAAGTCGCATATCAATCAGTTCTTCATGGAGAACGTTTCTGAATCAGAGCGGATAGTAGTCTCAGAGTCAGAGAGTTCTGGTTCGACGTTTGAGATTGGTTTTGACTCACTTGTGAAATTGAACTCAGAATTCTCTGGAGAAATTGGTAGAGAGGAAGTGCACGAGATCAATTTCAATAACTCATTTCTCCAAGTAAAGAAGGCAATCAATATGCTCTCAAAATCTGACGGGGTATATCCCATTTCAGCTCTCAAAGAGGCAGAGCCGTCTCCGACAGGACTGTATCATTTTGACTGTCCTCTACAGTTGTTACCTAAAGAAGACGCATTCGACGATAGAATGTACGTAGAAGTGGTTGGACTGCAAGACTATGTGGAGTTTAGAGGAACAACATCTTGGGATAATTGGGGTTCAAGAAGCCATGCTCTGACAGCGATGAGAACACCCGATCCGTATCCGTTCAAGGGCGTTCTAAAGCCAATACAGATCGACAAGAGAGGACTTGAAACGGTCACATACTCTGTTCAATATCTCTACATTCTCGCTCCAGATTTAGACAAGAACAGACAATGGAGAGAGTACCAGCAGTTGTTAGAACTACATCCGGGTCAGAGTGAGATAGATATCAGACCATAACCCATGGCGGAGCACGTCGGTCTCGACCGAGCACCAAATTTTTACTTGGAGTAATACTGCGAGACAATAGTGTCATAATTTTTGATATTTCTCCCGAAATTGTGGCAATAATTTAAATATACGCAAACATCCACAAATTATATTACACGTCAAGTAAATAAGCTGTTCATGAGTGAGTTTGAGAACGCGCTCAATGAGAATGGTTTGAGTTACACTCAGGAGCGAGATCTAATAAAAAGAACGGATCATTCTGCCACTTATTTAACTTACGGGGTGAAATTATACAATATTTTAGAAATGAGTACAAACTCTGAACAAGAACTCGACCAACTCCACAATGATCTATTTTATCAAACTGATTTTATTCCTTCCAAATTCGAGTACAGATCTTCCAGGATAGCGACCAGTTTTGAGAAAGTTGCTGATATACTTGAAAATCAAAATCTCATAGATCCCTTATTTGAAAGTATAACAAATTACAATGAAGAAATACCAGATCCCATAGGATATTTGATGAGTGTAATTCAGACATACTACGAGGAAACTGATGAATTAAATCATAATGAATTAGGAAAGTTTGAAAATACGTTTACAAAAGCTATAGAACGTGCCGATATAAATCTTGAATTGGTTGATTTTGAACTTGAATCTTCTCAAGATATATCTTTTCTATTCCAACAATTAGCAGAAGAAGTTAGGAAAACCGGTGATATTTACAGCCAAGTAATACCCGAAATATTCCAACAAAGAGATTATTTATTTGACGGAGGGAGTGACGATTGGAACCAGTATGATGAACTAAAAAGGGCATTTAAAATTTATTTATTACTTACTGGTACGATTCTTGCAATTATGTATGCCCTCGTAACTGGAGACCCAAGCATATTAATCACGGTTATTATTAGCCTCGGAGCGGTCTTGAAATGATGATACATCAATATTTCTTAAAAATCGTCTTCAGAGAAAACTAACTGTATACCCTCATTTCTCAACCACTCGGCGTGTTTCTCGTATTCAGGATCGTGTTCAGCAACAACCGACCAGAACTCGTCAGAATGATTCTGTTCACGAAGGTGGGCCAGTTCGTGAACTACGATATAATCAACGACTCCCGGGGGAGCCATCATCAACCGCCAGTTCAAACCGAGAGTGCCTGTCGTTGAACAACTTCCCCACTTGGTTCTCTGATTTCTGACCTCGATCTTGTCGTACTCAACTCCCATCTCCTCCGCGAAGTGATTGGCCCGGTCCTCAAAGAGTTCCCGAGCTTTTCGGCGGTAAAGTGTTTCCAAAGCCCGCTTGATAGAAGTCTGCTCAACGTGGTGACGAGCCAGCCGAAATTCGTTCTCGACTACCTGTGAAGCTGGCCGCTGTTCCACGACAATCTCGTACTGGTCTCCGAGAAATGGGAATCGTTCCCCTTGTTTGAATTGCCGATCAGGGATTTGCTCACGATAGCGGTCATACTTATTCTTCTTTTCCAGAACCCACGCGGCGTTCTCCTTGAGAAGCTCCTCGGGGTCCGTGGTGGAGTCCTCTGGAAGAACGACCCGAACCCCATGTAAATCCACATCAATCCGTGGTTGCGTTGCCTCGTCGCTCTGGCGTACCTCGTAAGCGACTGTCTCCCCTTGAAGTGTTACTTCCCGAGACGCCCTCTCAGGCATAGTTGTTGATCAGATAGTCTCGGATCGCGTCCACGAACGGATCATCAATCAGGTCCGGCCGACTGTACTCAAGTGCGATCACCTCAAGGATCAACTCCTCTATGTCTTGGTCGGTCGCTTTGTTTGTTGTCCACCCCGGATACGCACGGTCAACGCTATCTTCGAACGTATCCACGAGAGACTCTGCTATCTCAGTCGCCTTCTCTCGATCAAATTCCTCGTCAAGCTCCTCAACCAAGTGATTCTCAATAGCGTATTTGGCACGTTCATCAGGGTCATCACCAGCTTCCTTCTCAACCGCAAGGACTTCTTCTTCAACTGACTTGAGTGCCTCTACAGCCTCCGGATCAGCCACGTCACCACCTTGCCAGCGTTCCACGATCTCTGTCACCCGCTCGCTTAAACGCTGGTAGCGGGGATTCTGACCCATTCTCGGATGGAGGTGATCCTGAGTTGCGTGGGCGATTTGAGAGGCCTTGACTCCGGGATTGTCTAACCCCTCTACGTCTTCGAGGAACTCCTCTCCGAGCTTGTACGTCGGGAAGTCGTCGCGGATCTCACCCACATCCACATTCTCGTTGATTATCTTGCGTGTCTTCTCACGCATATCGTCTTCGGGGGCTTCCTTCCCGGACGTAGTGCGCTCGAAAGCCACCTGAATACGACTCAACCACTTGTACTGGTCCTGAATCCCTTCCTCAATCAGCCGTCCATCGGGGGCGACAGATTCGTAGAGGTTCTGGAGTCGGCGGAATCCCTGTTTAAATTCGCGACGTTCCGGGTGCTTACTGATCCGGGAGACGGCGGCGTTAGTAGCCTCTTGGGAGTCGTCTTTCGGGATCCCGTCGAAAATGTCCATAACCGTCTCCAACTGGTCAACGAGATCGTCGAATAACTCTTCCTCGTTGCGGGCCGCGTATGCCTTCGTCTCGGCGTCGTAGTCGAGGGCGTCGTCAATGTTCTCGAAGACGCCTTGGAAATCGACAATCTCCCCGTTCTGTTTCCCATCGGCTGGCCGATTTGTCCGGGCAATCGCTTGGAGGAGATTGTGGTCTTTCAGATTCCGATCGAGATACATTGTCTTCAAGATCGGGGCGTCGAAGCCGGTGAGGAGCATATTGTGAACGACGAGAAGGCTCGGATCCTCGTCGGGTTCCTTGAAGCTTTCAACGATACTGTCCCGCTCCTCGGGGTCCGTGTGGAACTTCCGAATGAGTTCGGGATCGTCGTTGGTGGATGTATAGAGGACTTCGACGGCGTCCTCTCCCCGACGCTCTCTCAATCGTTCCCCGTACATGGCGGCTGACCGGCGGCTCGGTGTGACAACCATCCCCTTCCATCCGTTGGGGGCGACCTTCTCCTGATAATGCTCGTCTATCTCTTCGACGGCCCGATCAACCCGAGGTTCGAGTTCGGCCATGGTCCGGCTGGTGACGTTTTTACTGATGAACTCTCGCTTCTCCTCGGTCGTCATCCCACGGAACTCGTGTTCGAACTTCTCGTCAAGGGCGTCCTCTGAAACTTTCCACTCCATCTCGTGGCGGAGGGTGAAGTAGACCGGGAGAATGAGGCCGTCTTCGATCCCCTGTTTGACCGAGTACCGATGGAGATAGTCTTCGCCTTCGGGACTGAACTCGGTGAACGTGTTCCGGTCCTTCTCTCGTTCGCCTTCCCGCACGGGAGTTCCGGTGAACCCGAAGTGCGAACTGTTGGGGAGTGCGGCGTCGAGACGGCTTCCGAGGTCGGCCTCCATGAATCGGTGGGCCTCGTCGGACATGACGATCACTTCGTCGTTCCCTTGGGTGTCCGGCTCGACGTCTTGGAATTTCTGGATGGTCGTGAGAACCAGTTGGCTACTTCCTTCCTCGATCAGTTCTTGGAGGTGATCGATGGATTTGGCTTCCGTCCATTGGGCCAGCGAGAGGTTCGAAAGCTGGTCCCGCATTTGGCTGTTGAGCTTGTCCGTATCGACGATGATGAAGACTTGAGGATTGCGGGCCACCTCGCTTCGAGAGAGAAGATTCTCAGCCGCATAGAGCATAGTGAAGGACTTCCCCGAGCCTTGGGTGTGCCAGATAAGCCCTCGATCGTGAACCCCCTCGCGGACCCTGTCGAGGATTCTGTTGACCGCGTAGTATTGGGTGTATCTCGGGATGATCTTGGCGTCGCCACCGGCCCGCTTTTCGAAAAAGACGAAATTCTTGAGAACGTCTACAAGGGTCGCCGGATTACACAGAGCTTGGACAGCCTGTTTCATCTGGTTGTCCTCGTCGGCGTACTGTTCGGGAGCCTCGTTCCACAGCTCGTAGAACTCGTCAGGGGCACCTACAGAGCCGTACCGGAACTCCATGGTGTCGGCGGCGACGTTGAACAGTCCGGGAATGAACATCCGGGGAACGTCCTCCTCGTACTGATGAAGGTCGCTGATGGCGTCGGCGTAGTAATTATCTTGAGCGACCGATTTCAATTCCATCGTGACGAGGGGGATCCCGTTGACAAAGAGCGTCACATCCGGGCGAATGGTTGCTCCTCGGGAGACTGAGAATTGATTGACGGCGTGGAATCGGTTTGATTCTAAGAATTCGTCTGGATCTAAGTCGATCAGGTCAACGTAGATCGTGTCGTTGCCGCCGCGGGCGTTCTCGATTCCAAATGTCTTGCCTTTAGTAAGCAGTTCATGGAAGTTCTGATTGCCTTCCAGTAGGTTCTCATAGTCAAGCTCGCGACGGAGCGAATTGAGGAACCGATCGGCGTTGTCCTCGGTAATCTCCTCGTTGATTTTGATTATTTGTTCTTTCAGTAGGTTCCAGTAAATGACCTCGTTACTCCGGCGGTCGTACTTTCCATCGAGAACGTTCGCACCCCGGCTTCCATCTTGACCGTGTACTTCCCAACCAACGGCGTCAAGCCATGAAAGGAGGGACCGTTCGACGCCGCCTTCGTTGGGGACGCTAACCATGTTGGGCGATTTCGTCGGGCACCTCTATGTTAGTGTCGGTTGTTCTGACTGTTCCAGAGAGAAGATCTTGTTGGAGGCCAAGTTTGAGACGCTGTAGATTATTTCGGTACTGCTGTTCGTTATCGATCTGCTGATCTATTCCTGAGAGTACAGAAACTATCTCACGTTGCTCGGAGAGAGGAGGTTTCGGAATGTATAATTCAGAGATGTTTTCAAGATTAATCCGACTACGGCCCGTCCCGCGTAAATGAGCAACAGCTTGCCGCCAGACCTTGTGTGAATTCATACAATACATGAGGAATCGATCCTCAATCTCTTCATTCGGGACAATTCGAACTACGTCGGCACACCCAAGTAGATATTTCTCATATGTATCCGGAACAATACACGCTCGGGCAACTGGTTCCGCCATTTTGGCAACGACAACCTCACCCGGATAGATCGCTCGGTGGGTTATCTCTTTGTACTTTTCTCCAGTTGCGAATTTGGGATTAGAGTCGTCGAATTCCCCTTCTTTAACCTCTTCTAACAAGATAGCACGAGCGTCACCATTCTCTCGAATTTCATCAGATGAAAGCGAATATCGCGCTCCATCAGTAAATGAGTAGTCATCATCTGAAAGAATGTTTTCGATAGTTACAACATCCCAATGAGATGGGATCTCTCCAAGTTTTGTCGCTGTATCTTTTGTTTCCAATCCTTGTAATCCGTGTGCCAAGAAATCTTGAATTAGACCTTTTTGTGTCCTCTCAAGCTGTGTTTCGATTTCTTTACTCTTCTCAATCGCCCGGTCAACCGTGTAGAGTACGGTGGCGATCTTGCGCTGTTCGAGGAGCGGTGGGGTAGGTATCTGAACTTCTTTCAATTGATTCAGATTGATACGTTTTCGACCTGTCCCACGGGAGCGAGAGAATGCTTGTTTCCAGACTGGATATGAATTTAATGAATACATCACAAAAACGTTAGAGAAGTTTTCACCAGTATCTAATTTTACTACGTCAGCGGCCGCTAATATGTATTGATTCTCGAAATCAGGGAGAATACAAGCCCGAGCAACTGGTTTAGCCATTTTGGCTATCGCAATCTCAGTTGGGTATGCTGAATGTCGCTCCAATTCCTTGAATTTCTCTTCACTTACATATTTTTTATTAGTATTAATGAAACGGCCGCTTCTGATATTCTGTAGTTTGATTGTTCGCGCGAATCCCTCGTCATAATATTCTTCTGACAATAAATTCGCGCCGAAAGGTCCATCTACAAAACTATTCTCTCGATCATCGGCCACTTCAGCAAGAGGTGTTTTTTTCCACTCATCCGATACTCCTGTTAGAACCTTGGGATCAAGTTCACTGTTGTTGCTCTCCGTACTGGATTCTGATTCTTTGAGGAAACGGTCCAGAGTTGAATCCTTATTCATAATTCAACGCCTCCATATGCTGATCCATTTGGGATTCGATCTCACCACGCTCAGATTGTAACTCTCTCATCTTCGCCAGTTCTTCGCCAACGTCAATGTCTTCTTCAGGCTCGGTTGTATCGACGTATAGCGCGATATTGAGGTTGTGGTCGTTCTCTCGAATCTCATCTAACGAGACGGTTCGACTTACCCGCTCCTCGGTTGTCCACCCACGGAAGTTCTCAACAATGTGGTCAAGCCCGCCCTCTGTTAATTCGTTCTGGTTCGAGAGTTCTTTGTAGAAGTCTTTGTCGGCGGCGTGGATGAACTGAACTTCGTTCTCTCGTTCCTCTGGCTTGTCCGTATTCAACACGAGAACAGCCGACGGGATTGAATTGTTCTGGAACAGGTTCTCGGGAAGCCCGACGATCGCCTCTACCATATCGTTCTCCAACATTGCCTTCCGATACTTGCTCTCGTGTTTTCGGAATAGAACGCCGTGAGGAATAACAATAGCCGCCTTCCCGCCTTTTCCATCTTTCTCAGGGTTCTTTAGTTGCTTCGCGATATGCTGGATGAAGGCGTAGTCACCACGATCAGCTCGGGGAAGTTTCTCGTGCCAGTCGAACCGGTTGTAGGGGTCGTCCTGTAGCTCATCTTTTGCCCAATTTGCTGAGAAGGGGAAGTTGGCGAGAACCCGATCGAACCGAGTGAGTTCGTTTTGGTCCTCGTTGGTGAACGCCGGTTTCGAGAGAGAATCTTCGCGTTCGATGGTCCCGTTTAACCCGTGAATGGAGAGATTCATCTTCGCGATGGCGGCAATGTCCGGATTAATCTCTTGTCCGGAGAACCGAAGCTTCTCGGGGTCACCACCTTGCTCCTCACGGTAGTAGCGGGCCGCCTCAATGAGCATTCCCCCGGATCCGACCGTTGGGTCATGGAACGTTTGGCCGTCCTCAAAGTCGTCTACGAGCCGTACACAGAGGTTGACGATCTGCGGGGGTGTGAAGAACTGGCCACCCGATTTCCCTTCTTCCTCTGCGAATTGACGGACGAGGTCCATATACGCCTCTCCGAGCATATCCGGTGGGATACTGTCCCTATCGAGGTCGTGCGTGGAGAGGTGTTCAACCAGCTTCCCGAGGCGATCGTCGTCAAGGGCGTCGGCGTCAATGTAGTCGGCTCGGAAGACGCCTTGTAGCTCGGGGTTCGCGTCGGTGACGGCGTCGAAAGCCTCGTTCAGAGCTTGGTCAACGTTGTCGCTGACGCTCCGGAGGTCTTCCCACAGGTAGCCTTCGGGAACAACGGGAACGTCGTAGAGCTTCGGGCGTCGGGCGAGGTCTTCGTCACCGTACTTCTCAACGTTCTTTTCGTATTGCTTCTCGTACTCGTCAGAGATCGCCTTGTAGTAGACGAGCGGGAGAATGAACTCCTTGTAGTCGGTCGGATCGACGGCGTCCCGGATTATGTCCGCACATTTGAAAAGGTGAGAATCGAGGTCGGGGAGTGACAGCGACATAGAGGAGTAGTATGTTCAGGGGGTCATATCTCCTGTGGTGTGATGTAATATCCTGAAGCAACAAACAATCCAAGAATCAGCAATATAGATAGAAGCTGTCTATACGCATTCTGACTACAAAATTAGAACTGGTCCCGTAAGCTTACTACTCATAAAATAGCACCGTATCAATAGACATGTCATTAGGTCCTCGTCATCTATGTCCCGATTGTTCGGTCGTATATTATTCAAGTGAAGGTAATGAATGTCCAGCGTGTGGGGATACCCCGAAATCCTCCTTGAAATACGAAAAAGATATAGACAAATCAGGAGAGAATAAAAGAGAGAAATCTTACTCTAAAGATTACGACGCCTTTGATTACGAACGCTATGGAAAAAACTGGCAAAAAGTACGCGCAGAGGTATTAGAGAGAGATGATTATAGGTGCCAGAAATGCGGATTGTCTAACGAAGAACACAAGAAAAGAAGCGATCTGTGGCCTCCTTGGGGTGGACTACACGTTCACCATCTTGTTCCATTTGTAGAGTTTGACTCAAAGGAGGAAGCTAACAAGATGAAAAATCTTGTATCTCTATGTGCCAGTTGTCATGCGTCATCTGAATAATATTACTATACACACACTGAGATATACTACATATGAAGACACATTGTACAGTTTTGAGTATGCGATCAGCCAGAAACAGTATTCACTCACCAGTTCCCGTCAAATAAAGCTTCAAATTCAAAATATCCTATCATCCGTCTGATCTCTCGTTGTTTCTGTCCAGAACTTAGGTTGACTTCAAGATAATACCCACCATCAAGTTCCCGAGGTTGCTTCATGTGCTTTACTTCAAAACTAACCTCATCGTGGATGATAGGTCGTGTGCGTCCCGGTATGTATGGGAGTGGCCCGATTTCAGAGATGAGGTTGTGACTTCTAACGAGATAATCCACAGCCTCAATGAACACGTCGGCCTGTTTTGACGCACTAAACTCGGCAAGCTCGTTCTCCCCGTCAAAGAACGTAATCTGATAATCTCCGTTGGAGTCCGTCTGCTCTTTCTCAATTACACCTTGAGGTTCCTCTAACCCGTCTCGGTTAGGTGAATCCCCGTCACTATTGATTTCATTCTCAATATCCCCGATTAGACGGTCAATCATCTCCTTTGCTTGTGACTCCGTCTGAGGGGTGATCTTACCCGAAATCCGTTCAGAGAACAGTTCCGCAACTGCCGTCGCTAAATCATCCTTCTCTCTTTCAAGTGTCGTCCGTGCTTCTCGGAGTTCCTTAATTCGGTTAAGAATCTTCTCCCACTCGTTGTTCTGGATCGCGTCTTTGGTGAATGCTCTTAGTGTTGTAACCCTCTCAGGAAGACTTTGGAGGCCCGTTCTCCCGAGCGTATTCACGTTGACTTTGGTATCAACCACTTCCCGCCGATAGAAGTCGTATTCCTCCCCGTTCGTGAGGATACCCAAATTAACGTCTTCGTTCTTAAGATAGGCTTCCAACTTCTTTCTATGCTTGTCCGAGAGTGTCGTGTCTACGCCTTTGGCTTCGAGGAAGGCAACGGGAGTACCATCCAGTATCAAGGCATAATCTACCTTGTATGTCTTTCCGAAGGCTTTGACAGAGTATTCCAGTTGAGTGTTGTCGGGGATCGTCCAGTCAAGAAGGTCGAGAAAGTCACTTAGGACAGCGGCTTTAGTATTTGCCTCGTCCATCTGTGGGTACTTCTCGATGGTTGCTTGGGCTTGATCGACGTACTTGTTCACCGCGTCCTCATCCATAGATGATTGAGGGTTCAGACGGTTATCATATCAAAGTACCCGGTGATAGCCGCAATATGGTGTTTTTGAGTACGTACTGCGCCATTCGCCTAAGCGCTCATGGTGCGGGTTTTATATACTGACAACCCATTTGAAGACAGTAGAGACGCCTGAAAAGCGCAAGACGGCGTGGGAGTTTCGCGCGAGCGTTGTGGTTGAGCGCGGCCTTCCAAGCTCATGGCCCGGGTTCAAATCCCGGCTCGCGCACTCCCTTCGGTCGTTTGCGAGCCGAACCTTCGCTCGTTTCACTCGCGAAGATCCCGGCTCGCACAGACGCCCCTCGGACCTTTTCGACCCGTACCTTCGCTCGCTCCGCTCGCGAAGATCCCGGCTCGCGCACCTTTTTATCCCCTGTCACGAATGACGATCCACCCGTGACCTCCCGACTCGCCGCGGCGATGGGCGTCTTCCTCCTCGGCGTCGTCGCGGACATGGCCTCGACGTACGTCGCCATCACGTCCGCGGGGTTCATTGAGGGGTCGCCCGTCGGCGCTGCATTCATCACCCGTTACGGGCCGCTCCCCGGGATGGTGCTCACGAAGTTGGTCGGGATGGTCGTCATCGGCGTGCCCGTCGCGCTGGCGGGCGGGAGCCGCCGGATCGTGGCGGTGGCGATGTTCGGCGGCGTCGGGGCCCTCTCGCTTCTCGCGGCCCTCAGAAATACGCTGCTCGTGATCGGCGTCTGGTGAAAGGAACCAAGGGGGGACCGGATGG
>LFCJ01003656.1_pt1 | contig 11283 bp, 13 predicted proteins | sample 643141 | NCBI WGS metagenome assembly LFCJ01 (sample SAMN03766243, study PRJNA286221) | soda lake metagenome | biome: soda lake; feature: Kulunda steppe; material: water; isolation source: sample B1-Br-g2 brine of Lake Bitter-1 | place: Russia: Kulunda steppe | collected 2010-07 | reverse complement strand
TGGTCGGTGGCAAGCGCGCCCCTGCCGCTCATGGCACCTGACCTTCCGCCTCGGCTGCTGCTGCCGGCCGCAAAGCCTCTGCCATTGGCAGCCCCGGCGCCCCTGGCATCGGCACCAGTAGCACCCCTTCCATTGCCCCTGCCAGAAAGGCAGGCACAAGCAGGCGTCACAGGGTGGCCAAGCCAGGCATAGCACAGCCCAGGTGTTCAATCCAGGGGGCATGCACAGATGGGGATGGAAGCAAGGATTGGAGTAGCCCAGCTATCAGAGCAAAGGGCACGTACAGATGAGTGCAGAAGGGTCAGATCGAGGCACCCTGTTATCATGAGAAAATGGCAGCACCTGCCCCTGCCAGGATGGCAAGCGCGCATGGGTGCCAATGGGGTGGCGTCAAACTGGCAGACTCCAGCCATTGAGCAAAGGGCAGTGCCGTGAAGGGTGCTCAAGGCACAGGGGGGTGCAGTGCTGCAATGAGCCAGCAGGGCTGCCTGATCCATATGAGTGGCAGCAGGGCTGCACGATCTGTATGAGCAGCAGCAGTGGAGTGATCTGGATGAGTGGCAGCAGCGGCGCGATCCAGATGAGTGGCAGCGGGGCTGCGCGATTTGCAAGAGTGGCAGCAGCGGAGTGATCCGGATGCGTGTCAGCAGCAGCAGGATGAGTGGCAGCAGCAGTGGCACGGGCGAGCCAGGGCAGTGTAGGAGGCAGTAGGAGGCAGTAGGAGGGCAGTAGGAGGCAGTAGGAGGCAGTAGGAGGCACAGGCGAGCCAGGGCAGTAGGAGCAGCAGCGGCACGGGCGAGCCAGGGCACAGTGTAGGAGGAGCTGGAAAGCAGTGGTGGGAACGCTCGGGGCGCGCAGCTCACAGAGGGGCTGGAGAGTAGCCATATGGCAATGGTGAGCAAGAGGGCCGTGTCAGCAGCGGAGGCAGCGGCATGCGCGCGCAAGGGCAGTGTGCAGGCGATGACGCGTGCCCTTTCTCAAGGGACGCGGCCGCAGACTTGTGCCAGATGAGCCACAAGATCAAGAAAGATAGTTAAGAATTGTGATCGGGAGGGGGGTGAAGGGCGTGTCCAAAGGCCTTTCTTGGACCTTGAAACCCACCTGCCGCCGGTTTGGCTGCCTCGCCCATTGTTGGAGCCGACGAGGCCGAGGATCCTGAGGTGGAGACAGGCAGCATGGCAGGCAGTAAGGCGGGCACAGTCAGAACGCAGTAAGGCGGGCACAGTCAGAACGCAGTAAGGCGGGCACAGTCAGAACGCAAGATGTATTACACCTTGGGACAGAAAGGACACTTGCTAGAGGCTGGTTGAATGTGGGGAGGATGCCAAGGTATTTGGTTGCAAACAGGGGTTGCAGAACATGCTAATGCGTTGGTAGTTGGCGCGTGGACCCAGCACGTGCGGATGAAAACAGTCTGGGCAGTCTATGACCTTTTTGTAGGCATCTAAAATTGACGCATTGCACACCTTCATTCAAAGTGCAGGGGACATCATGCAAGCGCCCTGTAATCGCTTGCATGATCTGAGCTCGCAAGCACATGCACCGTGAGCCTTTTTGTACATGCTTACGTGTTGGCTCGACGTGCCACTGAGCAGCACCATGAACAAGCTTTGCCACAGACATTTGCATGTTGGTTCTGCGCACCACTGAGCACCACGAGCTCACATGTTTGCACCACAAGCACTCACTTGTCTGCGTAGTTCTGCATTCTGATTCTGCGCACCACTGAGCACCATGAGCTCACTTGCCTGCTCCACAAGCACTCACTTGTCTGCATAGTTCTGCATGTTGGCGCGGCGCGCCACAGCCTTGCTGTACTGTGCAGCAGAGACCCGCAGCCTGTCCCCACTCCCTTCTGCATTGCGCACAGAATGTGTGCACTGGTCGTTGGGATTGTGTCAAGTGCACCCTGCGTCGGGACGTGCATGCCTTGATCTTACTTCATATGAAGGTCGTTCAAGAGGTGCGCCATTCAAGCAAACACTCTTCTCATATCTATCTTCCAACACTTGTCCTTTAGTAGACGCCTCATGTCCAGCAAGCCCTCTTGAATGCAGTCCACTGCACACCGCGCCTGCACCACATCCCAAACAGACTCACCCACCCAGCTGCAGCCTCCTGCACACTGCGCCTGTGCCTCAACCCCAACAGACACACCCACCCAGCTGCAGCCCTGAGCAAATCTTGCCCTCCACCCAACCAGCTACAGCCCCAGTACGCTGTGCCTTGAGTGCCATGCGCACCCATCTAGCTGCAGTCTCCTGCGCACAGCACCCTTCTCCCACCTGGCTGCAGGTGCCAACATCTGTGCCCGCACCACATCCCCAACAGGCACATCCACTCACCTGGCTGCAGGTGCCACCATCTGTGCCCGCACCACATCCCCAACAGGCACATCCACTCACCTGGCTGCAGCCTTTTGCACACCGCGCCCGCCGGGGGCACAGGCAGCCCCGCAATGTCGACATGCAGGGATGCTACAGCCGCAGCATCGTGTCGGGCAGCCAACATGCCCAGCACGGTGTTCTGAAGGCCAACCTATTGCGCATGGAAAATGTTTGCAAAATGGGGGCACGCGGGTTGAATACATTCAGAAGGGGGGGTGTAGGTTTGGGCGATAGGAGCTTGCGCCTAGGTTCCGCCTCAATTGCAATGGTTTACCTTATGGGGCATGCTAGGCTGCGTGCCATCCCTTGCCAAAGGCAGCTGGGTGGGTAGTGGGGATGGGACAATATGGGCCAATCAGGGATTGAGGTGTGCCCCTGAGTTGGACCACCACCATTTGCAAGGCACCATGCTGCACCACCAAAAGGCAAAAGCTGAGGTTGCAGCCTGAAGGGGATGGCTTTGGGGTTGAATGAGTGCTGGGTGCATGAAATGGAGGCCATGGATCAGAAAGATACAGCTTCGCATAGCCGCCTCTGCCGAGCGTTAAAAGGCAGGGCGACACAGGTCTGACTGAAAGGCGGCAAAGGAGTGGTGCAGTGACAAGGAACAAGAGCAGCTGGGTGCGGGAAGCGAAAAGGAGGAACGGAGTTGTGAGATTTAATTAAAGAAGGGTGAAACAGGCGCTAGGGAGCTGCGAGCAGGCAATGGCCTTGTTGGCAAGGTCAAGAGCATCATATACTGGACCTGCAAGTATGACCAGTCGCTCAGCCTCATGTCTCAAAGCTCAAACCTCCATTGGCTTCAACCAGCGCAAGCTCGATTTGGGCGTGGACAGGTTCAATGGACTAGTCCATCCAAAATCACAACCCAACGGCCTCCAGGAAAGTCCTCCATTTGTTGGCATGATAACACAAGATCTAAGTTGCTGTTTTACATTTTTACTGGCTCGGGACAAACTCCTTGTATAGGGTACCTCTTGATGCTTGTAAACCAATGTGTTTGTCAAGATGAGCTTACATAGGGCATATGCTTCGAATAAGATGACATACACTGCAGCAGGCAGGCAGCGCAGCAGGTAGGCATGGGCAGGCACAAGCTTCTGTGTGCGTGTGCGTCTGTGCTTTGAAAATGCCCACAGATTTGCCATTGCACAGGTCGCTCTTATACACGACAGCTCATGTGGTCAATTCAAAGTTCATCCAAGCGCACAGCCTAGAGGTAGTATCAGAACTCACCAGACGTGTTGCAGTTTTAGGTGCAGCCTGAGCTCTGGCATCTGGAGCTGCGGGGGTGTTGAATGACATTGTGATAGGCACATGAAACGTGTTCATATCTTGCAATCAGTCGAATGGGGAAAACCTGAAGGGCCATGCAATGTTGGGGTCCTCCTCTTCAGGCATGGTGAGACATTTATAAAGCCAAACAGGGCCTGATAGTTGTTGACATAATGTCATCGCTACATGTGCCATTTAAGGAGTCAACTAAAAATGGAATGGAATTAACCGCTCCAACCTAAAAACTCTTTTTAGAGAATGCCAGTTGTTATAGGTGATTCTTGGGTAGAGCTATAAAAAAACACCAGACAATATGCGAACGAATCCTTTTTGCAATGCAAGTTGAGTGCAAACCCCCAGGAAATAATCCATGACATACTTCAAGATCCGCGAATGGATCATGAAAGCAGGTCCAAGGACTCTTGCCTCCATACCTTCATGTGCATGCAGCAGCAACGCCCATGCAAGGTCAGCATTGTCCTCCGCTGGTTCATTGCCGGCCTGAGAGTGGAATTGGCCAATAAGCGATGAGGCAGGGGCATGAGAGGCAAGAGGATCAAATTCATGATGCAAAACAGCACTTATATCAGCTGCCTTATCTCTGGCCTGAGGTCTGAAGCAGCAAAGAGCAAAAGAACTTTGAAACACATCATTATGGCAGACGTTCAGATTGTCTGTGCACCAAAGCATCGTCCTTGCTAAAGGGAGTTCCCAGGATGTAAAAGGGTCTAGACTAGCAATGGTAAATTTGGGTTTTGAGGAGTGCGCTCACAAAAAGCTGACGCCCTGTGTATAATTTGACAATTTCCCAATTGATACAACTTCTATGAACCTAATGAAGCCTGCAGCAGTACAGCCTTCCCCCATGAATGGAGCCCTTGACGATACCTCAGCCTGAACGGACACTCGAGACACGTACATGCTAGTTGCACACACGCGCATCTCAGGGTCCATATCTCAGCAAAGAGACGCAATCGTGTATGTGCGCACGGGCATCTGGAGCTGCGGACTGCAGCCACACACATGTATGCGCTTGTATTTATGACAGCATCCTGGCTTGCCATTGTTCAAACTGTCAGTGCTTTGGGCCACCCAAGTCACCCCCCCTGGCCCACCACCACTCAAACTACTGCAATAGGCCATCCAAGCAATCCTTTATCTGCTCAACCTTCCCATGGTTCAGCCCCCAAGCAGTGCATCTGACCTGTGGCGCTGACAGGGCTTTGCGCGGACCCATCTGAGCCACAGGTGCACCTTGCACACCCGGGGGGACAGGGGATGCATAGTTGCCCCACCTTAAGGGCTCTGTTCTGGGGTGTGCTTTGGGGCGTGTTTTGGGGACTGTTCATGGGGTCCCAGCAACACAAAGCGCGGGGAAGCCCAGTTACCAGGTGCATGCACCTTTGTGGATGCCACAGGAGCGACAGTGCATGCACCTTTGTGGATGCCACAGGAGAACAGGTGCATGCACCTTTGTGGATGCCACAGGAGCGACAGTGGCGGGGCACTCATGCGCAAAAGCAAGCCAACATGTGCCCACACAAGCCAACATAAGCCCACACAACAAGCCGCCCACCTGGCTAGGCATCCATGGAGCCTTGATTGCCCGTGGCAACGCATGAAGCCGCTGAGCCTGTGCAAATCCCCCAGTGGCTGCTGCGCACCGTCCAGGGACGCTGCTGCTGCCGCCGCCGCTGCTGCTGCCGCTGGCAGCGTTGTTGCCGCTGCAATGTGCAGGATCTGCTGATGCCATGGCCGCTCTTTGGCTGCCTAACGACCGCTTGGCAGCATCCACCGTAGCCCTCGTGGCAAAGAGCGCTGCCGGATGGAACACGTTGCCAGACTGCGGGAGCATGGCAGCGCCATGTGCTGGTGGGAGGAAGCTGCTTGATGGCAGGGCATGGCAGCACCACGCACAACACATGAAGATCGCGTGTGCCCGATGCTGGTGCACCCGCTGCTCTGGTGATGTGCGGGCCCTATAACAATAACGAGTGGAGTGCAACTCTCATTTGTGGCCACTTCATCGGCTTTGTCATTGACCGCCTTGGCCAGCATGGGGCGCAGCCTCTACCCCCACAGCCCAATCCATAGCCTGCCAACAACCAGGCATCAGGCGCAATGCCAGAAGGGAGCAAGCCTACCCGCGAGCGGGCATCAAGCTCAACGCCGGACGCGAAGACGGCGTGCAGAATGGTTGCAAGCAGCCTGGGGTTCATGTGCTGCAGCGTCACGACGCCCGTGTGCATCCACTTTTTGCCTGCAAGCAGCATATGGCAGAGCAAAGAAGCGCCTGCGTCAAGACTCCATGGGCACCTGCATTTTGCCTACAAGCAGCATGGCAGAGCATGCACTCCATCATCAAGCACCCATACCCGTCCTTGCTGGCTCCCGGAGTTGGGTTGGTGCAGCATGGAACATCATGTACAGGGTCTGGCTCGAACGGGTACGCATGCGAGGCTCTTCAAAAGTGGCTGCTAAAGGGCTTGTGTGCTGTAGTGGGCATCAAAGGGCATGTGTGCCGCAGTGGGCTTCTGAGGGCCTGTGTGCCGCAGTGGGCTTCTGAGGGCCTGTGTGCCGCAGTGGGATTTGAAGAGCCTGAGTGCCACATTGGGCTTCCTAGGGCTTGTGTGCCGCAATGAGATTTGAAGGGCCTGTTTGCCGCAGTGGGCTTTTAAGGGCCCGTGTGCCGCAGTGGGCTTCTAAGGGCCTGTGTGCCGTGGTGCTGTGCCGCTGTGCTTTGTTGCCGCAGGAACCCTTTGTTGCCGCAGGAACCCTTTGTTGCCGCAGGAACCCTTTTGTAGCTTCTGCTGCAGCCACCCTTTTGCGCGCCCCCTGACCACATGTAGGCCGTCACAGTATGCCTGCCAAGAATCAATCACTGAGATTGTGTGCTTGATGCTTGAGATCTGACAGCTGTTGATTTGAGGCACTTTAATGAGCTTTGGAGTTTGGAAAAATACCAGAGGGGGTTGTCTAAGGCCCGAAATGGGTATGGTTTTGGCATGCTCCCAGGGCAAGGGCCCCATGACGGGCTAATTTCAAGCTCAGCGTCCAGATGTAGACCAGCTTGTAAGCTTTTCACAGCACCTGAGCTTGAAACTAGCCCGTTGCGGGGCCCATGTGTAATTGGCTGTGGCATGAACCCTACTTTTCACAGCCAAGTGTCCACACCAGATCACCCACTGCACCAAATCATGTGCTTACTGATATTTTGGTGCTCTTGTAATAAACAAATATCATTGAAAAAGAAATGGGGTTAAAAGACCCAGTGGTTGGTGAGATGCCGATTTTGGTCAATTCCAAGAAAAACAGCAAATGGGGTGCCAGAATGGTTCAAAATCCGACCATCTCCAAACCTGAGTTTCACATCCAATATCAATTAGCAACACAATAGAAGTATATTGATGGTGTTTCATAGTTCAGCGAATGATTCGGTAAAACTCGAATTCGCGAATGACTCGAAATGCGCGAATGCTCCATCCCTGGCTTGATACTTGAGATCTGACAGCTGTTGATTTGAGGCATTTTACCATGGCATTTTACTGAGCCTTGGCGTTTGGAAAATACAGATGGTTACTTGAAGTGTGTGTGAGAGCCAATTGTGTATAAGTCTAGAGCAACGATTGGGCATGACAAGGCTCTTTAACCTGGACCCCTGATTGCACAGGCTGAGACCCGCAACACACCAAAAGTACAGCAGGACTAAGGTGGCCAAAGCAGCTGCAAAGGGCACACTCTTCCCCAATGAAGCGAACTAGCACTGCGCGTCGCCCAAGAGGAGGCGGCTTAGCAGCCACCAGGGGGTGACACAGAAGCAGCTAGGAGGCGGCTCAGCAGCAACCAGGGGGTGACACAGAAGCAGCTTGGAGGCGGCTCAGCAGCAACCAGGGGGTGACACAGAAGCAGCTTGGAGGAGGCTAAGCAGCCACCAGGGGGTGACACAGAAGCAGCTTGGAGGAGGCTTAGCAGCCACCAGGGGGTGACACAGAAGCAGCTTGGAGGAGGCTCAGCAGCCATCGGGGTGACACAGAAAAGCAGCTTGGAGGAGGCTCAGCAGCGAGCTCCATGAGCAGGAGCAAACCCCAGGGGCAAGGCAGCACAGCGTGAAAGCAAGGAGACGAGTAATCAGCCAGCCCACAGATGGGTGCAACGACACAGTGACAAACAGCCCCTTTTAAAAGGCACAGTGGTCAGCCCACTTAGGCATCAACTCCCAGCAGACCCAACCAGACGATAAAACAGCAAGACAGGATTCAACCACATCAACATCCATCAGACTTTGCTGGGAAGGATGTGGCTAGGTGGCCAACCTCAAAGTTTGCGGCAATGTTCTGTTCAGGCACACCAAGCAGCGCAGTCGTCATTACCAGCAAAGTCGACCAAGCTCTGCACGTCGCTTGGAAAGTATGGAGCCAGGCGGCGGGCAAGAGCAGCGAGGAGGTCCTGCTGCTCGTGGTAGTTCAGGGTGAGTGCCTCATCAGGGTCAACCCAGTCTCTGGCATTTGCGTCAAGCCCTTCCCTTCCTGCAAGCATGGATTTCGGGCTGCTGCTTCTGCAGGGCATGTTGCAGAGTTCCATCCGCGGTATGCACTGTGTTGCATCAGACAGGCACGTGGCGCTCAGAGGCCAATCAAGACACTGGGCACTGCCGTGACGCATGGAAATGAAAAATGCATGGGAAGCGCAGCACATGACAGTGCCTTGTTTGGCCTGCGATGCATTCTTCCCATTGACGATCTGGCCATGCCCAGAAACTTCCTGGGCAAGGGCCCTGCAGTCCATTGGGAAATCTTGATTGGACCAAAACCAAAGCCAAAAGCCCAACCAAACACACGCTTTGGCTCACCAGACATCCAGGCTGCCCGCCTACACAGTCCGAACAGTGCTCCACGCACCTCTGCTACAGACCCACACTTTTGCACAGCCGCAACCGCACCTCTGCCGCACAACGACCCTTTTGCATTGCACAGCCCACAGGTCACACACTGAGACGCGCTCGCGCACACGTCACCTGAATCTGCTGCGGAGCCACTGGGACCTTGATCCTGTCCCTGGTCAGAGTCCTCGTCATTGGATGCAGTCTCTAAAGCTGAAAATCGGCTGGTGCTCTCTGCACACATGAGGCAAGCATGATGATTTGATTCTCATCAACAACTATGCCCCCTCTCAGCAGCATTAGCCGCAGAACTTCCTTGCATGGCACTTTGCACATCACATTGCAGAAGTTGCAGCAAGCAATAAGCGTTGTCATCAATTGTGAAAGCCGGTCAAAAGAAACCACAAAGCACCTTCAGCCACCTAAGGTTGCAGCATCTCATGATTGGCAGCGCCAAGGCCCTTGCCCCCACTCAAATTTTGAGAGGTTTTCCCCCAACACGAGGCAAGGATAGCAGCAAGGATGAAAATGATCCAACACACTGCCAAAGGTACCCCAGCACACTATGGAAGGATACTTTACTTGCCCAATACCAGGGAAGGATTGCATCCATATGGCAGCAAAGATGGCAATGCCCCCAAATACCGCTCTCCACAGGTGCATTGCTCTCCACAGGTGCACCCCTTCATATTTGGGCCGCTTCCACCACAAGCACACCGTCATCTTTTGCTATGTAATGGCATGTCCAATACCTAAATGCAAATAAGCGAAACCTCCCAACGCCAGATGAGCCAGCTGCCTCAACCCAAGCACTCAACGGTTTGCAAAGAAAGGTGCATGCACACAAGAGGGAGGGGGCGCGCGGCCAAGCGCAAGCCCTCACAAGGGTTGCAGCTTTCAGGAAGAGCCACCTCAGCTTCTTCAAAAGGGGAGGAGCAGCATGCCCACATAAAAGCATTGCAGCTCTCAAGTGAAGCGACCTTAGCTTCTTCAAAAGGGGAGAAGCTGCATGCCCACATAAAAGCATCGCAGCGCTTAAGGGGAGCCACCTCAGCCTTTTCAGGGTAGGAGCTGCCCCTGCCCGTCTGTGAGGAGGGACCAAGCTTCCTCACGATAAGGCAAAAGACCACCCTCAAAAGCAGTCTGCCTGCACATCGCACCCTTGAGGGGCGTAGCGGCTGCCGCCGCAGCAGTGGCCACAGTAAGGCGCCTAGCCAATCAACGGCACGCATCCATGGTGCCTGAAACCTCACCTGCGTGACGCATTCCGTGGGGGCCTGGCGCTGCGGCAGCGGGATCAGTGGCAGGCGGCGGAGGGGCGCTGCAGGCCTCATCGTTTACGCCCTCCTCGTGGGCGAACTGTGCAAGGACCATCAGCGTGGCCAGCGGGCCAGGCAGCGCCTCTGCCGCGCTGTAAGGGCAGGTGCAGCGAGCATCAACGTTCACTTTGACGGGGGGAGGGAATGCTGGGGAGGCTGGAGCAGCCAGACTGCACTGTGCGTGTGCATGGCATGGGCAAAGTTGGCTGCCAGGGCAGGCGCAGCGCACAGTGGCCTTCACTTGATGGGGAGAGGCATGGCAGCAAGGGCAGCAGGCTGGGCAGCGTCTCTGCTGCATGGGCAAATAAGCGCACTGCCAGGGCAGGCAGAGCGCACGTTGGCCTTCACCAATGTGGGTGTTGGCAATTCATGTTGCCCAGGATTTCTGGACTTTGCTTGATGCCTTGCGAGCACAGCCTGACGAAATACTCTTGCTTGCATTCCTTTTATAAGCAAATAGACTCCTGTTGCTCAGCTACTGAAGCTAATAAAAGAACTGAATTTGGAAACTGGTTTGGAGCTATTTTAATCTGGCTTCGATGTATCTGTGAGTCTTTCCATTTCCTTGTCAGCAGCACGCAGGGTGCCTCCCTTTCCTGAAAAATCCTTGCGCACGGAGCTGCTGGAGTTGATCCCCCAAGATGTGACATATTTGCTCACCTCCTGGGAGGAAGCACACTCATGAGCTGCATCAAGGGCCGGATGGGACCATTAACCGGTGCCCACTCATGCATGGACGCGGTGGCAGGATCTCCCAGGTCACGCAAGAGCCTGCAAAGGGAGATTGGTGCGAGCACACGCCTGCATTTACCTGCAAACGCCTGTGCTTATGATGCATACATACGCCCGCATATGTCATGCAACTGCCTGTGCTTATGATGCAAGCATACGCCCGCATATGTCGTGCAACTGCCTGTGCTTATGATGCAAGCTTGTTCCATATGCTGGCCAACAATATATTTGAGTGTGAGCCTGGCTGCAATTTACCATGGTGCAGTGGGCATTGTGCGTTTATACGTGTGCGTGCACGTGCGTGTGCAATTGCGGGCACCCTTGTGCTTCGAAGATGAGTGTATGTTTGTTTCCTGTCATATGATTCTGTCATATGTAAGGTTGGGCAGGGGTCTCGCCAAGACTCGCCGACGACGAGACGACGTGAGTCTCGCCGAGTCTCTTTGGGGGATGGGGGGGACCCTCGTTACTGACGAGTGTCACCTATTTGCCTGGTAAACGCCGTTATTGTGCAGAAATGCGCTAGAAAACCCTCAAATTACCCCAAGCCATTATAATAACTTAGAGATAGATTTAAAATGAGAGACGAGGTGGTGTGGGACGATGAGGAGCGTGATGATGTGATGAACATGACTGACAGGGTAATGGGCTACCAATCCTTCCAGAGAGCTAGCAGCCCTGCCAATGTGTC
>LFCJ01003655.1_pt1 | contig 11284 bp, 19 predicted proteins | sample 643141 | NCBI WGS metagenome assembly LFCJ01 (sample SAMN03766243, study PRJNA286221) | soda lake metagenome | biome: soda lake; feature: Kulunda steppe; material: water; isolation source: sample B1-Br-g2 brine of Lake Bitter-1 | place: Russia: Kulunda steppe | collected 2010-07 | reverse complement strand
GGGGGCGTAGACACTGGCAATGCGTTGGGGGGGTGGGGATACGAGGGATGGGCGGCCCATGGGGTCCAAGCCCCACTGTCCGACTGCTGTGTGGGCGCGCAGTGCAGGTGCTATGTGCTTCGCTCAGTCGCTGCCTTTAATAACTGTCTGACTGCTGTATGGGCGCGCAGTGCAGGTGCTATGTGCTTGTCGCTCGGTCGCTGCCTTTAATTGTGACGTGCCTAAGGATGAAGTCTGGGGAGCGCAAGGGCCCTCAAGGCGACCCTCCTCGTGTCTTGATGGCAATACACTCGCAGGACCTCAAGGCCAAAGAGCCCCTCCCTGCCAGTGTTTCTTGTTGTATGCACGCATCCAGCCGTCATTATCCTGAAGGCTGCCGCTCGCGCATGGCAGAACAGCCACACACATGCACACCTAAAGAAAGTCCCATGTGCATCACATGTGCGTGCAGGTGCCATCACATGCGCACCAGGTCACAGAACTGCGGAAAGTGGATTTCGGGCGGTCGGATTGGCCCATGCATCTCCTCTTTGTGTGCAGCCTTTCCTGCAGCATGGGCTGCCTTGAACAGGGAGTACACGTCTGTGCGCGACAAGCGCCTGCACACGGGCGCATCCATCAAAAGAGAACACAGTCGTTGATGCGTCCGTCCACAACCCTGGCCACAAAAGAGGCAAGAGCGGTTGTACTAATGAGACAGTGCTACAGCAGTGCTACGGCATGAACACTGCCAAACTGTGCGGCAGCAGTGGTTGTTTGTTCTCAAGCCAGAGCCGCGCAGAAGCTGCAGCGGTCTCGCGGCATGACGCTGACAGGGCTGTACAAACACAGGGTAGGGTGCATGGGCTGAAGCGCTTGAACATGCCTGGGCACAAGGTTGAAGTCTTCAAGCAATTCCATGAACTCCAGACAGTTCATGACTGGGTCCTGGACAGGAGGGCCCCATCGACGCCCGAGCTTTGTAGTCCTGCAAAAAAAGGTGTGTTTGTATGTGCGCGTGTGTGCACGTGCACGCTCGCGTGCGTGTGTGTCTGTGCATGCTTGTATACACGCGTGTGCATGTGAGTGCGTGTGTCTGTGTGAAAGGTTTATGTCAGAGATTCAGAACTTGCTTGGCAGCAAACATATCAATGGGAATCTGGATATGAAAACCATGTAAGTCGCAACGATTGTGTGCGACTTCACTGCAGTGTTGTAGAGTACATGCTAGCAAGCTTCTGAGGGGCAGCAGATCAAACTGTCCATCTTCTTGCTCAACAACCCCCCCCCACCAAGCAACCTCTCTAAATCCTTGCACACAGTCATGGAAATCAAAGGCAAGCCCTTGTCAACCTCACCCTCTTCCGCACAAAGGCGACAACCCTGGGCGGCAAGGGCTGTTTGGAACTGCAGGCACCTCCGGTCCATATGCTGAGTCGGAGGGCTTGACAGGGATGCCTGGCTTCTGGCCTCTCTTACAGTACCTGCACAGGAGTCAGTGAGGAATGGTGCGGGCACAGTGGCAAGCATGGCCATGGCGCTCGGGCAAGGCTAGCCACTTAGTCAATACTGGCCAGTTAGGCAATGCCATGGGGCTCAGGCAATGCTGGCCGGACCGCAAAATGATGATGTTCATCCAACTTTTGGAGTGACGTCCTCTTGGCCGAGAATGGCAGGTGTTCAAATTGACCCAATTGCACAGCATATTTTCAGTTATCAGGTTCTGGGTGGTGAATGATAGATACACAAAAAAACCAATGCAAAAGCAAGCACTCTTATCCTGCGGGCAGCTCACCAGCAGAATAGCCACTGAAGGCTAGATGGCTTGACGATAGGGGGCCCTCCTTCGCCCTGAGGATCTATTTGGCAAGTGACCTGCACATATTTGCAATAAAGGCATACTGATTCCCGCAGAGCCTCTCAATAATACAGCCATCAATGGCAGGAGCTTAAAAGAATAGAGGACTCCTCGACACAGTAGCCCGACGCACCTCTAGAGCTGGCTGGCGGGGCAACTCAATAGATTGGATCGATTGTTGATCATCTGATATGCTCTCAGCAGTGCATTCTGTGGGTGAAGGAAATTGTGAGTTATGTAGCCAATATCCTTCCCAAGCTTTCAACATTCAAGCAACAGATATTGCTACACACTTCGGCAAATCATCAACATTCAAAAACATTACTCAATATAAATTGAGCTGCCCTTAAGCACTCACGAGGATCCAGAGGAGATGTGCGGTTGCTCCACTCAGATGAACTGTGGAAGGCGGAATGCATGTAACCTCTTTCAACATAGAGAACAGGTAAAAATAAAGTTCCTTTTGCATCATAAAAAGTAAAAGAGTCATGCAAGAAGCCACCAAGTACCACCTGGAAGAGAGATATCTTGAGTCCCAGGAGAGTCTGCCAGGTGGTACCTCGAGGCATTGCTGATGCTCTTTTTGCGCCAGAAAGAGCCCTGGTAGGCTCTGTGGGACTCTGAAGAGCTGATGGGGCATTTGATGTGCTCGCAGCAGCTTGCATCAGCTACACCTTCGGCCTGGCTGACTGCCTTATTAGGCCATGATGCAATCAAATATTTCTATTCAAATAGTTAAAATGTTTCTATCCATTGGAGGAAGGCTTTGAAATTGACGGCTTGGGCAACGGTCACTGGATGGCTTCGGGTTTTAACTATTAAATTAAAAGTTTTATGAGGAAATATCAGTTACCCTGGTAAGCAGCATTGCTTGTACCAGCGTCGTTTGTTGGCTGAAGAACAGGGGGCTTTGTGAGGATTCAGATAGAACAGGAACTGTATGCCTGGATGCTTTGGTGGAGGTCACCCGCGCTCAAGGGATCTCTTGCATGCAGCTAATGCAGAGCGAAAAGACCTGCAGGCCCAGAACCAGCAGCTGCAAAAGAAGCTTCAAAAGCTCCAGGATACAGTTTTTTCCCAGCGTGAGGAAGCTGGTAGCATACAAGAGCAGCAAGCCAAGGTGCGGGCGCATGTTTAGCAAGAAATCAAGCTATCAGGAAGCTGCCGGTCAACCTGTAAGTACTGGCAAGCTGCCTTGAGTACACAATGCAGGTCTCTTCACCTTGTCAAGCTATTGGCAAGGTGATCTCAAAATTCTGTAATTGCCTCACCAAATGCTCCTGCTTGCATCCTTATACGCCTGATGGCATGCGGCACATTGATCCTAAGCTCCCATTCCCTGCTCCGCTTTCTACTTCCGCAGCTGCGGCACTACCTGGAAAATGAAATAAGCCGCAAAAACCAAGCATTGCTGGATTGCCTCAAGGCATTGGGCACCTCAGAGCAGGGAGACAAAGGCGAGTCACTGGCGTCCAGGTTGGGGCCCAATGAGGGCTACAGATTTTGTATGAGGTGTGTGGCGTGTGATTGTGTGTGGGTATGGTAAGGGATATTTTTAAGCTAAAGAAGAACAGTAACGTGTGTATGGCTTAACGCTTTGCGGCTATTGACCTGCAGGCACACTTCAAGGCGTGTGTGATGAGGCTCCTGAGAAGTCTGTACCTGCAGCTTGCCGTGAATTTGAAGCCAGACACAGTGAATTATGTACAAGCTACAGGTAAGGCTGGCTTACTGTTTACACCCTTCTTGGCATGCTGCTAGCTAGGCCTCAACAGGGCTGGTCAAAGTCAGAGAGTCTCCTTCAAATGTTTCAGACCTTTGGGTCGTATGCATGAATTCATGCAACTTGCACTATGCATTCATGATCATGGTCATGGTCATGGTCTTGACCATCTATGTGTTGATGCACAACCAGGGAAGCCAAGCGGGAGCTGGAAGTGACGAAGGACAGCAATCTAAGGCTCCTTCAAGAAGAGGCGGACACTCAGGATCAGAGGAGGAAAGCGGAATCCAAAGCAAAGCGTCAGGTCAGTCGGGAGCAGTGCGCACAGGCATTTTTGCATTTTTGTGCACATTTGTGGTGGAGTATGAAAGTCCAGTATCTCATACGCGGTGAGTAGGGTGTCCCTAGTATCATCGGAAGTACCTGTATTGGCGCCCAACCTTACTCCTTTATTCTCACACGCACAAAAAACGTCCAGCTGTTATGACTTGGAACTGCACGCTGTGTGGTAAACACTAGTGAGCCACCACCAGGCTGTTGGACTGTGGCTTGACGAAAGGTCCTGTGCTTATGTCCCGTGCCGCTGCTACTACTGTACAAGCGCCTGCGCATGCTGCTTCAGTCGCGGCGGTTGCGGCTGCTGCTTGCAAACTGTGGCACTTGCATGCTTCCTTGGCAGGTGGAAGCCGCAGAGATGCGTTCTAGGGCCCTTGAAGAAAATAACCAAAGCTTGCAAGGTACTTCAGTTGCGGTCGTGTGTGTGCTTACGTGTGTACATGCATGCGCGCTGTGTACGTCAGTGTGTGTGTGTGTGTGTGTGTGTGTGTGTGTGTGCGTGTGTGTGTGTGTGCGCGCGCGCGCGCGTGCGTGCGTGTGTGAGTGCATACCATCGTGCACCCAAGTAGGCATGCAGGTGCAAACACTTGAATAAGCCTAAGTTGAATGAATGCTTATTGGCGCACATGCACAGGGCTATGATACGCAAAGATGACAGCAGTCCTACATAGGAGTTGAGCATCAGCTTTGACAATCTGCTATCTGTGTTTCTATAAGTTTTTTTAAAGCTTGGTTGCGGGCCTAACTCCCCGTCCTGTGCTGATCGTGTGGTAGTGCAAGGCAGACTGCCCAAGTATGCTGCCTCAAAACGTCAGGCATGTGCTGCTGTGTGATCAAGCACATCAACATGGGTTGTGGCAGCCACATTCTGCACACTGCACCTTGTCAATCTTACAGCTGCACTCTACCATGGTATCTGAGCTGGGCTTAGTTGCTGCTGGCCAATGTGCAGCCAGTTGGCTCTCTGTTGTAGAAAGATTACACACAAACACGAGAACGACAGCAAAGCCTCCAGGTCTCTGCCTTCAATGCTCGCCTCCGCCTTTACCCTTCCTTGGCCTCTGGACCTCTTGACCCTCCCTGCCTCAACCCTCCACCTCCCCTATAGCCCTTATCCTACCTGCCTCACTGCTCACCTTGCCTTGCCTCAATCGTTGTCACACCCTCCCTACCGTGCCTCTCACCCCAACCCTTGCCTTGCCCTGCTCACCAGATCTGGTCAGGGGGCTGCAGGGGCGACTGGACCAGGTCGACAAAGAAAGGCGGGCAGCAAGGGAGCTTGGCATGGCTGGGGAAGGCAAGGTGGGTGCACCCACGCCACCTGGCTTGCACTTGCGCCGCCTGGCATGTGCTTGCACCCATGCTGCCTGGCTTGTGATTGCGCCGCGCTGGCAGCGCCTTACTGTCAAAGTGCCGCTGCCAGGGATGCACCTTGAGCTCAACCAGCAGGTGTGTGCTTGTGCGTGCGTGTGTTTGAGCTGTGTGTATGTACGTGTGCATGTGTGTGTACACGCATGTCGTACACGTGTGATCATGCGTAAACAGACTGCATGCATGCCAGGTGCATGCAACACGCCGTGTGCCCTCCACAATGCCTGCTACCGCTCATTGTGCCTGCTGCGCCTCGCCACGCTGCACATCCTTTTGCCTGCTCAGTCCCCTGTAACTTTTGTGCATTGTGTCAAGAGCCCATGCCCAGCATACCCTGCCATACCATGTACGCGTGCGCCTCTGAATTGCTGCGTGTAGGTGCAGCAAATGCAGCTGGAGCTGGATAGAGCGCACGAGCAGGCAGGCGTGGCCATGAGAGAGCAGCAGCAGCTGCGTGAGGAGTTGGCGGAGGCCACCCATGTGAGCGCATTGCCGGTCCACACACCACCACACACGCCTGCCTGCCATCTGTCTCTTGCTCGTGTGCAGCTGGGAGGGAGAACAGAGAGGGTCCATGGCCACTGTGAGCATGCCCACCGCACAGTCGCCAGGTAGACCCCAGCAGGAGTCACCTGTATGCCCTTAGCAGAGGGTACGCAGGTGCCCCTAGTGAAGATCGCGTGGGTGCCCCCAGCAGACTCGGGCGCCTCTGCGGGAGCGGCTATGCCTCACTGGCTAGAGCAGCGCAGAGGCTGGGGGGCGCCGCATTCCAAGCGCCAAGTGATGCGTTGGGGAGCGTGCGGTCAGGGCTGTGCATGCAGGATCTGCCTGACCCGGGCTGGATTTGCAGAGGGGTCTTGGGTGAGCGGCCCTGCTCAGACTGTGCATGACTTGCTTGACACACGCATGCACAACACACACACTGCCACGCGCGTGGTGCATGAGCGTGCAGAGCTTGGAGCAGCATAGGCGTGCCCAGGCCGTCCTGGAGCAGAAGCTTGAGAGGGCCGAGAGCATGCAGGAGGAGTTGTGAGTGGCGTGTGGTATGGCAGCCCTGTTGTCGCGGGGGGAGGGGCGTGGCCTGTGCTGTCGGACCCAGGGCTGGGCTTGCGCATGTGCTGGAGTCCAAGCAAGTGCGCATGGTGTCTTAAACTTGAGGCCAAGTAAGAGGGCGTGGCTTCCCAACTTAAGCGCGAGTGCGCATGCTTTGCCTGCTGCATCCCAACCCAGCCCAAGAAAGTAAGCATGGCTTACCCACTTTAGTGCAAGGAATTGGCTTCCTGAGCTTATGCTCAAGCGGCTGGGCATGCTTTGCCTGCTGCTTCCCACCTAGAGCCCAGCAAACACACAGCCCTCATCAGGATGAGCACACTCCCCTGCAGCATGCCCGTGTGCTGCACAAGCCCCCTGCTGCTCACCCATGTGTGCCCAGCCCTCTTCTCAAGGCACCTGGTCCTGCAGCGCCAGCTGCGCACCCGTACATGTTGCAACACAGGGCGGCCTGCTGATGGCGCCCATGTCACGCACGTCTTAACTTGCGTGCTTGCCCCTCACAAACTGTCTGTCATTTGTGGCCTTTGCTGCAAGCCCTCAGCCTACCCCATCGCAAAGGCTGCCCCATTGTGTGTCAGCCTCTGCAAGCAGCCTCTGCTTGCGTGGCCCTGCGGTGTGCCCGCAGCGCATCACTCAAGGCGCGCACGCAGCACATCGAGACACAGCTGGCGGCAACCTCTGCAGAGCTGCACGACACCAAGGTGAGCCGCTCGCCCAAAGACCAGGCGCCCACATGCCGCGCACGTGCAGCGAGTGTGTGGACCCTGCATGGCAACCCTGTTGAGCCGCTTGCCCTCCCGCAGCACGGGCCATGGCCCCTGAGCCCACCCACCAAGGCTGCGAGGGCAGCGCCCAGCGCCCACTCAGCATGTGGCCTCTGCTGTGCATGCCCAGCACACTGCCTGCCTGGCCAGAGCACAGCGCCCAGCCTGCTGGAAACGGGGGTGCTTGCGTGCTGTTCCCAGACCCCAGGCCAGGCCTGGGCAGGGTGCCTGCCTTTGCTAACTTGTTTGCTCTTTGCCTTTCTTTCCTTGGAGTCCGTTGGCCACACCAGCGCTTATCTGTAGATGCTATTTGATTTGTTTGCTTTCCTCAGAGGGCGTAGGCCACGCCAGCAGTGATCCATAGGTGCTCTCTGATTGTTATGCCTTCTTCAGAGCGCGTTGGCCACACCAGTGTAAAGCTATGTACGTGCTCCCGCGCACCCAACAGCCCGCTCCCCCCTTGTCCCTCTTTGCAGGAGAGGCTGGAGGCGCTGTCCACAAAGTCGTGTGCCCAGGGGGCTGAGATCAGCACCCTCACCAAGCGTTTGACAGACTATAAGGAGCGCAACGAGCAGCTGCACGCGCAGTCTACCCAGGTGCAAAGTGCAAGGGTGCACGCATGGGCCTCTTACCCCCGCTCCCCCCCTGGTGCACAGGGTGCACAGGGTGGACAGGGTGCACAGGGTGGGGGGCCCGTAAAAAGATGGGGACATGCTCCCTGTTTGTTTCCTGCTTGCCTGTTCAAAGCAGGCCATCTCACTGCTCGCCTGCAGTGTGCCCTGGAAACAGCTCGCACTTGCCTCTGTAGCTTTTGTCTGTCTGCTTGGACACCGCGTGCATATGGCTGTGGCACGCCAGGCTGCCGGAAGCCTCCTCACTGCATGCCCCGCTCATATTTTGACTGGGACCCACTACCTCAGCAGTGGTGCTCCATTGCTCTGTGAGCGAGGACTGGGTTGAGCGCGCAATGTCAAAGCACAGCGTGCCCAGGTCACTCTGGCTAGCACCAACTGGAGGGAACGCAGGCAAGCCTCCTGAGTCAGGGAGGCAGAGCCATGACTGTTCTTTGGGAGCCTTTAACAATCTCAGTGATGCGCAAGCTGTGCATAGGCCAGAGTCCTGCGCAAGTGACTGCCCTCTGTTTCAGTGGAGGGAGCGCCCGTGCCAGTGGGGGTGCAGCACCACAGAACAATTGGTGTGCTTGAGGCTTTACGAAGAGAGGAAGTGTTCCCCAACTTTTTTCTCAAAGGATTGCAACAGGCTGCGCGCTGGTGCCAGCGTTAGCAGTGGCACCAAAAGGAGCAAGCACAGGATGATGACAAAAGCATGCCCTGCGCGCGTTTTTTGAGGCGGAACGGTGGCTGCTGCCGCGCGCATGTCATGCGCTGCAGGCCAAAGCCGAGCTGACCAGCGCAGAGGCACAGCTGCACGACATGAATGAGAAGTATGTGGCAGCAAAGCAGGAGCTGCTGGCTGGGAATGAGAAGGTGTGGGCATGCTGCATGGCGCATGCGCATGTGGCACTTCCTGCTCTGCTGCATTTTAAAGTATTAGCTGCTCTGCTCTGACGGGCAGGGTCAGATTCCAGAGGTTGAGGTAGCTCCATGTGTGTGTGCCTGTGTGTCTGCATTTTTAAGGGCCATGATAGCAAAGGGTGGTGCGGATGCACGGGCAAGGGTGAGGAGAAGCAGCCGGCCATGTTGCTGACCTACTCGTTGAGCTACCTTGATACCAAAGCTCCTTTTTGTGTTGGCAAGCTTGCTCACACGGAAAGGGAACGGGATTCATTTGCAAGGGTTCCAAGATTCAACAGCAAGAGATAGAGGTGCAGGTGGATTTTTTCTACCAGCACTGTACAGGCCTAGACTCCCCTTCGCGTGCCGTGTGCAGAGGCTGGCACTCATGCAAATGCAAACATGCATGCATCACACAGGGCAGCACGCTTCAATTTACCTGCACGCACATGCGCACGCAGCTGGCGACCATGCTCCAAGAGCACCACTCAACCCTTGAGGTGAGGACCGCTGGCGGTCAGTCAGTCCTGTAATGTGCTGCATGGCAGTGTCAGGGGATCTAGGTCTTGCCCAGGTTTCTGCTAGTATTGCTCAGCCTAGCAGCAAAATTGCTGTCAGTCATTGAAGGGGGGTTCCTAGCCAGTGGAGTCCATGTGGAGCTGCAATTGCACACACACCAGTACGTGTGCATGCGTACGCAAGAGCATAAATGTGCATACCCGCACCCATGCCTGCGCAAATGGGTGAGTGCACATGCTTGGGCGTGCAGGAGATGAACGGCTCTGGCAACACGCTGCTGATCACAAAACGAGAGCTGGCGGTGGGTGTGCAAGACGTGCACTTGTTGAGTCGTTTATGCATGCGATTGATGCCGTCACACAGCTCCTACCTATGCCATGCTGTACCAAGCATGCCCCTGCCAGTGCCACGGTATGCACAGTGTGAAATGGTCACAGCAGAGGTATAACACTGCCCTTTGTGTGTGCACACTGGGATTGTATGATCTGTACTGGCAGCTCAGCATTGGCAGAGGGGTCATGCGGACGGTGTTGGTCAGGGCAGTGTGGCGGAGCACATGCACATTAGGAAGGATGCATGTCGCGTGCAGGACTGCGCTCGGTGCCAGGCAACCAGGAAACAAATGGGTGGATGCCTGAAATGGCCTCTCACACAATCCTCACCACCCCCATCTTTGGCCAACATGGATGGTGCCTGGCGTTGATGTGGCCACTGCCAATGTTTTAGACAGACAGCATCTGTGACACACTTGGATCAATCAAGGGGCGCGGCAGCAGACTGTGGCGTTATAGCTCTGTAAGGCACGGACGGGCTTTCTCTTTGCCCAGCCCCACGCACAAACTGAAGGGAGAGACAGATGGCCTGCCTGTAAAAGATGCTGCTTTCGAAAGGCATAGCTTCCAGTAAAAATCCATGGTGCTGAGACGTTGGGCCACCCTTCCTCTGCGCACACCCCAAGCCTCCCCCTTCCATTAAGCTCCAACATAATTATTGGAGCTCTTTGTCTCTACGCGCGCACACACCTGGCAGCACACGCAATGGCGTGGGTGGCATCCACAAGCGCACCTGTGGTGGAAAATGCACGCAGGAGTGCAAGAAACACTTGGAGGAGGCGCAACAGGGCATAGACAGCCTGCGTGCCAAGCGGCGGGAGGCGCAGCAAAAGCTCGCGCAAGCCAACATGGAGCTGCAGGTGTGGGGCGTGGGTGTTGGCCTGCCTTGCTCGGAGGAGGCGCAACAGGGCATAGACAGTCTGCGCGACAAGCGACAGAAGGCGCAGCAGAAGCTTTCGCCAACAGCGGTGCTCATGAGAATGCGAGCAGGCTCTTGCGCATGTGTGGGTGCGTGATGGTGGACACAAAGCTGACTGGCCGCACATGTAAAACCTTGCGCATCAAGTGGAGTGCGCGTGTGCGTGGCTGTGCGTGATGGCGCATGTGGTTTCATCCTTGCAAGCACTGCTGCAGGGCGCTTCACGACCGGGAGCTGTGCAAGGGGTGGGCCGCATGGGCGGGCCATTTTTCGTGTTCATGCTGTGTGAATGTGAGCCTGCGGCGTGTGTGGCCATCAACAGTATGCAGAGGTGCTGGCTCCTGTGCACTGGGATGGGGTGCTGCGTGTGTGCTTTTAAGTGTGGGACCCGGAGGATCCGGTGTACATCCTTGCATGCGCGCCTCGCTCGTGATTTCAGCGCACATGGGGTATGCGCGTCAAGAAGCGTGCTGGCAGCATGCTCAAGCCGCCTTCCACACAGAGCGTGCCTGCCTGCATGTCTTATGTTTGTGTGCATACGCACTAAGCGGAATCCAAGTGCAACGCATGCATGCACACCGACCCACACTGGCACATGGACCCTGAAGCATGTGCTCTGTGCAAGTATGCGTGAGGCACCACGCATGCACTGGCTGTGTGCATGCAGGTCTTGACCACCCACTGCTCCAGCGCCATCCTGGACAACGCATGCAAGCGTTCCCTGCTGGAGTCCATCGTGCGCCTGGCCGGCCTCTTTGCAGGCCGCAGCAAGGAGAGCAAGGTGTGCTCTGCCAGGGGCAGGCAAACCGCGCAGGGGATGCACACACACACACACAAACACACACACACAAACACACACACACACACACACACACGGAGTTGGGGACTCGCTGCAACAGAAGCCCTCTTTGCAGAG
>LFCJ01003654.1_pt1 | contig 11285 bp, 7 predicted proteins | sample 643141 | NCBI WGS metagenome assembly LFCJ01 (sample SAMN03766243, study PRJNA286221) | soda lake metagenome | biome: soda lake; feature: Kulunda steppe; material: water; isolation source: sample B1-Br-g2 brine of Lake Bitter-1 | place: Russia: Kulunda steppe | collected 2010-07 | reverse complement strand
CTCTCGAGGTCGGTCGGGTCGACATCCACCTCCTCAAGAAACTCACGAACTGTCTCGGGATCGTCGTCACGAACCTGTTCATCTGCTGGATGAACGCCGGGTGAACCGGGAGACGGTTCGCCGGTCATGGTCCTCGAGTTGCCTCACCGTTTACGATTTCTGTCGTCCCCATACACTCCCGACATCCGTGTACATCGCCATCGTTATCGCCGAATACCCGCTCGAAGCGGGCTGTAACGTGTGATCCACAGTTTTGACATTCAGGCATGGTCACCCCTCCAGATACTCGCAATACCCGCTTGTTCGAGTCGGTCGTCCTCCTCAGCGAGTTATTGTGGTTGCTTGTACATACAATTACTCCAGTATGCGTACTCCCCCGTTCCTCTCCGTTGGAGTCTGAATAAACACGTCAATCGCCTCACCGGCTTTATATAATTCTCAAGATCAGATAACTGCGCATTTTGATGTGCAAGTCGTTTTGCACCTAACCGCGCTGGGGTGGGCTATCCATCGTACCTTGCTTAGGGATATTTGAGTTTGAGTCTGCAGACCAGAGTTATCGAGCGTCGAGATGGCTTTCGTATGCTTCTTCGATCGCTTTTAAATCCTCCTCGAACAGCTCCTGTGCACTCTTTTTTCCAGCTTTCCCGTCGTAAAGGTCTCTCACTTTATCTTGGACAGCGGTGTACTCAATATCGTACACGTTAGCAACGTGATGCTGTATGCGTCTTCTCCGTCGAGTTTCCCATCCATCAATATTGAACGCAAGATACCACCGAACTATTTCTCGGATTTGAACGTACTGCGCTGTTGCCTCAACGGGCCGCAAATCAAACTGACTTGCGATAAGGGTGTTCACCAAATCCTCATGCTTATTGACTTGTTCGTAATCCTTTTTCGTCGGCTCTTCCCACTGATCATAATTCAGTGCTTCTCCGAATCCCATATATGCTGCTACGGTGGCTAGGTGTATAATTCCCTTAGAGTGGCTATACCCTCCAGATCCTCAGTCTTGGTAAAGCTCAGAAAAATATTTATATAGCAGACTTTTCCTCTCCATGAGGAAGGTTGTGATAAACTCTACATCCTACCTATATGCTGTGAGGTAAATGAGCTAAACATTAAGTTTCCGTGAAGATTAAATCCGATAACAAGATGCTCTCTCTTCCCCCGCTTGTCGATAACACTGAAAGGACGCTGGAAGACGTGTATAAGAAGATAATCCCACAGATCGAAGAAGCCCGAATCGCAACCGGGTATTTCTACCTGTCTGGCTTCGATCTGTACCGCGAAGATCTGGAACAACTTGCTGATCCAGAGGAACTCGGTCACGCTCCAATTCGTATCTTGATGGGGCGGCAAACAAACCGCAGCACAGCAGATGAAATCGGAGAGGGACAAAGCCTACGCGACGAGCTCAGAGACGAGGTCAAAGAAAGTATAGAGGACCTCAACAACGCGCAGTTAGGACGCCTGGATCGGTTACGAGACTTCATAGCCGAAGACAAGGTCAGTGTCCGCGTGAGAAATCCAGAAAACGGCTACTTCCACGCCAAAGGTGCCTCATTCAGAGCACCGCAAGACGATGACGACTGGGCGACTGACGAAGATACAGACACGCGTCCATGCGCGACCGTCGTTGGGTCCTCAAACTTCACTGCCAGTGGCCACCGGAATAACATTGAGCTGAATCTCACGAGCCAAGACCGACCTGAAGCAGAGGCGTTCGAAGACTGGTATGATAACCAGTGGGCGAACGCTGAGGACTTCAGCGAAGAGATCATCCGAATTATCGAGAGCAGCGGGAAGTACCAGGATTGGCAGGAACAACAGGAAGAGGAGCCGGATGATGAAGATACGTCTGATGACTTGGGTACGTACATCGAGCCGTTTGAACTGTACAAACTCCTGGCGTACGACGAACTAAGTGGGAACGTCAACATCCGCGACAGCCCGCTGTACTACTTCCAGACACTCGGGTACGAAAGTGCCAAGGAGAAACTCTCCCAGTTCAACGGCTGTATTATCTCTGACTCTGTCGGTCTCGGGAAATCATTCATCGGTGGAGAACTCCTTCACGACTATCGCCAACGCGGTGACCGTTGTCTTCTCATCGTGCCCGCGAATCTTACCGAACAGTGGGAAGACCTTCTCCAAGACGACACTGATGAAGATGGGAATCCGTTCTTCGGGCTTGAAGTCGATGGGACGCACCTGGAGGTGATGAGCATCAGTAAGTTCCAGAACCTCACGTACGATGAGGTGCAGGTCCTCAAAGACGAGTTTAACGTCGTACTGATTGACGAGGCTCACCGGTTCCGGAATCATGGGAAGTGGCGACCGAATCCAAAAGACGAAGAAGACTACAAGGGAACCCGTCGGCACGCGAATCTGCGTCAGCTTCGCGGGAAGACGATGATTATGCTGACGGCGACGCCGATTAACAACTCTGCGACCGACTTGGAAAATCTCATCAGCCTGTTCACCAGCCCAGAGGAACTTCGGAACAAGGCCTCTCTTGACTTCGACGCCTTCGAAGAGTACATCGAGCTATCAGAGACGCGGAAGAAGATCGCTGCGGGGAAAGAAGAAGCCAGTGAACAAGAACAGCGGAGGATCACTGAACAACTCCAGCGGCACTCGGAGGAAATCTCGAAGATTCTGAACGAGGTGATGGTGCTTCGAACCCGGAAGCACGTCAAAGACCAGATCCAAGACGAAGAGGACTTCGAGATGAGTTTCAAGCCGCCAAAGCTTAGCAAAGAGCAATACTCGCTCCCGGCGGCATACCAGCCAGTGTACCGGATGTTGCCGGATGTAATGGACGCGCTTCACCTCCCGCACATCACGGTAAAGAACCCGAAGGCAGGTGGAACACTGAAAGCGCTGTACAAACTGAATCTGCTCAAACGGCTAGAGTCCTCGACGTACGCGTTCGTACAGTCCATCGAAACGCTACACCAGAGTGAACGGCAACTTCTCGGCCTCCTTGATGGTCTTCCAGAAGACGAGCAAATCGATGTGCTGCGTACGGCACAAGACGATGAAGAATCACAGACACTCGATGACTTCGTGGAAGGAAGTGACGCCGCTGAAGACCTCGAACAGACGCTGGAAGAGTTCGGGTTCGACACAACTGCTGTCCGTGCCGATGACGATTCTGAGAGTGACAGCAAGGACGAGTTAGCGGATGCAACGATTGGTGAGGTGAAAACGTACATCCGCGAGGACTTGACGCTGCTTGCATACTTCTTGTCGCAGTTCATTGGCGATATCGCTCGAGATTCAGGTGATGTGAGCGATCAGGCCGTTTCGACACGGCAATGGCTTCACGACCACAATGCTGGTGTCCTTCCGAAGGTTCCAGAAGAAGAACTGAACCCGATTCTTTACCCGCGAAGTGATCTGACTGACGTCGACGAGGCGACGCGGGAGTTCTATGAGGCGGTGTTCTCGTTACGGGAATTCCGCGACCCGAAAATCGACCGACTTGCAGACGTTCTTAACGGGTACGACGACGAGAAGGTCCTCATCTTCACCCAGTACCGGGCCACCGCAGACTACGTCTATCGAACACTGAGAAACAACCCTGACTCCCCACTAACGGACGCAAACAGTGCGGTCGTCAAAGGTGGTGACGAAGACAAGCAGGACATCATCCAGCGGTTCGCCCCGGAAGCCTCCGGGTACCAGCAGACACTCGCTGCATCTGGTGAATCCGAACTGCAGTATGTCGTGGCAACTGACACACTCTCTGAGGGTGTTAATTTACAGGACGTGTCGGTTCAAGTGTCGTACGACCTGCCGTGGAATCCAATGCGAATTGTTCAACGCGTGGGTCGTATCGACCGGATCGGTAGTACTGCAGAAAAGTACGTCCACAACTTCTACCCCGATGGTGACATCGAAGCGGCGATTAAACTCCTAAAACGCCTTCAGGCGAAGATCAACGACATCGCCCTGATCGTCGGAAAGGAGAATAACATTCTTGACCCGAATGAGGATCAGATTCTGGAAAAAACCGGTGTGGAGACAGAGAAGACGATTGGCGAGTTGCAGGTGGACGAGATTGAAGACTCGCTACAGAAATCACGAGAGATCGAAGACGTGAACGAACTCGATGACACGAGTAAGAACCCACTCCTTCGAAATGCAGGAAGCAATGAGCAGGCCGCCTACGAGCGATTCTTACTGAAAAAGGAGTTGAACGAGAAGTTCGGACTCACGTCAGACGACTTTGAGTATGCCGAGGACTACTTCAATGACTCGCCAGAGAATCGTGAACTCCTATACACGAACGTTACTGATCATGATTCGGGGCCACGTCCTGGTGTGTTTGGCCTCGCACATCTCTGGTTCGACGACGAAGACCACGAGTCACCACTTGGCCGTGTACGTCGTGCGTTCTACTACAAGCCGTTCGCCGGTGATGTAAAAGAACGCCCAGTCGGGACGCTCAAAATCAACCCATCGGTTACTGGTGAGCCGATCACCGGGAATGCTGAGAATGCACTGGCGAACCGTGATACGATACAAGACGTACTCGATGACCGCTTAGAAGCAATCCGAGAAGGGCAAGTTGAAGGCGCGTTCAAGCAGGGTGAAGCATTCTCGAAGGAGCAGGAGACGATCTTGGACTTCATTGCTCACTACTTGCAGCCAAACCATGGTGAGATGTCTGACCCAGTGGATGAGTACGAGACACTTGATGAATGGGCTGAAGAACTCCGAAATCGTCTACAGGACGTAAAGTTAGCAAGTACAGACGAAGATCGGATCCTTCGAGATACTTTTCGCCATAACGAACAGTATGATTCGTTCCCAGAATGGCCTCCAGTCGAATTCTTAGCAGAACTTGAGGAGTTCCTTGAAGAGAATGTCGAGACATCTACTGAGTATCAAGAAACTCTTGTTGGCGAAAGTGCGGTAAATGCTCGCATCGTCTGCTGGGGTGTCGTCGGACGTTGATGTTCTATTTGAGGGGTCCTTCCTGGCAAAGGTAATCAAATTTCTCGAACACGAGGTCGAAGTACTCCTCGTCCATCATACGGGGATTGTTGACCCGATGGAAATCATCAAGCACAAATTTCACCTCCTGTCGCTCCAGTCCGTACGCGTGGAAGGCAGCTGCATCAACCTCCGCTTGTAGTTTGCGCCGCTCTTTCTCTTCGGTTGCCGGTTTGATCCCGCCGAGTCGTGTTCTAATTTTCTTGAAATCCCCTCCGTAGCAATTCAGACGAGCAGCTCGCGTGGAAATAAATTCGAAATAATCGTCTTCTTCAGTCAGGTGTGGCACCTGCGACTCTTTGAACTTATACGTGACAACATGGGTATCTACCTTGGTTCGCAGAAGATAATCGAACGGAATAGAATTGATTAGCCCCAGGCCTGCAAATAATTCTCGATCCGTGAATATCTGCTCGTAAAAGACGTGTAACGGGTCTTCCTCAAGCCCCTCTTCATATGGTTTGATTTGATAGTTTCTGATAGTACGTAAGGTGTTGTGGCAGACGACTCCTTTCGGAATAACAGCCGCGATCAGGGTTCGTTCGTTGGTCGCATTCGTGATGTCTCGAAGGACGATCCGGTATTCTGTACAGTCCAAAAGGACATCCTCTTCAGAGAGTGGTTTCCCTCGATGCTCTTCCAGCAACTCGTTCACGAATGACTTCTGAGATCCAGTGCCGTCGAATTCTTCGTAGATGGCCTTTTTGAGGTCGCGGATAGTCTTTTCCCGCATTCGTTGCTTCGCGCTCCGGTCGGGATCAGTCGATTCATTGACGCTCCAGAATTCTGGGAGTTCAATATCCTCCACGAAGTCGGGAGTATAGCAGTATTGGTAGATGTTGCTACCGCCATAGACTGGGTATTCGCCTTCTTCTTTCTCGACAAACCGGTCGGAATCACTCGTCCGACGAAGGCCCTGATAAGGTTCCATATACCAGCCTGAGGCGTCTCGATCTCCAAGTGGCGGGTTATCAATAATGCTTTTCAAAACCTCTAGTTTCCGCTCTGATTCGATGTAGGGGAAGATCCCTGCCTCTGGTGAGTATTGCTCAAGAACCTCGCGCGGGATCTTTATAGCATTCTTATCAAAGTTTGATAAGATATCCAATTCGCCTTCAGAGTACTTCCCTGCCACCTTTTTCGTCGAACCCTGGTTCCGAAATACCACGATACCGAACTTGTACTGGCGGTGAATCTGTTCAAAGATACCTTGATTTTCGAAGGTCGTTAGAACATCAACTCGAGTGTTGTCGAGAAGGTGTCTTCGGAGGTCTTTGCACGAGGCTCCGTTAAAGATCGCACCGGGGAAGATTTGGGCAACGTACGACGTGTTCCCCGCAAGACTGAACAGCCGTTCGAAAAATAGTGCGGACAGGTCGTTCGGATTCGGCTTGACTCTTCCATCAATCTTGGGGCGTTGAAGATCATATTCAGGGCTGTTTTTGTAGTACTCAGATCGAGTCTCCATTTCGTCTTGGTATTTCTCCCAACCCTCTGCAATCTCCGGCTCGGAAAGGAGGTCTTCCTGTTTCTCATCCTTTTCGTTCGGTGGACGGGTTCGGAACAACTCGTCGTACTTCGAAAAGTAGTCGTCACGGAGTGGTTTGATTCGATCCCATGGGGGGTTCCCTATGACAACATCGAATCCACCATCCCTGTACACCGGTGCAAATTCTAATACCCAATGGAACGGACTGAAATCCTGCAGTTTTTTTGTATTAACATCGTCTAATCCGGCAGTATGGAATTGTTCCAGTACCTTCTCGTTTAGCTCTTGGCTATGCAAATTCACCAATGATTCAGCGTTCTGGCGTGCATTTTGTGCTTCAGTAGTACTGGTAGCGTTCTGGTGTCGTTCGATTGCATCAATCACATCTTGGTATAGTTCCTTGACTCCAGTTCCGATGCCGCCCCCCCAATTGGTGAGTGGTGCATCACCGTCGTCAGTCACCTCTACGAGATCAGTAAATCCAATAAGGGAATTCCCTTGGCGAATGTTGAAGTCGATATTTGGTAACGGCTCCACCTCATTTGGCTCATCTTCGATGTCTGCAACCATCGAGAGCCAAAGGCGGAGTTTGCAGATTTCGACTGCACCGTCATCAATATCAACACCGTAGAGGTTGTTCAGGATGACCGTTCGCTTCGCGTACAGCGATGCTCCTCCCTGTCCTCCGTTGATCTCTTCCAGCTCATCGCGGGTTCGAGACTCCAATTCCCATCCCTTACCTTCCTGTTCAAGTTGCTGGAAGAACTCGATACATTGCACATAGATGTCCACCAATACGTCCTGTGCGGCAAGCAGGAATGCACCGCTCCCAACAGCCGGATCAAGAACATGGCACTCCTTCAGAATGTCGTGATATAGCGTTTCGACGTGATTTGTCTCCACATTTCCGGTGGACACTTGTTGGGTCATCATACCGCCATCCGCAACCGCCGTTTCACCACCACTAGCTTCTGCACCAGAGAACCCGAACACGTCGTCAATTTCGTCGTAGTCGGCATCAACAGCGTCGTTGAGTTGATCAAGCAGGTACGGGTGGATCGTCCGCCGGGACATGAACCCGGTGATTTCCTCAGGTGTGTAGTATGCACCCATCTCCTTCTGATTGACCGTCTGCTCGAAGATGTGTCCGAGAATCGCAGGTGAAAGATTCTTTGGGTCAACGATATCAAGACGCTCGTCTACGTTCCAGTTCCAGTTTGACAGGAAGTCAAGAATATCTTCGAAGAGTTCGTTCGTCTCCTCAGCAGACTCACCAAGCTTCGCATCCGGGAAGTCCTCCTCAACAGGATTCTTGGCGAACAACCCCCCATTGAGGTACGGGAGGCTTCCGAAGTCAGGATTCTGTTTGTCCTCTGCAAGGTAGTCGAAGAACAGTGGCCGGTAGAAGTTCTCGTACCGGTCTTCACCGTCATCCACGACGTCGCCGGGCTGTTCGTGCAGGTAGTTTGGGTTCCGGTCCAGCAGCCGCTTCTCTTGGATGAAGTACAGGAAGATCATCCGATCGAGGATGACCTGTACGTAGCGCTGCTTCGCGTCACCACGGTCGTCAGGGATACCGGAGACTTCCTGAACGAGATCAGTTCGGAGCTCCTCGAATTCTTCGTAGAATTCCTTGACGACCTGCTGCGTGTCGTACAGCGTGTCGTAAATCGCTGCGGAGGAACCGTACTCGATCGAGTTGAGTTTTTTCAGGACGGTGTTCTTCTCACCACTGTCACTCGTGAACTGGTCTTTGGTGAACGAGATTTTCTGGTGCTTGATGCGGCCGTGCTGCTGGCCTTCCCAGCTTCGCATCCGGGTGAGGAAAGTAAACTCATCGAAGTCGTTCGTAGCGACGAGATTCGTGTGTCGGGATCGATTATCTGGTTTGAAGTCCTTCGCGGATTCACCGGGTCCAGCATTGACAAGGACAACGAATTCATCATCAGCAAGTTGAAGAACGAGCTCGTTGTCGCCTCCGAGATTCTGGCGTGGTTTCAGCCCACGTTTTTTGAATGAGTCAGCGATATCCTGGAGGGAATCCCAGCCCGCGATGTCGTCCGCGGTAATCTGCTGGAGAGTCATGTGTCCTGAAAGTCACCTTTATCTTATGAAACTATGGGAAACCGACTATCTCGAAGTCCCGTGGTTGGTGACCGACTTATTTTATCGAAACTATCGAATATACGGAAAGAAGTGCCTCAGGCCTGGTCAATTTTCTCTTCCCACATCTGGGCTTCCTCAACCACTTCGCCAGCCAGTTTCTTCGGTTGTGGAATACCGAGTTTCTTGAAGCCTTCACTGAGCGGTTCAACGCTATCCTCGTCAGCTATCTCTCGTAGTCTACCGTCGGTTAACTCTGACTTGACCACCTCGCTTTGGTCTCGAATCCTATCTACAGTATCTTTGTTCAGACTGTCAGGCAGGAAGAAGACAAGTCGGCCAGATTTTACCTCTTCTAGCAGGTTCACACGCTCCTCCGCCAAAGCTTCGTAGAAGTCGTCCTCCGAGAACTCATCATCACATTCGATGAGGTTCTCGGCAAACTTGCCAAGCTTCGTCTCTTCTTTCATGATGGAGAAGATAGAACTCACGTCCATCAAACCCATCAAGAGAACGTTCGCTTGGAACTCCTCATCGCCGTAGTAGTCGTAAACGTTCTCACGAAACCACTGCTCCAGTTCGTCACGGTTCGCATTTTCGAGGCCCTCTTCAGCGACGACACTCGGCGGCAGCATCCACGTAAATGAGGAGATCGTTTCCCCACCGTACTCCTCCATCGTACGGAACCGGATGAACTTGTTCTGGTCGTCTTCGCTCTTAGCTTGATAGAAATCATGGTCTTCTGGAGCTTCTTGATCGCGGAATACAAGTAGTGCAATCTGGCTTGATTCAGTCTGATTGTCAATAAGCGTCGCTAAGTCTACTTCGCGATCTTCGAGGATACGCGTCATCCGCTGATACTCACGGAGATCTGTTTGTGCTCTGTCCCGTTCTTCGCGCGCTTCACGCTCCTGTTCGACCGCTTTCGCAATTTCACCGAATTTTTCATTATCACGTTCCCGTTGCTCCACTTGATGATTCAAATAAAGACTGGCAGTTCCAGTGAAGAGAGTGAAACCCACTCCAAAAATTGAGATTGTACTAGCAAATGGAACTGGTAGAAGATACGCAGATGTGAAGACAGCTATGGTGAAGATTCCACCAATAAGCGCAGCTTCAACACCATGTGATCTAAGCTTATCTTCAATAGTCTCTCGATCCGGAACCATCTATTATCAGTCATACAACCAGTGCACTTAGTGATTGTCAGTGGAATTTTTGCTATACTAGACGGTTCTACCGTTGGCCGTGACTGATATGCGATTCTACCGAACGGGCGATTTAGCACAAACCGCTTGAAAGAAATGACGCCAGTTTGCTGAGTCGTTCCTATAAGTATTTTTACTTTAACCTAGTCAATTAAAAGATACTCGAATAATTGTGGGAGCATGAGACCAAAGAGACGAAGCACAGCAGAAGCTCCGATGATAGAACCGCCTACCAATCCAAATGAGTAACCAAGGGCCAAGAAAACGGCTACACTATGGTCTGGAATCTGGATATCTGATATCCATATCGTCATTCCAATAATAAGAAAGACAAACCCGATTTCAGCGAAAAAACGGCCTTTCTTTTTCACATCAACTGCTCTTCGTCTGGCCTTGCTACTATACTCAACGACGGAGCCCATCTCAGGATTTATGACGGTTTCTGGTTCCCCATCGGACAAACTCCACATATCAGTCGATCCAGCCCGCCGTTTAGTAACTCGCTTCCCCTCTAATTTTTTTAGTCGTTCACTGACCGTTTTTCGAACGATAGGCAGTCTGTCCGCGATCTCCTTTGTTGTAAGCTCGTCCTCCCCGTCCGCTTTCTCTTTCTCTCGCCGTAGGACATTAAGCAGTTCCTCATCGTTGACCTTCGGGGCGTGGGGGCCTGTTTCTTCTTTAATCCCCAGTCGACCTCGAAGTCGCTCACGTGGAGTCATCGGCCGTTGAAGAGAGAAAAGATGATTCCACTCACCAGGACCACGGCAAGCACAATCGCAACGAGAATGTAGAGAGCTCCCCAAAACTCGAAGTTCACGGAGGAGTTCCCCTCCAAAGTCGTCCCAGCTAGAGCGGTCCCAAAAGCGATGAAGAGTATTCCGCCAACCACCAGACCAAGGATCGCTTCGAACGCTTCCCCAGCGTTGGTCATATCTGCACCTCCGGCGCGCCCACATGTCTGATTAGAACGATTCCTGCATGGTTGTTCTGCTGGTGTGGCATACCTTAGACAACAATACATATCAATTTTAAACCGAGTGTTCTTTCAGAGGATATTGGGGTATTCCAATCTTCGAATCTGGCATAAGAGTGTAGTTCGAAGGTTGGAAATCGGCTTACTTCATGCGATTTTCGATTTGAGATTCGTCGTAACTGACTGATCGCGTCGTAGGTGGTCTATAGTGGGGACTCTGCTGTCGAAAAGGTATTCTTCTTAGCCACCCAGTTGATATGCTCTTTTCTTTAAGTTAATAGGAGGTGACGTATAGGTGAGAATGAATTCCGCTATCTACGCTCGTGTTTTGACAAACGAGCAAGATCCACAACGGCAAATCGAAGACTGTCGCGAGACGCTCGACGAGCGGGACAGTGAGTATGAAACCGTCGACGTGACTGGCTGAGTTCAAGGAGCTACAAGACGAGATCGTGAGCGGCAAGTACGACGTCGTTGTCTGTTCCGAAGTAAGCCGGTTCTCTCG
>LFCJ01003652.1_pt1 | contig 11286 bp, 12 predicted proteins | sample 643141 | NCBI WGS metagenome assembly LFCJ01 (sample SAMN03766243, study PRJNA286221) | soda lake metagenome | biome: soda lake; feature: Kulunda steppe; material: water; isolation source: sample B1-Br-g2 brine of Lake Bitter-1 | place: Russia: Kulunda steppe | collected 2010-07 | reverse complement strand
GGTGTACTTGAGGCACCTGGCCCTTACTGGTAGCCCAGGTGCACCAAATATAGCGCTATATAGGAGCCTACGACGCCATAAAACGCGCCTAAATGAATATTTTCCTTTCTAAATTTGTAAGAGGGGTGTGGACATACATCATATTCCATCCGACATTCGAGTTTGATGACGAAATTCGGGCTGGCAGGGGGAGATCCGGCGTATATAGCGCCTGGAATATAGCGCAATATAGCGCTACATCGCTATATAGCGCTATACAGCGCTATATATTTTTCCATATAGCGCTATACGCCGACCCCTACAGATAACGGAGCTTTACTCCAGCTCTGCTATCTGGAGTAAAAAAACCAGTCTTGCAGATAGAAGACCCAACCATGCCATCAACCCAATCTACTGCCACAACCTAGATAACACACACATTCACTCATGAAGAAATGTTCCAGACAAAAAAGGTACAGGCATGACAGAATGCCTCAACAACAGAAACAGCACCTCACCATTATGCCTGCATGGTAATAGAAAGGTGAGCACTTCCCATGTACAAAAAGGCTGGCTTCAAGCCAAAGAGCACCCATCCTATAGCTTGCTCTGCCATCGAGTGTGCTTGCTGTGAGGTTTGCTTCCTCTTCTACAGCCTTACATCTGGGAAAAATGAGCCACCCTCTGATGACATTTACATCTGTGACTTCTGCAACTTACCATTGGGTGTGCCTTAACAACACTGGGTGCTGTACCAGGAAGTTGACAAAATTGATGACTGGGTTTGCCCAGCTAAGAAATAAAAAACGAAAGAAAACTGCGCAGACAATAAAACCACTCCCTACATCGATTGAGGAACAGGAGACGCATTTGCCCGTAGAGTTGTGAGTCTCCGAGAGGAGTCCTCCACCAGGGAAAAGGAAAAATCAGTGAGGATCTGGAGGGTGACGAGCCGGCCCATGCTCCAGACCAAGACCTTAAGAGCAACGGGATTTTTCAAGAGCGCATCTAGTAGTGGCCAGTTTGTGTGCATAGAGCACATGATGAGCATGTGATCTGAGAGCAGTCTTAAGGGCTTTTTCGCTATCAAGGCCGAGCTTTTTGACATGATTTTAGCTTAGAATTTAAGTGTGCGAGGTAAAGATAGAGCCTCCCACACCAAGAAGAATGGTGTGAAGGATAACTTTCTTAAACTCAAGCGCTTACAAATAATTCTCTGACAAGGCTCTGGAGCCTCTGAAGAATCTTGGCCTAGATCCTCAGAAAGCTACCAAGCTTGCTGTGAAGCGTCTTGCTCATTCGGTTTAATGCGCTTATAAACTTGTTAGTACCAGAAGCACTCTTGAGAAAGCTTTTGCAACACATTATCATAAAGGCCAGGAATGGGGTACTGCTAGTCACCCTCCTGATCCTCACTGACTTTGTTCGTTCCTACTTTGCTGGTGGATGGGTCATGCAGTGCCTAGGCCCTAGGTAACCCTTTTTCCTTAATTGATGTAGGGAGTGCTTTTACTGCCTACGTTGTTTTCTTTCTTCTCTTTTTTACCTCAGACAAAGTTTATCACGTGGAAACTCACCTGGGAGCCAACAGAAAATAGTTGGTCTTAGAAGAGACAAGAAAACAAATGGCCCACGTTCCACAAAGACTTTCTGGAATTTAAGGCACGAAAGGATGAAACTGACCTATCAGCAGAGACGCACCGCCCTCTGCTGATTAAACTGTGAGCAACCTAGACTTAAAAGGCTTTGCTACCTAAACTTACAGGCTGCTGTGGGTTCAAGGTCACAGATGTTGACTTGGTTTCAACCTAAACACCTCTTGCCTCTATCTCCTCCATCAAACAAACCCATCGTCACCCACAACGTCCCCACGTCTGATACTACCTGTAAAATGTACCGCAAAGGTGACATGCATATGATGTGAAGGAAAATGCAGATGCAGGCTTGCCTCAGAGCGCTTTATCTCCAAACTTGTGGAGACCATGATAATATCATACCTACCCCCAAGAACTCCGCCTCTGAGTTTTAGGCCCACTTTCCCGCTCTACCTTGCACGACAACAAGACACCCATGAATACCAAGCTTCAAAACTCCTACCTGCATGCCCTCCCCCTCCCCTTTCACTGCTCTCTAGAAACGGGCAACAGCAAACCAAGAAAATGGCCTCCTCTCTGGATCACAAACCCACCCACCTAAATTACTGGACCAAGGACCCTCGTGACAGTCTTTGAAGCCATTCTTAATGCCCTTTTCATCCAAGATATCTGGCTTGTCCGTCTGCCATCCTATAAATGAACATCAAATCATGTACTGCGCCCTAAGGCATGCTGTTTTTTCTGGCATAGTAACCGCTTACTAGCCATATGGCAAAGCTCCGTGCACAGCGAAGCTGCCCAGCTTCGCCTTGCATGCTAACACACATCACCAGATAGGGCTGGCTCAGGGTTGCACGCTACGGTGCTACGGTCACCATTTCGTAGCGTAGCCGTAGCCGTAGCGTAGCGTAGCCGTAGCAGTGGCTACGAAACAGTGACTGGTCCCGTGCGCTCGATCCTGCTACCTCGACCCATCACCTGACCCACGCTGTACAATGAATTTATTTATGAAGATTTATTTATGAAGATTTATTATTATTATTATTATTATTATTATTATTATTTATTTATTATTATTATTATTATATTATTATATTATTATTATTTATTTATGAAGATTTATTTATGAAGACGAATGATGCTATTCTAATTAATTATTTTGCAAGCACTGTACCAAAACAACAAGAAGTGGAAGTGCAGCGGTTGTGAAAGCCAGTGTGTGTGCGCTTTGGGCAAGCTACGAGCACATATCCTCTGCATTAAGAATAGGGAAATCAATCCATGCATCAAGCACTAAGCAGAGGAGGACTAAGAGCCAATGAGGGAGCTGGCCAGCTCCCTCCATGGAGGAGCAGTGCTCAGAAGAGAAAGCGCCTTGAGGCTCAAGTTGACCCCCTCCTTGGAAATGAGACTTCATCACAAACAGGACCAGGCCGGGAGCGCATTGTGCAACAGGGTGAGCAGCAAGGTGATGTGCAGGCACAGCCGCCCAGGGAGCACCTACCTCCTTCTTCCGCAGCAAGGCCCGCAACCGGCTGTGCCACAGTTGGGCAGGCAAGCTGGTGTACTGCTTCAGTAAGCTGTAGCAGCTCACAGCTTCCAGATCTGGTATCTGGTGCATACAAGGAGGCAGTGGTGGGTTGGAAGTATGGAGAGGGTGGTGAGGAGCAGGCTGGGCAGGAGAGAGCGATTATAAGATAGATCCCCAGGGGAAGAGATTACAGAGGAGGAGGAGCTAGGAAGTCAGGAGGAGGAGCAGTTAGGGAGTGATGAGGAGGAGGGGGAGGGGGGTGCCCACAGGACAATAGTCAGCTGCTTAGTGATGATTGTGAAGACGTGGAAGACAGCGAAGATGAGGGTACAAAGAGTGAGCCAGAGTGCAGAGCAGCAGAAAGGGAAAGGGCGGCAGCTTTTGCTTCGACTGCCTGAGGTGAAAATCACGTAAGATAAGACAGGAAGAGGAGCCTGAGGACTACTATTGATTTGTGTTTCTCTGGTTTATGAAAGCTATTTATTTTACAGTTGATATTGGGCAGGTCTTCAACGATGCTGAATCAAGTATAAACAATTTTTGGGGTCCTACTTTCCTCTCTGACACACATCGTGACTACCGTTTTTATGTGCCACACTTGTTCTTCTGTGGCCAACTTAACTCTTTCTTTGGTAGCTCCAATGTAGGAAGTACCTTGTATATGCAATCTCCCATGGGCGGTGGGCACTCGTGACTGTCTATCATATTCATGTTTGGACATCCCAGACATAGCTATGTTAGTGTTTTGGCTTCGTAAATCAACAACACATAATAGTAAGGAAAGCAAATGAGGAATGATGATTAAAAAGTAATCCTCCACTGGAAGCTAGGAAAGGGAAGGTAAGGGTTACAAATCTACATCTGCCAGAGGAGATTAGGTGAAGCCTTGCACGCCCGCAGCCTGAACTTACACAGAGAAAGGCACGGCACAGAAATCAAAATCCATTTTAAAGACTGCTTGCCAACAGAGTTTCATCATAGAAAAGACTTACTATATGTACCCTGAAGGCTGATTTGAATCCTAACTTTGCATGTGTGCACGTGCGTTCTTGGCCGTATAAGGCTCTGTAGGGCTTCTCTCTATTATGCATTCCGTTTTTCCATGTTATGTAAGGCCCTATGCTTGCATCTTGCACAAGGTGTCTACAGAAAATTTATTGAGCAGAGATGGTGACCTGCCAACGGATACTGTTTGGAAGACCGTAGCGTAGCCGTAACGTAGCCGTAGCGTGCAACCCTGGGCTGGCTCTCATGAGATTGATCAGGCGCACATACCAGCGTGTGGGTACCCTGGCTGCTCCTAAAGGCAGCTGCCTCTCGCTATGCATATGCCTGGCATTAGCTTGAACCTTCCCTTCCCCTTAAACTGAGCTTCCTTCTTGCAGCCGCTTAAATGGTCACACGATTCATCTGCTCCATAGCCACCCCCTCAAGTAAACATTTCTGCTCCATAGCCACCCCCTCAAGTAAACATTTCAAGGCAGAAGGGAGACAAGCTGCTTTAGAGGTGCAAAGCAATGAAGCTTCATCTTAGGCAAACTAAGCCAACTGACTGCACATGCAAATGCAGCACGACTGAGGTTCTGCAAAAAGCACGTTGCCGGCAATGGGGTTTGAACCCATGCTCCCTCTCGGGAATCGCATAGCCTCCCTCATTCAAGAGACAACGAACTTAAGTGCGACGCCTTAAACCACTCGGCCATACCGGCAGAATTTCGGCAGTCACAATCCCCATTCTTTATATACATATTCTGTGTAATAATTCGATTGTTGCAAAATATTTCAAATTTAACCCAGATGAAGCTGCCTGATACCCCGTGGGGATAAGCGGCTCCAGGATCTATCTGTGTAATATGAGCAGGCCCTAGGGAGAGGTGTGCAAGATGAATGTTGCCTGTTGGCGCACTCCTTATGCGGCTGTGTGCATGCTTTGGTTGCAGAGATAATTATATATTTATATTATAAGCTATATATATTATAGATAATTATATTTATATTATAAGCTGGTCATTTACACTGGCTCCATTGTGGGAGGTCTCCTTGTGGACAGCTTGGGAGATGGCGCCATCTCCGCCGGCGTGCTCATTGATGCTGGAGCTCCGTATGAGGACCTGGATTTCTTGTGCAGCACCAGCTTTGGGTTGTTACAAGTGAGGCTGCCTGTCCGTCGATGCATTTGTTCTCATGCATGAGGCACTCAATAGCCATCTTCAGCAGATCCCTTCTGAGCACCAGCGCTCAGCCAGTATTAAAACTGGCCTGTTATGATTTGTGGCGGGGCTACAGTGGAGGCCAAATTACCAGCGCCTTGCCAGAGAACTCTACGATGCTGCCAAGAAAACAAGGAGGCCCTTCCAGCCATGTCTTGCCCTGTGCCCGACATAAAAGGAATGTAGCTGTTTCACCATGGCAGAAAAATAGCATGTATTATGGCACAATGCGCGATGATAGTTGCCATACATAGGATGGGAAATTGATAAGAGCACCGTTAGAAAAAAATCTTCCTAGCTTCAAATCCCCATATCAATAACTCATTAGCTTCAATGCATTGCTTCGGCTTCAAGCTCTCATGCTTTGCTGATAACTGTGATATAACCTTTTCTCGTTCCTTGCACTGAACATCCTGTGGTGATGTGGAGATCACTTGCATATGAGAGCCTGGTATAATGAACATAAGAATAAAGCTTTGTGAAGGCTGGTTTCTTGCAATGCTTAAGATTAATTTCATTGACTCTGTACAACACCTTTTGCTCAGTATATTGATCTTACCCCAAGCCTCTCCCTCTTGTCCCCAACACCACCACCTCCCAACCCCTCTCCGAGAGGGGAGTCTATGCCTCTGACCATGGCACAGAACACAAATGATGCCCTTAAGGTCATGCTGAGAAGCAAAGTTAAGCACAGACCCTTTCTTGTCGACAACGACGTCGTTGGAAGCGCAGCCACTCTCAACCAGTACACGCCGGAGGTAGCACTTGGCCTGCCCCATTTATTTTCAAAGGGCAAGCCTCTGGCATAAATCACTGCCGGATTCATGCATTTAATAATCACTTTGGCTCCGGCGTCCTGACCCCAGAATCACTCATAGATCACATGAACACATACACCAGGAACAATCCAAATAATCAAGACTTACAGCCTACTTGGCATGAAAGTTGCAGCAACCTTAAAGTAGCGGACTAGAGGAAGATTGCCTACACAGGTGGGAGCTGCATCCATCATGACCATCAACAGATTATTGGAGCAGGCGTCTACATACCTGACACCAACAGAATTCATCACGTGAATTTCAATGGCTCCAATATTACTAATACTGTCTAGGGCTGAGCTTGCAGGCATTGCTGCAGCCGTTACTCATGACTAATTTCTGATAGCTATCGACAGTGAAAACTCAATGAGACAAATTAGAAAACAGATCGGATACCCAGAATTGAACACCTACCACATCCACCACAACCTCTTAGAGACCATCATCAAAGCAATCCGCAACACTGCGACACTTTCCATCAATTCCTGAGAGTTAAAGCCCACACCGACATTATTGGTAATGAGCGTGCTGATCAGATAGCAAAGCATGTGGCCAAACATCCTGAAGCTGCTGACACTGGTATTAAAATGGCAGGGCATGAAGGTAACCCTCAACCCTTTTCAACATCATTTGGCTTGCAACCTCCACGGATGATCCAAACACACAATGTCCTTTTATTGAAAATTGTACCGTTGCAACGGTAATCGATCCCAACCTTACCAACCCAGTGTGCGCTACCTCCCCAACAGACGCTACGCGCTACAAGCGCACATGCATAAGGTCCACAAACTAGGCAACTAATACCAGCTACTACACCTACTACCAGGATTTAATCAAGAATAGGAGTGCCCACAGCAAAATCAGTAATGCTTTCTGATCTATACCTGGCTCACAAGGAAAAAGAGACAGTGATCAAATACCGGTCTGGCACGATCAACAACCAAAAACACGCTGTCCGTTACAAGCAGTCAAACAGCCTTAGTTGCCCCATCTGCTCCTGCCAAGACAGTGAACTTCACTTCCTCTCAGGGTGCCAGCATCCCATCATAAGAAACATGGTGACGGAATGCCACAATATCGCAGGCAGACTTACAACAAAAGCCATAAGTAAAGGTTTTCTAGGCTCCTGTCTTGTATCCACAGAGGTTGGCATTGCTGACAAGCATCGTATGCAGAATTTACAAATACCTGTGACAGCAGAATCCAGAGTTCCTCCGGCTTGGATTTTTGCTATAAAACTACAATCGAAGAGACAAACTCACTTCTCCCCTTGACGCCATTCTAGTGACTCCAAAGAAAACACGCAAGATCAATTCCCAATTTAAACAGAACCATCGCGATTATCAAGGCCTTACTTTAAGAAGCGAAAGGAGGTTGGTTTTGGGTAGGGGACAGGCCAACCCTAGGGTTGTTTAGCAGCAGCCACCGTAGCTGGAGGCAGACCCCCATCACCAGTCACAGCTTTCCAGCCCAGACAGACTTGCCCCGAGAATCTCCCTTGGCAGCGCCGTACCGCCCATCTCATTGAGATCAAGAACTGTGAAGACACTCGCCCTGAGCAGCAGCTCCAAGCTGCCCAAGCTCAGCATGGTCGCCTTAGACGCAGCATTGCAGGAGACCATGATGTTCGTATCATTCTCTTACATTTAGGGGGTATTATTTATATTCCTCACACTTTGGTTCCTCTGAAGAGTCTTGGCCTTGATTCGCAAAGAGTCAAGAAACTTGCTCACAAGCTTCATGCTCATTCTTTGCACTATGCTCATAAGCTTGTACAGACCAGACATTCTCTTGAGCATTCTCCTCACCTTCAAACTAATCAGGAGAGGTCTGCTGGGTACCCTCCTGATCCTCACTTACTGCTTTCTTCTTTTCTGGTGAAAGGGGCTTTTCTTCCCAAGTGGCCCCTTTCCCTTAATTGATGTAAGGAGCTTTTTTGCTGCTTGCGTAGTTTTTCTTTTCTCTCTTTTCTCGCTCAGCAGATTTAAATGTGCTATTTGGTCCATTCTTGTGTCTTATAATAGCTTGTCTCATACTTATACCAGTCATGATAAAAGCAAACATTTGCCTTATATACAAGGCCTGACTTGACATTTAGACTCCAGCCTTTATCGGCTAGATTTCTCAAATCAAATTGGCAAGGACAGAAGCCCATAGATTAGTCTAGAAAATCCCTAAGCCCAACAAACCACGCAACGCTCCCACAAATCTAAGCGGCTAACTGGACTTGTGTCTTCACGACTGATTGAAATCGTGTAGCTTTGTAGAGCACTGGACTGTTCCAAAATCTAGCAAACATCTTCCATCATGCACGGGATTCAGGCCATCACACTCAGGCCATGTCTCCAACCCTAGATGGTGCTTAGTAAAAAAATGCACCTCGAAGTAACATAAACAAACATGTCAAAAAGACTCTCACGTGCAAGCCTACCCCGACCACACAAAAGCACTACAAGCATGGGCTGTAGTGACTAGGGACAGATCAGTATTAGATGCAAGCTTAAGCTACTTATTTGATAATGAATATGAAGCAAAAGGAAAAAGAGATATGGATTTTGGATCCCACTAAAAGATTTTAGAAACGAAGTTCACAGGCCTAGGCTATTAGTATGTCGCCCTCTCCACGACAATAGTGTCATGCATGACGTATGCTCAACATGGTACACCATGCAATCCACCCACCTCTATTCACTGACAATGCTTAACATGGTACGCCATGCATGACATATGCTCGACATAGTACGCCATGCAATCCACCCACCTCTATCCACTGACAATGCTCAAAATTGTACACCATGCAATCCACCCACCTCTATCCTCTGACAATACTACTGATACCTTTTAAAAATCCCACACTTGAAGGATCATACTTGCCAAGAGAAGATCCAGAGCAATGTATGACATTAGGCACTTTTCCTCAGGCCTCAGAGATTTGCTGCCAACAAAAATTTTGGATTGGAGACAATGTTGGCATTCCAGCTCATATGATCTTTCATGAAATGGCACTACACATACCATGTGAGAGTTAGGCTGGTACGCAGCTTTGACTAGAGCTATTCCTGGGGCAGAGTTGAGCCTTGTTCACATCCAATGAGTCAGAGCGTAGCAATCATACCCAAATACCAACAGCTAGTCAAGAGGAAACTGAATGCATTTCAGTCATATGACTCTGCCCTGACAAAAAGCCCCAGGTTTTCCAAAACAGCTCCTAGCCTCACAGTGCTCACAAACAATAATTCCAAGAATGAAGATTTCAGACTGACAAGGCCTACACTGCTAGAAATTGGCTAAGATATAGAAGTTAACAACCTATTGGAGCAGGGGTCTTTATACCTTCAACAAAAATAGCGCTCTATATTGACTCTGGTGAAGATGAAAAATGCTAGCCCAGATCAGCACAACCTCTAGCTGGTGATATCGCATATCGTCATCAATGACCAGCCACAGATCAATCAGCCTGACGACCAGGCTGGCGGTTAACTTTCTTGTTAAGTCAAATTTTTGACTTAACACCGCTCCTCGTGTCCAGATCAAACTTACTGAAGGTTAGCTCAAAATGACATTTACAGATCGTTCTCATCACTCCAATTAGGATAGAATGCAAGCTCACTTTTTGGCATTGCTGTGCAAGCGAGTATTTCAATCTGAAACGCTTTTCGGTTGCTCTTTCAAAGAAGTTCTAGATAGTGGTCTAAGCACATGTCATCATAATATTTGACATCGACGAGGTGTACATCCCAGCGCGAAGGGTGTTAAGCCCGAATCTTACTCTGATGGCCATTCTGCAGCAGCTGTCCAGCTGGCAGTACCACCTTGTTCATGGGCAGGGATGCTGTGATGCTGCAAGTCAGGAAGTTTGACTTCATATTTGCAGCGTAGACTCTACTCGGAGCAGAGCATCCTTCTGGGCACTATTTGTGAGCAAACCTGCATTCTGATGTGAAGGTTTTTGCATGCTGACTTTGCATCATGAATTACATAATGTAATTTGAGGTGCAAGAAGTGTCAGACTCCGAAGCTTATGAAGGGATGCCAGGGCTTTTTTGGGGGGCAGGATACCAATACCGTGTTGACTGCATGAAAGCAGCCGCAGCGCTTCCCATTGACATGTTTGTTGCTTAAATGCAAAACAAAAATATGTGGAACTTGGAGGGATGTTATGGTCTCTGAGGCAAGGTCACGTTTGAGCAAAGTGGCTACATATAAATCTTGGTTGGCACTCGGAAAAGGCAATCCGAAGGGAGTCCCTTTCAGTCTAGCTGTAAAAGAACCTCCAGTACAATACCCACTGGCAGTGCCTCTGTGTGGACAAGAAGCACATGATGATAAATGTTGCGTGGTTTCAGTGGTTTGCCCATACTGTGGTAGTACTGAACTTGTCGAGGCTGGCATCTAGACCTGCCAGATCTGGCAGGAGTATAGACGCGATGACAAGCGTGCTGCGAATCAAGTCCAGCTTTGCAGACATGTTCTGTTCACAAGTTAGTGCCCAGGGTGCTCTGCACTACATTATAAATACAAAGTCAAACTTGCTTACTTGCTGTACCACAGTATCCCTGCCCAAGGTGATTTTAATTTTGTTTCAACGAAGCGCTGAGGAAGTGCGTTTCCCCTTTCAGCACAAACAAAGACATTTTTTTCTGCACAACTCAGGGCTGTCTTTGAATGGGGTCCCCTTTCCCAAAACATTTTCTGGGGCCCATTAAAAAGTTAGGCGAGAAGTGCCCAAGACCAGAGGCAGGAGGGCTGGTAGCTGGCAAAAGCTGTGTTCTAAGCATGCAGGCTGGGCCCATGGAGCCCCAATTGGTTCCCACTTTGCACCAAAAAAGCATCATCGTGGACCCCTACTAGGGGTAAACCCCTTACAGGTAATATATACATATACAAGCTATACACAAGCTTTCCTGCAGGGGCTCCCTGTTTGTTACTCGGATTTCACTGCTGACCTGAGGTTTAGGATGAGAAAAGTGTGGAGGGACATTGCTGACATAATTCCTCTGGAAAGCGACAACAAACTGGTGACTTGTCATTCTTGGTTTGCCTGCCCCCTCTTAGATCTTCAAGCTGATTCACGCACACGGGTGCGGAATGGGGGTGCCCCCCTGATGCCTCCTCGCTATCTGCACCTTGATCTCCCTAAGCATGTTATGAGG
>LFCJ01003649.1_pt1 | contig 11288 bp, 17 predicted proteins | sample 643141 | NCBI WGS metagenome assembly LFCJ01 (sample SAMN03766243, study PRJNA286221) | soda lake metagenome | biome: soda lake; feature: Kulunda steppe; material: water; isolation source: sample B1-Br-g2 brine of Lake Bitter-1 | place: Russia: Kulunda steppe | collected 2010-07 | reverse complement strand
GTGTGTGTGTGTGTGTGTGTGTGTGTGTGTGTGTGTGTGTGCTCCACTCATCCAGAATGCGCACACATCCAGGGTGAGCACAGGCGCCCGGGGCCTGACATCTCCATGCAGCAGGCAAGCTCCACGCGCATGCATCATCTGCGTCCATGCCTGCAGCCACTTGCACACCAACCCCAGCCCTTGCCCATCCAAAGGAAGTGAACCTGGCCCCCGCGGATGATCCCACCCACGGCCCCACCCTTGCAGGCCCATACCCACCTGAGCGCCTGCTAGTGCCCCCCCTCATAGCAAGCACGCGTGCAGGCCTGCCCGCCCATGCGCCCGCCTGGGTCCCCCCTCCCTGCATAGCTCCTCTTCCTGCAGCGCCACGCACCTGGCCGGGCAGCGTGCTGGCTAGCTTTGGCGCCGCTCCAGGCTGTGGCCGCGGGGAGGCCTGGCGCGGGGCCGAGCCCACGCTCCCCCTAGGCTGCGCCCACTTGGACGGCCCTCCCTGCGTTGCAGTCCCGGGCTGTGCGCGCCAGCCAGTGTGCAGGGCCGTGCTGCCTTGCGCGGCGGCAGCGGCGCTGCTGGCCTTGTCCTTGCCATACCTGCGGCACGGGCAGTGCGTGGCAGCAGAGGCAAGGGAAGGGTGGGGGGCCTGAGAGCGCGTGCGCGAGCCCCCACAAGGACTCACGGAGCCCGCCCCCCTCTTTGAGGCGGAGGCAGAATGCACCGCCCCCTGGGCAAAGCTTGACACAGACAGGAACAGCAGCACGCAATGCTGCTGGGGCCCCGCGGCAAGCAGGGCTCACTGCGGCAAGGGCAGCTCCAGAGAGAAGTGAGTGGCAGTAGAGCGCCTGCCAAGCCATGCCCCTGTGCTGCCGGGGCCAGGGGCGGCATGGTTCTACTCCAAGAGATGGTGCGCTGCTCTGATGCGTCTTCTGGAGCCAGGTTGACGCGTGCTGTAGCGGCCTTGGCAAAGCAGGGCGTGCTTGCAGCCAAACGCATGAGCCACAGGATGTGGGCCGCGCCTGCTGCGAATTTGCCTCCCAGCAAATGTTCTGTACTGATGCTTTGTTGGGGTACTGATGCTTTGTTGGGGTGCTTTACGTGAACCACGTGCATGTGGCGATCTCACAGCAAGACGTTCGGCGCAGGACATGTCCTTGTGCGCACGCAGAAGCGCCAGGCGCAAGCGCGAGGTCGTGTGGCAACACGGGCGCACACATGACACTAGCCAGCCAGCCCCTCACTCTTGCAGGGCGGGCCTTGCTTTGCATGCTTAAGGGTGGGAACGCACCCGCACGCACGCACGCATGTACGCACGCACACATACACATGCACACAATTGTAATTAACAATTCTCTTATGTTAACCAGATAGTTCAGTTCACGACAATCCAATCCACTTCTGTTGTCTGTAAGATTGACGACTTACAGACAATCGAAGTTCATAGGTCACCCATGTGTGTGCAGCAATTGCGCACACACACACACATGCGCGCGCGCACGTGCGCACAAGGCTGTCCCTCACTTGTGCATGAGCTTGGCCAGTGGGGAACCCAGCGGCCCCGGCCCGCCCAGCTGCAGCAGCGTGCCTGTCTGCACACTCTGCGGCGCAGCCGCGCCTGTGCTGCGCGCGGCCTGGATGGCGGCGGTGGTGGCGGTGGCGTAGGGCGGTGCGTGGCGGCCCACCAGCCTCGGGTTCCGGGCCTGGTGCGTCAGGGAGGTGGTGGCAGGTGCTGCTGTTGCTGCGGCTGCAGCAGTGGCGGGGTGGGAAGGGGGCTCCCGGTTTGCAGGCCTCAGCGTGGAAGGGGCACTGCACGACTGCAAGGCATCAGTGTCCGGTTGAGGCTGGGAGCTGGGACCCACACCTTGCGTGTGCTCCGGTTGTTGCAGCTGCCGCTCAACCTCCTGCGCGCAAGTGTTTGAAAGTGGGCTTTTGGGAGCCCTGCGGAATTGTGGGTCCATGGCAGAGATCGCGGGCCGAGATATGCAGCACGGGCTTAGCTTTGAGCATGGGCCGAGATATGCAGCACAGGCTTAGCTTTGAGCATGGGGTGCCTCAAAGTGCCAGGCAGGCAGCACACATGGCGTGCATACCAGTACCAGGCAAAGGGAGCATGCGACGACCTGGTGCATCGACCTGGCGAGCTGGGTGAGCTGCAGTGGGCACGAGCTGCTTGTTCATGTGCTTGCAAGGGCGCGCTGTGCTCAGTTTGACAAAAAGGGTCTTTGGAAAAGATTGACAATCCAGCAGTGTGCTTGGCTCACGGATCAGGTTCAAAATCAAACAAAGCATACAAGCAAGAGTTTGCAAGATGCAAACTGCTGCCGGAAGATGCAAGCAGACACATCAATGCAAGAGCGATGCCCCGTGACCAAACACCACACATAAGTTATGCACAGACCACGTAATATGGACAGGCAGGAATGTGAAATTGCTCAGCAGCAACGCATACGACCATCTAAGCCAACAGGATCCATCAAGCGTATTGCCACTGTGCCATGTGTCACAAAATGCACCTACATTGCTCAGCTCCTGCAACTCCAGTAAGGACTCGTCTATCCCTGGAAGCACAAACTGAGGCAGCTCCGGCTCCTGCCCCTCTGTCGCTTCTGCATTACTCTGCTGGTCCATGCCTTAGCAGCCCATCGTTCCACCTAATCCTTCGAAAGAATCAGGTGACCTGACTCTTGAAACTCTCATTCAACAGTTGTGAGCTTACAAAGTTGCTTTCCCAATGTACAACTTTGGTCTGAACGTGCAGGAGTCCAGTCTCATTCAATCAAATTAAAGAATTGAAATTCTTAAGACATTTTAAGGTATGATTGTTGGCAAATGCTTTTGACCTGAGCAAGGCCAAGGAAGCAAATAAATGACTCGAAGCCTACTTGAGATAGAACAGCCAGGTTTGTAGCCTTCGATCCGTATGGTGGTATCACTGAGGGGGCCCTCTTGCCTCCTGCTGCCTTCTCAGCCTTCTCTGGTTCTGATCTGTACTTGCTGCCCCCATACCCCATATTGCTTCAGGTGCTTTCCGCTATGTTCTGGGAGTCATTGTGATGCTTTTAGGTGTTGGTGAGTTTGACTCAGCAGGCACCTGCTTTCAGACAAATACACAAGCACACTTATGCTTGTGCTAGAGAGCCTGCGCGTATGTGCGCATGCATGCACATGCATGTGTGTGTAAGAGTGTGTACGCGTATGCATTATTGTTTAAGTGCAGGCGTGCCTGTGAACTTTTGCACACGCGTTTGTTTGAGCAAACAGGCTTATGAACATGGATATGCATGTGTGCTAGTAATCGTGCAACTGTGTACTTGTCGGCGAATGTGCACATTTGTTTGTGAATTCAACGTGAACAGACAAATAGGCCTGCATGCTTCAATGTTTCCTGAAACTGAGTGTTACCTACTTATCATATTCTGCCCTTGTCCAGATGATTTTAAAGTGTCTTGCCAAACATTTTTCTTCCCTTTGCAGTCCTGCCCATCGCATACTCTGCGCTGCGCAAAAACAAAGCCAAGCCAGCTCTGCCCACGCGACCAGCTGTGCGCCAGCAGTCAACTTAAAGGCCCTGAATTTTATCAACAAAGCACGCCCCGTCCTCTTGGTGCCCAACACCAGAGCCATCAGCCATGCTGTTGCACAGCGCAGCAGCACACATGCTGCGTGTGTTGGCCTGCCCGGTGCCACCAACAGCAGCAGCAGCGGCTGCGGCGGCGGCTGGGCAAACCGTTCCTGCCATAGCGGCATCCTGCTGTGGCTTGAGCACCAGTACCTCACATGCATGCCAAGGCACGGAGGCTGCCAGCACCGCAAGCGGTGAACTCCATGTGTCTGTGGAGCCGCTGGCAGGCGAGCTCGAGGGGGTATCAGTTTTAAGGTAAGGTTTGGAAACAGCCGGCTGTTACCATCACCTCATATCATTCATTCGGCTTAGCGGTGGCTGCAAGCTGCCGCTTATGCTTATGAGGGCCCAAAAGGTGCTGCGGCGCGCTGCGGTGCCATCTCCGGCATGGGGGGCTCCGAGCAACCCAAAAACTGACACTCTTTGTGGTCCAAACTTCATTACACAGCGATGCGCTGCTTGCTGAGTGTGGCTGCCATCATGCATGAATCCAAACATTGCCTACAAAAGGTGGTGGGGCTTGAAAGCATCCCATCCGCATACTACGCCAAGGGGCGGGCTGTGCTTGAGCATGTGTGCTGAAAGTTGCTCACTAGCCAGCTTGCAACTTCGAGCCGGCTCCAACCCACCAGCCCCTAGGCATGGCCAAGTATTCTTTCCTTGTGCAAACTGGACCACAGCTATGAACTTGCCAGCTCACTTTTCATGTTGGGCTGCCTGTGTTTCAAGGGAAGTGTCTTTGCTGTTGTTCCTCGCTTGTGTTGCCAGAGTTTCTCCTTGTCAGGGGGTGCAGCTAAAGAGGAGGGAATGTTGGCAACAGCAACAGCAAGCTCCTCAATTTCTGCTCTCCCTCACTCAGGCTTGTATTGCAGATTGGCAGTCGGTGTCAACGAATACTCTCACCATATTATGCGCAGCCTGACTCGTGCGAGTGCAAAGAATGCGATTGGGAGGCAGATGCTGAGGGAGATGATGGAGGTACTGGACGTGCTGCGCCAGGAGAGCACCACACGCTGCGTCGTGCTGAGGAGGTGAGGGCCTCTGCACCATGCGTACAAGGTTTACAAGGATTACAAGGGTAAGGCTCTCAGTCAAAAAGTACGACTGCTATCGTGCTTCTAGAGAGGGCCCCTGCGACATGGGTTCAGTGACCAAGGTGAGGCAGTGCTGCCATGCGAGAGCCCGCAATGGGGTGCATGGAGAGTCAGGCAGGATGAAAAGCAGCCACCCGCCCTGCTGGTGTGTTCGTGCTGGTGTGCAAGGCGCACTCCAAAAGCGATAGGGGTCTAGTCATGCATACTTAATGTCTGAACATGCTGCCCCTCTTTAATCGACCACCAGGAGACTGGGTGGTTGGATACGAGCTTAGTCTCCAGTGCACTTTCCACGAGCAACAAAAGGTTGGATGCAGAAGCAGAGTCTCCAATGCACCCTCCCTCCACGAGCCACAATTGGTTGGATACAAGCAAAGTCTCCAGTGCACCCTCCACGAGCCACACACCCCCGGTTGTGGTGCTTGGGCGTCGTTTAAAAGCATGGGCAGCCAGGTCTGGCAACAGTGGGCTCACAAGTTACAGCCATGTCGATATGCAATGTGCCTCACCCAAGCATGGGGCGCACGGCTGCGATTTCCCCGCAACAATGCATGGCCGAGCAGATCAGGTCGCCCAAGCTCAAGCCTGACTGCATACCTTTTTGGCTGCTCTGTGAAATCCCAGCACCATCACAAGGCTATCAGCTATTCATGGTCATGCAAATTGCCATCATGTTCTCCCAGCAGCGCAATGCATCCAGGTTGCCATCTGTACACCTGTCTCCACCTCCCACCTGTTAACACCCTCCTACAGAGTTTCCCTTCGGAGGCAGGGATTCCTTGAAATGCCTGCCAGGACTTGTAGCTCCCTGTTGTCCCCTGTGTCTTGCCCAATGGAAGACACGTTCATCCGCTGCACATGCTTTTGGTGTGTGACGTGGTGATGTGCTGGGCGTGCTCTGCTGGGGCGCATCCTTGAAGCAGCGCATGGCTTGATGTGCTGTGTACATGCGCAGCACCGTGCCTGGCGTGTTCTGCGGGAGCGCGGACCTGAAGGAGCGCTCGCTGATGACGCACACGGAGACCCTGGAGTTTGTGGGGGCCATGCGGCGCACCTTCAACCAGGTCCAGGTGCGGTGGGCACTCACGGGCCAATGTTCTCATACGGCAGCCCGGCCATTGCCAGTTGAGCAGGCCAGTGGCGCTTATATGGTGACCATGTGCCCACGACATTTAATGCACACTGCGCAGCAGCAGCAGCAGTAGCAGCCTCAACACACACCATGCGCGCGCCTCCACACACCTGCACAGGCCTCCAATCCTCTGTGCGCCTCCACACGTCTGTGCAGGCCCTACCCATGCCCACCATCGCCGCAATCGACGGCCTGGCCATAGGCGGTGGCGCTGAGCTGGCGCTGGCGGTGGACATCAGGGTGGCCGGCCAAGGCGCGCAGCTGGGCTTCCCAGAGGCGCAGCTGGGCATCATCCCCGGGGCGGGCGGCACACAGGTGGGCCCAGCAGACCTGCCAGCACGATGGGCTCTGCTTCAGGGATGTGAAATATGCGGGTTTGGGTGGTTCCATTCGATAGATTTTGTGTACAATTCCAGAGGGGGCTATCTGACCAAAAGTCCGGGCATGATCCTTTTTCGATGTAATTTGTATTTTAACCATAAAACTAGGCTACTGGCAGAATTTGGGGTAAAATGGACGCCCCTGGTGGCCTGGGTGGGTGCTAAGCCTCTGTTTTTGGCCTATTTTGGCATAAACAGCACACGTATGCCCTCAACACGACCCAACCACACGTCTTTTTACCCCCAAAACACCATCAATATACTTCTATTATGTTGATAATTGATATTGGATGTTGAAACTGAGGTTTGGAGGGTGTCGGATTTGGACCCATTATGGCACCCCTTCTTGCTGCTTTTTTTCAAGGGAAAGGACCAAAAATCAAAATCTCATCAACCACTAGGTGTTTTCACTCCAATCCTTTTGCAATGATGTTTGTTTATTACAAGAGCACCAAAACACCAAAAATCATGTATTTGGAGCAGTGGCTGATCTGGTGTGGACATCTGGCTGTGAAAAGGGTTCACAATGCAGCCCATGAGGCATGGGCGCCGTGACGGGTACCTTTCATACTCAGGTGCTATGAAAAGCTTGCATGCAGGGCTACCATCTAACGCTAAGCTGGTAAGGTACCCGTCACGGTGACCATACCCATTTTGGGCCTCAGATAACCCCCTCTGGTATATTTCCTTCGAGTTTTTTACCTTAGACTGTTTCACAACAGCAGTTGAACTTTTTAATCATTAAGATCTTATGACAGCCTCAGCTGCAGGTCAGTTTATGGAAGCTTGTCTACTTTACCACTGGCCACAGAAGCATCACACTCAGACAACTTCAAGCCGGCTCCACTGAAATGTGGCTGATGTGGCTGAGAACAGCCGTGGCTGAGAAGCCCGATTCAATTTGGCTGGCAAAGATAGTGCACACCAACTCCATTTGACAAAAAAATCCACTTTGGCACCACTGGTGGATTACCTGGCAGGTTACACCCAGTAGGGGGAGCCGGCCAACCCTCATATTCCAAGACACAGCACATGCATGACGAATTGTTGCATCTGATCAGATTGCTGGCTAGATTAACTTCCAAACTTACCTGGCCAGAGGTTCAACCAAATCGGTTATAACAATTTGATCCTAAAATCGCACAATGTTCAACAAGTTGTTTCAGCACATTGACAGAAGTAAAGAAATGAAGATGTTCATCATGAACATCACAATCATCATGATGAGACAGCTGATGTCTCCAAACCACCAGACAAACAGAAAACTACTACTCCACTCAATTAGGGGAGCATGGTAAGAATGGAGTCGTCCGTTATTGTTGCAGGGATGGATATGCAAAATTCAACAGCCAAGCAAATGCAGGCCTAGCGTTTGCGCTTGAATTTGCGTGCGGCGTTTTTAGCCCTTGCAGCTGCTGCTATTTGCTGTAAGTTCCCTTCCTGTTTGGCTCTTTTACGCGCCTCTTTAAGGCCAGCTTCCATGGCCCGTTTCTGCATGCAAGTCAGACATAGCAAAGGGATAATTGTGGCAAGGACAGGAAAGCTGATGCTCATCCTCTTGTACGCTGACTGTGCCCAGGTGTGCGCTTTGGCTGGCAGGAAGATGTTTTTTGGTCTCGCAGCAGCCATGAGCAAGCCAGAGGCCAGAGAAGTACGCCAGCCAGCCAGCCAGCAAGAGGGAGCAAGCAAGAGGGAGCAAGAACAAGGCATGGATGCGCACCTCCATCTCCGTCAACTCCTCGTCATGGTGGCCCCTCTTCTTGGGGGCACGCGCAAAGCCCTTGACAGATTTCAGTGGGTCCTCACTCCCAGCAAACGTGGCCGAGGTGGTGCCTTGGATGGAGGCCTCTGCAATCATCACACGCAATGCAAGTGGATTGGGCATGGCAGGAAAGAAGAGGAGAACCACAGCCCCTCAGGGATCCCCTGTGGTGATGGCAAGAATCCGGAGGTGTGGAGAGGTGTGGGACGCGCCACGTGGGACGCATAGGGCAGGCGAGATAAGGCATCATATAAGGGCTGGCTGGAGCCTCCTCGCAGTGGAGTTGACCTTGGCCGATGCTGCGTGCCAACATCAGGCAGGCTATGGACAGCGGGCACCCCACACAGCTTTTTTCTTTGGCTTGACAGTCTCCTATAGGTTCTTTCCCTTTCTTCTTTCTTTTTCTCGTTTGCTTTTCCCTTAAGGTTTCTTTCATTTCCCATGTCTTCATTTCCCAGTTTCCATCTGACCAAATGAAGATCCTTACGATCTCAGCAGGTGAGGTGCGCATCCATGCATGCCCTGAAGCAAGTCGTACCTGCCGGGGGTGGCAGCTTGCGTGCTTTCCTGTGCGGCAGCATCGGCCGCCCTTCACTGTTGTTGCCGGTCTGCGCACGTGACAAGAAGGCATGCAAGTTGCCCAGGCTCCCTGCTTTGAGATCAATGGGAGAGCTGGCTGGCTGGCTGGCACGCAATGCCTGTCTGCACACAGCCAGGCCATACATGCACTCACGACAAGGAAGGTGCACACCGAGACTAAGCCACATGCACGATAGGAGGGCCAGTTGCCGAGCACATGTGCAGCAACAACATGCACTCACAAGCCCGTAGATGAGAAGTTGGGCGCGCAAGGCACAGCTATGGAAGCACCAGCCGCATCTATCTATGAGTACGTGGCTGGTGGCAGGAAGCTGCACTCCAAAAAGGCCATGCACGCCCAGGGCTTGTCCAACACAGATGGCTAAGGCATGTAGTGCAGCAGCGCCCCTGCTCGCTTGCATGCAGTAAGAGGGCAGGGATGCAGGAAGAGCACGGAGATGTATTGAGAGGGCAGGGATGCAGCAAGAGCACACGCGGAGATGCAGCAAGAGCACGGAGATGCATTGAGAAGACAGAGATGCAGCAAGAGCACGGAGATGCATTGAGAATACAGAGATGCAGGAAGAGCACGGAGATGCAGTGAGAGGGCAGAGATGCAGCAAGAGCACAGAGATGCATTGAGAAGACAGAGATGCAGGAAGGCGACAGAACATTCGCACACGGGATATTTTATGCGCAAGGACAGCTGCAGCGCAACTGGGCAGGAGCTTCCTAGAACAACTGGGTGGAGGCCTCGCAGCACAACTTGGCAGCAGCTGCCTTGCACATCGCTGTGGCGTGCAGTTGGCTTAGAGTGGTTGAGGCGTGGAACAAGAGCAGTTGGTGTACGAGCGATTGAGACGCGGCACACGGGTCGTGAGTACAGGAGCCCTGAGAGTGCTAGGAACCCAAAAAATGTTTTGTCCCTTGCCCTTAAACCGTGCCGGAAGCCTGGACGCACCGATGACTTGGCCTTGATCAGGTTGGGGTCCTTGAGGTAGGCGGGCATGTGGCGCAGGTGCGGGGCCTGCGTTGCATGAAGGGGGCGCAGAGGGCAGGTGGGTGTGCACCGCAGAGGTAGGGCATGCCTGTCGGATGAGGTGCCTTTTCTGCACAAGGAGCGGGTGTGCGCGGCCAGGGCCTGCATAACGGAGATGCTGAGGGCAGGCATGACGGCTGGTGCGGGCTGATGGGTGGAGCAGGGTCAATTAGTGCAGTTGAGCACATGCAGTGCATATGGTGCATGGCATACAAGTGCGTGCATACGTGCACTTTTGGCTTGATAAGGGGTTGTCAAGGGGCAGCACATGCAGTGCATGTGGTGCATGGTATACGAGTGCCTGCGTACAAGCACTTTTGGCTTGATAAGGGGTTATCAAGGGGCAGCACATGCAGTGCATATGATGCATGGTATACGAGTGCGTGTGTGCAAGCATTTTCGGCAAGAGAAGGGATTGTTAGGGGGCAGTGCTGCGCAAAGATACATGAGGAGTCTGAGCCCCCCCCGCTGGCTGCCGCATCTCAGGACACCATTGTTCTTGGGACGAGCACCGACACTGGCCCGCACCTGTGGTAGCTTGTGCAGCGGCTTGTCATGCCGCAGCAGCTGCTTCTCGGCTGCGTGGTCCTCAAAGTAGTCCTGCAAGCGGCAGTGTGTTGGGAGCACAGGGCTGGGCAGCAGATGTCATGCGGCCGCCGGCCTGTGCAGCTGCTGTGTGCCCTTGTGTGCCTTCGGGCGCCCTTGTGCACCCTTGCATGCCCTTGCGCGCCCTTGCACGCCCTTGCGTGCCTGCGCTGCATGCATGTGCTGGCCAAGGGCTGCGTGCGCGCACTGCGGGCCAGCATGCCGTCGGATAGCGAGCACAATGCGGCACACACACTGGCGCGTGCGCGGCACCCTGACCATGCTATCACACAGTCGTGAGAGCACCCTGACCCATGGAACAGCGACCACGTCGTCTGCACAGTGCAGTGTCACCATGACCGTGTTGCCTGCACAGTGCAGTGTCACCATGACCATGCTGCCTGCACAGTGCAGTGTCACCATGACCATGCTGCATGCACAGTGCAGTGTCACGACCATGCTGCCTGCACAGTGCAGTGTCACGACCATGCTGCCTGCACAGTGCAGTGTCACGACCGTGCTGCCTGGCAATTCTGCAGCACCCTGGCCATGCCTGTCCGCGCAGCAGTCGCACAGCATTCTGGTCATGTGCTCTCTGCACAATTCGCAAGGGCCCCACCACTGGACGCTTCACAGCGCCCTAGACCCGGGGGCATGCAGGATCTTCAAGTCTGAGCCAACAAATAGGGCTCAGCCCCATACACCTCTGCCATGCCCCCCTGCCCCCCATCTTGCGCTTGGCGCCGTTCAGCACCTCTGCCACGCTCCCCCTGCCCCGCACCTTGAGCTTGGCGCTGTTCAGCAGCTCTGCCTTGAGCTCCCGTTGCCTTGCTTCCTTTATGCTGTTGCGCGTGATGGAGCGCGCCACGTCCTCCCCGCGGTAGCGTAGCGACTCAACCTGCAGCGTGCAGCGCGTGGGGCAAGCGCTCAAAGGGAAAGCGCTGACAGGGCCGAGGCAAGCGCGTGGGGCAAGCGCTAAGAGGGCAAGCGCTGAGAGGGCAAGCGCATGGGGCAAGCGCATGGGGCAAGCGCTGAGAGGGCAAGTGCATGGGGCAAGCGCTGAGAAGGCGGCAACAAAAGGCACATCAAAAGAAAAGCAAAGAG
>LFCJ01003647.1_pt1 | contig 11291 bp, 5 predicted proteins | sample 643141 | NCBI WGS metagenome assembly LFCJ01 (sample SAMN03766243, study PRJNA286221) | soda lake metagenome | biome: soda lake; feature: Kulunda steppe; material: water; isolation source: sample B1-Br-g2 brine of Lake Bitter-1 | place: Russia: Kulunda steppe | collected 2010-07 | reverse complement strand
TCTCTCTCTCTCTCTCTCTCTCTCTCTCTCTCTCTCTCTCTCACTGAATTTATTCCTAACCCCATGCATCATCAAAATACTCCCCAAAAGCAACACAAACACACAAGTTACACCCGCGTGCCTGCACATGAGCACACGTGCACACACTAGTAGTACTAAGGCACGCTTGCACGCGCTTATGCGGCTGTGCTCTGGGCACAGACACTTACCCAACTGAGCTGTTACACATATTTTCATGCCAACAACAATGGGTAACCCATCCAGGTACATAGCTCCCAAATTGGGTGCGCAGGATTGCAGAGAGGATGGTGTGCATGAGGCACCTGGCCCTTACTGGCAGATCATTTTAATTACATTTTTTGCAAGGGAGGTGCAAACACCATATCCCATCCGACATTAAGTTTGATGTTCAGGCTGGCGGGGGGGGGATCCGGCTTATGTAGCACCTGAAATTTAGCGCATTCTAGCGTTATATTGCTATATAGTGCTATATAGCGGGATATATTTGTCTACGTAGCTCTATCACCAACACCTGCTCATCTCAGATCGGTGGGACTGTTGTGAATAACAGATTTTTGTTCACTGCCCTGCAGGTTTTGGGGTGAGTCTTGTCCATCAGAGTTCCTTGGTCGTTTTAGGAGCGAGCAACTAACAAAGGAGGCTGAGCATTGTGTGTGTATGTGATACTTCTGATGGCGCAAAACCTGTGTCTATCCCTCCACTGCACTCATCATTTGTTTGTATCTTGTGCTCCTGTACACAGCCCAAACCCTTATTTGCAATATGAGCCCCACAAAATTAAATGTATCTTGGGGCACATTTCAAATTGAACCCACTTGATAAGGGGGAATGACAATGCACTTCCAAAGCATTTTCTCTGCACGGCAAACTTTGCGATGCATGCTGTGCAAGAGGTTATACGTGCAATTTCCTCAGAGTGCCCAATCAGCTGTTGCTTAACGTGGGTTTGGTGCCGTATTGCAGTTTTAGTGCGTAATTGTTTGCCCAATGCCTCAGGAAAGTGTTGCATGGGCCTGGATGACTGTCTACCTTATTGTTACGGCATCTAGCCAATCTACCTTCTTTGTTTTGGCATCTAGCCAAATTTGCTCAGCAGTCTGCTTATGCTATTCTAGTACAAACAATCACTTGCAGCAAGAAATGGAACGTCTTTTGTCTAGTCACTTAGCAAGTATTTGGTTTTTGCAGCTTTGCTGATTAGGACTTGGCGTACTCCAATAGCTTTTTGAGCTCCTCAGCCAATTCCACTTACTTCAGGGACCCTCTACTTTAGATCCTAAACTGAATACATTTCTGTCCAGATTTAGTTCTGATGAGTGGCGTCTATTTTGCATGGTATGACCATGTGTAGGACCTTGGTGGCTGCTCTTCTTCTGGGCTGGGGAGCAGCAGCATGGGAGTCGCTTTAGAGCAGTGGCTGATGTGCCCTACCTCTCTCGCACCCTGGGCACCCTCCTGCTCAAATTGAGTATGAATTGTCGATCGAATCTTTCACCTCAAGCTCAGATGTCACCTCAAGCTTAGATGTGCAGCAGCCTAATGCTTGGTTGTTTCAAGCAGGGTTCACTAGCCTGACTGTCAGGCAGGCAGCGTACCCTTTCCTGGGGTTTGCACAAGCACTCTAGTCTGGTTCATTATAAATTCTGCTCCTTCCGCATCACTGATGCTTTGTGGCTCCAGCAGTGCTGCGATAGCTAAGTGTAAGCACGGGCGCCATGCCTGCTTTCTCTCATGCCTTCAGCATCATTGTTCCATTTTGTGATTGCAATTTGCCACAATCATTTTTTTAAAGGATTTTGTACAGAAATATATATTGTTCTGAGTAAACCAATTGCAGAATTAATTCCTAGCCAACGATAGTAAAATTGCAGAGGTTATCTGAGGCCCGAAATGGGTATGGTTTTGGCATGCTCCTAGGGCATGGGCGCCATGACGGGTACCTTTCCAGCTTAGCTTGAGATGGTAGTCCTGCTTGCAAGCTTTTCATAGCACCTGATCTTGAAAGGTACCCGTCTTGGCGCCCATGCCTCATGGGCTGCGGTGTGAACCCTACTTTTTACAGCCAGGTGTCCACAGCAGATCAGCCACTGCACCAAATTACATGATTTTCAGTGTTTTGGTGCTCTTGTAATAAACAAACATCATTGCAAAAGAATTGGAGTGAAAAGACCCAGTGGTTGGTGAGATGTCGGTTTTGGGTCATTTCCCTTAGAAAAAAGCAGCAAAAGGGGTGCCAAAATGGGTCAAAATCCGACCCCCTCCAAACCTCAGTTTCAACATCCAATATCAATTGGCAACATAATAGAAGTATGTTGATGGTGTTTTGGGGGTAAAAAGACGTGTGGTTGGGTCGAAATGAGGGCATATGTGGGCTGTTTATGCCAAAATAGGCCAAAAACAGAGGCTGGGCACCCTCCCAGGCCACCAGGGGCGTCCATTTCACCCCAAATTCCGCCAATAGCCTAGTTCTATGATAAAAATACAATTTGCATCAAAAAATGAGCATGCCCAGACTTATGCTCAGATAACCCCCTCTGGTAAAATTGATGTGACCATACTAAATATTATTATCTAAGAATAAGTCATGTGTAAGATTTGCATGTGACTTCTTTGCAGGTTTTGTGGGTAGTTTTGTGAATGCTGATTCTATTTTCACCGGACAGGAATCGCGCTTTGATGTGTTGGAAAGGTTCAAGTATTCTTACAGGTGAGCTATAAGCACTCATGTGAAAATGCTTTGCTCTTGTTGTCAGATGCTTTGGGCGCAGACCTTTTCTTACCATACCGCCTCGCTGACCTCAGCTTAAAGCAAAGCGTAACGGCTTCAGCTTGGTGCAAGCTTGCTTGTAAACTGAGCTGTAGTTAGTGTCTAGAAACAAAGTTGAATTGCTTACTTAAGGAACTATCATTTTGGAAGTAGAAGCCCTCTGAAGGTCTTGTACTTTACCCTCATTGACTGCTCCCCTATGGCTCTCCAAGCAGGAGAAGCAAGCACAACCCAACTTTTGATCATATTTCATTGCAATTTTCCTTGTTGCGTAGGCTAACGCGATTAGGAGCGAGTGTGAGCCAAAACCGCAGAATAGTGGTGGAGAATGGGAGGGTTGTTGATGCGGTAGGTGCAAAGAGAACTGCAAATGGCAAAAATGTCAGAAAGTCGTGCAATGAAAACCCCCAGTATGTGCAATGCGGAACATCCCCCTAGCGTTTCTTATTTCTCTGCTCAGCCTGAGCACTTAGCAGAGCACTCCCCTGCACTCCTTAGCGGTGGTGAGGCGTTGCACGCAGCTGCTGCTGTATTTCTGTCAAGCTGGCATTAGGCTGCTGCTGCAGCCTTGCTCTGAGCATGGGCCCGGGCTCTCATCCCATCCAGGACGTGCTGCAGGATTGCTTCATCTGCTGTGCACTTCACTACCCACAAGCTGGATGGATGTACCGGAAGTGATGTAGGAGGCACCAGCTACAAAGACAAGCTTGCAGTTTTTGTGCTGGTGTAACTTCAAATGCACATGTACATATCAGAATGCATTGGGGTAGTAACAGGTAGTTGGGGGGCCAGTTGAGGGCTCATAGGGCCCCCCAAGCCTGCTCAACCTCTTCCCTCAATATTCACCCCTAAATGCGAACGAATTACATTGATTATTACCGTACTGCTCCTAGCAATCTTGGGATTAATTTAGTATTTCCAGCACCATCTCGCAACCCGCCAAGATTAAAATTAATTACTTTTTTTAAGGGCTCGTTTGGTCACTGCCCCTCCCCGGTCCCTCCTGGACTTCCACGCCCCAAATGGGCAAAGGACACCTTTTGACGTGGATTGCATAAAACGGAAGTGCTCAGAGGGCGTCGGGCAGCCCGGGGAGCTGCGTGTGCCAAGACTCCACCCAAGCCCAGAGAGTTGTTGAGCGTGAGAGGGTGCTAGCCGCTGTTATTGCAGCCAAACCCCCTCCTCCCCCACCTAGGTCTGTGGGCTGGCCAAGGCTGGAGAGACCTGCTTTAGCAATCCCCTAAGGGAAGCCTGCGGTGTGGTTAAACCGCTACCCTTGGGGTTGCCCAGCCATCAGGTGCATGTGAGCTTGCGCCTCCACTTCTCAAGCCGAGGAGCAGCAGAGGCATAGAAAGCAGCTGAGTGGGACCAGCAGCAATTGGTTTGGCTCAGGTTGGAGGTGAGAAGCAAAGGGCATGTGCATGTGCAGCTGCTGGCCTCACCATTTCTCAACTGAGGCAATTGCTCAATTCCAAGCTAAAGCGATGGAGTGCTTAGCAAAAGGTGTTTGCACTCAGTGTGGCAGAGCAATTTGGAAGAAAATGGAGAAAAACAAAGTTCCGAGAGGGGCAGGGGCAGGGGAAGGAAGAGGGCTTGGGAGGAGTAAGATGGAGAAATGGAGGAGGGGGAGCCTCCCCCACTGAGTGAGCTCTTACTGGTCTAGACAAGCAGATGAATGCAGACGCAAAGACCTAAAATTCGCAAAATGTATAGGGGTCGGCGTATAGCGCTTTATGGAAAAATATATAGCACTATATTGCTATATTTCAGGCGCTATTTACGCCGGATCTTTCCCCGCCAGCCCGATTTTTGTCATCAAACTTGAATGTCGGACGGAATTTGATGTATGCATCCCTTCTTGCAAATTCAGAGAGGAAAATATTCAGTAAGGCGCGTTTTATGGCGTCGTAGGCTCCTATGTAGCGCTATATTTGGTGCGCCTGGGCAACCAGTAAGGGCCAGGTGCTTAAGTACACCATCCTCTCTGCACCCCCGCACCCCCATTTTGGCAACTATCTACTTATATGGGTTACCCACACTCATTACTGGCATAATTTCATGTGCCACAGCTTGTTTGGGCCTTGTGCTTGTGCCCATAGCACAGCTGCACCAGCATGTGAAGGCATGCGGAAGTATTGCGGGTGCGCATGTGTGCATGTGTCCTTGTGTGCAGGCATGCCAGTGTAGCTTTTGCGTTGTTTGCTATTGATGATAAAGTATATGTTGCAATCATACCATCGCAGCAAAGGGGTGCGTGCAGGTGAGTCAGTGCAGCGCGAAGGTCAAGGCCGATATCAATGCAAGCTTGCAAGACAGAGGCTCTTGTGACGCTTTGCACCCTCCCAACAGCACCAGCCCTGCTTGATGCTGTATCAGTGCTTGGGACCCTTGATATGCAATGACATCGCATACTGCTTGCTTCTTTTGGGTTGCCAGCGTTGCAGAAACGCTGCGTGGCTGGCACGTGATGGGTGTGCGCATACATGCAAGTGCGCACGGTGCATGCGCGAGTCACAGCATGCGTTCACCCCCCTGCCTACACTCCTCCCCTTTTCTCCCCCCTGGCCATGGGAGGGCGGGGTAGAGGGAGGAAGGGCAAGGTGGGTGCGCGCCAGCGAAGTTGCGCCACTCATAATGTCATGCACTTTGCTGCTCCTGGCGCTGTATGCACCCATTTCTTAGCCTTGAGCTCCAGCTACTGTATCTGGTCACAAGGCTTTGTGCGCTGCTTGCCCAGCTTGTTTACCACAGCAGCAGACATGTGTAAGCTGGCACACATAGAAACCATCTTGAGCGACCCGCCAGACGAAGGTTTTCCCCCATATAAGACATTATTTTAATCTAATTTAAAGAAGCTAGTCGCTCGAGGGGCGCCTGAAACGATAATCAGCAGGGCACCATTTTGGCATGTTATGTTCCAAAAATATTATAGCGCTATACACTATTTAGCGCTATAGGCCAACACCGACCCCTAAAAATATGGCTAAAAATCTGGGGCCTCGCAACCCTGTATTTCTCGCTAATTATTGTAATTATTTTGAGTCCTCACAAGATTAAGGACTCGCAAGATCAAGCGCGCAGTACGGTAGTAATAATTAGTGATTAACTTTGCGCATTTTTCGTATCATGCTTATTGGCCTGGGCAAACGAATGCATAACCCAACCCTGCACACCAGTATAGTAAGGAGGATCGAAGGTTCGAGATTTATCCGTCACACCTTGCTCTTGTTTTCTGTCTTCCCTTATGCTTGTGCTCATTGAGCACCTGGAGATGCTAGTCCTACCTAAGCCTAGGTAATGCAAGCTAAGTCCCTTATTATGCCTCCCAAATATGTCTTCTCAATTTTGTAGAGTTTTCAATTTTGCAGAGAATGAGGGCAGTGCAAGCCCGCCACTTGTGCTGTGCGCTCTTTTACCTTGTCCGCACATTCAGTGAATTCACATCAGGATTGGGTCACGGGGGTCCGTCCATTTGCTTGTATTTATGGGCGTATGATACGAAAGATGCGCGCATTTAATGTCAATTCGTCTGCACCATGATTCTGGGGTCAAAAATGGGGGTTGAGGTGGGGGGTGGGGGGGCCAGTGGGTCCCCCAGCTGCCTCCCCAGCCACCTCAAATCACTCCTGTACATCACCTTACAAGCATAATTGTGTATTCAAAGTGCTGAGACTGCAAGCATTTCTGGGGCAGCTTATCTTTTGCAGCAACAGCCGAACTTCTTGACCACATCGCGTGCATGCAAGCTGGTGTACCTGTGCAGCATCCAATGCTTGACTAAGCGCAACCAGACCCTTGGAGCAGGGGGCTCAGGCACCACTATAGGATGTCTCCAGCAACTAAGAGCCAGGGCAGAGCTGCAGAGGACAGCAGCAGCACCATTACCAGCGCTAGCAGAAGTATCAGCTAATTTCCCCCCATCCTTTCTTTGTGCTCTTGCTTTTGAGAAGTTGTTGAACGGGGACATGAGCAGGAATTCGGGGAACTTGGGGGTTTGCATCGGATGCATTTCGGTTTTTCTATCTGCAATTTTTGAATCGTGCAAAACGCGAGAAAATACTCGTAACCCAACCCTAATTCATATAGAAGCAACTGCAACCAGGATTGGCCAAAATGGCATGGGCACTTGCCTCCTTTACTACTGTCAATTTGTGGAGTACTGCAGTGCGACTTAGGCCATTTACTTGCCAGGAACTGGCATACAAAAAAGTGCCATGCACTGCTTTAAACATCGGGCTTTTCTTCAGGATTCTGTCAAAGTTGACGTGGACCTCCCTGGCGCGGATTGGCTCCTGCAAGTTTATGACCCTGAGATAAGGAGATACCAAGACACGGCCAAAGGGGTGACAGCCATGATAGTGGTGGTGGCTGTAATCATATCAGGTAGCTGGTTCTCTGACCATGTAATGGTCAAGGCTTCTGCCACCAGAAGACCTCACGGGTTATACAGGGATGGTCTAGATGCCCTTTCATTGCAATCAAACAGCTTTCGAGCAATGTTAGGAAAGTACATGTGTCATTCTTTTGTTTGCAATCAAGGTCCATGCTCATAATCAAATGGACTAATCCTGCCTACCATGTCCACTCTTTGTGCGTCAGGTCTGCTACTACTGTACTTAGTCAGCAGGAAAGATGCTGTCTATCTCTATGAAGAGCAGAAGGTAATCTGGGTGTGTGCGTGCAACTGTGTGTGCAACTGTGTGTGCAGCTCTCTAATCAAGCTATCAAGATGAAAATCACAGCCAACGCAAGTGGTACAAAAAGGATAAGGAAGACCTGCGTAGGATTGTTTATGAGTTGTTGTTAACTTGTCGACTTGCCTAGATAAATGCACAGTGACATAGTGCTTCTGGCTTGAGCTGAAGTGCAGGTACAGACCATAATGGGAACAGCAAAGGAAAACTTTCGGGTAAACATGGATGAGCTCATGAGCCTGGGCCTGGGTGGGTTCTCAACCTTCATTTTGGGTAAAGCTCCAGCCATGGGGCGTAGTCCCTAGGTTGGTCATGCTCTTGATTCAGCTCAAGGTAGCTTACTCAAGGCCACCAAGCACTGATCCAGCCCTAAACCTGTTTTCAGCCTCCTGACTCAGGTAGACCTCCAGTGTCAGGGAGGCAGGAGAGGGCGGGGTTGGCAAAGCAGAAACATCACTTGTCACTTCTTTGCCAGGGCCAGCCTGCCCACAGCCTGGCCTAGCCTGAAAGTTGCATGTCTAATGAGCAAACCTTTTAACTGGGAGCCACCAAACGTTTCGTAGCTGCAGGTGCAAATTGCAGTCAGAAGAGCCAAAAAGTTTACCAATTGTCAAAGTGGCAAGCAGCACGCAGCTTGTCTGCCTACATTGGCTGATGTGAGCCAGAGGGCCAAATTCAGCTTTGATTTTCTTGGAAATTATTAAATGTACTAAACTCGCAAATTATTTTACACTCTTTTACATAGCGTGCTTGACAGTCGGGGTCATTGCACCGGAAACGAATCAATCTTCCTCCAAGCCATTCTGAGTGCAAGAGAATTACCTCTGGGTGATGTGTGTTTGTTTCATGCTGCAACAACTTCTTGCTGCAACAACTTCATGCATTGTTTCATGCTGCAACAACTTCATGCATTGTTTCATGCTGCAACAACTTCATGCATTGTTTCATGCTGCAACAACTTCTTGCATGTTTATGAATTGTAGACGGTCGTAGGGAACACACAGAAACGGATGTTAATGCCTTCTATGCCCTGTGTTTGGGTTAGGACAGGTGCGCTAACATGCAGGCAATGTCAATGGAGTGTTGCTGATGTTGTCAGGCAAATAACTTTGGCGCCATGCTCAAATTCCATTTTAAGATTATTTCTGAGACCCAAGCCATACATCCGGGAACGCATGGCTAGACCCATCGGCAGAAGCTAGGCCCACGTCCCTATTCTGTCTGCTCAGTGAGGCACATTTTCGGTTTTCTATTTTAATCTGTTAATTGTGGAAACAGTAGTGCTATCTCAGAATGAGGCGCTCCTGCCTCAGTTCCCAAATCCTGATTGGATTTGTTTTACCAAGCACCTTGGTGCTGTTAATTAAAATCAAAGAAGTCACTGTTTCTATGATGCAATTGTCCTTAACAAGTCTCTTGAAAGGATGTGTGAATTAGCAATTTTTCAAGGAGTTATATAGTGCCTGATGTAGTGCTATATAGCGCTATATATTGATCCCTGCTAGAACAACGTTTTAATGTTTGCATAAATGTTTTTTATGTCCAAAAACCCAGAATGCGCTTAAGAGCAGTCGCTAAGCTTCCAGTCAAAGCTTCAGCATGATAGTTCTACGGTGCTTGGGACGCATTATATATGAACGAATATCTATGATTCCTTCATGCATGGATGTGCTGAAGTGCAATCGCAAATCGTCCGGCGAAGCTACAGCATGGAACATACATTGCTTGGAACGCATTAAGTATGAACTCATAGCCATCTTTTCTATAATCCTCGAATCATAATTTTCTTAATCCACAAAATGTGCTTAATCCACGGAAAGGGCAATTGCGATCCATTCGAGCGAAGTTTCAGCAGGGAACTTACGTTGCATTAGATGAATGTGGACTCCATCTTATGACTTAAGCTTTATAGTCCTTCCTGACATAACATTGTCCCATTCTCCCAATATTGCACTTCATCTGCTGGAGCGGTGGCAACACGGACAATGTGCCGCTAAAACCCTTCTAATGAATGTACCAAGTTCTGGAAATGGGATATCATGATTGCTTGCATGCTGTGTGCGCACGCATGCTGCACGTGCTTTGGACAGTGCAGTGTCATTGGCGCACCCATGACTTGGCAGTGACGTTGGTTATATATCACACATATTTAGATTACAAAACATATAAAACATTTTGAACATATCAAATTAAACTAGGCGCAATGCCAAGCCGCGGGCCTCATAGACAGGTTTCTGAAGCAGCTGCAGGTGCATGCGTGCACAAGCTTGCCTGAAAGACAGGTTTCTTCAGCAGCATGCAGGCAAACTTGAAGTCCCATAACCGGAAATAGGGACATTCAGTTACAGGGATTTGAGTGGCACGCTGTCAGTGTCGCTGATCCAGCGCGGATGAAGTGAAACTTTGGAAAAAAAGATCGATGTTACCTTGAAAATATTGAAATATTTGAGTGATTGTTTTAAGTTCATATAATGTAGGTTCGGTCGATGTTCCTTCAACCGGCCAGAAGCTTTGCGATTGCACTTCAGTGCATCCCGTAACTAAGAATTCAGTTCAGTGCATCCAAGGACTGAGAATTGTTTTTAAAAGGATCATATTGCATTTCAAGCAGCATAGATTCCGTGCAGAAGCGTTGACCGGAACTTTGTAATGCACTTCAGCGCATTCCAGAGTTCATGTATGATAAAGATTTAAAATATGGATTTCAATTCATATAACGTGCGTTCCAAGCAGTGTTGGTTCCGTGCTGAAGCTTCGACCAGAAGCTTCGCAATTGTCATCTCAGCGTATTTTGCATTCGTGGACATAATATACATTTAAATGCTGGACTTTAAATTGCTGTACTTGTGACACAGTTTTCAGACGGAGTCTCAGGGTGCCAGTCCGTGCAATATCCGGGGAATATTCATCCGCCGTCCCGCGGAGCCCAGGTCCCGGACCTCTCCCGGAGGGCGTCAAAAACTTAATCATTTATTTCCGTCAGGGCGCAGGGCCATCCGGAGTATGACAGAGATGTGTGGATAGGTGACGTATGCCTGGGGCCGCCGCGGTGCTTTGCCCGCGGCTTGGAATAAAACACAAAGGGCCCACATGCCAAGGCGTTCAGCGAGGGGGGCCTGTACATAGTTGTCCAAGAAGGATGCATTTGCATGGCCTGTGCGCCTTGCTACATGTACGGCATAAACCCAACTTAGTGTGCTATACATTGCCCATGTCATGCACGAAAGTGTGCACTACAGCAAATACAGTACAATGCAACAATGAAGTGCAAGATCCCAAAGCCTTGCTGCATGCAAGCAATGGCTGTACAAGCAAGCAAAGTGCCAGCAGGCGAAGGAGGCGTGCACTTCCATGGCTGTGAATTCCATGGCCGGGGGCTGGCGCCAGCCTGGGGAAGCATGCAGCCTTGTGGAGTGCCAACGCCCAAGCAGGCAAGCACCAAGGGCCAAGCATCACCTACTGAAGGCAGCTGGGCAGTGAAGCACCAGCGATCCAAGGCAACGGCAGGCAGGAAGTAAAGTTCAGCCACGGCGGGGACACAAGAAGGGCATCAATTCAAGTGGACGTTAAGCTAAGTGGTTTGCAAATTAAAGTATTATTGTAGGAGGCAGGAGCATGCATCAGAAATATACCAACGGCGAGATTTACCCAGCGCGGGTGCCCTAAACGTAAGTGATTTGAATTTGAATTTGTAGTCTTTTTCACCGCTGTCAAATCAAGGCAAGTGCATGTCCGTCAGAAAGCAACCTCAGCGCGTTTGGCACAGCGGCAGCATCTGAATTTAGCAGTGCCAACTACGTCTTTTATTT
>LFCJ01003644.1_pt1 | contig 11294 bp, 11 predicted proteins | sample 643141 | NCBI WGS metagenome assembly LFCJ01 (sample SAMN03766243, study PRJNA286221) | soda lake metagenome | biome: soda lake; feature: Kulunda steppe; material: water; isolation source: sample B1-Br-g2 brine of Lake Bitter-1 | place: Russia: Kulunda steppe | collected 2010-07 | reverse complement strand
GGACTGCAGAGTATAAAAAGCAACATAGCCTGTCGCCTGATGACCTCGATGGTGTGCGGGATTCAGCCGATGACATCCTCGCACTCAAACCTAGCAAGGTACACGACCTCTTCGATTCAGTTCCCGGAAAAACTCCTGAAACACGCTTACGGAACGAGATCGCGCTTAGACTCAATTGGTATACTGGATGTAGGAGCGTAGAGCTATCACGACTATCGATAGAGAATATCGACTGGGACAACTGCCGTATTAACGTTAGAAGTGCCAAACTGAATCCCGAAGAGAACCCTGATCTTATCCGTCGTGACCTGTACTTCCCCGAAGCGTTCAAGATCCAGCTCAAACGTTGGTGTGAACGTGTTAGACACGCCTTCTCATCGGCTGCCGAACCGAACTCTGGAAACGTTCTCGTCACAACACACAGTGATGTGATGAAGGGGCCGGTGATCAATGACGTAGTCAAAGAAGCTGCCCGGAACGCTGGGATACAACGGCCGCTCAGACCCGCGAATCCTATGCCAGATGAAGATGTCAAAGAGTGGTTCGTAACGACACACCGTATCCGGCGTAGTGCTATCAGTCATTGGGTGAATGACCTTGATGCGATCGACCTCCATCAAGCACGTCGCCTCGCAGGTCATGCAAAGATCGAGCAGACAATGGAGTACGTTGAGAATGACGATGATCAACTCGCAGAGGATTATCAGCGGGCGATGAACACTCGAACCGAGTATTGATGCGAACCAATAGGACTGTCTAGTTAGCCCAGGTTAAGCTTGAACCGGTTGAATGGTTGATTCGAATTCATCTCACAGATGCTCTCAAAAACAGTTCTCGGTAATTGGTCTTCGATTCTCAAATTGGGGTTTCCGGGTAGGGTGCATGGGAGAGGCAGTCTACCCACCCCACCACGTCGTCGTAGGGATGGGGACCAAGTCGTCATTGTTGTCACCGACAACTCCCGCAGGAAGGAACGGCACGACCGTCGGGGGTCCCCGAACGGCGGCCAGGCGACCACCGAAAGAATGGCCGAGTAATCCCGCGGGGCGCGGAGCTGCGCGGTACGTGGTGGTGCGTTGAGAAACTGTTCGACCGGGTTCTTATCTCAGCGGTCGGGATTCCCGCATCTTCAGGTGGGAAAGGATGTCCAATTTTGAAGAGGGAGAGGAGGGCTTGTTTCACGAGCTTCTCGCCGTCCTCAGTGAGTTCTCCTGTTCGAGTGGTAATGAGTCCACTAAGAGGGATCATGTGGAGCGCCCATGGCATACGGTAATTCGTTTCGTCAAAACTGATCCCTGAGAAGTGTTTGTCTTTGAGTTCTGGTGAGTAGTGATCGTAGTCACCGGCGCTTGTCCCGATACACAGTACTGTACAGTCACTGGCGCTAAATGGGTATTTTTCGTGTGAGAGAATAACACAGGACGTTGTTCGTGGGCACCGGTTGGGTCAACCGCCCAACAGATTGTCCCTATCGGGTATTTACTCATCCTCTAGCTCGGCTTCTAACTCGGCAATCTCGGCGTCAAGCTCGTCTTCGTCCACGTCTTCCGTTGGAGTTCCTTCGGATTCTTTGTCTTCGAACAGTCTCTCAAGTTGGTCGAGGCTGGCGACGTACCGGCGAAGGTCTTCACGGTGATCGAGTGCGTGGTAGTGGCTGTCCCGAGTTTTCCCTATGAAGCCGTCGTTGTAGAGCCGGGTGAGCGTTGTGGTGACGGTGCCATGGGGGAGTTCGAGGTGGTCTTCGAGTTCTTTGGGTTTGAAAACGAGTTCGGTGTTGTCGTAGAGGAATGCGATTATGTCGGATTTGGCTGTCCCGGGCGTGAGCTCAACATCGGGTTCGTGGGAGTCAAGGTGGACAGGCATGGTTGTGTCCCAATGTAGCTCCTTGTGTCTTATTGTAATTTCGGTGAGGTTCGGGGCCGGCCACATTGGGTAACACGTTGAAATTGAGAACAAATGCCCAATTGCCGAGAACTAAAAAGAATCACGTAGCGGAGTCACCAGTATTATCTGATGGAATTTGACAACCATCTTTGAGTGAATTTATTGCAACCTTTTCTTTGGTTGCTTTGAAAAACGACTTTGCTCTATGCGTCGGTGAATAGGCATCCATGCCCTCGTGGCGTTCAGCAAACCCATAGAAATAAAATGTGTAGAGCATCTCTGCAGCGTCATTTGCTGAAATGTCTTCGTCATAGTAGTTAGGAAAGTCACTTGGAATAGTAACGCCCCCGATTTCAACAAATTCAATGAGTGCATCAATCTCATCATCAGTGAGCTGTATCCAATCGGATTGGATTTGCGCGGGCAACTCTTCATCCTGTGTTTCAGCGGTACGAATAACCAAAAGGTGGAACAGTCCGTCATAGCCACGGTTGTACTTATTAATCCTATGAGTGGCGACACGCCCCCATGTAGTGATTTCATACATTCCGCTACGCTCTGCAGGTCCAGGTGAGTTTACGTATCCTCGTTTTTCGAGTACGCGCAGGCGGTTACTCATGTAAGAGGGGTCAGCATCGTCGAGGAAGGCTGCGATGTTTTTTGGTGTTTGTCGCTTCCCTGAATCGAGGATTTTGAGGATACGTTCGTCGGTGGGTAATACGAGAGGTTGACGTTCCTCCGTTTCTGGACTCATATAACCTATTGACGTAGTTATGTGCCTTAGTCTTTTTCTCCCAATAGACTATTTTGCTACTCCATGATAAGGATATGACTACGCCAAAAGTATATAAGTGAGGGTGCAATAATGAAACATGAACCATGGATACGGCCGAACAGTCGAATCAAGAACCCTCAATGAAGGGCAATTACCGAAATAGGTCACAAGTTGGCCCAGTCTCATTGATTGGTTCAAGGGATGATCCTCTCGGGAAGCGTTTTCTGGGGGTCCCGCTATGAGCAGCAATCCACAGCAAGTGAATGAGGGTAATCCTGACGATTTAGCTGAAGAAATTAAAGAGCTAGAAAGTCGTGTCAAGGAACTTGAGGCGATACTCAGATCTCTTCAGTCGAACGTTGGCCAGTTCAACCATGCAGGTGATCCCGGAAGTCCTGGAGCGGAACAACTACACGACCTTTATTTTGCTGACTTTCCGCTAGGTGCCTATCTTTTGTCCCGCATCTCAGAGGATGACCTCAAATATTGCGAATTAGCGGAACGAATACACAACCTCGAAATAGGGGAGGTGGATCCTGGTGACGTCATCGCCGAGTCGAACGGACTGGAAATAAGCGACTTGATGCCGTTGCACCAGAATTACTTGGCGGCTGCAAATCTCGATGCACCTGAGAATGGGCTTACCTCGAACCAAGAGATTGCGGCTCGCCTGTTCCCATATCTGCATGAAAAAGCGGTTACAACTGGGTATAACAAGCTCGTTCTCCCCTCGACTGAAGTGAGAAACATCATTGAAGATGAAATCGCCACTCCAGAACTTGCTGAACGGCTTGACGTAAGGAATCCGAATCCAAATACGATCATTCGGGTGATGGACTTCATCGATAGGTTCACCCCTGACTGGATTACAGTTGTTGAATCATCGAAGCCACGGAAGATAGTCATTGAAGAGGAGAAGTGGAAGGAATACGCTTCGAAAGTCACTCAATTTTCTGAAAAGGGTGACTCAACTTACGATGTCGTAAACACCGATGAGGAGGTGGTGTAAGACCATGGATGGATGAAACATCTCAGTAAAACATACCCGAGGTTCGATTCAGACATTATTGTTCGTATTTTATGGTTCGTTACTGCAAGATGTAACTATTCCTGATTCTATTCTCGTCTGTCAGTCTGGAATATTAGAACGAGAACATCTTACACTATCACTGAGAGGGTACTTACGACAGTGTAAGGGAAATACAGTCATGGTTCATTAATACCGAGTTGGTCGGTACACCCCCTCTACTCTTTTCCCATGTTCATGTATCCCTCTTCGAAACGACTCGATCGGATCTGTTACCAGTTCAATTACGGTGACGAGTGGTCATTCTATGCGATCCTCAACGAGGTCGTGGAAGACGATCCGGATAATCGATCCTCGGTGGTCGGCAAAGAGAAGGGTGAACCCGTGATTCAGCATTTGACAGACAAAGACGCTCGCTATCGATGAATGACGGAGCTCATCATAGCGCGATCGCAGCCAACCAATTAACCTTGTGTCTGCGAATGGTGAGATATGAACACCGACGAGGCCACTGACGTACCACCGCTGAAGGAGGAAACGCCGCAACCCGACGCACCTGTAGCCGTCGAGTGGTGGTACAGTTTCACCGACGAGGGGGAACCCGACCTGGACACGCATCACGGCTTCCACGACGCTGAGCGCGTCTGTGACGGATCACCACCGTCTGTACAAGAGGGGGAACTCTTGACCGAGTCCGGCGCAGCCGTTGCTGCTGACTGCAAGCCCGACGACATGCGGGAATCGCGGTATCTCTATCTCTCACACAGAGATGCACTCTCACGCGACTCACACCGTGCGTCGAGTGCTTTCCAAGATACGCGACGGATAGGCGGCTCTCTGAAGCACGAGAGGACGGAATTCTTACCGAATCGGGCGTCGAAGGGGCAGTGTTTCCTGTGTGGATACGATACGACCGCAATTCGGGATGGGATCTCGACTCTGTTCACGATTCGTACTCGTCTCTCCTCTATCGAACTCGTGCGATCGGCAAATACGCGGGATCAGCCGCCAGCAGACTTAGGTACTCGCTGGGACCGACTCGAAGGTGTGAGTATTCATCGGTCGAGGAAGCCGCTGCTGTAGATGCTTCAATGGCACACGTTGACGAGCTCCGAACGATTCAACCGGACGAACTTCCTGACGTTCGAGATCAACTTGGTAATGAGATCCTCGGGGTCCCCATCGAACACGAGCACCGGCATACGGACACGGCAGATAAGCGTGCTTCGCTCATACATCGCGCTGAGAGTCCAACGTGTGGTTACGTACGCGAGACGCGTCTCGGTTTCTTAGAAGACGCCGACGACGAACTCCAAGACGTTCTCGATTCGGAGCGACAGACGGTCGCTGACGTGATCGAGCGCGGAAACGTCGTTGAGTTCTGTGAGAACTGTTTCCCCGAACTTGCTGCCTGGAATGAGGAATCGAACCAGTAGTCACCTTTTGTTGAGGTACGTTCGATACAGCAATGAACGTCTAGTACCGTGATTCCGGGAGATATTCATACGAGTGCTCATAGTTAATACAGATGGATAGAATATCGTGTACTTCATCTTTACACTCGTGGACTGTCCAGTACCGCTGATCAACGGTTGCTGAATTCGGATCCTCGCACACCTCCACTATGAATTTCTTTATATTGGCGTCGGGAAAAACTTCTGCTAACCTCCCTTCTTGCAGACTATCATGGACCAGTACTGCGTTGAACGCCATTTTCTTCCAGAACCGGGGCGGGTGAGATCCGTGTTCTTCAGAAGAATGGCGGCCGACAGAGACGTGAGTGGCCTCGTGAACCAGAAGCGCAAGATGACGTTCTCGTGTAAACTCATTGATGGCGGTCATCCGAGTATTGTATCCCATCTTGTACGGTGATCCACTCGATCGTGGCCCACAAGATGCGAGATAGGTGCGTGTCACACCATAATCAACGTCGTCTGTCGTTATCGGATAGGGCGACTCTGTGTACGGATGATCCGGTTGTACAATGTTTACCACTGCTACGAAGGCGTCCAGAGCATCACTTCGGCCCATTTCTTCTTCTGGCGGTAATGCCTCAACATCGCTATAAACTGGTCTGTTAAGAGTCATTTCTGCACCTAAACCGGTTCTCTATAGGGGTTTCGAATCCTACTTGCATTGTTAATTCACGTTAGATACTATGTATTGGACAGACATAACCATTTCCCACAAATATCGAATTATATGGTGTGAACAAATCGTTTTGGGTATTGCAACCAGAAAAAGAGGGTGATCTTTGAAGCATAATAAAAATCGAGCCTGTTTTATCGAATTGTGGATTTACTTTATAAAGGAGGGCCTTGTTTAGACGTTCGAAATGGGGCGTATCAGGCCCGAACGCGTCACCTGCGGTTTCCGAGTTGTCGGCGAGTCATCGGCCCGTTCGGAGTCCACTGTCCAAATCAGCCGAATTTGCATACTATATCGACCACAGGAAGACTCTTCCTCGGTCTATATACAACCCCCAAAATCGGAGAGAGGCACTGAAGCGGTAGAATTCAGGCGTCTAAACAAGGCCTAAAGGAGTGGTAATGATCTCTCGAAGCCGCTAACGAGAACTATGTCTAATGTATGCTATCCACCTGATGAGGGCAGTTTTACCAGAAATGATAACCCGTATCAGACAACAATGGTGAGTCATGAAACGGTTCCTTCGTTACTTCCTCTACCGCGAAGTGTATCGAGTCATTCGAAAGTCGATGCGTGACTCGGGATCAGATTCGACGTCTAACTCCCAGCCAATCGAACCGAGAAAAGCGATCGAAGAAGGCCGACATCCAGTCGGAAATGCGCAGGACTTTCCGGCTGACGGCGGTCGGATCGAATCACCAGCGCAGCTCAAAGCCGTCCTCCAGCGGATGGACGCATATGACTTCGAGCACTTCATCGGAGACCTGTGGGAACGGATGGGGTGGAAGACGGAAGTCTCGACGGCCGCCGCGGACAAGGGCGTAGACGTCACCGCGCAAAAGGCAACGCCGTACGAGCAGACGCTATTGATCCAAGCGAAGCGATACGGCCCGAACACGACCGTTGGGTCACCCGAGGTGCAACAGTACGCGAGTCTGCGACATCAATACCACGGCGTCGATAAGGTGTTGCTCGTCACGACCAACGGCTACAGTCGTCAGGCGAAGGAACTCGCCGACCAGTTGAACGTCAAACTCATCAACGGCGACGACCTCGTCCAACTCGTCCTTGAACACGACGCTCTTGACCTGGTCGTTGAGTATCTCGACTTTGTCGAAGCTGTCCCCGAAGAGGACACCTCGCAGTCAGCGGGGCAATCTGCTGATCGACCGGAAACCTCGTCCGAAGCAGGAGCGCCGTCGTCGGAATCAGACGTGTCGGCAACCCAACCGACTCAGATGGGCAGTCCGCCCTCGACACATTGGCACAAGGCGATCATGGCGACGACGGTCGGGTGGCTCGTCGTCTTTTTCGGTGTAAACGTGATCCCACCGTCACTGTGGGGGCTGCTGTTTCTAGTAACGTGGGTCGGGCTTCCTGTATCGCTGTTCCTCGACGCACGTGAAATCGGCGACGTCACCGACTGGCCGACGTACACGTGGGCGTACGTCCTCACATCGTTGATCTTGTTCGTCGCCGTCATTCCGGGTCTCATCTATCTCTGGCGACGTCGATCCGTCCCGGTCAGAGACGAGAGGGATTCGGCGTCTGGCAAGCAAGCGTCGTCGGTCGATACGTCTCGGTCCAGTACTGAGGAGCAGCACAGGGAAGCATTGGAGGAGTCGGAGACATACGCCGACGTCGAAGGGCCAGCACCAGAATCTCGGTCATCAGGAGTGGATTCCGACGATCGAGATCGCGCTCGCGTCATCGGCTATGAGGAGGAACGCTACACGTGCCAGGTGAAACGATCGCCGAACGGCGAGTGGCTCGTGGCGTACGGTCGTGGTACCGATCCCGACGATGCGTGGGTATTCGTCTACGACGATACCGGGTTACGGATTACAGAGACGGTCGCGGAGCCGACGACCGCGTCTGTCGCCGATTCCGGACGAACCGTCGTTATCGATGCGCTCGACCCAGACGAACACTCGTCGAAACTCGTCGCCTTCGAGTCGGACGGCACACAGCTCCTGACGCACTACTTCAACGCCGACGTCGCTGACTGCGACCTGACGCAGGATGGTGGATACGCGGTCGTAACGACGTACCCACCGGACGACAGCGCCTACGTGCTCAATCTGGAGTCTGGTGAACGACGGACGAAGCACGAGTTACGCCACGAGAAGGCGAGACAGGTCACGCTTCGAACGGAAGACAGTGGATGGGAGATCCAGTTCAGTACGGATACGGGCGCAGATCCGTCGTACGCTATCGACCTGGATGGCGAGATTGTCTGGGAGCAAACTAACGACCAAAGAGAAGCCAAGCGAGAGGATGTGGACGAACGTGACGATCCACAACACCTCGTTGAGACTATCGAGTCTCTCCGCGAAGCGTACGACGACGCCGAGACCGAGCCGGAACGAAACGACGTCGCACGGTCGTTAGCAGACGCCCACTGGTCGCTGGCGAACGCTCTCGAAGACGACGATCCTGAAGCTATGCCGGATCACCTCGAACGGGCCAAGGAACGGTACTTCGAACTGCTGCCCTGGTACGAGGGCAAGTCGGGAGCTGCGAAGGTGCTACGAAAGCAGGGGACCCACTATCTCGAACGCGGGGAGGAAGAACGAGCCGCGGAGTGTTTCCGACAGATCAAGCAGCTCGAAGACGAGTACAGCGTCCAATTGCTTACGGAAGAAGACGAGCAGTATTTAGAGATACTTTTATAGATGTACTCAATATATCCTGTTTCTTAATTCTCAGATGGATTGTGCCTGTCCTACGCACCAAGCAATCACGCCGACGATTCCAGCAACCCCAAGGAGTCCAAACGCTATGATAGTCCCATCTGCAACAGCTACACTCGCCCCATAGAAGGGATCGCCCGGTTCGGGTGCTACGTTGGACTGCCATAGGTTGTTGAGAAACACAACAGCTATCAAACTCATTAGAGCTGCTGCTACGATTCCTGTAACAAGATCGACCGGATTTTGACTCATGAGTCATTCACCATCCCAAGAATAATAAAATTTAGCACTTATCGGGTACTCTCGTCGTTCTTCATAGAATACTACTTAGAGATCTCGTAGATTGTTACCAATCTGGAATTGCTTCCATCTGCTTTTGTCCCAGGTGCTTATGGATGCTTGTAGCTGTATGTGAAACTGCTTTCTCCACATCTTCTCCACTAAGGCTGTCTAATTCAACCGTAATGTAACTACCACCACTCTGATAATCAGGGCCATGATCTACAACTCTATATCCTTCCAATTCAACAAGCTCCTCGATTCCTCTCCAATAACTCTCCTTAATTGCTGTATCTGCGAAAAGAACCGTGACTTGTGTACGGCCGAAATCACAAAAGCAATATCTTAACAGCCTTCTCCATGGCTCATCTGGTGAATAACATCGAATCGCATCAATTTTTGCATTCGTAAAATATTCTCGTATCGGCTTATCTTCAAAGCTCGACTGCAAACGTTTTTCCCTATTTTTGATATCTGTTATCCTTCTATCTAGGAGAGGAAAGTAATACCGCTGAAGAATAATGGCTATGATGAGTAAAGTGCTGACAAGATATAGGAGTGTACTCAATACCATTCACGAATAGGTATTCCTCTAAGAGACTTACTTTTTGCCCAAAGAAGGTGCACTATGTTCGCTTTGATGAGTCCTGGTTAGATACGTTGAGGGACGATGATCCGTTGAGAGCTGTATGCAAACTGTTTTGAGTGCAAAGTTAGATATGAGTCTATGCCAACAGCGGACGATTTAATGGATATTTCTGAGCGATTAGAAGATCCTCCGCTTGAAGCAAAAAGGAGTGAAGTCACTAATATTTACGACACACTCGTTAACGCAGATAATGGAGTCTGGAATGAACTTGATAAACCATACCAGATCCAACTCACGGGTGCGCTATACAACCTTTCTGAAGATCTCGGGAGATCTGATGGGTTAGACCGGATTATTGAATTACACGAACAGGTGATAGATAGAGACTTAGCGGACATTCACGAGGCTATCAGATACTACCAACTCGCAAATGTTCATTCACTCAGGGCAGCTTGGAGCGATCAAGAAACCACGTACACCTTCTTTGACTCTGACGATCTAATTCACGCTCTCGGATACGCACGAGCCTCAGTCGCCCGAGAGTATCAACAGACTATTCCACGGGTTCGAGAGGCCCAATCCTACGTCAATTTCGCCAATCTTCTCTCGCAAACAGGCCGAGTCTGTGAAGCTCTCATTTGGTACAACAGGGCCATCGACAAGATGCCGGAGTTCGGGATGGCACTCGGAAATCGTGCTCAATGTAAAATGAATTATGCCGCTCTTCTCTTTTCAGACAACCATACAGCTAAATTCCTTCACTCTGCATACAAGGATCTGGAACGAGCCTTAGAGAATTCAGAGAACCTCCATCATCGGGCACTGGTAAACTTTCAGTCCCGATTCAAAGCAATTGAAGACTATTCTGACGACCGTCTATCCCTCGAAAATGAAGAGGAATACGAACTCGGTGAGACCACTGATGACGAGGATTATCATCGATGGGTACTAGAACACAACCTATACATCAATCCACTAAATGATATTTCTACTCATACCTGCACTGCTCACGACTACTTCCATCTCCCCAATATGTTCATTCCTGAAGATAAGGACTTCCCTTATCCAGGACTCTACAATCAATTTAAGCAAGAATTTGTCTCCGCTCGTTATCTTTACTATGAGGGTATCACCAGGGTTGAAGATGGGCCACACCATTCCGACCGGGATGTAAAGTTACCAGATACGTTCGACTATACGGTCTATGGCTATCGAACAGAACAGATCAAGAACGCACTCAGAACTTCCTATTCAATATTCGATAAAATAGCGGTTCTCATCAACGAATACTTCGAGGTCGGGCAATCCCAACCTAGCTTCCACCACGTCTGGCATCAAGACGGCGAGTACAGCAAAGGGCTCGCAGAACCGTTCAAAGGCACCGATAATTGGGCACTGAACGCCCTGTACTGGATTAAGAAGGACTTCCACCACGCTGTAAGCAAGAAAGACGAAGATTCCGTTGTAGTCGTTGCCCACGAACTACGCAATCTCAGAACAGCAATCGAACACGACTACATCAAAGTGTTTGATGATGATTTCATTGATTCGCCAGAAAACAACCTCTCTGTAATCGAAGACACCCTCTATGACGCTATTGGGAAGACCGAATTGAGACAAGCCGCCTTAGAAATGCTTCGTCTCGCACGAGCTGCAATAATATACGTCTCACTCGCAATCCACCACGAGGAACAAAAGAAAAAAGAAGAACTCGATGGAGTAACAGTTCCGATTGGAGGAGACGTAATGGTTCCAGACGAATACAAAGAGTAAAGTAGTTGGATAGCAGTTCCATGCCGAGACGATTTCGTAGCAGTCTCATAGATCGTTCATCAATACTGAACTACTGTGTCGCTGGGGAGTCGCGGATCAACGGAATCGATAGATTCCGTGATCCGC
>LFCJ01003640.1_pt1 | contig 11297 bp, 7 predicted proteins | sample 643141 | NCBI WGS metagenome assembly LFCJ01 (sample SAMN03766243, study PRJNA286221) | soda lake metagenome | biome: soda lake; feature: Kulunda steppe; material: water; isolation source: sample B1-Br-g2 brine of Lake Bitter-1 | place: Russia: Kulunda steppe | collected 2010-07 | reverse complement strand
GCGTTGTGGTTGTGGAAGTACTCCGTAATGAGATCGTTGATGGCATCCTTCGTGCGGTCTGGAGGCGAAGATTTGTAGAGGAGTTGGCGGTTCCTTCGGACGAGTTCGAACGGGATACTGAACTCCGTACAGTTCGGATGAGAGGGATGGGTGTCGTTGATATTTGGGACGTACACACCGAAGTCGACGTTGCTGTTGGGGCTGTCAAGCCCCCCGTGAAGGATATTCTGTTCCTCCAGCATCTCTTGAAACTCGTCCTCGTAGTAGTCTGCTTGGGTATCGGGGTCTGGGTCATGTCCCATCTCAACGTACTCGCCCTCGGGGTCGATTACTGTGACGTTCAGGGCCCGCTGTCGATCCTCAACCACATCGACATTTTCTCCATCCTGCTCCTCTGGCGGTACTTCGATTGAATACTCTTTGCCTGTCGAGAGGTTGCGGAGGATGTTTTTCGACCCGTGAGTCTTCCCCTGCCCAGTAGACCCGGCGACCTGTGTGTGCCGGAAAATGGCGGGCTCGCCCTCGTCTTCGTTCCCATCGGTGGCATTTGGGTTGAACATATAGTACGGGAGCGGCTCCTCCTCGGAGGGGATTCGGTCGCCGCTTACTGCCATATGTCCAAGGAAAACACCGCGATCAGGGAGGCGGAGAGCCGACCGGAGGAAAGCCCGATTCTCGACGAGGTACGTGTTTGCTCCCGGCTTTGGTGGTTTGTCGACCGTCGCCTGTGCGAATTGATTCTCCGTGTTCGTCTCATCGTACTCAACTATACTGATAGGTTCGATTTGGGCAACGTAGGAGAAGGAATGTTCACCCGGTGGATTTGCGTAGCCCCCGTCCTGCTTGTCGTTGATGTCGGCAATGGTGGCGTATTCTAGTCGCTTGATCACTCCGACAAGCATTGCGCGAGGATACTCTTCATTTTCAAGCGGTGCATAGGGGATTCGGAGATAGTTTCCAAGACGCACTCCCTCGCGGGAGTCGGAGTCAACGAATGCGCGGATTACCGACTCCTCGCGGTCAATGACGATGGGATTGTCTTGTGCTGTGATATGGCCAACGCGCTCGCCATCGTGGTCACCGAAGGGGGCAGGTGCGTCTTTGAGTTGAGTCTTGTCGGTTGCCTCTTCGATATATCTCTCGTCCTCTGCCCGGGCATCGTCCAAACTGAAATCTTCTGTCATTTATTAGTGTTAAATGGGTTAGAGACTATATTACATGAAGGTTCGCGTCTCGCCAACTGAATCATATTTCCTGCGCTAAAATTCTTCAAATCGATCATACTTGCGCCCTTCATTATAGTCTTGAACAGCGCGAACATCCCCGTGATTGTTCTGGGCGAACTGCTCGATAACATCTCGAAGGCTGAAGCGGTCGTCTCTGGAGATGCGAGCACGTTGGTCGGCGAATGTGATTGCACGGGGCTCCTTTTGTTGTTGGGCGATTTCAACGAGGGCCTTCCGGGTGATACGTTCTCGAAGTCGTTTGTTCCGGGCGAAGGCATGCGGAGTCTCAACACGCATCACGTAGTCGGACTGGGGGCAGCGGACGTAAAAGAACGCCCGGATATACTCATTGGCATCGCCCCATTTCAGTGAGACGCCATCGTAGAATTCGAACGGAACAACGGACTCACCATGTGCCCCTTCCTTCTGTTGGAGGAACCATGGCGTGTAGCTGATGATGGACCCCTTGTCACCGTAGCGGTCGTCAGGGTTGTACAAGGCGTCCTCGAATAGTAGATGATCGCTCCCCCACGGAAGTGGTGTCTCGATATTCACATCGTTATCTTCAATCTTTGTCTGAAGCGAATCTAAGGCAGCGCTGGAACGACCAGTCTTGATGATGCCGATGGGCGGGTAATTTCGGTCGTACATCATCTCGATTGCGGAGACGTAGTTCTGCATGATGTCCCCGACTATTTCTGGCCAGTTGTCGGTCATATACGTCGGTCCCTCCCCCGCCTGCTCAAACAGCATCCAACTGAACGCTGGGTTCGGGTAGAGAGGACCGTCAATGAACAAAGGGCCGTCAAGTTCAGCTGCGTACTTGCGTGCATGTTTCCCCTCGGCATACGTCCGAGAGACGCCGACAAGATAGTCATCAAGACGGCTAATGAGGTCGCTAGCGGGGAATCGGAGCATCTCGGCGTCGTTACCTCCATGCAGTTCAATATCCGTCTCTCCAACACCAGGTAAATCAAATTCGTCGTCGTTGTGGTGAGCGACAAGTGTTGCCGTGGTTCGGTTAGCGAGGTCGGCTTTGCCTGTCTTACCAGAGACTCCGAGTTTTGCGGCGCTCCCTGCGGCAAGAAGACCGTTGTTAAATTGTAGTGCCCGTGTTGTGGAACCATCCAGCCCGTAGGTGGTCGGCCACGGATCGTCCCACGACTTTACTTCGCTAATCGGCTTGTGAGTGATATTGAAGTCCTCATCGTCGAGTGGGACTACGTTCCCGCCCGGTTGCTGGAAATGAGCGATAGCGTCCTCAGCTGTTACAGTCTGTTGGGCGTCGAAGTCGCCGACTGCACGGCCCAACTCCTGAAACATCTGATTCAACGCTCCGTAAGTGTCCATGTCGGTCAAGCATGACCACCCGCATAGAAGTGCTCGATAGGGATGTCAGCCATCATGTCTGTAGTGTAGTTTGAGACAGGGTCAAATAAGGGTTCACCGCTCAGGGCGACGCGGTCTGAGCGAAGTAGCGCTCAGTCGTCGGTGGCTGTAGTGCCCGCGGTGGCTTCAGCCTCAGTGTCGTTCGTTGCTTCCTCGACCGCCGCATGGCCGGAACGGACGCGGCTGGTCTCGGTCTGAGGATCCTTTTCGACGAGGATTGCGTGGTCACTGTTCTCGATGAGGGTTTCGTCATGGCTGACGAGCAGGATCTGTGGGACGTTCCACTCGCCGATGGTCTGTATCATCGTCTGTAATTCACCAACGTGCCCCGAGTCAAGGAATGTCGTCGGCTCGTCGAGAATGAATGGCGGGAGCGCCGCGCCAGCGACGCCGTCGCGTTCGGTAATGATTTTGTAGACGCCCGCCCGAAGTGCGAGGTTTAGTATGCCGGACTCTCCGCCACTAGACAGTTGCGGCTTAAGTTTCTCACCGTCCTGTGTGATCAGGTAGATGTTATACTTCTTGTCGATGTGGACGCCACGATAGGACTGGTCCCTGTAGAGGTCCGAGAATACCTCGTTAGTGTACTCGTTCAGCTTGTAGATATTCTGCTGTCGGAGCTTGCCACGGACCTGCTTGTACTCTGTGATGACCTCGGTCGCTTCGTTGATGCGTTCATTAGCCCACTCGCGCTGACTGGCGAGCATCTTCTTGCGCTTAGTCTCCTCCTGTATCTGCTCCTTCTTCGACTTAAGAGAAGCAAGTTTGTTAACAATTTTCTCCTGTTCAGACTCTTTCTCATCCACCGTCTCGCGGAATTCGTCAAGGTACTCGTCAATCTCGTTGATTTCGTCTCTAATGGACTCGGCGTCAAGATCACCGAGTTCCGCCTCAAGCACCTCCACGTCTTCTTTCAGGTCTGACATCCGGTCGTACGCCGTCCGTCGGAGCTCGCCGATGCGCTCGCGGTTCTCATCATGGCGGTCGACATCGGATTCCAGCTCGGAGATACGTCCGTGCAGTTCGACTGCTTCTGAGAGCAGTTCTTCGACGCTCTCTACTCTGTCGACTCGGGTTTCAGCGTCTTCGAGATCTTCATTCGCGTCGTCGACGTCGTTGTTGAGTCGCTCCTTCTCTGAACGGTACTCTTCGAGTTCACCATGGAGTCCCTCCAGCGTTGACTCCACCTCGTCAACGCGCGCTTCAGCATCTTCAATATCAGAGTCGGCCTGTTCAACCTCTCGGCGGGCATCTTTGAGGTCGTTCTGAGTAGATCTCGCTTCGCGGACTGCCTCACGAAGGGTATCAAGCGTCTCTTGTGCTTTGTTGAGTTCTGCAAGACGCTCCTCGGCAGCTTCGAGGTTTGCCGCGTGTTCTGCAGCGACCGCCTCAGAGTCGATATCATGGGCATCGTCTGTCGCACCACAAACCGGGCATTCACCCTCAGATTCGAGATCGTCGACCTGTTCTTGCAGAGTTCCGAGATGGCTCTTTTTTTCAACGATTTCTTCTCGTTCGGACGAGATAGTTTTCCTTGTTTCGGGAATATGTGACTCATCAACGTCGCCTACCGACGCGTCTTGGGGGATATCAAGTTCCACCGCAAGGTCAGTGACCGTCGTCCGGTCATTTTCGAGGGAATTTACGAATCTCTTGACACGCTTCTCGGCGTCTGACTTGAGCGACTCTGCGGACTCAACCTCATCACGGGCTTCATCGAGTTCGCTCTCTTTTGACTCAATTTCGCCTATTGTCTCTTTGATGTCTGATTTGATTCGGTCAAGCTCCGACTGAAGAGAGCTGAGTCGCCCTTCCTCGATAGATTGACGTTCTGAACGAGCTATTTCGGCTTCTTCTTGGGCCGTCAAGTGCGCCTGCTCAGCGGTGTCAGCATCTAGTACGTCGTAGTCAACGAGTTCATCTCGCTCGGCTAAGTCTTCGAGATCCTCCTGTGCTTCATCACGCGTATCTTCAGCTTCGCGCTGTGCTTCCTTTTCTTCTTGTAGTTCGTCTTTGTACCTCTCGTGATCGCTTTCGGCGTCCTCGTACTTGTCGCGGGTCTCATCGAGTTCTACTTGGAGGTCGTCGATGCGGTCAAGCGTCTCCGTCTTCGTCTCACGCTCGTTCTCAAGACCATCAATTTTCGATTCAAGATCTTCGATGTCACCTTTGCTTTCTGATTTCTTTTTATTAGTCTCGTTTATTTGCGATTGGACCTCCTCTTCGGCAGGCAGATCTTGAAGTCGCTTCTTGATTTCGTCAAGGCGACTATCCGAGTTACGCTTGGCCTTCTTATACTCACGGCGGGCGTCCTCCATGCGGTCGACGTACTCATCGAGACGGTTCAGACCAAGGAGGCCGTCCAGAATCTTCCGACGGTCTTCAGTGCTAGCATGGATGAGGCGCGTGATGTCGCCTTGCTGGACGTAGACACTGTTGACGAACGACTCTGCGTCCATCCCAACGACGCGCTGAATTTCGGTCTGCACGTCGCCAAGGCTGGACACGTCTTCGGCGAGGGCGTCCGAAGAGAGTTTCGGGTAGCCTTGCTTGGTCTTGGCCCCATTAACCTCGCCGTCGTCGTCGTAGCTTTTCTGGATGACCCACTCAACGATGTACTCGGCCCCACCGGCTTCAAAAACAAGTTCGATACTCCCTTCGTCGGCCTGCGTGCGAACTAGGTCAGGTAAATCGAAGTCATTGCCGACCTGGTACTTCATTTTCGTCTGGAACAGCCCGCCGAACACCCCTTGCAGGATGGTCGACTTGCCTGCGCCGTTCAGTCCGAAGAGGAGATTTTCTCCGTCCTCGAAGTCGATATGACCATTCTCGTAGCTACGGATATTCTCTAAGATGAGGGTCTTGAATTTCATTGTCGTGTCTGTAATATCTCTTATTGGTTATCGTTCTTCGAGGGTTGCCTCACCGAACTGTTCTTTCTGCTCAGTGCGAATGCGTGCGTTCATCTCTGGACGGATCTCATCGTCATTGACGGAACCGTCTCGTACGAGATCGTCCGCTTCCATAGTAATGGTAGATATCTCAAGCCCACCGACCGCATTATCTAACATCTTGTCTGGGTTCTTAGACTCCGTCTGTTCATCGTCGAAATCGAAGTCAAAGTCCACATCGGGTTGACGCTTGTCATCAACATAGGAAACCGCCACTTCCCGCTCGGCCATCAAATCGTACACGTCCTTCGCAGTAACGCCTACATTCGCGCCTGTCAGGCGGGCGACGACAACCATGTCTGAGATGTCGTCATTCATTCCGCCGGCATCCTCGTCAATGCGGGTCGCTGCGTGGTCAAGGCTGTGCGTCTCATCGAAATCAATGTTGACTGTGAGGAACGGACGGGGCACGTTTTCTCGCCCGGATGTGGAGATAGCTCGTGTTTTGCGGCTGAGTTTCCCGTCCTTGATCTTCAACAAGTAGACGCTGGGTGTGCCTCGCTCAGACACCTTGCATCGTTCAGTCGCACCGGGGTAGAACACTTTGACACCGTCGACGATCTCATTACACGTCGAATGGTAGTCGCCAAGGGCAAGAGCGGTTGGCAAGAAATTCAGTCGGTCGAGGATATCCTCGGACAGGTCGTACGGGTTGCCGCGGTGTTCGGGGACGAGCGGCTGAACTAACTCGTGCATACAGAGAATAGTGACATGGTCGTTGGACTCGGGTTCGTCGAGCGTGAAGTCGTAGCCATCCCACTCAGGTGAACGTATAGCATCAATACCGTACACCGATACAGGGTCGTTCCCGTTGGCATCTGTCACTACAGTCGGAGATTTCGAGAGCCGTTTCGCATTACCGAACCGCTTGATGATATCCATCCATTGTTCCTTTCGCTTCCGTTCATGGTTTCCCACGATAGCGAGGAAGGGAATACCGGCGTCTTCCAACCGTCCAATGGTATCGAGGCAGCGATTGACTGCGGGAACGCTCGGCGTTGGATCGTCAAACAAATCGCCAGTGTGAATGACTGCATCCACGCCCTCGTCAATGGCGATATCAACCGAGGCGTCGAAGGCATCCGCGAAGTCGGTACGGCGAAGGTTCTGTCCGTACTGACGCTTGTCGAGATGAGTGTCACTCACGTGAAGAATACGTGTCATAAGTACATCTTCCTATTGGGAAAGTTACTCTATGCCAGCATATAAAACCACAGCAGGGTCACTGGATAGAGGCTCACTCAGACCGTACACGCGACCATCCGCATGAGAGCGCAGCTCCGGTTTTCTATCGACGGTACGATATCGCCTAAGAGGAACGCTGAACTGCCGCGTCGAAACTTCATAGAAGACGCCCGGCGTAAATTGAGGAATATTTAGTACCCAATTGGTTTTTGATTTACCTTACAGGGATTGAGGAAACTTTGTCTGCAGGGTTATGCCGATAAGATGATTATACATTTTTGCAGACAACGAGTGATCCGAGAAATTGTTTGGTTGTTTGACTCAACTGAGCACCAAAGAGAAGTTCTCCAAGATAATTTTCTGTTGCTACTTTATCAGCTTGAACACTGCTTGTCCTTGCATCTTGTTTGGTTCGATGTTTAGTACGGTCCACTTCTCTTTCAAGCTATACAAGTCTAATCAAATTCATATTCAAAATAGGCTAGGACACGTTTCTAGGAGAAATCTATGAGAGGAAGACTAGGAAAAACAGGCTTTGAGTGCCTCCAAGGTCCATATTCGCCTGATTTAATTTATTGTCCCTACAAGTGATTGATGTAACAATGGTTGACCCAAGTGGACCCCCATTTGAATTTGACGAGGTCATCAGCGGAGCCTACAGCGACGATCCATTATTTGATGAACTTGATAAACACATCTCTAACAGGTCCTGGAATACCCACTTCAAGCGACAACGATGCGTACTGAAGGTCGCTTCAAGGACGCTGAGCCAGTCATCAGAGATACCAATCTCAAAAAGGCGAAAGCGAGCACAAGAACAAGTTGCGATGGAACTCGGCGTCAATAAGACTACAGTGAACGATCACTGCGAGCGTCGATTATTTAATGAGCGTGCTTCGGATCCTCGCAATCAGTGGATCAATAGATTCGATGAAGTACTGTCGAAAGTTGAAGCGGACCGAAATCAAGAGCAGAATTGAAGATTACCGATCCTGTCGTAATGAAAAGCTGATAGGGCGAATTCTTTTCATTTTTCGAGACTGAGAGAGTTGTTTGTGTCTACGGTTCTTGATCAGGTAGTAATCCAGGATTGGAGTCGGGTGATGAGATCTTGATCTGATTCAAGAATATTGACGCCGAACCACTCTTCGAACTCACTATCGGATGTGATCCAGATATCGGATCCACTTCGATTAGCTCGGATATGTTGGGGGAGATTTTGTTTAAATCGATTATCGATTTCGTAGCCTGCGAAGGTGTCGTCAAACGAGGCGACGATTCGGTCGTTTTGACGCGTGATGGAAAAGTAGTTGTTCTCGTAGCCTTTTTGCCAGCGAGCGCGCCCGATATCGTATTCCCATTCTGCAGGTCGTTCTGGAAAATAAGCTGGTGGGGTCTCGCCGCAGTAGTCGTAGAGGTCTTTGAACGTCTCTCGTACAGGTGCGAGTAGATCGTCTCGGTCAGTATGTGTGTCTTTCAGATCGGTGATATTGATTTGTTTCTTGAGAAAGCAGTAAGAGAACCACTTGAATAGGTCATTTTCGCGTTCGATGATCGCTTGGGTCTCTAACCAGGCTTCTGTGATCGTGGGAAACATGAGCTTGAAATGCACCATTTTTGCTCGTTTCATGAACCAGTCTTTTGGCTTGTTTTCGTTGCTGGTCATAATGATGGCTGGAAAAAGGTGCCCGTTCCATTCTTCCCAGTAATTTCGAAGCCCACCGAGGCGGTTGAATTTCTCGCGCTCGACATCATCTAAGGCTATGGGGAAAGCAGTCATTGGTTCGCGGGCTGCATCTGGCGTGCTGCTAGATATTTTGGCTCCGTCGATTGGTTTCGTTACGGTGTTGTCAGAGATGAGTCGAAGGGCGAACTCTAGAAATGTTCCTTTTCCTGAGTTCGGTTCGCCGTGGATGTACAAGAAGGGGAGGCTTTTTTCCACACCGCCGACTTGGCCAGCTCTGAATGCACTCGCGTATTGGTTAATGAATGGGGTCCAAAAAAAGTAGAGTAGCGCTTCGTAGAAGTGTGCTTGGGCAGCTGTTGTATCATCTGACTGTGCGTACGTGTCGATAGTTTGGAGGTACGCGTGAATATTGTGGAGCCCGTCTCGGACGTGTTCCGGTTCTGGAAGTGGTTCCGTTAGGGAAATGTACCGGCCGTTCGGCGTAATGAGATGGACTTCGTCGTTACTAACCCACATTTTTGGGATGTCATATGTGGCACTGATTGCACGGCCATATTCCCCAAGATTTGTTTGGAAGGTGGTGTCTGTTAACGTGATATCGAAGTTACGGAAATCATCTTTCATTCTGTCCTTCGTTCGATCCTCATATTCTTGGAGAGATTCTCGGATTGTCTCCGTAGCTTCAATCTTCGACCCCATGTCTCCGAGCTGTTGAGTGACTTCTTCGTGGAATTGTCGCACCTCATTAGTGTCTGATTCCTCGTTCACCGCGAGCCATTGATCGATCACGTCGTTGTCTGGCTCGTCACTTGCTTCGAGTTTCTCCGTGAGGTCTTCTAAGAAGGGATCATCGTTGCAATACTCTCGATGCTGGTAATACGTGTCGAGTGCTGCTTGGTACCGGTCGGAATCCTGGTCTACGAAGAATTCGTCAATACAGTTGATTTGGTAGTGGCCAGACCACGCTGTCTTAGTGAAGTTCGGCGAGCCATTCAATATGATCGTGCCATTGTCAGTGGTCTCAATGATGTACAGCTTCGAATGGAGATCTCTGTCTGGTGCGAGATAGATTCGTAATTTCCCGTCTCGTTTCAACTGTTCGAGTTGTTTGGCAACATTCAGTGATGAGATTTCTTCACGGAAGTCTGTTTTTTCTCCGACGATAACTTCCAGCTCTTTGAGTTCGTACTGCTTGAATAACTCAAGCAGCATTTGTGGAGAAGTACAGTAGCTAACGACACGCATCGAAACAGCACGAGCGAGATACTTTTCGAATGATTCGAAACTTCGAATCAACTTGAAGAGGTTTTCTGACTGTGTTATAGTTGAACTATTAGTTTGAGCCATGCCGTTCAGTACGCGAACTACGGTCTTTTTTCTTGTTAACAGATAACACGATGACTCGTACCGGAAATTAGCAGTTTAAATAGAACTTCAACTCACTGGCTAAATCAAACAGATTCTACGCACATGATCGATGTCCCGAATATCAATAGATCTGGGATACATTACTGGAATTCGGATCGACGACCGTAAGTGACAACTGAGCTCGCTAATCGCCTTGTCCTCCATTTATAATAGCTCGTTTCGGTTATTTAAATAGTCTAACTTATGAATACACCTACAGAAACAATTGAGATTCAGAACGTCGTTGCATCAACGGCAATCGATCAGGAACTTGATTTAGAAACACTTGTCGACGATATTCCCGGTGCCGAGTTCAATCCGGACAACTTTCCAGGACTCGTCGACCGGACACAGGACCCGAAAGCTGCAGCACTGATTTTCCGCTCGGGCAAAATCGTTTGCACCGGCGCTGCGAGTGTTGATGATGTTCACAAAGCCCTTGGAATAATCTTTGAGAAGCTTCGCGGGTTAGGGATCCCAGTCGCCGACTCCCCAGAGATCACCGTTCAAAACATTGTCTCAAGTGCCGACCTCGGCCACGATCTTAACTTGAATGCGCTTGCAATAGGGCTTGGGTTGGAAAACGTCGAGTACGAGCCCGAACAGTTCCCGGGCCTCGTCTACCGAATGGATGATCCAAAAGTCGTACTCCTCCTGTTTGGGAGTGGTAAAATCGTGATTACGGGCGGGAAATTCGCGGAGGATTCGATTGCTGCAGTTGAGAATATTGTCGAACGACTTGATGATCTTGGTCTCTTAGGCTGAAAATCAGCGTTAGTCGTAGTAGCTGATTCGCTCGACGACGTTTGCGAACGCGACGTTTTCTCGGACAGTGTCTATCTTAATTCGGACTCGTTCTCCTTTCTCAGTGTCGGCGACGATGATGACGTACCCGCGGTCGACGCGAGTGAGCCCGTCTCCTTGATTACCAATATCTTCAATCTCGACGATTCTTGTCTCGCCTTCGTTCACCGGCGGTTGCTCGGAAGTTTGACTCGTATCTGAGCTTTGTTCACTTCTGTGGTTAGAGTCAGTTGAGAAAGCCACCATTGCAACTTGATGGTCGTGGTCTAAACTTAGGTACCTGTTTTCGATTTCTTTTTTCGGAATTTCGATGACATATGAGTCGTCTTGGGCTTCCACTTCCGCCGAAAACAAACAGGTGAGTTCTTCTGGAATGTTTATCACGTGATTCTGTATCTACGTACGTCGTGTTGGTATCTTGATTCTACTCATACCGAGTAAGGAAGCCCATCGTAGTAATTGAGATAACGATGGTTGAGACACTCGCTACGAAATAGGACTTACAAGACCGAATAGACGGAGGCGAGAGTTAATTACTCTGAGGGCAGATCCTTTTATTTCAGTGTAGCATATATTTTCTCAATGACAGAGGAGAACCTTGAAACAATCACTCCGAGCGATGCGATGGACCTGTATCTTGAAGAACGG
>LFCJ01003639.1_pt1 | contig 11300 bp, 16 predicted proteins | sample 643141 | NCBI WGS metagenome assembly LFCJ01 (sample SAMN03766243, study PRJNA286221) | soda lake metagenome | biome: soda lake; feature: Kulunda steppe; material: water; isolation source: sample B1-Br-g2 brine of Lake Bitter-1 | place: Russia: Kulunda steppe | collected 2010-07 | reverse complement strand
GTGCGCGCGCGTGCGTTGCAAGAGTGTTACATGTGCATGTTCGTACAGCTGCACTGCACATGAGCAGGGCGTGCCAGTGCGGTAAGGTTGCTGTCTGATTTCACATGCGCTGGGCATGCACAGGAAGCCGGCATACCCTGCGCCGGAGACAAACAAGGCCCAGCCGCTGCAGATGGGTGTGCAGAGGGCGCAATATTTTAGGCTGAAGCAGCCTGCTGCAACAGGTGGGAGGTCCATCCTCTCCAAGCACGCTCTCCTGTGCGCTCGCTCCTGCAACTTGCCCCTGTGACATGCCCTCGCAGTCAAGCCGCATGCCCTGACCATTGCACCCTCTGACCGCCCTGCAGGCCACCCCTAAACTTTGGTGCAGGAGCATGGCAAAAACAGTTGTACGGTGATGCCACACCCAGCCCCTGCAAGCCAGTGCCGTGCTGGGAACGCAAGCATCAGGGCAAATACGAGGCCTCCGGAGCTTCTTTTAGAGGGCCAACTGCCTTGGTGTGCTGCCTTGCCCACCCAAATCAGGGAACCCGCACGTGAGATGTGAGGAGGAGAGGGGTTGGCGTCACCTGCTTCTTGGGCACAAGTATGCATTGGCCGTTGCACAGACATCCTTTAGCGAGGGTGGGGAAGAAGGCACCCACCTCCTCCTTGGCCGCCTGGTCCGCACCCCCGGCCACGCCCTTGGACACAAAGCTCACGGGCGCCGAGTAGTCGGCCTTCTCCCGCTTCCGAAACCTGTGGCGTGCCACGCATGATGCACGCCGCGCTCAGACCAGACACGCCACGCTCAAACCGCACGCAACACGCTCAAACCACATGGCCTCAATAGCATACGCACACACGCACGCGTGGGTGCACAGCCGTGCTGCGGTCGTGGCAGCGCATGGGCAAACAGAGAAGCCAAGGCTACAGTGGCGCATGTGCCATGCACTGAACGCATGCCAGGCGGATCCACGCCTGTGACTCAAGGATGCTCAGGCGGACAGCAGGTCATCACCATGCAGGCCACCAGCACAGGTGGGGGGACCCCCTGATGAGCGCTGTGCTGTACCATGCCATGCGCTGAGCTGTGCGCAGGCGGCTGGATGCTGTGTGTGGGGGGAAAGGAGGCAGCCCATGCGCGGATGCCTGTGCTGCTAGAGCGGCAACCGCAGTGGTGCGTGTGCCTGTTACAACACACGCGGGAACGCACACATTGCACGCATCGCAAAGCAGGTCAGTGTTCTGTGACCTGAGTACGGTGAAGGCACCAGGCTAGAACCTGTTCCCACCTCCTGTCCTCGTCTGAGTCACTGCCTTCTGCAAACACGCCATACAGTCGGTCCTCCTCAGTCTGCTGGCGCTTGCTGCGCTTCTTTCTGTAGTAGAATTCACCGCCTATAAACTCTCCACCCTCTGCACAGCAGGTCAATGCAAAAAACGTATGGCAGCCTGCAGTGCGTCCTGAAGTTTGCACCACCTCTGTGTACCTAAGCGTTCCCGGCCGCCCTCCAAGCAAAAGCCAAAAATACAGCAATTTATCAGAAAGAGCAGCAAGACACGGTATTCCTTACTAAAAATACCATGATCTAACAAACAGGGCACTGCTGGTGTGAATGTGATTCATGCAGAAATGCCACAGCTCACAGCTGTTGTGCACCACGTGCTTACGTAGAGCGAGCAGTTAGGCTTTTGGAGACGCAGATCTCCTATTTTCTATCCACATGCTCATTGCTCATTGAAACAGAAAAATGGGTGGGGCAGAGCCAACAAGTGCCAATTGACCACATGGAGCGCTTTTTGACATTGCTTCATGCTTGGGCTTGCCAGGACGTGCCTGTTGCCCTGCTGCTTGATCACATCTGAGCTTCAGGCGTGTGCATGCAGAAAGCATGCGGAAATGCATGTTTTGCTAAACACGAGCAACGGCAAACTCACCATAATCGTTTTCCAAATCAAAGCGCTCCCTCTGCTGCTCCTCATCCATGCTAGAATTTACCCGCCTTCAAAGATTCACGCTCAAAAAGGAGGATTGTGAGAGGGGGAGAGAAAGAGAGAGAGAGAGAGAGAGAGAGAGAGAGAGAGAGTGACGCCAGGGAGGGCCTGGGAGGGCTACCAGCCTCCAGCCCTCCTCACAACTAGGGCACTGCAGCCTTCAAAAAATCACTGAAGTAACTCAATCAAAACATTTGTAGCACAAATGGTGAGGCTGCAACCTTCTTCAAAAACTTTAGCTTTAGCAAAAGCCGAATGCATTTCATTTTAATGGATTGGATTAGGAGGAGGGAAAGACAAATCGAGAGAGAAGAGATATTGTAACTGAGTTTCCGGGATGCAAGCCTGCATCCGGGCGCTTCTGCTTCGCCATCCCGAGTTGGATCAGCAAGGAGGTATTTTACATGATCAAACCGAGAAATTGAACAAGGTGGGTACCTTACACCCAGCAATCGATGGACAGGCCGCCAAAGTCCAGCCGGCAGCCATTTCAGGTAGCCTGGTGCCTGTGAGAACCGTTCAAGAATACATAGAGTGATGCATGCACAGGATCCTTGCTGGAATGTGTGCCCAGCAGCCGGTTCTGAGAGTGCAGTGAAAGTTACAGGACTCACCCGAAACCCTACTTGATGGCCATGCATGGCTTGTTTGGCATGAGTCCACATATAGACACCCAAGTTTCGCTCCCTTTGCTCAGGGTCCCTTGCATGAGGCACTGACGGTCCTGAGTGCGCTGGTGAGCCACCCTGCTTATACCCTGCAAGTGGGCAGCTGCTTCCGGCCATGCCTACTGCCTCTGGTCAGCACTCTGGTGGAGCAGCACGTGCGCCACCAAGACCATGGTGCAGGAACAGAAGCCAGCAGTGGTTTTGTGCCCTGCAAGAACTTCTCTGTGGCCCTCCTCAAGCTCCTGGAGCTGGCCCCCCACCTTTCAAGGTGCGTGCGGGATGCGGATTCGAGCTCTTACGGTCCCAGATCAGCAGCCTTCGAAAACACACGTGTGCATTGGACAGGAGCGCGCATGTGGCCAGCTTAGGGCATGCCGTGCTGCTGCTCCTGCGGGCACGGCGGCTAAGAGAGACCATGCGCGATCCATGAGCATGGCAGTAGCTAGCAGCGCAACCCCCTGCTGCCGCCCATCTCCATTTGATGATTTAACGCTGAAAACACATGTTGCGTGCTCACTAATCTTACTCATGCACGTCTCAGCAACATTTGTGTGCACACCCTTGTTGTGTACACTACTACTGGTACATTACAGCGCAGTGTGATTTGTACAAACCCAATCAGCAGCTTTGCTTCCCGCGTGCGCCAAACTCAACGTTGGCCTGCCCTCCTGCCGCCTCCACAGCATCGTGGCTCGCTACTTTGAGCACTGCCCTGGGCCCCACTCGCACCTGCTGCTGGGCACCAGCAACATGCCCCTGGTGGCCCTGCCGCCCAGTGCCAGCCCATCACAACACCAGCAAGGAGCAGGCTATCAGCAAGGACCAAAGCAGCAGGATCATCATCATCATCATCAGCAACAGCAGCAGCAGCCATTGCTGGAGGACTACGAACTTGCATTTGCCAGCCTGCTGGGGCTACAGCTGCTGCCGGGCCTGCGCCAGGCCTGGGGCGCCGCCCCATTCTTGGACCTGCTCCTGAGCGACAACGAGGCTGTGCGCTGGGCGGCTGTGCAGGCGCTGGGCCTGCAACTGCAGCTGGTGCGCGCCCATGCAGGGGCTTTGTTTGTGGCTGCGTGCGCAGCGCGCGTCCTCGGCCTGCGCAGGCAGGCCGCAGTGTGCAGGTGCTGAGGTTGGGTGCGGGACCCTGGGTGTTGCGCATATGTCGCGGGTATTGCGCGCCACGCGCACCCGTCTTGCGTGCCATGCGCCCGTGGTCAGCTCTTGTGTGTGGGTTTTATATCTGTGCAAGTGTATATGTGTGTGTTGCGCGCCTGCGTTCCAGGTGTGCTAGCTGCCAGAAGCTGGCCCCTGCAGGGGCCTCTGCAGCACTTGCAGAATTTTCTACTGGCAGGTGGCCTAAACAGGCATCATAGTACAAAACACTTGCAGCTGGCCAGCAGACCTGACGCGCATGGTACGGCCTGGGCTCCCATCTTGAGGCATTCAGGGACCCTGCTCTGTGAGCACTTACTCTGTGGGTGCTAGCGGACTGTGTTTGCACTTTGGATGTGAGCATGCAGCTTGCAGGCGGACTGTGTTTTGGCGCTCAGAAAGCGAGCAGGCTGAGTGCTGCGTGCTGTGCCGGGCACAGTGTGCCCTCACCTGCCTGTCACTGGCGACCCTCTGCTGTGTGGGGGACACACGTCTTGTGCCCATGCCTGCGCAGGGCGACGCCGCCAAGGCGCAGCTGTGCAGCCAGTACCTGACTACGGAGCAGCAGGTGCGCGCAGGCGCTGCATACCGCAAAAGACTTCTCAGGCGGGACGGGCGGCTGCCTGCGCAGTTGTCCGTGTTGGAATGGTGCCAAATGGCCCTGCTGCCTCCAACTTGCTGCGTACATGCTGTGTCAGGGAATGTGTTGCTGCGGGTGGGGCGGGCCCTGCCCATCTACTTTATCAATGGGAAGGGTGCTCTGCTGGGTAAGCTGTTGTAGGCTGTTGAGGCTGAGTCATGTGTATGTGCCTTTGTGCGTGTCCTTGCTCGTTTGCGCCAAGGGGGTTTTTGAAAGTCCCATGACATGCACCACCCAGGCGGGTGCACGAGCTGTTTGGCGCGTGCTGTATTAGGGAAGGTGGACGCACCATATGCGCGCGCGCGCTGTGCCGGCAATTCAAGTCCCCCCTTCTCCCCCCTTCTCTCCCCTGCAGGTCACCGTCCAGGCCCGCTGGCAGGCCCACCGCGCCGCGGCAGCGCTGGAGGCTGCTACTATGTGGCTGCCGACGCGCGCGCTGCCCCTCAGCCCGGCCCCTCAGCCCACCTTGCCCCCCACAGGGGCAGGCGCTGACGCAGAAGCCGCCGCAGGGGTTGCAGCAGCGGGGGGGCCTGCGGCGGCTGGAGGCAGCAGATCAAAGCGGCGGAGGAAGCATAGCCAGGGGGAGCCTCAGGCAGAGGGAGGCGGGGCTGGGGATGCGCATGCCCAAGGGGACGGCGGCAGCCCCCAGCAGCAGCATCAGCAGCAACAGCCGCCTGGCCTAGCCCTCCCTGAGCCTGCCAGCTTTGTGCGTGTGTGCGGCATGGACCTGCCACGCCGCATCAGCAGCGCAAGCATCAGCGGCAGCGGCAGCAGCAGCGGCGGCGCGCCGCCCGCGCACGACGACCACGCGTTTGTGAGCACGCCCACGGTGGCGCGCAACCTGCGTGCCGCGGCGCTGGCGCTGTGCGCGGAGCGGCCGCTGCTGCTGGAGGGGCCCCCAGGCTGCGGCAAGACCCGGCTCGTGCAGCAGCTGGCCGACCTCACGTGCAATGCTGACTCCATGGTGGGTGCAACGCTGACTCCATATTGGGTGGGGCAGCCGCGCCGGCCGCTGGCGGCCATGGGCAGCAAGCACGGCTTCTGCAGCAGCAACTGCCGCCTGGCAAGAGAAGCGTCTCCCCCTGGAGGGTTTGGCTGTGGCGGCCCGCCATGGCGCTGCAGGGTCCAGGCGCAGGAATTGTGCCGTGGAGCGTCTAGGCAGTGGGAGCATGGGCCCCGGCTGGATCTGTGGCCTGGTCGCATTTGCTGATGAAAAGGGCGTGTTGTCCCTCTGGCCGTGTGCAGGTCCACATCCACTTGGATGACCAGATGGACGCCAAAAGCCTGCTGGGCGCGTACGTGTGCACAGCCGTGCCCGGCGAGTTTGCGTGGCAGCCTGGGCCGTTGACGCAGGTGGGCTGGCCTACTGGCTGGGGTTTGGGGACGGATGGTGCCAGATGATAAGCAGATGAAGGTAGACAGAGGGTCATTGATTGGAAGCTCGAAGCCAGAGGGGATGTATGAAAGCCAAATGGCAAGAAGGAAAAACGATGGCCATCCACATTACAACTGTCATCTGCCGCGGTTGTCCCCTTGCCATCCGGACGGACGTTGGGGGTGGATGGTGCCCGGTGATCAAAAGCCGGCAGCTGGTTTGGTGAATGGTAGTCAGCTGCCAAGGAGACACCTGGAAACCAAGGTATCAAGCTGATGGTTGGAGGCCAGGCGCTGGGGGTAATTAGTGGGAGCCACATGGCTGTGGAAACGGATGATGGTCATGCGTGCATCATGATTCCACCATGGGTCTCCCCAACTGCCATGGTCTCCTGCAATTATTGAGAGTGCGGGGCACACCTTGATGGCGGTGCTGTCTCGCGCGCACAGCATGCCAGCGCTGCCACGCGTGCATGGCATGCGGGTGGTGTCCTGTGCGCGCAGCACGCCCCATGCAAAGCATGCGGTGGTCCCAGAAGGGGGCACAAGCAACCCCCTTGTGCCACTTATACTGGCCACCAACATCACCCTGGGGCACACCACGTGCGTGCATGCCTGCGTGCACAAGCGCGCTTTGCGTCCTCACCTGGCCCGCTGGTTCCGCTGGGCGGCGGCGCGTGGCTGCAGCTGCGCACGCGGCACGTCTGCCGCCGCGGCCTGTTGGGCGCGGGTGGGCAGCAAGGCGCGCATTTGTGCACGCAATCGTGCGTGGCAGTGTGTGGGGTCCCAGGCAGCCTTTGATCAAACGGTGGCGTGGTCGTACAACCCATCGAACAGATACGAGGCAGCCATCCCTTGCCGGCTCCCATCCTCTCCCACACTCACTCACTGTGTGCGCATGAGCCGTTGCATACTGTCTGTGTGAGCATGTGTGTGAACATGTGGCTGCGCACGCACGTGTCCTGTTCCTGGCTTGGAGGCCAGGCGTTATTCATGGCCCACAGGCGCTACTGGCTTGTGGGCTTGTTCTGGCAATCCCCCTTTCTTGTCGCCCCCCTTCTCAAGCCTGCCCACAGCGAAGTGTTGCTCGAATGACGCTGGCAACCCCCTTTCCCATCGCCTCCCTGCTCAAGCCCGCCCACTGCGAAGTATTGCTCAAATGATGCTGGCAATCCCCCTTTCTCATCGCCCCCCTACTCAAGCCCACCCACAGCAAAGTAACTTCAATCACCCACTGCCAGAAGGCTCAAGCCTGATTGGCTTGCTGTGAAACAAGCCTCCGTTTGCCTCCACCGAGGTTCACGGCAAGCAGACTGTTGGGAATGCCAGTGCTGCGCAACCGCTTGGTGGATTTATGTATGTGTGCTTGTGTGCGTGCGCGAGCGCAGGCGGTGGCGGAGGGCCGCTGGGTGGTGATTGAGGACATTAATATGGCGCCTGCCGACGTGCTGGCCGCGCTGGTGCCCTTGCTGGAGAGCCGCACACTGACGGTGGCCAGCCGCGGGGAGGTGCGCGTGCATGCACGTGTCTGTTGCTGCCTGTAAGGGCGTGTGCGTGTGTGTGTGTGTGTGTGTGTGTGTGTGTGTGCATGTGTGCGCGTGCGTTGCCTGTGCCTGATGGAGAGCCGCACTTTGACGTTGGCTGGGCAGCCAGGGGGGGAGGTGAGCATGTGTGTGATTTTGCAGCCACTGCCCTGCCCGCGCTTTGAGGGTGCAGGAATGCTGCAGCACAGATGGATTATTGAGCATGTGCTTGTGCCGCGTGGGTGGCGCTCTGCTTGGGATATGTGGGGAGGTGTCAGGGTGGTGAGCATGGAGGGCGGCTTGTTCGATGGTGTGCAAGCTCGTACGGGCATGGTGCATGAATTTGTGCTGGAGGCTTTCCCCCTCGGACGCTACCACGCAGCATGTGTGTATTTGTGCGCTGCAACACCTGGCGTGCAGGTGCTGCGCGCGGAGCCGGGCTTCCAGCTGATAGCCACAGTCACCAGCGCGCCTCCTGCATCGACAGGGGGCGCAGGAGGAGGTGCAGGGGGCGGGGGGGCGGGCGCATACGCGACGTCCAACATGGCCAAGGTGAAGCTCCCCTGTTTTGACTGTGGAAGACTTGGACGAGGCTTGCCACGCACAGGATGCAAGCCGTGGTGTTGCATCAGCTGGTCATGCAGCACACAGCAGGACATCTGCTCCTCTGCTGGCTGTAGGCATGCACACACACACACACACACACACACGCGTGCTCTCTGCCCCCTGCCCCTGCATTTGACACAGCTGACGCACCTGCTCTGGCCAAGCTGGCTGCCCCTGTTGCATTTGAGAGCCCCAGCCCTAGGCCAGCCCCTGCACTCGGTGCCCCTGCACTCTCTGAGGCAGCATCTCTTCTCTGCCCGGCTTACAGGAGCTCCTGGGCAGCCTGTGGACGTACGTACGCCTCGCAGCCCCGGCCTCCCAGGAGCAGCTGGACATGCTGGCCCCCTGCTACCCCGCCACCCTGCCCCTGCTGCCCGCCGCCATTGCCATGCTGGAGCTGGTGCACCTTGCGGGCGGCCATGCTGCACCCCCTGCGCCCCCCAAGCAGCAGCAACAGCAGCAGGAACAGGGACCTGCCGATGGCATGTCAGACAGAGAGGATGTGGAGGGCTGCGCTGGTGGTGGCACTGCGGCATGTGCTGGGGACAGCAGGGGCCCGGCGGCGGCGGCACAGCCCTGCTGGTGGCGCTCGGCGGCCGCGTCTGCCCTTGCGGTAGCAGGGCTGCGGCCAGGGGAGCTCGCGCTGGTGCTGGGGCGCCACTTCTCGGTGCGTGCTGGGTGTGTGCTCTTGTTTCCTTCACACGTTGCCATGTCAATCAGTAGAGCCTGCGCTGGTGCTGGGGCGCCACTTCCTGGTGCACGTTGTGTGCGGTATCATTTCTGCCTGTGTGCGTTTTGAGCACGCTGTCATTGTTGTACCATTGTTCCTGCCATCATCAAAGTCCTCCTCCTTCTCCTCCTCCTTACCCCTCCCTTCCTTTCCACCCCCACCATACCTACCGCTTCTCCCCTCTTTGTTTGCTTCTCCTGCAGGTGCGCGACCTGTTCAAATGGGCAGCCCGCATGCAGGCCATGCATGCATCCCTGCTGGCCGCGCGCACCCTGAGGCCGCTGGCGTCCGCCGCCCAAGCCATGATGATGGGGAGCCCACCGCGGGAGCACCATCAAAGTGCCCGGATTGTGGCGGCTGCGCTCTCCCCAGTCAGCTATGACCTGTCGCAGGCGGAGATGCGGCTGCGGGAAGCCGCGTTCGTGGAGGTGAGCTTTCATGTTTCAGCACACGCGCGTGCGTGCATACAATTGTGTGTGTGTGTGTGTTGTGTGTGTGTGTGCACGCGCGCGCGTGTGCGCGCACATTGTTATGCGTATACATGATCAGTCCGCTTCGCTTTGGCGGGGGCCCATCGTGGCTGCGGCATGGGAAAGCATGTCTTGCAGCAACACTATATGCGACGCCTGGGGCGTGCAGACGGGGATCCTGCTGCAGTTGCTGCTGCTGGAGGCCTTAGAGAGCACCTACGGCTAGACCAAGCATGGCTGCATGCATATTTTGTATGCCCACCTCTCCCGCAAGCGTGGGCCTGTGGCCTGGCATATTGACCCCACAGCGCAACGCGCGCACCTTGCACCCCTGCTGCAGGGCGCAGACATTGTATGTGCGCTGGTGCCGGCGCCGGAGGCGCGCAGGCGGCTGCTGAAGGGGCTGGCCGGAGTATGGGCGCTGCCAGTGGACCAAGCAGTGGAGTGGTGGGTGGGGCGCATGCATGTGCGCATGCTGTGGCGCCCCCAGGTGGGCTTTCATTCATCAGCAGCAGTGGAGTGGTGGGTGGGGCGCATGCATGTGCGCGTGCTGTGGCGCCCCCAGGTGGGCTTTCATTCATCATCAGCAGTAGAGTGGTGGGTGGGGCGCATGCATGTGCGCGTGCTGTGGCGCCCCCAGGTGGGCTTTCATTCATCATCAGCAGTGGAGTGGTGGGTGGGGCGCATGCATGTGCGCGTGCTGTGGTGCCCCCAGGTGGGCTTTCATTCATCATCACGAGTGGTTCAAACATGACACAAGCAAACAAACAAACACAAGTGAAGGAATTGCCCATATGGATACCTTTTGAGCAGAAAAGCCATGCAGCCCTCACTTCAGCCGCTGCCTAAAAATCCTTGGGCTCCCCAGGACCAGCGGATGGCACAGCAGCTTTCACTTGCTGCTGCTGCAGCTGCTGCACCTGCACCTGCACCTGCACCTGTGCCTCCACCCCCCTGCTGGCTGTTTCAGCTGCTTCAGCCCTCCCACTCAGCAATCCAGCCTGCCCTGCCTCACCCTAGAAGCTCCATCACTCCACTCTGTTCCTGCCTCAATTCTCTCCCCTGTTTTTGCCCCTTTTCCTGCCCTGTTTCCGCGTCCATCCATCTTCTGCTTCTGCCTCCACACTCCGCCCATCCGCGTGCCCCGCCCCTGCCCTACGCCCCAGGTACGAGACGCTGCACAAGCCCAGCCTCAACGAAGCTGCGCTAGAGGTGGTTGTGGGCCGAGCCATTCTGAGCCGCGAGGACACGGGCCCTGCTGGTACCAGCACGCCCGCACCCTCTGCTCGTGGAAGCAGCCACGCTGCCTCCTCTGCCGCGGCTGCTGCGACCGGAGCCAGCCTGTTGCCTGGCTCAAGCAGCAAGAAGGGCACCAAGAAAGGGGGCGCCGGCGCTGTGAGCACTGCCGCTGCTGCGGGTGGGGGCGTGGGCGGAGGTGCCAGAGCGCAACATGCTAGCGGAGGGCTGGGCACGTTCGCGCGCACTGGGCACGCGATGCGGCTTATGGAGCGTGTGGCTGTGAGCCTTGCACAGGTGTGTAGGAACGTGTGTGCATGTCTGTGTCTGTGTGTCAGAGCGTGTGTGTGTGTGTCTTGCACAGGCGTGCATGGATGCGTGTGCAGACATGTTATGTATGCAGTGATGTGTGCTCAGTGATGTGTGTGTGCAGACAGACTGCCAAGCATGCTGCCCCTTCCCAAAGCTCCTTCTGCCTCTAACCACTCACATCCTCCCCTGTCTGCTGCCCCCCCCCGCCTGATTCTACCTCCACACCTTCCCCTCCGTAACCCTTGCCTGCCACCCTTCCCTCCCCACTCGCCCGCCACCCACTCACACACATACACACACTCGCACACACACGCACACACACACGCACACACACACACTCACACGCCCCTGCTGCCCTTGGCCTGCTGCCCAACCCCGCAGACGGAGCCTGTGCTGCTGGTGGGTGAGACGGGCACCGGAAAGACCACGCTGGTGTCGCGCCTGGCAAACCTGTGCGGCCGCCCCTTGGTGGCCTTCAACATGAGCCAGCAGGTGTGTGTGTTAGAATGCACGTGTGCACGTGCGTGTGTGCAGTCCCTGTCTGCATGCGCACGGGTGTGTGTTTTGTTGTGTGTGTGTGTGTGTGTGTGTGTGTGTGTGTGTGTGTGTGTG
>LFCJ01003638.1_pt1 | contig 11301 bp, 17 predicted proteins | sample 643141 | NCBI WGS metagenome assembly LFCJ01 (sample SAMN03766243, study PRJNA286221) | soda lake metagenome | biome: soda lake; feature: Kulunda steppe; material: water; isolation source: sample B1-Br-g2 brine of Lake Bitter-1 | place: Russia: Kulunda steppe | collected 2010-07 | reverse complement strand
GGGGGGGGGGCAAAGCGCGGTCGAGGGCGCGGGAGAAGGCGCCAGCAGGTCAATCGATGGTGGGAGGCAGCACCTCCAGGTGCACCGTTTGGCAAGCCGCAACCCCTACCTGGACACACACAAAATGCTTGTTCCAGTCATTATTGCTCTGTGACATAACGACATGCTTATACCCCACTTCCCTGGAAACGGCGGACTTGCGCAGTATCGGGTAAACCACGAGCCAAATGGCTCACACAAGTCCATTTGGTTCACACAAGGTACCCCCAACAAGGTATCAGTACAAAACACTTGCATACCGCTCTGGCTGCATGGGTACGCTCGTGCACACTCACACAGGGCGATGAACAGCCGGCGAACATACCAGCGTGTCAAGACAGACGACTTCACTTACCGCCTGCTTTTCTCACGTATGGGAAGCATGCAGCCCTATGAGGCGCCCTTACAGTTAGACGATGCTGTAATGGAAGCCAGGAGGTGGGTGGTTGGAATCTTTGCTCAATTTGCTTGAGTAGCTGCGTGCCTGTCATGTTTGCACCTGTACCTGGGCCCACATTTATGTTCTATGCCAGAACACGATGAGATATAACGTTTGTGAATCCATCCCACTGGTTTGTGCCAGTCCATATTCTTGGGAAGGTGGTGCAACCTGTATGGCCAGGTGGCGCTGGTGAGCCATTCAGATACCTGTTTAGTTTAGGGCTATGTCAGACAACTAGGGCAATGTCTCCCTCCGTTCCCCAAAGGAATGGGTCGTTCATGCTTGTTTTGATCATTTGCGTATTTAAATTCACTGAATCATTCGCGGTGCTTGCATACAGAAAAAAACATGTTTAAATGTAGGTGCAATGTACACACCAGCTTGTAACCTGGCACAACGCCTGCCCTAATCCTCCATCAATGCGGTGTTCCCTCAGTTTCACGAAGATGAAAATTGAAGGGAAGGGGGGGGTGATAAAAAGTGTTACTTGATAACTTGATAGCTTTTGCCCCCTTGCAGACTCGAAAATCTGCTCAAATTGCTCCACCCCCCTGCTTCAAAGGGCGTGCCTTTATCCCTTCCTTTTATGCTCCTTGATCTGCACGGTTGCACGATGTAATATGCAGGAGTGTGGCTGCAAGGATCGCAAAAAACAGGACAGAGATTGTGGCAGACATACTAAAAAACAGTGGACTTTCAGTGTTCTCAGCAGCCGGCAGCGCTGGCAATGGTAGCAGCAGCGGCAGCAGCGGCAATAGCAGCCAAGGCAATGGCGTTACATTGTCTGGTAAGTGCTGATAGGAAAGCCTCTTATACAATTCCGCTGTCTTGCTGTGATTGGCCTATAAAAATGGGACAGTGCTCATTCTCTTATTATTGTGATGTGCGGCAATGTGCGCCCTCTTTCTCCTTTAAAAATCAAATGATGAAAAGGCAGTTTGGTGGTTCGTATTGCCAATAGGAGCAAGCAAAGTAACCTGCCCTAAACTTGGATTTAATCGTCTATCTAGAGGATTTGGTCAACTGCAAATGCATATTCCATTAAAAGCGTCTTTCAGACAAGTGCTCTGTTTCTTGGCATATAAATTGAGGACAGAGGCTCGCCACTATAAGGCAATGGCCCCTTCTTGCCTGCGCCGGTCCCATATTGGTGCATTGTTGAGAAAAGTATGTAAGCATTGCTACTGGAAGAGGCTGCCAACACAGAAAGCTACCAATCAGCTTCCTGGCAATGTACGTGTCGTGCAGGAGCCGAAGTCATTGAATCCGTGGAGTTTCATCTCAGGTTCGTGCATACAGCCTGACCAACCGGTCATCTGCGCTGCTATGTGTGATCTGCTGCTTGCATAAATTAAGGGCTGCCAAGAGCACACACATATGCCGGGGAGCAGTCAGACTTGCTGCCACTCACAACAAAGACCTCAACAACTGTGCCAAGCGAGCTGTCGGCAACGATTTCCATTTCTAGACTAATGCTTGCTTGCTGTGGTTTGAGAGTAGCATACGGCACGGCTGGCAAATGCACATGCCTGTTTCCTGGCTGAAGCAGGTATGCCAATTTGGACTGAAATATGGAGATCAGGACATTCTGGCTGTGGTTTCTGTGCGCGGACACACAATGCAGGCGATTGTGCTCCGTGCTGCTCAGTGGTAAAGCTGGCCCTAAAGCAGGCGACCCTATGACGAAAGCAGTGGGTGCAGCTGCTCTCGCGTTCTTCAGGCAAGTGTTCTGCGCCTTCTTAGTGCTAGCTGCTGCAATTTCCCTACCTGTGTTGCTGGAGAAATTGCATTGACAGCTTGGAAAACTAGGCATTTAGTTCATGCACCCATGCGTGCGCACATCTGCAGGAATCGTGCTACATCGCCCAGAGACATGACAGCTCCTGAGGCAGATGAATTCCGCTCTGCCATCGACGAGCTACTCAAAGAGGTGTACTGAGAAAGGCTGAGGATATTAGAGTCCATGCTAGCTGAGGGCATTGGCAAGGCGTTCTCTTGAGATATCCAGAAACTTTTCAAGCGACGAGTTAAGCTTCATAACATGTTTTTTGAGTGAGTGGGTGGACATATTGTATTGTGTAGGCAACAGCCTCTGGGCTGTCGATTCAGCTGCGGAATATAATGCCTTTCCACATTTTCACGACATGCCACCGCAGTGTTTGAGCCTAGCAACTCATATTGGTGGGTTCATGGTTATCAATTGCTGGCTGGAAGTATGCATGAGAGATAACTCAGTCAGGTGTTTTGTAGATCCTGTTGTCCATCCAATTGTAGAAAGCAATACTGCCGTGTTTGTAGCCTGTTATTTCTTCAAGGGTGAATGATGTGAAAAACGACACTTCTTACCGAGAGACCAAACTGCCAAACTGCTTGAGAAGGAGGGTGATTTGGGACCACGGTTTTGGGACCATTTGCTGGCGTACGATGCTCCCTAGAGATCCCATTGAGAATTATTTTGAATAATCACAACATATTAAAATCGTGCATTTTGTATGAGAAGAATTACATGAAAACTTGTGAGGGTAGTGAAAGCAATCCCTTCGTCGATCAAACTTTCCTTGGAGATAAGGCCATGGTCTAGACACCAGCAGGCAAGTTGTCAAAAAAAATTGTCAGCTCAGAAAATTTACAAGGTTTTTAAACCACCAGCCCGCTTGATTTGTTTCTGGTCTTCGCCAGCAAAAGAAATGATACTAGGTTTACAAGAATAAGGCCTTCGGTCAACTCCTAGCCCAAAAAGCTTTCCCTTAGATTTGCTTGGACAGCTCGATACTGAGCAAGAAACAAGCACGATGTTTAATCCAGGTTCCACGATCCAGGTTCCACGTTTTCATTTCGGCAAGAGGCCCAATTAGATTTTAAAACCTAACGGCGATTGATTTTGAGAACAAGTGGCATGGCAGTCTTTTTTTGCTCAAAAAGCCTAACCGTCCCAACAAAGAGCACGGGAGATAGAACTATTTATGCCAAGTTGTTACTTAGCATGCATGTAGAGGCATAAAGAGGTGAATATTAGATCTATGTGGCTTCAATCTTGAATGATGGAGGGGAGGACAATCTTGAATGATGGAGAAGAATTGCATCTTGCTGAGAGAAGGGGAGCACCTCTGCTCCTACCCAGGGCATGTGCTCATTGGCCTGCAATTGAGAATTGGGCCGGCAGCCTCCAGGGACTAAAGCGCATGCGAGTCCTAGTCCCTCAGCATGTGCAGTGCTCTGCGATGGTGTCCTCCTCTGACATCTTTGTGGGAGACCTGCGCCAATACACCCCCACCACGCTCACGTAAGTGGATGGGCTGGACATGTTTTTGCAAAACAGCTGCATGCACCATTCCTGCTGCATGCTGCGACTTACCTGTTTCTGTGTCCAGATTCCACGAGTTCCTTGATGCTGCGGAAGGAGCAGCAGCGGGCCTAGATGCTCCTCACCTGTACCTTGCGCAACAAGAGCTAAGGGACACAGGTGCGCAGGGCAGCAGCTTGCGTTCCAGCACCTGGAACAACAGACATGCACCAGGACTAGGCAGGTCCTTGCAATCTTGATCCGCACGCACGGCCCTGGGCTGTGAAGCAGCTCATGGTGTGGCATTTTACAATGATTGGCATGCAGCCATCTTCGGTGTGCGCACAACCTTTGTCGCAGGCATGGCTCCACTGTTGCAAGACGTTGACGAGCCTGGTTGTCTCCAAGGGCGATCCATCACTAGCACTAACCTGTGGATGTGCATACGAGTGAGTTTGTCTCACTCAAACTAAGTCGAGTACTTGTTTTAAAATCAATCTACTATCTCCTTGCACTGCGGGAACCTAAATGGCTCAACCAGAAGGGCTCAACCGCACCTGGTCTACTGCGCTTCTTGATTATGACCTGCAAGTCGCAGTGGGAGGTCAACTTTCTCGAGTTCTAGAGCTGTGTGCAGAAAAGTACGACCCTTATGCCACGGAGATAAGGGGCTGGCCACACATTGCATGCGCACAGGGAAGCCGCTCCAACATCCACTACGATCCGTACTCCAATCTCCTGTGTGTGGTGGCTGGGCAGAAGCATGTCACCCTCTTCAGCCCAGCTTGCACTCCATTCCTGGCCCCAGCCGCACTGACCAGCGACGCAGCCAATCATTCCCAGATCGATCTTTCAAATCCCGAGGCCAGCGAGCACCCAGAATTCAAGTGAGGTCTTGCCAGGCTGTGGCCTTGCATGCCTGTGACTGACAAATTGTGAGAATGTTCCAAATAGTCAAGGAGAAACTGTTCTAAATAGGTCATTCATAATTGAACTTGATACTAGGAGCAGAGTTAAATTAGATGCTAGAATCCGATGAACAGATCAATGGTGTATCAAAACGCTGCCAGTGGATCTTGCGCTGCATGCGTTGCTTGCTTTCAACCTGTTTTGAAATATGTGTGAGCAGCGGCTCTGAACGCTGTCACTGCATGGTCAAAGACTTTTGGACAGTAGGTTATGCCAGAAAGTGCTTTGATCTGGCCCAGATGTTTGCTTTTACTCCGATGGACTGAGACGATTGCCCTGTGCTCTGCAGGCTGGCCATGCAGCAGCGTATGGATGTCACTCTGCAGGTGCGCCATCGGTTCTGGGCACCACAAGAGCTGAGTGCAAACTCTGGCCCTGGCAAGACTTTTCTGCTAATTGAACAACTTTTTTGAGCGCCTTGAGCATCCTGGTGTCAAGCCATCTGTAGATGACCAACTCTTGCGCTTGCATGCCTCCTCTGGCTCCATCTGAACTTTGGACTCCACGTGAAAAAAAACTACAGGCCGGAGATGCTCTGTTCATCCCTGAAGGTTTCTGGCACCAGGTGGACAGCACAGGTGTGGCTTCATCGCTGCCTTCTGATCCATTTGCTCTTGTGCACGTGCACATCTGTGGGAAACAGATTTTTTACTGTAAACAGAACAAGCTTGGATCCAGACACTGTACAGTTGCACTGTTGGCGTACGCATACCTCCGTTGGCGCACTGGCGCCTTATCAGTCGGCAAGTTGGTTGGCTGGCTAAGCGCATATCAGCTTGGATCCATCTTTTGCTTAAGTCGGACCTGCACACCATTGAAGCTAGCAACTCCATCGATATCAGGCCAGCAGGATAAGTAGCTGGGTGCACCGACCAGTGCTTTCTCTTGGCATCATCTTGGCAGTATGATGTACTGACGCTCCCTGATACTGACACTTCACCAAATGGACAAGCCCACGGCTTGAGGCTGCCACGGATCAAATTGCACGCGCCTCCAGGAATTACTGTGGCAATCAACTTTTGGTGGCAATCAAGCCTGACTGCTGTCCTTCGTGAGCAGCCGCACTGCCGCTTCTACCACCTTAGGGTCGTGATGGGGGAGGCCCTGGGAAGCGTGCTTGAACAACTTGTGCACAACTGTCCAGCTGCTGACTTGTCAGATGTCCCCGAGCAGCCTTGCCATATCCAACAGCCACAACAGGGGCAGCCGGAAGTGCAGCGGCCAGGAGATCATCATCAGCAGCAGCAGGATCTGAGGGACAGATTTGGAGGCGCAGGATCTGCTGTCCTCACTCAGCGTGAAGCTGCTGCAGTGAGAGGGGCTGTGCAGCTTCTGTCTGGACAGCCTGATGAGCAGGCCCAAACCAGCCAGGACTTCAAAACCACCCAGCATGTCCACTCAGACATGGGACAGCTGGCTACTGCCCGCTGCTATGGTCTAAGTGGATCAATGGAGGCGGCTGGAAGTGTGAACCCCCTGCAGCTGCCTGCTGACCCACTGTCATGTCTCTTCCGTGCTTTGGATGCATCTGAGTTGGTGCGATGCTTGTATGAGGTGTCTGTGAGGTACCCTGCGCTTGTGCCCACGATGCTTGGTGTGCACATGACCCCCCTTGCTGCTTACATATTGACATCCAAGCTAGAGGCGGCAGATAAGGAGGGCGTGTTCTGTGACGAGGAGTCAAGTTGTCGTGACCAGGTTTCGGTGGAGGGCCTTGCGCACAAACTGAGCCAAGCACACTTCTATTGCAGCTTCTACGGGGCATGTGGTGATGCTGAGCAGGTGCGTTGTGCAACAGACGGGCAGGGTTTTCCATGTGGGAACCGAGAGTGCTCCACACTTCTGTTCTGACGTCAAGGAAAGGCACCTGACTTACTGAATCCCTTCCTTGCGTTCGACGGTTATTCATCCTATGTGAAGGTTGGATTGAAGGTGCTTTTGACTGCCCGCCTCCCATGCCCAACTGCTCCTAATAGCCCTCGCTTGCGATCTATTGTGCAGGTGTTCCAGCGGCTGCTTGACCTGAGGCAGGAGCTGTCTCAGCAGGCAGCCACGTTGATGCTTAAGCATGTTGTGCAAATTATTTAGGTTTTTGCCACCGCGTCTTTTCGTCTTTCGAGGCTTTTCATCTTTCGATACCTGCTGAGCCACTAATGAAAGTTTATTTAAAATGAATGTGTTAGGGCATGTCAACGGGCCTCAGGCAAGCCTCAGCGGCTCGCAGCCTAGCACCAGCGGGAGGCCCTGCAATTTTGTAGCCCCGGTGCTCTACACGCCCAAGCACCCCAGTCATCAGGCAAATTTAGCACAAAGGTCTTCAACAAGTCGCTGTCGAGGACAGCTGGTTGTGCCATGTGCAAAGAAAGGCGCCAGCGCCGAAACGACGGACAGCAGCAGCAGCAAGAGGGGGCCTAAAGCAGGTGGAGTGGCAGAAATCGCAGATGATTCGCCCATCATCCTGGAGCGCGGAGCGCCCGCGATGCCCAGGGTAAGGGTGGAGGATGAGGGTTTTACCCAGGACACCAGAGACGGTCTTTCACCCTCTGACTTGGCGGCATGCTAGCAGATGCCCCAGCCGATGAGCTTGGGCGTGTTGTAGGGAAGTCATAGGGTTACTGAGCTAGAGCTTTCACCTTTTGGTGAGGAAACCACCCCTAGGGTGCCATGGCTCGTTGTGCTCAATTAATTGAACAGCACTCATGTTGTGCCTCCCTGTCTGCTTCACCTACCGCAGCCCGGCCAATTCCAGCAGACACTGCAGCGTTCCTTCACGCTGGGTGGTATTGGTCTGCACTCGGGAGAGTATGGTGGGTGACCTCTAGCCAGCACTGTTCCCGCTAGCAGCAGCTCTTCCCCCGCACAGAAGCACGCAAACCCAGCCGTGTTGCCGTCCGCTGGGTGCACATGCCTGTGCATCCTTCCTGTGTTTGGCTGCAGCCACTGTGCGTGTGCGGCCGGCATGCGCCAACGAGGGCAGGTACTTCGTGCGCGTGCCTGAAGGTGGGTACGCTAGGACTGATGGCGAAGTGGGCTGTGCGCTTGTGTGTGATGATGCTCTGCTTTGATGGCAGTGCAGTGCCTGGTCATCCATCTTGTCAACACCATGTGCTACACCACTACCTTACTTGTAGGCACAAACCAGGGCAGGTTCGAGATAAAAGAGCCAGTTGACTTAGACATCCGGGAAAGTGGCCCATGTAAGTGCCATGAATGCGAGGGCGCCTTCTCAATCAACCCGTACTGTGCTCGTAGCGGTCAAAGCTCATTGCTGATGGAAGCTTTTCTTGCTAAAATCATCACGGGTGTGCTCCTTCATCCATGCATCTGTCAGTGGTGGGCAGTTTCTGTTTGGAGCACACTATGCTTGTAATGTTTCATCAAGTGAAAAGGTTGCTTGGCTAATGTTTCTGGATGCGCATTCTTTCATCTTTGGTGCTACGTTTCTTACGGCGGCTACCCCCTGCTTGCCCGCAGTGGAGTTGGGTCCTGAGGGAGAAGAGCTGAAGCTGGCCTTGTTTTCAGAGTACTTGGAGGCCGAGCAGCAGGAGAAGTTTGAGGGGTCATTCCAAGACTTCTTGCATGCCATTGACAGGGAGGACATGGTCGCGGTGCGTGCGTGCGCAGATATGCATGCGCATGTCCTCCCAGCCTTACCCTGTATGATTGTTTATGGAGGGCGCCCCGCTGCCCCAAAGCAGCCGTGGGGTTCCCCAAAGTGCAAAAAGCCTCCGCGTCCTGATGTGCGGCAGTCCTTGAGCTCTGCTTTCATGCGCATGTGTGCTCCTTGGGCCTTGTTGCGCGCAGCTGCTGCTCTGCATGGCCTCTGCATCCAACATGCAGCGGCGGCCTGACCTACACAGCTGCCTGGCAGGCCTGCGTACGGTGCAGCATGCTACGCGCGCATCCCACCCTGCATGCGTACGGTGCTGCGCGTGTTGACCCACTCCGCCCCTGCATGGCTGTGCACGCAGCAATTTGAGGCGGACCCCAATTTCATGAAGAAGGTGTGGGAGGAGCAGGCGCGCGAGCGGGAGGAGGAGGTCATCCAGCCTCAGGGCGAGGATGAGGAGGTGGTGCCTGCGCACATCGATGCCGTGCCCAGCGCACCTCAGGTGTGTGCGGCCGTGTCTCACACCACAGTGGTGCGGCGCTGGGGAGCGCCTGTGCCACGGCATGTACACAGCGCATACTGCTCGTCCTTTGGTGCACCCTCCCACCAATTGAACGCCAATGGGCCCGACACGATTGTGCATTCATGCAGCTGCGGTGCTGCCTGTCTGTTCCTGCCTGGGGGTCTTGCATGGGCTGTGTGCTCTGCTTGGCAGAGGCTTGCAAGCCGCTAGTGCGGGGTGCTCCAAAATGGCTCGTTGTGCGTTTATTCAAGATGCATTTTGGCTGGTAGGTGGTCAAGCCAAGCTCGTGCATTTCCATGCGCGCGTGCCTGTTCAATGCCGTCAACTTGCTGGCGGTCATGCTGAGCTTTGGTGCATGATGCACGTGCGTGTCATGCTGGCCGGCGCACAGGCGGCCATGCTGCGGGGCTTCCAAGTTTGCCTGCGTGCGCATCATGCTGGCCATTCAAAGGCAGCCACTCTCGAGTTTTCATGCGTGATGCTGACTGGCAAACAGGCAGCCACCCGGTGCAATTTCCAAGCACGTGCATATGCGATCATGCACTGCTGTGGCGTACAGTGGCAGACAGGCAGCCACTCTGTGAGGTCTCCAAGCATATGCATGGTGCGCGCTCTGCTGAGGCGCTTGCTGGCTGGCGCACAGGCCGTCACGCTGAGCTTGGGCCAGGAGGTCGGCGAGCCCGGCGCCATCATCGGCGCGGAGCTGCTGCTAGCCACGCTGGAGTGCTGCGGCGTCGACAACGCGCGGTGCGTGTGGCAGCTGTGTGGTCCTGGGGCGCGCCCCCGCAGCCCCTGCCCCTGGCCCCAGTGCTTTGATTGAGTAAAGCGCGTTGCCAGGTGGTCGCGTCTTGGTCACTTTTGGGTGGCGTCACTGCGGCGCCCAGCAGGGCATCATCGCAGAGCACCCTGTGCCGCCAAGTGGCAACACAAGGAATGCTCGTAGATCCCCTAGCTTATCAAACTATACACAGTTGTATGCAACAGTACATGAACTCTGGGGGCCAAGATGTTGGAGGGTTCGCATTTTGTCGAGATCGCTGTGGCGAAACCTAATTACAGCAGAAAGCACCTTGTGTCGCCAAAGAGTGATGCACCCTATCACCGATGGGTCGAAGCACTACCTGTGGCCCCCAGGCCCAACCCTGTGTGCGCACGCTTCGGAGGCCAGCCCCGCGCGCACCGCCCAGGGCGGCGCAGCCACCCAGCCCATCTGGGCGCAGGTTGGTCAGTGTGGTGGCACAAGCAGGGGTGGAGTCAGCGGGTAAGGCGGCTTGGCACTGAATGCACACAAGCAACATCCCTTGCACGTACGCACAAGCGCATGCTCTTGCCCTTCCCCCCCTTCATATGTGCGCGCAAACGCCTCTTCCCTCCGTCCCATCCTCTGGCGTGGAATTTGAGGCTGCATGTAGCTTTGCCACCTGCATCCTCTGTACTACAGCTGCACACGCAAGCCGCCGCCTGCCGGACCTGCTCTCACCCAAACACACACACACGCGCACATGGCAGGCTGCTGCAGGTGTCGGTAGCCCATGTTATGCCCACATGCCAGCACAGGCGCTTGCGCTCCCTCTGTTGACTTATCTCGCCCCGCCCGCTGCCTGCGTGTCTGCGCCTTGGCCGGTTGTTAGCTATAGCACCCACGTGGTGGAGGGCGGCTGCAAAGTGCCTGCGCTGGATGGCTCGTATTGTGTGGGTTGTCTGCACCTTGATCACGGCCTGAGGATGGGCGACTCCTGTGCTCTGTGTCTGCAGCATCGAGATCGAGGGCGGCCGCGAGGTGCCTGTGCTGGATGGCTCTGCCCTAGGCTGGGCCATGGAGGTGCAGTTTGCGGGTCTGCGGCTGGCGCCTGAGGCGAGCACCCTGAACCAGGTGGGGGGCGCTCACTGCACAGCATGCGTGCGCCGCCCGCTGCATCCTCCCCGCATGCCTCGCGCACATTAGAGCGGGCGTGTGTGTTGTGTATGCGTATGCACACATGCATGAGTGCGCGTGTGTATGTGTGGGGTGTGTGTGCACTGCTCGCTCACGGCGCCAGCGCCCCAGCACCCACGTGGACCACCAAGCAGAGACAGAGGACTGACAGCAGCGGCGTTGCAAAATGCGCCACAAGCACCCACGTGGACCACCAAGCAGAGACAGAGGACTAACAGCAGCGGCGTTGCAAAATGCGCCACGAGAGCACCCGGCCTGCTCATCCCGGCAACCTCCTGCCTGCGCACGTGCAGGCTTCAGAGGGGCAGGAGGCTTTGGAACCCGTGGATCGCCTGGTGGCCCAGCCCCAGGAGGTGGGTGGGTGCACAGGCCCCGTGTGTGTGTGTGTGTCCTCTGCAGTTCTGGCATGCGGTTCGGTGAACGCAGTGCCTTGCCGGACATGCTGTGTGTGTGTGTGTGTGTGTGTGTGTGTGTGTGTGTGTGTGTGTGTGTGTGTGTG
>LFCJ01003637.1_pt1 | contig 11304 bp, 9 predicted proteins | sample 643141 | NCBI WGS metagenome assembly LFCJ01 (sample SAMN03766243, study PRJNA286221) | soda lake metagenome | biome: soda lake; feature: Kulunda steppe; material: water; isolation source: sample B1-Br-g2 brine of Lake Bitter-1 | place: Russia: Kulunda steppe | collected 2010-07 | reverse complement strand
TTTGATATCGAAATCGAGCGCCGGATACACGACGGTGGATGCGGCGCGACAGACCTGTTTTGCTTCGGTCGTCTTGACCATAGCCACCCTACCAGCAACGGCGCAAATTAGGTTCGGCGTCTACTGTAAACGGCGGGATTCTCTCGCTGCTTAAAGATAGTCGGCGGTGATCGGCCGCTCACAGCCATCGCGATTGCCGATCGGAGTGCAGAGAGCGGTCCCTGATCGGACTGTCGCAACTGGCCGCGAATTCTGTCGCAGTCTACTTGCGTGGCTGCACGTGACTGTGTGATCGCATCGAAAGCAGTCTGGCCCGACCGACTCGGGCAGTCCGTAGTCGCCGTCGACAGCCAGTTCACATCCGACTGCACAGCAATCGTGCGATCGGGTGTAACAGTTTCGGCTGTTTTGTAGCTGCGTCGAACGACGTGTGGCGACCGTCGACGCTACGCCGTAACACATTCCCTGTTCTGTTCGCACAGCCGCCGACTGTTACTTTTAGACTCTCGTGTATAATTGTATAGCCAATCTGTTTTGGGTAGACCCGGAGCCGAGACGGCGATCGCCACGGTGTGTCCCCCAGTTTTCGACCCCTGTTTCATCTGCATCAACTGGAGAGCGATCGACAACCGTAGACTGTCGATAGTGAGATACGTGCTCTCGCGCTGGCGATAGTCCACCCGTAGCGACTGTCGCAGACACCGCGAACCGACCCTGCAAGCGCTGGGAAGCGATTGCACCTGTCTGACAGTATGAAACCAACTCCCTGTGTGACGATCAGCGAGTCCGGACAGTAACGGTGTCCAAAAGAAACGAAGGGGTATGGTCAGCGACGTGATGGGGCAGCGATCGCTGGGATACTCGCCCCCGCTCGGGCGCGAGTCGATCGGCGACGAACGAATCGTAGTGACGGCACGTCGATCGACTACTGGTTGTGGGCCACCGTGCGATCGTCATTCCGAGATTCAAAATCCGCGCTCGTTCAGTCGCTGGGCTCACGACGTTGTTCGCAGCAGAAATATGGGATCGCCCGGATTTGAACCGGGGTCACGGGCACCCAAGGCCCGAAGTATACCAGGCTAACCCACGATCCCGTACCTCCTTCTTTCGTGTGCACCTCTTAAAGCGTTTCGTTCTGTCGCTGATATCGTAGCCAACCGTTTTCCCCGATCGGTTCGTACCCATTCGTATGGCTACTGGAGTCGAAACCCTCCTCTTGATCCTCGTTCTCGCCGTCTTACTCGTGGCGTCGACGATCATCGAGACCGTTCGCCCATTTATTATCAACGCGGTCGTCGGACTGGTAGTGTTGTTCCTGGCCCAGGTCGGCCTCGGGCTACAGATCGCCATCACACCGATCGCGCTCGTGATCGTTGCACTCGGTGGCCTGCCCGGGTCGGTGCTGATCATCTTGCTCTCGGTGTTCGGCATCGCGTTCTGATCACTCGCGGAGCAGCGTCGCGATCACTTCGTCAGTTGCCTCCGTCACCGACCCTGACGATCGATCGGCGTCGGTCGATGGCTGGTGGTCCCACTCCGCGAGGAGTGCAGCGACATCCTCGTCGGTCGCCTCGGGCAGTGAGTCCCGGGTCGCTGCGTCCGCGACGACATCGTCGAAGATCGTCGCGAACGTCGAGACGAGACGGTCCTCGTGACCGGTCGGATCGAAATGAACGTGCGCAGCGGCACCGATAGCAGAAAGTCGAGCGGTGAGCACGTGGGTGAACTGGAACACGTCTTTCGGCGAAGTGTGGCAAAGGAGCGCATCCAGCGAGTTGAAACAGACCGTAAGCTGCTCGTCGTCCCAGCGTTCACAGAACCGACTAATTGCGACGCCGATCGCCGCAAGGTCGGTTGGGTCGGCGACGGCGTCGGTCACGATCGGCCCAGCGCGGTCGAATCCGTCCGAGTGGGCAGTCAACACGTCCCCGATCACCAGAACGCCGAGCATCTCGTCTGCAGCCGGGTAGGGTCGTTCGATCCGATCATCGGTGAACGTGACGGCGAGCGTTGCCGTCTGACCCTCGACATCACACAGCGCACTGCACGCGTCGGGCTCCGCTCGCGATGACTGGACGAGCAGGACGTTCGCCGGCGGATCGATCGCATCTGGGATAGTCGTCGTCATACTGAGCGGTCGTGGGCTCGCACTCGGGCTGGGTTGAGAATGTCAGTTCCAGCTCTTTATCATTCCGGCCACCTTCGACCCGGTGAGGGGGCACAGACCGACGAGTCAGTAACTGCCAGAGACCACGACTAGAGATCGTCTTCGCGGAGCTCCAGATCCGCGATGAGTTCGTACGGATGGGCATCCTTGCGAATGCCGTCGATGAGCATGAACGCCTCGCCAGGGTTGAGGAAGTGTTCGGTGATCACCCGGCCAAGCGGCGTCGGCTCGAAGCCGTCGATGAACTCGTACTGCAGCAGTTTCCCGATCGCGTGTTTCGTCGGGACTTCACCGAGCATCCGATCGTTGAGCCCCTTGGCGGCCTTGCCGCCGACCGTGATGTTTGCGAGGGTTTCCTCGATAGCGGCGTCTTCGTCGTAGTGGGTCATCACCGACTCCATCTCGCCTTTGAGCAGTTTGAACGCCACCTCGTCTTCGGACATCTCCATCGAGTTGTGATAGCTACAGTCGGGTTCGACGAGGATGTACACCGTCCCTTTGTCGTGGTAATCGGGTCGGCCTGCGCGGCCGAGCATCTGGTGGAACTCCTGGACGGAGAGCCACTCGATCCCCATCGCCAGCGAGTCGAAGACGACCTGTGAGGCCGGGAAGTCGACACCGGCCGCGAGCGCAGCAGTCGTGACAACGGCCGCGAGATCCTGATTACCGAACTGTCGTTCGACCGTCTTCCGGCGCTTGTAGTCCAACCCGGCGTGGTACGGCGCAGAAGCGTACTCGAGTTTCCTCGAAATCTCGTGACAGCGCCGCCGGGAGTTCGTGAAGATGATCGTCTGACCGCGATACCCCTTCGAGGACTCCGTATCGAACTCGCGTCTGACGAGTTTGTTCTCGATCCGAACCTTCTCCTGGCCGTCGGCGAAGGTGACGTGGCGCTCGATCGGCACCGGCCGCTCCTCGAACTCGATGAGCGTCGCCTCGAGAGCCTCCGTGAGCTGCTCGGGGTTGCCGACGGTGGCAGAGAGATAGACCCACTGTGCACCGCCGTAATCGTCACGCCGCGCCGCCCGCTGTTCGCAGGTGTACTTGAGCCGCGAGATGAGGCCGTCCAAGCGATGCCCTCGCTCTTCCTCTTTGAGCGTGTGGACCTCGTCGATGACGACGGTCCCGATATCGCCCATCTCCTTTCCTGTCCGGAGCGCGTGGTCGATCCCTTCGTAGGTGCCGACGATGACGTCGGCGTTCGGGTCGAACCGCTCGCCTTCGTCGGCGACCCGACTCGCCCCAACACGGATCGAGACGTCGACGAGATGGCCGTACTCGTCTTTGAAATCCTCGTACTTCTGGTTGGCCAGCGCGACGAGCGGGACGAGAAAGAGCATCTTCCCCTGCCCGTTGAGCACGCGATCGAGCCCGGTCATCTCACCGACAAGCGTCTTCCCGGTTGCCGTCGCGGAGACGACGAGCTGATCGTCGCCATCGAAGAGGCCGTGCTCCACGGCGAGGCTCTGGACCGGCAGCAGGGTCTCGAACCGATCTTCGAGCAGCCCCTGTAGACCGGGGTGGAGATTCAGCGAGTCGACGCGGACGGGATCGACCTCGTCGGTCGTCGCCGAAATCGTATCGAACTTCGTCAGATCAGGGTCGAGCTGTCCCTGCAGCAAGTTGACGATCCGTTCGAGGTCCTGTACCTCCAGCATGAGGTCTTCGAGACGGTCTTTGGCCGCGCCAGTCACTGCACCACTGCTGCCGGCGTAAGAGAGCTGGCGCTCGAGTTCCTGGCGAGCGCAGTCCCGACAGATCCAGTCGTTGTCGTCTTTGACGGCAGTGTCAGTCGTGATCGGCGAGTAGCGGCCCGCAGAGGCACAGTACCGGCAGGTTCTGACGGCCTTTGCCTTTGCTTCGAGCTGGTAGCCCGCGAGCATCTCCTGGAGTTCGTTTCGGCCCCGTGGCGAGGTCTGCTCGGAGATGCGGATCCGTTTCGCACGGCGAGCGAGTTCGACGAACTCGTCGGGCTGGCGTGGCTCCTCGCTCGACCCCTCTTTGAGCCGGAACTTCGCCGGACGGGGGCCAGCAGAGGTCTCCGAGAGGCCGAGTTTCGCTCGAAACAGTCGCTGTCCGTCACGTTCGACGGTAACGAGATATTCGTCACCGACTTCGTGACAAAAGATCGTCTCGACGTCCTGGACCTGCTTCGACACGATGGCTGATAGACGCGTGGCGTACTTGAGCGGTTCGGAGTCGTCGTGGGCCACGGTACCACTGTTCGACGGCTGTAGCGTGTCGAGTAGGGGTCAGCGCCTGAGTAGTTGGCAGGGACGACTCTCACGGTAGCAGGTAATTAACCAACTGCTGAACAGTTGAGAGTCTGGACAACAGATGGCAACGAACGCCAACCACCCCCTCGTAAGCGTTGTTCTCCCGACCTACGATAGGCCAGAGATGCTCTCGGAAGCCGTCGAGAGCGTCGCAACACAGACCTACCCGGCGATCGAACTGATCGTCGTCGACGACTGTTCGTCGACGCCAGCAGAGACGGTGCTCGAAGACCACGCCCCCGATGGGCTCCGGTGGCGCTGTTTTAGACACGACACCAATCGTGGCGCAAACACCGCCAGAAACACCGGGATTCGGGAGGCAAACGGCGAGATTCTGGCGTTTCTCGACGACGACGATCGGTGGGAGCCGGAGAAACTCGAGACACAGGTGGCGGCGTTCGAAGAGGATGCAGACGTCGGCGTCGTTCTCGTCGGCGAGCAGTACGTCTTCGAGGATACAGAGCGGGCGACGGCGCTCCCGACGCTCGACGGGAACGCCACACCAGGGCTGATCGCCGGCGGCTCGGGCGGTCCGTTCTCAACGGTCGCGGTGAGACGATCGGTCGTCGACCAGGCCGGGCTTCCGGACGAACGGTTTCCGGCCTGGCAGGATCGCGAGTGGCTGTTGCGACTCTCCCGTCACTGCCAGTTCACGTCGATCCGGCGGCCGCTCGTGATCCGGCGGTTCGGGGAGTACGACCAGATCGACGACCAGTTCGAATCGAAGCGGGACGAATCCTACCCGCTCTATATCGAGAAACACCGCGAGCTGGCCGCCGACTACGACCAGGAGCAGGAGTTTCTTGCCAAACTCGCGACGGGGGTCGCCGCATCGGGATTGGCAAACGGCTACTACGACGACGCCAGGCAGTTCGCCGCGAAGGCGATCCGGACGCACCCGCGATTCCGTCCGGCGTATTTTTATTTCCTGTTGGCACTTGGAGGCCGCCCCACCTACCGGGTGGCGACACGGTGCAAGCGAACGCTGGAGCTGGTCGAACGGCAGCTGTCCGGCATCTGAGCCCGAGTAGGCCCTCCGGCCCGCGCGGCCGTTCGGCTGCCGGTTTGCACTGACCGATTGCGAGATCCAGTTCGACCGCCAGATCGCGGTCGTCGGCCGTTCATCTCACTGCGTGCCCGACGCGAGATCCCAGAGATCCGGATGAGAGCACCGCTCTCGGCCGGCGGCGACGTCGGCGCGGTGGGCCATCCATTCGGGGTGTCTGACGAGGACCACGACCGGAACGCGATCGAGCCCACACAGTTTCGCGATCGCGAGGCGGTGTTTTCCGGAGACGAGTAGCAACTCGCCGTCACGACCGATGTCGACGGTGATCTCGTGGCGAAGACAGTGGCGAAACCCGACCGCAGGATCGGTTCCGAACCGCTCGCGCTGGGAGCGGTAGCCCTCGTTGCGGATCCGGTCGTAGAGGTCGTCGAGGCGACGACAGCGACGGTCGATCGCCGCGACCGTCTCACATTCGTGCCAGACGCGTTCCGGGCTTGGTTCCGGGACGAGTGCCTTCGCTCGTCTGACCAGTTCGGTCTCGTCCCACGGCTGCCCCCGCTCGAAACGGGCCTCGAGGGATCGATAGCAGACTGACTCCGTAAACCGATCGGCGAGAAACAGCTCGGCCGGTGGGCCATCGTACGTGGGATCGATCGGTGGCTCATCACGGCGGTCCCAGTCTCCGCGACGGACCGCGCCAAACAGTTCGAGGCGATCGCGGTAGGGCGGATACTCCCGACGCGTGTGCCGTTCGATTCGATCCGGCGAGACCCAGAGGAATTTAAACGGGTCCGGCGCTGCAGGGTAGTTGGTGACGTCGTTCGCACAGCGACGGCGGTAGTAGCTGGTCGCGAGTCGCCAGTGTACCTGCGGATGGATCCGGGGACGACTGATCGCGTACTCGGTGCCCGTCGCGAGGAGTGCGATCGCTCCCTCGCGCTCGAACAGCCGGCGAACCAGTCGCGCCGTGTCGGTGACGGACCGCGTTCCCATCAGTACGTCGAGGATGGGGGAGCCGAGAGGAAAGGTATGCAGTCGTTACTGTCACAGATTCGGATGGGATCGGCGATCGCGACGGTCGAGACCGCTGTCTGCCAGCTCCGACTCCCGCTGAAGGTCACGGAGGTCGGGGTGAGGTGGCCGTTCCATGCCGCGTGCATACGCCGCACGCGTCGCCATCCAGTCGGCATGGCGGACGAGGACGCCGACCGGGACAGCCGACAGTCCGAGGAGCTTCGCGATCGCAAGCCGGTGGCGGCCGTTGACGAACAGCAAGGTTCCGTCACGAGCGATGTCGACGACGATTTCGTCCGTCACACTGAGCAGCGACGAGTTGCCGAGTGCCCGCTGTGAGCGATACCCCTCGTCTCGAATCGTCTCGTACAGTTCGTCGATCCGGCGACACCGATCGCGGATCGCCTGTGCCGAGGTCAGACTGCGCCACGACGCCATGTCGCGGTCGGCCAGTTCGAGACAGCGATCGATGAACGGCGTTCGCTCCCAGTCGACGCCGTCTTCGAAATGCGACTGAAGCGAACGGTAGAAAACGCTCTCGGAAAACCGATCGGCACGGTACAGTTCGTAGCGCTCGCGGTAGCTCTCGTCGACGATCGGCGGCTCCTTCCGGCGGTCCCAGTCACCACCCTGGACCGATCCCAACTGCGCTCGTTTGTCGTGATAGGGTGGGTAGGGACGGCCGGTAAACCCCGTGATCCGATCGGGATCGACCCACAGGACGGCGAACGGATCCGGCGGGCACTCGTACTCGTCGAACTCGTCGTCGATCGCCCAGCGAAAATACGAGTTGCGGACGGTCGCTGGAAGGGAGAGCGGGCTCCGCTGGTAGAGACGCTCGATCGTTCGACAGAGCCCGGTCCCGGAAGCGCCGTCAGTAGACATAGTACAGCAGTCCATCGAGCGGGACTGAAAACCGGCGGGATCGTTCAGCCGACTGTCGGGAAGAACGGACTCCCTTCCGATCGTGTGGGAACGGGCGCCGGTCCCGGTAGCGTCGACATAACAAGGCGTGACTGTCCTGTTATCTGACTCGATCAATGTCCTCTGAAGAGCCGTCCCTCCGCGAAACGCTTCGCGGACTGTATCTCGTCGCGACATTCCGGCCGTCACTGACGGCGCTGATCGTCGTATTCAGCGCCTTCGTGGCGGTCTTAGAAGGGATCGGGCTGAGCTTTATCGTCCCGATTATCGAACTGGCACAGAATCCGGATGCCGCTTCGGAGGCCGACGGCCTCGTCGGGCTCTTCGTCGCCGTCTTCGAGGGGCTCGGCATCCCCTTCGAACTCGGCTACATCGTCGTCGGCGTCAGCCTCGTGATGACGGTCCGGTTTCTGTCGAGTATCGCCGTCGCCTGGCTTCGCGTGACGTTACAGACGTGGTACGTCCGAGATCTCCAGCAGCGAGCGTTCCGAAACGCCCTCGACGCCCATACGTCGTACTTCGATCAGGAAGGATCAGACGACATCATCAACGCGATCGTGACACAGGCGGAGTACGCCGGAAAGGTCATTCGCGACACGATCCGCCTGTTCGGGACGCTGTTGCTCATCGTCGCCTACCTCGGGATCGCGTTCTACATCTCGCCGCTGTTGACGGTCCTCGCAGGAGCCGCTATCGGACTGTTGACGGTCCTGGTCCGATCGATCACTGAATCGGGCTATGCAGTCGGCGACCGGGTCGCCGACGCAAACGAAGGCATCCAGCAGCGCGTCCAGGCGGGCACACAGGGGATTCGAGAGGTGAAGCTCATGGGTATCGCTGATGATATCTACGAGGAGTTTTCGAGCGCTCTGAACCAGTTCACCGAGGCGACGATCACGCTCGGCCGGAACGAGGAGATCATCAACAACATCTACAACCTCTCGATCGCGATTCTCGTCTTCGGGCTGATCTACGTCTCGATTACGTTCGCCGACCTCTCACTCGCGACGCTCGGCGTATTCCTCTACGCGATGTTCCAGGTCGGCCCCAGCGTGAGCCGTGCGAACAAGTACTTCTACAAGATCGAAGGCCGACTCCCACACCTGATCCGGACCCAGCAGTTCGTCGCAGAACTCGAAAAGAACCCGGATATCACGGGCGGCAGCCAGCCGGTGCCAGCTGACCCGACGCCGATCGAGTTCGATTCGGTATCGTTCAGCTACGAAGCAGACGAGCAGGTCCTCGACGAGGTGTCGCTGACGATCGAGCGCGGCGAGTTCGTCGCCTTCGTCGGCCAGTCCGGAGCCGGCAAATCGACGATCGCCGCGCTGCTCGCCCAGCTGTACAGCCCCGACGCAGGCGAAATTCGTGCCGGTGGCACGCCGATCGATGACTGCGAGATCGACGACTGGCGCGACACCGTCGCGTTCGTCCGCCAGAATCCGTACATTTTCAACGAGACGTTGCGAGCGAACGTCATGCTCGCAAACCCCGATGCGACGGACGCGGAGTTCGAGTGGGCGTGTCGGACCGCCCAGGTGACCGAGTTCCTCGACGATCTCCCCGACGGCTACGACACGACAGTCGGCGACGACGGCGTCCGCCTCTCGGGCGGCCAGCGCCAACGCGTCGCGCTCGCTCGCGGGCTCCTCGAGGACGCGCCGATCCTCGTGTTAGACGAGGCAACAAGCGCCCTCGATGCGACGATCGAACGACGGATCCAGGCCGAACTGCAATCGATGGACAGCGATCGAACCGTTGTCGCAATTGCCCACCGACTGTCGACCGTCAGCGACGCAGATCGGATCTACACGCTAGAAGACGGGCAGATCGTCGAACGGGGTCGACACGGCCAGTTGCTCGACCGTGACGGCACCTACGCGACACTGTACGCCGCCCAGTAACCGGCTGCCGATCGGGTGCAGAGTCGGTATCGGAGCCTGGGTGGCCGGGCAATCGTACGATGTGGAGTTCGTTCCTGAAACAAAAGCGGAACTCTCACGGCTGCTATGGATCGGTGTGCTCGATTACCTGCGCAACCGCCAGCGGTCTCTCGGTTGCGCCAAAAATGAGTGCTCACGGGCCGTACAAGCAGTCGTCACAGCGTGTGCTCGATTCGTCTCGTCTGTCCCGTTCGTTCGAGCGCGTGTCCAAGTCGCCTCGACGATCCCCCTTACGTGCGTCCGAATCGTTCGGCGAGTCGTCCGGTAGTTTCCGCGAGACGCCGGAGATAGCCGACGCCGTAGAGGCCCACTTTTTCGGTTTGAGCCAACTCGTCCCAGTCAGAACCGAAGTGGCGATGGAACCGCAGTGGATGGGGCGGCAGGAACATGATCGGGTGATACAACGGCAGTGGCGCGTATCGATCGGGGTACTTTCGGCGACGCTGGATAACCCCACGGCCGACGCGAACGTACTTTTCGAGCAGCGATCGGAGCGAGGTGCGTGCCGGATGGGTGACGCCTGCAGCCGGGGAATAGTGGAGCTCTCGGCCGGAGTTGGCGACTCGCTGTCCGAACTCGGTGTCGCCGCCAGAGACGAGGTCGGCATCGAAGTAGCCGAGGTCGCGAAACACGTCGCGGTCGACGAACAGTGCGCAGGTCGGAGCGAACTCGTTCTCCTCGACGTAGCGTCGGACGGGAAACCCGGTGGCGGTGTTGAACAGTCCAGCGAGCGTTCGCTCGGGACAGGAGATGTCGACGCGACACCCCATGTAATCGGCGTCACGCGATCGCAGCTCCGAAATTCCCGTCTCGAGCCAATCGCGATCGACCACGACATCGGCGTCGACGAAGGCCAGGTACTCACCGGACGATTCCCGGATGCCGGTGTTTCTGGCCGCATAGGAGCCCTGAACGCTGGTCTCCCGTTCGACCCGGACGACGGAGTGGCTGGCAGCCATGTCCCGTGCGACTGAGAGCGTCTCGTCGGTGGAGTCGTTGTCGACGACGACGACCTCGTACCGATCGGTCGGGTAGCCCTGATCGACCAGCGAATCGAGCGTCGATCGGAGTCCAGTCGGATCGTTGTACACCGGAACGATGACCGAAACGGTAGGAAGCGCCGACGATGACATACGGTAAATCCTCTTGTCCTGAACGGTCGCGATACGTCCCATTAGTTATCCGGAGGATTCCGTGGCTACAGCGAGTGCGAGTGGCGAGTGTGGCACCCATCGTCGCAACAAAAAGTCGGACCGGTATAGTCACCGATCGGCGGGCCTCACTCGGCCAGTTCGATCGTGTCGTCCCCGTTTGGCACGGCACAGAGGAACGCACCCGGTTCGTCGCTCTCGTTACGGTACCAGTGGACCGTTTCGGCGGGAATCAACAGGGAGTCGCCAGCTTCGACCTCGTGCTCCTCGCCTTCGAGGCCGACGGTGTACGCTCCCTCGAGTACGTACTGCTCGTGTTCGACGGCGTTCGTGTGTCTGGGGACTTCGGCTCCCGGTTCGAGGACGAACCGCCGAATCGCAAACGTCGGTGCGCCGTCGTCCTCGTCGATGAGGACGCCTTTTTTCAGGCCGTCGGCGGCGTCGACTGTCTCGTACTCGATCGCGTCGCTCGATCGGATCAGTGGCTTGGGTTCCGATTGTGCGTCGGCGTCGGACATACCCGACACTGGGCGCCGGAACTACTACACTGTTGGCGGTGGTCGCGACTGGTCGATCGGCGGTGGCGCTGCTCACCGTGGTAAAATACTGTTATGAAATGCCGATACCTCTGCGAATTCGCCTTACAGGCGCTCGACGTTCGTCGCGCGTGGGCCTTTGGGGGCCTGCTCGATGTCGAACTCGAGCTCCTGTCCTTCCTCAAGGTCCGGGCCGCCGATGTCTTCCATGTGGAAGAACACGTCGTCGTCCGCGTCCTCAGTTTCGATGAATCCGTAGCCGCCAGTGTCGTTGAAGAAATCAA
>LFCJ01003634.1_pt1 | contig 11309 bp, 9 predicted proteins | sample 643141 | NCBI WGS metagenome assembly LFCJ01 (sample SAMN03766243, study PRJNA286221) | soda lake metagenome | biome: soda lake; feature: Kulunda steppe; material: water; isolation source: sample B1-Br-g2 brine of Lake Bitter-1 | place: Russia: Kulunda steppe | collected 2010-07 | reverse complement strand
CTTGAGTCGAATAAGAGACGGTCGTTATACCCATCACTACCCGGAAGTGTTGTCTCTTGAAGGGTATCGAAACCAAGCACATCGATTACCTCGTCAATCCACGCACCGAGGAGTTCATCTTCATTATATGAAGACAGTAGATCACCTTCAGCCTCCCACAAGTTTTGAAGTTCCTCAAAAGCTTGTTCTGCCTCTTCGTCACAATCCCACTCTTCGAGATCACTGATCCGTTCATCAAGATAATAACCAGAAAAAAGACTGGAATTGCGGTAGGGGGACGAACTTAGCGTAGCCTGAGCCATACCATTGTTGCTATTCTGATTATACTTAACTAACACTGATTAGTCAATAAATATCACTGGGCGTCCTCCCTTCTTTAGATACGAAATATGCTGTGACACCGTAGTTGCTCCAACAAGACAGTCAAGCTATTCAAGAAGAATTGTGTGGTTTTGTAGACGAACAATATTAGCTGGATCAGTCAACGTAATACAACAGGTTGTTTATTCGTATTCGTTTTCGTAACGCTTGATGACGAACGTGAGAAAAGCCGAGGTTTGGTGCAACAACAAAATACAGTAGTCCTGACGAAACTCATCGTGCCAGTTCTTCCGATCACCCGTTTTTTGTACACCAGTGGTGATCCCGCCAAGAATTTGCTGCCACTCCCCGACAATCGTCTGGTTGGCATCGAATAAACCCTCGTTATTTAATTGACTTAGGTACGTTCCGACAGTCTGATTCTCGTTTGCCCAACCTTGTTCAACACACATCTGCTGAAGTACATCCTCTACGCTATTGTATAATTTTTCGGCGATGATTGCGGAGAAATTCCCCTTCTGATACTCATCCCAGGCTTCATTATAACCGCTCAATGCATCCTCCCATTTCGCACCCTCAGCCAAGACACGCAAATCCTGGTCTGCCTCGATAATCGCTTCATCACCCAAGCGCTCGAAATGCAGATGTCCATGTCTGTCTGGGTTATATCGACCTGAACGGGTTCTTTTGACACCACCCTCAACGTGAACACGTTTGAGATGCTTATGGTCCGGTTTAAGACGGAATAGCATCCGACTCTCGTGGAGTGTTCGACGAATCTTGCTATCCATTTTCAGCAAATCTTTCTCACTATGGTTGGAGTTTGACCAAATCGTGTTTAGTAAAATCTCTAGATATGTGAATTGACTAGTACTGAGTCGAATCACATCGACAGTAACCCACCTTTCAGGCAGCGGAAACACCGCTTCACCGAGTTCTATACACATATTTGAGCGTTCAACACCGGTCGTAACGTTAGTGTGAAGATATTTTTGCTCCGGTGTCAATAAGCGCAGTTTGCTCTAACGTTGGCCCAGCCTCGATGTGCCGAATCTCTAGCGGTGGGACGACATCGGGATTGTCACGGTACGTGTCTCGAACCCGAACACCCCATAGCGCCGGGAGAATGTGATCGAGCCACGGCCACGGCTGCGAAAGGTTCCGCAGATCTAGTGGATCACCAACGCCGGTGTACGGCCACCCTGGATCATCGACGTCGTCACTAGGGCCATGATGCTTCCGACCGACGCGAAGTACCTTTGCCGCGGCGTGCACCGTTGGCCGGAGTTCAGGATCGCCGTCTATGTACGCTGGCCAGATGTCGCTGTATCGCTCGCTGTCGTCGCTATCAATATCACGGAATGAAAGACGGAGCCGTACACCGCGATCACTGATCTTGACGAGGCCTGATGTCTCCAAGTCGCTAAGGTGATTACGCCGGGACCGACTTGAGACATCGGCGAGATTATCGAGTTCCGCTGGGTCAATCGGTCGGTCTGCTAAGAGTAGTGCTGACACGAGCTTCCGAGGTGTCGTCCGCCTCCCATCGAATCCACGGAGGAGCCGGTCAGCGTCAAGCTGAGCGAGGGCATAGCGGATTTCCGCAGCGTCCACACGGCGGTCGTCGTTCTCCCCTGCTAGGTGATGGAGTGCATCAGCAACATCGAAAGGCGTCCGAGCTAGCCCGTGCAACATTGACGTCGCTTGGGGAGTCAGGTTCAGTCCCTTCGCTGAGAGCATCCGACGTGCCGTCTCTGCGACCTGTCGTCGGGTCGGATCGGTCCGAACAGTGGTACGGATCGCCAATTCAGGAGCATCCTCGTGTGGATCTAAGCCATTGAATTGCTCGTGCAGCGCTTCGGCGACGGTGTCAGCCCGTCCAGCAAAGTCACCGGCGAGTACCCAAGATCCAATCGGACGAGCCCAGGGATCTGTAGCGTCGATGGTGGGGTTAAACGCCTGTCGGCGCTTCTCCGTACGCTCCTCGAAGAGTTGCCGGTATGAGACGTGGTGACCGTAGTTGGACGAGATAGCGGTACCAACTGCGAGTGACCGGAAGAGTTCGTCCCGACGATCATCGGTGAACCGCCGCGAAAATTCAGGGAATTTCACGATACGTACCAGGTCTACGTCGGCGAGGTCAAGCAACTGTGTCATTGCTCCGGCCAGACCAAGGGCATCTCGGGTGATCGAAGACCGGCGGTCGTCGTCACCGTCCTCGTGATACTTTCGAGTCTGTTTACCAAGATCGTTCGCTGCGTCGAGGAATTCTTCGCGTAGATCGTCGTACGAGTTGACGTCGTCGGGGAGCCATCCGATATTCCGCATATCACGGAGAATAGTCTGCCCATCAGTCAGCATGTCAAGGATGTTGCTTTCGTCGAGACGGCGGCGAGTAAGAACTTGGTCGAAGGTCCGCCGATCGGCCAAAGTTAACGCTAATGTAGTCCACATCTGCATGGGGTTGTCGCCTTCAGCGGAAACGACGAGACGCCCGTCTTCGTGGTGCCATCGGCCTTCTGCCCGGTCTGCTTGAGGTTCTACAGGGTAATTCACCACGGAGAACCCTGTTTCAAGCCCTGTCCCTAGGGCTGCAGCCGCAGTTCGGCGCGTCATGTACCTCTGCTCGTGGTGGGATGGGAGGCGGTGCCGGTCCTGTCCTGTTTCGGTCGGGGGGGTGGGGGGGGTCTCGTGCGTGCGCGGGATTACACGGCTATCATTGGAAAACTTTCCAGTTTCGCTAACGCGGCCTCCAAGGCGTCGCTGTACAGCGATTTCGTCGCCATAGAACTCACGTCCAAATGCAGTGAGCTCTACACGACGGTTGTTCGATGGCCCAAACGGTTCAACGAGTCCAACGTCGGATAGCTCGGCAACGACTTGACGGACCCGAGAGCGGCCAACACTGAACTTGCTGTACAGTCGGGAGTAAGCGACTGTCTCCGTGTCCTCATCTGCGAGTAACTGGAGCACTCGCGCATGCCGAGACCCCGTCCCGACAAGATCGAGAGCCGCGGCAGGGTCCCCACTGTCACGGGGTGAAATCCAGCAATCACTAACGCCGGGGAGGTCCTCACGATGGTAGGATGCGAGCCATGCCCGCTCAACCCCTGTGACGACCAAGCTGACGTCGCACACCCGACCCAGTCTCGCAACAATGTCACACCAGCGTGAGCGTGTCCGTGCGTCTACATCGCGGAATCCCTGTGGGAGCCAGAGCGAGACCGTCGGCGTTACGTCGGCAGCCCGCAACGGGGCGAGAGCAGCCAAACAGTCGTCGGCATCTGATTGAAAACCGAGCGGTCGCCCTTGCCTCAACTTCGGGAGTACCGTGATCGCGCGCCAGAACCACGGGTCGGAGTCTGACCGCGTGAGTGAGAGTAATATGTCAGGGAGTGCACCGCCGAGTGCATCACCGGTGAGCTCCTGGAGTTGCTCACGCGCCTCGATTCTGGTCATCTCGGTGACGGTCTCGCGGACAGCTTCGATGAGCGCGCCAGTGAGGCTATCACCTGTCCACGGATCCATGAGATCACTCCACAGCTCTGACGCCGTCGCTGGCGGGTCACGAAGATTAACGTCGGTGAAGCCCGCCGTCGAAGTGTACGTGACTCCTGCACGATCCTTAGATTCAGTGAAGCCATCACTGTCGAAGTTCTCAACGCTCACAGTTCACCTTCCAGAAACTGAAAGTCATCCGAATCGCATCGGTTCGCCGAGATGGCGATAAACCTAATGCGTTCGGCGACAGAAAACCAATCAGGACGCATCCAATACTGTCCTGTTCTAGGGGTGGTGGAACACCCCTGGTTCCCTACCGCATGTAGCAGCAGGTCTAGGAGTCACCTCCCTCTTCGTCGAGGTAGGTGATCTTCTTTGCTTCAAACTCGACGAGAGCCTGTCGGCCATCAATCGACAGAGCCTGCCGATGTTCCTTCGGGATCACCAATCGGCCTTTTTCATCGACCTTCTTGCTGAAACTGATTCTTGGTGCATCCTCTGTACTCCTCATATTCATAATTATGGACTCGCTACGATAAATAGTTAAGGGAACATGAGGTTGTTACTATACGACTAATTTAGGTTGTTTGAATGTCTTGGCCAAAAGCAGGCGTTTCTCACGATGCGATTCAAACAGAGCTCGCAGAGTACATCACATCGCCGTAATGCGTTTTATATTTCTTACATTTATAATGAAATGCAGACCACTAAGTTAGACAGATAAATATTGTTATAATGGCAGTAGACAAAACAAAGGCAATCAAACCAATGTCAGTAAACAAATTCAGCATTTCGTTCTCAGAGGACCGAATCGAAGAGATTGAGAAATCGGTAGAAGAGGGCAATTGGGAAAACCGAGCAGAGTACCTTCGCCACATGATCCGGGCAGGCGAAAGCAATTTTGCAGCACTCGACCCCAGAACATCTTCAACTCGGTCAGGAACAGCGTCAGATGACAAAGAGTCCCTTGGAGACGCAATCGCTGATGAAGATCTCCTGTCTGAGCTTCGTCAGAAGTGCGATGAAATCGGTGATGAAGAATTTGTGCCCGCGGACGAAGTGATTCAACCGTTCCTTGACAATTTAGATGCTGAAATTTCAAAACGATTGCTTAATCTCGGCATCGAGGATGGGACATCTGTCGAAACGAATGGGAAGGGAGAATACCGAATCAATACAGACCAATGAGCACAAATCAAGACACAAATCCAAACGACCCTTTCGAGTATATTTTCGAAACCTACTACGACACCAATGCTCAGAATGGACGGGACTTCGTAGAAGACCAGATCTGGCATGGAGAGGTGGCTATTGTTCCGTGGCTCGATGAAAAAGGGATAGAACCACAAGAAGTCCACGAAGACCACGTGAAAGAGTACTACCACGATTTGAAAGATACGTACAGCCCCAATACACAATGGAAATACGCCCGGAAGATTCGTTTTATATACGACAAGTTCCTCTCACGAGGGATTAATGGGTTCGAGGCAAATCCATTTAAAATCGTCTTAGAAGACCACGACATCTTGGACCCAGTGTACGATAATGAATCTAAGATTCATCCAAGGACCGTAATTCGAGAGTGCTTAGATGAGATGCATCCCGTCGTATTCACCATGTCAATGACGATGTTGAAAACGACACGAAGAATCGGCGGAACGTGTAATTTAGACATGTGCGATCTGAATATTGACCACCCAGCGGCTGATTGGGACGTCATAAGAGAACTACGAGACAAATCAGATCACTTGTACTACAGCCCGGTCCCAGAGGCAGGAAAGGTGTTCCGTGACGAGCTACGAAAGGATAGTTCAAAAAGTGATACAAGGACAATCATTCCTATCGATGATGAGCTGAAGGACACACTCATCTGGTACTTGTCGATCCGCAGATCTTCAGCAAATTCGGGTCCGCTTTTTACGCAATTCTCACCAGTCATCGAAAACACCCGAATGACCAGAAACGTATACGGAAACCAAGTAAGAACGATTGCTAAACAACTAGGTTACTGGTACGATCCCTACGACCCAGATAACATCAAGCCCCACTACTGGCGGCATTGGACTACCTCGACAATGAAAGATCATGTTAACAACTCGATAGTCGATTACTTTCGAGGAGACACAGGAGGAACATCTGATGGCTACAACCACTACACAGAAGAAAAAGCAAGAGCATGGTTAGAGCACATCCCAAAGATCTACCCACACTATGAGTGACCGAACAGGCAATCACCCAACACCGGGACAGAATGAACCCGTTCCAGCGTGGGCCGAATATCGCCAGTTACGCGAAGCCGTTCACGACTACCTCAATCACGAACCAGATGACCCAGCCTGGAATGACATCTGGCGAGCGCTGGGTGCGATCATGGGCGAATACCAGCGGGATGCGTTCCTCGATGCCTTCGATCTTAATGAGGCGGCTGAAACGGCCTGTATTCGCCGCCTCATCACAGGCGAGGATGAATGCTCCCACTCGCCATTAGAAGCGGATGACGACCCGACAGGCCCGCCTCATAAGCCACCAGCTAGCGACCACGCAACACTCTGGCTTGACGAAGATGGCGAACCAGCTGTTTACTCAATGCACGTGTATCAGGGGAACATTGAACGCCTTGATGCCGCCGAACCACCGTACAATCAATGGTTCGACCTCTTCGAGTTTGCCGCTCAGTGGGGCCTAGAAGTCAGCATTCTTGGGAAGTCCTGGTACAACCTCGGCAGCACTGTTCACGTTGTTTTTTACCCGCCTGAGCGATACCGTTAATTTTGTCTCAAACATGTGGCTTTCAATAGCTTTTACTCATTTCAGCAATCTTCGAATGTGAGTAAATCGTGCGTCTGAGCCACTTTTGGAAGGTTTTGGAGAGGAAATGAGGGGTCAGTGAACTCCTAATGCACCTATAGAATCAGTCCAGTATTGCTGTCCGAACACGCCATACCCAACAAGTCTGGTTTGATTAAATAATGTAGTGCAGACACATTCTCTTCACCTCCGCATTATACGCCACGTTAAATATATAATTACAAATATTAATATCCAGTATAATGACTTCACAGAGCTTGAATCCAGTGATAATTGCGGACACCCCCCGTCTGACATAGCTTTTTGAACCATCCACACAATTAATCACAGACAGCAATGACGTCACAGACAGCACAGACATCAAGAGTGTGTTTCTTCAATCAAAAGGGAGGGACCGGGAAGACGACCGTTGCCATTAACGTCGCTGGAGCTCTCTCACAGCGCGGACGAGATGTGCTATTCGTCGATGTTGATCCACAGGGAAATGCTACGGAAGGGCTCGGACTACTCGAAGAGTACGACGCCCAACCACCGACGCTATTCGATGCGATCACCGACGCCAACCAACGGGACGTTGTAAACGACCTCATCGTCGAGCACCAGGAGTTCGACGTCCTACCGAGCAACGTTGATCTACTCAACATCGAGTACGAGCTCACGATCGCGGACCTGATGGCTCGGATGAGTCAAACAGAGGCTCAAGACACCTTACGAGATTTCGCAATCAACGTCACTCCCGAGGGACTGACCGAACGACACGCAAAGGACCAACTCTCACAGACGCTAGACGCCGTTGAACACGACTATGATTACGTCCTGATCGATGCCCCTCCATTCTTCGGCGAAATCTCTGACAACGCGCTATACGCCTCTCGGAACGTGCTGATCCCCTCGCTCACCGAATCAACATCCCAGCGAGCGATTGAGCTCTTGTTCGATCAGTTTGACGGCCTCGAAGAGGAGACCGGAATCGCCATCAGTGACGTGGGAGCCATCGCCAATCGCGTCGAATCGACAAAGGAGGCAGACAAAATGAAAGACTGGCTGGAAGCGGCGTTTCCCGACGTTCCGGTATGGAATATACGCAAGCGAGTTGCACTACAACGGGCCTACTCAGCTGGCCTGAGTATCTTCGAGCATGACGAGCAGTGCGATATGGCTCCAGTCTTCACCGAAATCGCGGAAGAGCTTGACGAACACTTCGATAAACCACCGGTGAACCACAATGACTGACGACGAATCAGACGTCGAGAAAGACGAAGAAATGGATCGGGCTGCTCGTGTTCGTAACCGGCGAAGTCGTCGAGATCGTCGGTCAGATACTGAGGAAATCAATGACAATGACGATCCAAACAATTCGTCACAGACATCACAGATGTCACAGACAGATAGTTCGGAACAGACGTCACAGACAGCGCAGACATCACAGACAAATAGTTCAGAGACAAATCAGATGACCGAGACAGATACAACAACAGGCGAGCCACGAAATCAGCAACCAGTCAAAGAACGGACTCACGAGACGTTCTACCTCCGTGACGACCTCCGTCGAGAACTCCGTCAAATTACCGGGCAGTCGAACCTCGATTTCGAACTCAAATACGGTATTGAACTCGAAAAGAATCGCCATCTACGCCCTCTGCTCCTCTACCTCGGAGCAAAACAGATGGAAGAAATGGATGCCACAGATATCAAGGACATCCTTGATGTCACAGATGTTCTTGACTCAACAGAGATCAGCGAATAGCTCTAAGACTCATCTGTAATCGAGATCTCCCAGTCTTCGTGGTCTTCATCATCCATGTACTCAAAATGGTTTTTCGCCTGCTCGTATGTATCCATACCCCTGAACTGAAAGAACGGAGCATCACAAACAGGACACGTTTCACCATTGGGGGTTCGGTTGGGCTTTCTCCCAATTGGTTCTTCGCCCATCGTCGCACTCATAGCACGAGAAACGTAGTCAGTATCTCCCGGTTCAAACTGGCGTTCAATCTGACTTAGGAGAGCTAACGTCCAATCACGGGCATCCCCTTCCGTGGTGATGTCACCGGGTCCGTCAAAAAAACCTTCTACAGCACCGACTACATCGGCTGCCCATTGCAGACTGATGTCGTATACATATTCAGTGTCTAACTCAGGGTTCATCTCGTCTGCATCCATCGCTAAGACATTCACTTCAACATCAAGATGCAGATGCTTGTACGTCCACGTTGGAGCGGGTGTCTCTGAAATTCGGTATCGCTCCCAGTCACTAGGAAGCTCGTCAATTAGTTGGGACATATTAGATGAGAGGACTATTTAAAGAAGAGTCACTTATCAATACCGAACCAGTAAGCGGTGGTCTATCCGTTGACTGCTTCCTCGACACTCACGATCTCTTCGTCCGTCAGCCCGTAGAGTTCGTACACAATCTCATCGATCAGCTCGTCAGTGTGTTCGATCTTCTCGTCGAGTTCGTCGGCTCGTTCTTTCGTCTGAGTGTAACTGTCCAGTCTTTCCTCCACGTCACTGAGTGCAGGGAGTGTGAGCTTTCGCAGGCGGTCTACAAGCGAATTCGTCTTCGTCGTTGTTTCGCGGAAATTGGCAAATCCACCAGCTGCGTCTACGGCGACTGGCACGAACACCTCGATCAGATCGGCCTCTGTCTCCGTGAGATCAGTAATGCGGAGTGCTGGCTGTGGGCCTGTTTCAGTGTATCCCCATTGGTCGGTCTCATAGACGTCTTCGTCGTCTGGCTTGTAGCGAGCAGTCAGTTGAATCTCAACCGTATTCTCCGTTTCTCGAACGACGTTGACTGTACCCACTCGGAGATTCGGTTTCTCCGTTGCTGTCTGCTGGATAATTGAGTTAGCAGATCCACTTGGCGGTTGGGTCAGGCCAATATTGGCTAGCGTGTGACCATCCGAATAGGAGCCAAGGTGATCTAACAACGAAAGGTTGAGATCCTCTCTCTTGTTGACCAGATTGATCATTCTCTCTCCGATCTCATCAAGTAGCTCTTTATTAGTGGTATCCGTGGAAGCAGCACCTACATCCACATCAAGTTCAGATTCAGCAATCAATGCATTCTCCGGAATTGGGAAATCCTCGATTGCATTGGTGAACGACCTGTTGTACCCACCACGGTATTCAGAAGTAACGTACTCATAATACCATGTGATCAAGTTTGAGTTGAGTAGTGCGACGATGCTTTTTGATGAGGTCGGGAAGAAGTAACAGGTATTGACCATATGATATCCAGTATCGTCGAAGGCAAACGTAGAGCCATCCGATATATCGGGATAGATCACTTTGCTTTCCTCGAATAGGTTGTAGTAGTCGCACGGACGCAACTCCCACCAACAGTCACCCCGATCATACCTACTCTTAGCTTTGTCTTCATATTGGCTAAGATGGGATGCCAGTGCGGAGAACTCCTGACTGAACCAATCCCACGCTTTGTCTTCTGATTCGCATTCAGCGTTATCTTTCGACCAACCGCTTGGGATTCTGATGATGTACCTGTCTTGGAAATCAATGGAGTACCGAGAGATGTCGTCTCCTTTGAGCAGTGGGTAAATGAACTGTTCAGCACTATCGTCGGATCTGATCAGAGATTCTTTCGTTTCAGCGTTTATTACAAATGCAGCGTTCAATCCGGTCAGTACGCCACGATAGAGTGGTGAATCTATATAATCGGTGAGAGTGCTGTCCGAGCTATCCATCTTGTCTAGAATGATCTTCGACTTTCGATCTGCTAAGTTCCACAGGCTATCTGTGAGGTCGTCATGAGAGATCGTATATTGATTTTCCTCTACGTAGGTAGATAGTTCATCGAATGACAAATCTTCAACCTTGGTAACATTTACTTTCGTATCCTCGTCTGGTTGATTCTTTTCGAATCTGATTATGAGCGGATATGTGGAAACCTCTCGGGAGAACACTGGTAAGTCGTGAAAGTCGATCAGAGTACGCAATTTACTGTTTTTGTTTAGGTACCCCCGGATACCTTCACCGTAGCTAGACATCATGAATTTGTTTGAGACAATGTACGACATCATCCCCTGCTGCTTGGTCAACCGGTGTCCTTTTTCAAGGAAATAAATATAGAGATCAGCAGCACTATCGAACGAAGTGTATTCCGCTGTTAGGTACGGCTTCAACTCGCTTATTTGCTCCTGTCTCACATATGGTGGGTTCCCGATAACCGCATCAAATCCGGCTTCGTCCAATTGACTCCCATCTTCACTAAAGAATACTTCAGGGTACTCTAACTCCCAGTGGAAGAAACTCTGCTCACCAGCAGTCGCTTGTGCTGACGAGAACCAATCATTGCCCCGCATTTCACCCCACTCATCTTCATCATCAATCGCCGCTGCCATATCCTCATAGATACCGTCAGGCACATCGAGTCCAAACTGTTCGGCAGTGTGGACATTTGCGACCTCGAAGAGCCGTTGATAGAGTGGATCATCACGGATCTCGTCATACAGTTCTTCCATCGACTTGATATCCGACAATTTGTCGTTATCAATCGCCAAGAGATCCTGCATGAGATCCATAACATGGCCTAGTGTTTTCTGACGGGCTCGGGCAAACGCTTGTCCGAGAGTTAACTGCCCGCCATTCTCCTCAGAATCATCAGACAACACATCGGTAATATCGGACCCGACCAGCGAATTCCCTGCTTTCAAGTG
>LFCJ01003633.1_pt1 | contig 11309 bp, 10 predicted proteins | sample 643141 | NCBI WGS metagenome assembly LFCJ01 (sample SAMN03766243, study PRJNA286221) | soda lake metagenome | biome: soda lake; feature: Kulunda steppe; material: water; isolation source: sample B1-Br-g2 brine of Lake Bitter-1 | place: Russia: Kulunda steppe | collected 2010-07 | reverse complement strand
TATACCATGCGAGAAAATCGCACTATTGGGAGTAGACGTGATTATCTAAAGGGAACCAGTGTCGGTCTCGTAGCTGCATTGGCTGGATGCCTTGGAGACGACAACGGTGATGAAGAAAGCGAATTAGAGTTCCTCACTTGGAATCTCGCGTTTCTCGAGAATTCCATTGAGGGGTATATGGATGATTGGGAAGACGAATACGGGGAGGAATATGAAAACATCAGCTGGGATTGGACAGATCAGGGTGGTGATGAGGTAATTCCGTACTATGAATCAGGGTTACAGGGTGGTGACCCTGCAGCAATTCTTGATGCTGAGTTTGGATCTCATGCGTCATTTGCTGCGGACGGGGTGCTTGCTGATCTTGACCAGTTTGCTGATGATGAGTTCCTCGGTCGGTTTAGTGAGACATCACTTGACCTTGGGAGGTATGATGGGTCATTGTACGCTGCACCGTTTTATTTGAACAGCCAAATGACCGTCTCGAACGTAGAATACTTGGAACAAGCGGGGATTGAACCACCAAGTATTGATAATATTTGGTCCACTGATGAGTACTTTGACAACGCAGAACTCCTTGTCGAAAACTCTGATGCTGAGTACGGATTAGTGTCGTTGATACATAGTTTTACTGCTTGGCAATTTTTCTTTAGCGAGGGAATTGATATTCTCAACGAAGATGGCACAGAAGCCGTTCTCAATACGGATCGTGCTGTTGAGATCCTCGGTCGAATGGCTGAACTCACTGAAGATGGCATTATCCCTGAGGTAACGTGGACGGGTGACTTCGAAGAAACCAGCGAATTCTTCGCAGTTGGAGACACGGCTCTGGCGTCCACGCGTGACTCTGCCCTCCGCCCAATTCAGGAGTACGGCGAAGAGTGGGTTGATGTCGACACTATTGAAATCGGCCCCGGTCCGGAAGAAGGCAATTTTGCTGAGTTCCATACACTCAGTGTTACCTCCACAGACCATACTGAAGAGGAACAGGAAGCAGCTTTTGACTTAATCTCAGTTATTACGAACACCGAATGGCAAAAAGACTTCCTTCGTGAGACCACAGTTCTTGTTCCTAATGAAGAGGCCCTTGATGAACTTGCAAATGATGAAGAATACCGTGAAGAACGGCCATTGTTGGCCCAACTTTACGACCAGTTCAACGCGATTTCTGATGACCTGAGTGTGGTCCCAATTGTGCAAGAACTGCCGGAAATTGACGATATTATTCAAGCCGAGATGGGTTCTGCAGGACTCGGAGAAAAAGACCCGGAAGATGCGTTGGAGGATGCTGAAGATAGGATCAACAGCGCACTGGACTAACGAATTCGATTTCATCACAAGATAAAAATCTCAAATCCAATGTCGTCATTAGTACGTCTCCAATCGGTGTTGACAGACATACGCAACAATGAGTTTAACTTGAGTCGGTATCAGCGTCGGACGGTCATTGCGTGGGTCCTTTTGATCCCCCTTGTCGTCTGGCTCATACTGTACAAATATATTGCCTTCGTATACAATTTTGTTCTTTCCTTCCACGAGAGGTCAAGGGCCGGTGAACTGACGTTCCTCGGGCTAGATAACTGGTATGCACTTGCCAGTGATCCAGTATTCCCCGTTGCCTTGATGAATACTATCTTGTTTTTCCTTGCAGTCCCAGTAGCAATAGCCATCGCTCTTGGACTTGCAATTCTGCTGAATAGACGCTTCCCTGGAGTGGACGTCTTTAGGGCAGTTTTCTTCCTTCCATATATTACGATGATGGTTGCTGTTGCCGTAATTTGGCAATATATATTTAGCACTGATTACGGTATTTTGAACTTCATTCTACTCGAGATTGGCTTGATTAGCGAAAACATTAGTTGGCTTGGAAATGCGTGGTATGCTAGACTATCGATATTTATGATTCAGATCTGGACGACAGTTGGATTCTTTATGCTGATCATCCTTGCAGGACTCCAAAGCATCCCTCGACAAGTGTACGAGGTTGCGAATATCGACGGTGCATCGAGATACCAGAAGTTTCGATATATTACTCTTCCCCTTCTCAAACCGACGTTAGGGATTTGTGCCCTCGTTGGAATGGCCAGTACGTTCCGTCTATTTGACGTTGTAATGGTAATGACTGGAGGTGGGCCAGGAAATTCTACCGAGATATTGCTTACGTGGATCTACAAGCAGTCGTTCAACTACAATGACTTTGGTTATGGTGGTGTGCTGAGCATCATCATGGTCGCAATCGCATTAATTATCGCATTCGGAGGATACAAACTCCAAACGGAGCAATACACATGAATGGAACAAATGGATTCGTCGGCAGTATAGAAATAAGGGAAGCATTGAAAGATCGCCTCGGTCGATCACGCGAGGAGGTTGGAGCGAAGCTCCTTTACTTCGCTTTGAGTGGCCTTCTTGCGATCATCTTCGCGTTCCCCTACTACTGGTTGGTTCGTGTCGGCTTTGTGTGGCCCAGTGGGGCAATCCTTGGGGAACGCCCATCACTATTGATGGATGACCTCAGTTTCTACAACTTCGTAGCGATATATTATGAGGTGGACTTGGCTCGCTACTTCATGAACAGTGTGATTGTCTCGCTTATCGTGATTGCCAGCCAACTCCTCATTTGCTCGTTTGCAGCCTTTGCTTTCACAATGGACTTCTATGGGCGGAAGTTCATCATGGGTGTCACGGTTGCTGCGATGTTGATTCCTTTCCATACAATATTCCTGACTGATTACCTCGTAACCGCGAGGCTCGGGCTTGTCAATACGTATGCAGGAATCGCCATTGTTCACGCCGTCAGCATCGTGAACTTACTAATTCTATATTCTGCCTTTCGATCTGTTCCGGACTCGATGATCGAAGCCGCACGACTTGATGGTGCTTCTGAATCGTTTGTCCTCTTTGGAATTCTGTGGCCGAATTCAAAACCTGCACTCATGGCAGTAGTGATCCTTGCGTTCGTTAGTTCCTGGAATGAGTACCTCTGGGTGTTACTCGTAGCTACTGATGGTTCGTACAGAACACTTCCTGTGGTCTTAGCAGAGTTCCAGTCTCAGCTCACGGGTGAGTTCACACTGCAATATGCCTTCGCGATTATCGTGCTTGTCCCAATTATCGTGCTGTTTGTCCTGCTCCAGAAACACTTCATCCAGAGCGTCACTATGAGCGCTATGAAACAGTGATTACAATGAAATTGAAAATACCTCCCCTGTTCCTGCTCGTCTTGGAGAAAATCTCTCTCCGAAAGATTCTGTTTAACCGTATCACCCTCGTGATATTGGTTTCAGTTGTTCTCACGATCGGAATGCAGGGTTACATCTCAGCAAATAATGATGGCAACATTGAGGGTACAGTTATTGACGCCGATGGCGAACCGGTTGAAGATGCGGTTGTGATACTAAGTGAAGAACGCCGACTGGGTCAAAACCCAACACATGAAACGACAACGAACGCAAACGGTGAGTTTGCCCACACTGATTTGGCTGAAGTCTTAGAATTTCGGATATACGCCGAATCCCCAGATGGACAAGAAAGTGAAGAGTACAGAGTCCACTTGAACTTCCAAGGGCAGAATTACGAGCAAGACATCGTTTTCAACGAGAGTCGTTCGTAGCCACACGTATCTGTAAATCATAACCATGTCAATCCTTGTAACCCTTGATTTTGATGGTACAGTAGCCGAGCAAAGAGACGGCTGGGGTCTCCTCAATAGCCTCTTCGGAACGACCGCTCGAGGTGACGTCCTTACGGCCCAGTATGAGAAGGGGGAGATCGATTTCGCCCAGTGGTGTCTGGGTCATGTAGAGGCTTGGGAGGAGCGCCACGTAACGAGGCAGGATATTGAGGGCATTGCGAACGCTCTAAAACTAACTGTGGGTGCGGATGCTCTACTCCAGTACCTCCATGACTCTGATGAGATAGCGTTTGGATTTATAAGTGGGGGTCTCACTGACCTCATGCAGTCTGTAGAGCAATATGACTCGGTATTCCAAGAAGGGAACCAATTGCGTTACGATGAAGACAGGAAGGTTACCGGAGTAGACGCTGGTGTCGGACCGAATTCAAAAGGAGACATTATTACAGAACGAGCCGCAAACCTCGAGATATCACTCGAAAATGTAATCCACATCGGTGACTCCCATACCGACACTGAAGCCTTTGATGTGGTGGGATGTTCGATCCTCTTTTGCCCCGATGATCGAATAGATCCTTCCTATCGTAACAGCGTCGACATTCTCATTGAGGATCGAGATCTTCGACACATCCTCCCTGAACTCGAGAGTTGCACCTCCTCTCGAAAAAAATAGCCGTTGCGTTTTTATTGTGTCACACCATCTCTATAATGAAGAATGGAAATTCATTATAACGTCTACGGTTGTTTTAGAGAACCCGCCGAAGATATTACCCTTGCAAAGCAGGCTGTAGAGTCAGGGTTCGAAGGTATTTGGATTGGTGACCACTTTCTACCATGGATCGAATCCCGACCTTATACCCATCATGTGTTCCCATGGTTTGGAGCCTTGATGAATGAGGTACCTGACGTTCCAGTCGGCACTTCAGTCACGTGTCCGATGTTACGATACCGTCCTCCCCTGCTGGCTCAAGCGATTGCGACATTAGATAATATGTACCCAGGCCGTTTTAATCTGGGAATTGGTGTCGGAGAGGCGTTAAATGAGGCTCATTTCATCGATGAATGGCCAAAATGGGGAACACGGGCCGCGATGATGATTGAGACAATCGAAATATTCCGAGAGCTTTGGGATTCAAGCGAGTATATCTCCTTCAATGGGGATCACTTCCAATATGACGGAATAAAACTACACACTGAATCAAAAACCCAACTCCCGATTCATTGGGCAGGCTGGGGTCCAACCTCCTGTGAACTAGCAGGGAAACATGCTGACCACCTTATCACAGCAGCATCACCAACACAAATTGAAAATAAAATTATACCGTCTTATCGAACTGGACTCTCTGAGGCGGGGCGGAGTCTATCGGATGTCGATGTAACAACAGAGGTGACCGTTAATATTGGTAATCCTAATGATCTAGTTGCCGATATCCGAGAACAAGGAGAACTGATTCCACATGGGGAACTTGACAATTCAGACCCCAGATCAATCCAAGCGGTTGCAGATGAAGAGTTAACAACCATGTCTGATGAGGAGGTCCGTGATGAGCACAATATTACTAATGATCCTCAAGAAATCGTCGAACTTCTCAAGAACTATGAGCAGGCTGGTGTAACACGTGTTCTCATCGGCTCAAATTGTGGTGATCCATACCAGACCATAATGAAAATGAAAAATCATGTTTTACCTGAATTTGTTGCCGATAAATAACTACACTTAATCGGTACTGTCTAGTTCAGCATCTCCCCAGCTGGCGTTCGTTCGTCGAGCGATTGGTGTTGTCTCTGATGTTTGCAGTAATGTGCAAACTGATCAATCCAGTTCTGGGCGCTCCGCCGACTGCCACCCACGGGTTATGGAAACAGTCAACGCGTATTTTGAACGTGTAAAACCATTTTTCGATGAGGTTTCGATCGATATAGTTAACCCGACGTTTATTCCTAATCGGGCAAGGAAAGTTAGTTGGCTAAACTGATCAACGAGAAACACCGCCAGAGAGAGCGTGTTTCTCGTGGAGTTAATGCAGGAACGCAGCCGCCGATCGGTGCCATGGCGGCCGAATAACTAGGCTTCAAGAATCAACTTTGGGTCAATGACTATTGCAGTGTATAACCAAGACCGCCCGCCGTTTATTTTGACAGCGGTCTCGTCAACCTCGACCCGCGAGGGCTTCGCCCTCGGCGGGTCAGTAACGTTGTCAGCCAGACGATGTACCCCGTTCAATACCACTTCATGAGAGCGTTTAATGCCTAATTTGGCGAGAATAGCTGTTGTCTCCCGAAGGGAACATCTAGTGGCGTGGAGACGGACGGCGAACATCCTGTTGGGTGTTCGCCGTCCGCTGGTACTCCCAAGCTTCATCAAATTCCGCCGTGGATGACTCGCTGAGCAGGTATGCGAGCTGCATGATCAGACCAGCTCTACAACCTGCATGCTTCTCAAACCCCGCTAAATAGATGGTCCTGTACAACCCTTCATATCAGTATATCTGGGTTCGGTACCACAGCCTATACAACTGCTTAACACTAAGTTTTGTTTGCCACCAGTGAGCGTGTAAAACCAATGCCAACGAAAATCGTCCGTCTGATCGACACATACAAACTCGAGGCGCTGGGTGAGGAACTCGAGAATCGGTGGCTCGGTGAAGGATACGAGCGCGAGAGCCTCCGGAAACTGGCTCGGCGATTCAACGTTCGGTTGCTCGGTGAGCGGATGGCACAGGCTGGCCTCTCACCACTGGATGGCGAAGTGAAAAACACGTACCGGTTGCTTAACGATGATGATATCAGTGTCGGGATGCAGCTGCAGGCCGAACGCGAACTCGAGCGTGCTGGGATAGATATCGAGACGCTTCGAAACGAATTCGTTTCCCATCAGGCCGTCCACACCTATCTGACGAGCGAGCGAGGACTCGAGGCGCCCTCAAATCGAACCTCACCTACGGAACGCCTCAAGCAAGATACCGAAACGATTCGGCGACTTTCGAGTAGAGTAGCTGCAGTCACTGAAGACACGGTCAACCGACACAGCAAGCACGAAACGCTTACAGCTGGCACCGTGTCGGTGATCGTCGATGTGACTGTTCTATGTGAAGACTGTAGTGTACAAGCCTCTGCAATCCAATTTCTACAAAACGGTGGATGTAATTGTCAGAACGAGAGTAGCCACTAACCGATCCCATCCGTAGTCGGTCCTCTTTAGGTCATTCGTCGGAGAGACGGTCAAACGCTGCGTGATCGGGCTGTGTATTGAATACTCGCTTCAACCGGAGTGATCGACAGTTGCTTCGTCAAGCGCTGGCTCGGCTTCCCCGAGGACCAGAACTTAGCGCCTTCATTTCGAGTGCGGAGAAAGCCCTGTCCCTCAGCGCGGGGAATATGTCAATGCAGCCTTCAGGCAGACCGTGGTACACTGAAAGGGGAACCATATAAGGGCTTGGTGGGCAAAGCACGTACCAATGAGTCCTTCACAAATTGGTAAATCTACCCGTGTCGACGTCGAGAACGTCGGCGGGATCAATTCGACATCCGTGAAGTTGTCTTCTGGTATCAACGTCCTTACTGGAAAGAATGCCACGAACCGGACGTCGTTTCTCCGTTCGGTGATGGCCGCACTTGGCAGTGATAACGCCTCACTCAAAGCAGATTCTGATCAGGGATCAGTTACCCTCTCAATCGACGGTGAGGCATACGAACGCCAGTTTGAACGCAAGAAGGGACACGTCACCACTGACGGAGATCCCTACCTTGAGGATCCAACTCTCGCTAATCTGTTTGCTTTTTTGCTCGAATCGAATACCGCACGGAAGGCGGTCAGTCAACAACAAGATCTCCGTGAGATCATCATGCGCCCGATCGACGTCGAAGATATTAAAAGAGAGATCGAAGACGCCCAGGAGAAAAAGAATATAATCGATCGACAGATCGAGTCAATCTCCGAGCGTCAATCGAATCTCCCCGCGCTGGAAGAGCGCCGGCAGACTCTGCAGGCAGAATTAGAGGAAGCTGAAACTTCGCTCGAGGCGCGACGCGAAGAACTCAAGGCTGCGCAGGAAGCCGAATCAGAGGCAGATAGGGACCTCGACGAGCAACTCGAAGCACTCCAGAACGCCCGTAACGATATCGAAGACATCCGGTTTAAACAAGAGACCGAACAGGAGAGTATCGATCACCTCGAGACGCAACTCGAGGGAGTACGGTCCGAAATTGAGTCGCTGCCTGAGGCACACCAGGCTGATGCGGGGGCCATAGAAAGCGAGCTAGAAGAACTTCGCACACAGCAGTCTGAACTCGATTCTAGCACTACCCAATTGCAGAGCATTATTCAATTCAACGAGGAGATGCTCCAAGGGACGAATCCGGAAATAACCGCAGCGCTCACCGCGGAGTCAGACGACGAGGATGAACTTACCGATCAGTTACTGTCATCTGGAGAGTCCGTCGTCTGTTGGACCTGTGGAACGACCGTCGAAACGAAACAGATCGAGGCGACAATCGACCGGTTGCGGGAGCTCCGTCAGCAGAAGGTGACCGCACGGAACGAACTTCGTCAACGTATCGACGACCACAAACAGCGATTAGCGTCCGCCAGGGAAACCCAACAGCGTCGGCAAACGCTCTTCCAGCGTCGGGATGAGATCGAGATGGAGATCGATGACCGTCAGGACCGGTTCGAGGTTCTCGAGGAACGTGAACGTGAGCTCCGGACGCGTATCGACGACCTGGAGGAGACCGTCAGCGAACTTGAAGCGGAAACCGAAAGCGAGACACTAGATCGACAGAAAGCCGTCACCGAAGCGGAGTTCCGTCTCGAGCAGAAACGGCGCGAACTCGAGGACGTCGGCTCGAAAATTACCGACATCGAGGCCTCACTTGACCAGCTCGAAGCGCTCCGTGAGCAACGAGAGACGGTTGCTGACCGAATGACAGAGCTACGGACGCGAATCGACCGCATCGAACGAGAGTCGGTCGACGCGTTTAACGAGCATATGGCTTCAGTTCTTGACGTGCTCGAGTATGAGAATCTCGAGCGGATATGGATCGAAAAGAGTGAACTGACCGTCCGAGAGGGAAGGCGGAAGGTGAACAAAACGACGTTCGATCTCCACATCGTTAGAAAAAATGCGGATGGGCAGACCTACGAGGACACTATCGAACACTTGAGCGAGAGCGAACGCGAGGTGACTGGCCTCGTGTTTGCGTTGGCAGGATACCTGGTCCACGAGGTGTACAACGAAGTTCCGTTTATGCTCCTCGATTCACTCGAGGCAATCGATTCGGAGCGTATTGCAGCGCTCGTTGAGTACTTCAGCCAGTATGCCGAAATCGTCCTCGTGGCCCTGTTGCCAGAGGATGCAGGCGCACTGGACGAGACGTACCGGTATGTCTCCAAAATTTAAACTCCTTGTCAATCTTATTTGAACGGCTGAGTAACGGGTAAGCGTCCCCTTGATTGTGCGTTCAATGGTTCGGATCATAATAACCATGACACGTTCCGAAAATTACCGGGCCAAGTTCTTGATAAACTGTATCACTGAGTGAATTGGTCACTTCTCCCCCCCCCTAATCGGGACTCCGCTGTATAAATGGTTATTAAACATTTGCTGCACTCAACATAACGCTCCCAAACGGTACGGCTGTTTGCGACAGCACGTAGTTTATCGACTCTCCGAGTAGCATCTGCCAACCCCCCACTGTGAATTCTGTAGTTTTATCATCAATCAAGCTACGTTAAGAACGATTAAGGCCTGGTAATTGACGAGCAGTAATGTCTCAACCACTATAGCCGAAATAGGCTGAATTAGGCACCCAAATACCAGAATCCCACTCAGAATATACTCAATTAGACGGTGTCCTGTGATAATAGTAGTCTCTGTCCCGATCATACCTACTCTCAGGTGTGTAGCTCCGGAAATATCCAGGCTCAAGGCCCCTTTTTTGATACCACTTCAACGGAGCAGTACGTGCCTCTATTGATCGGCAATTCCTTCTAACGACATAAATAGAAGTGTTTCTGAGTTGTTGGTCTGCAAAAATTCAAACTATAACCTGTGTTTCTCGGTACTGAACGAATAGTATAACGAGTGTTGATCTATCTCGTTTTCAAAAAGGGAGTAAAGGGCCTTGTTTAGACGCCAGAATTCATGGGTTTGAGCGGTCGAGCATGAGTTCGACGTTTCTGACAGCACATTTGAGGACGAATTCGCGGAACTGACCGAACCAGGTTCGAGCACGGACGATCTCGTCGTATTTTCGCCGAAGTGCAAAGAAGGTCGATTCGACGTTCGAGCGTTGATGGTACGTTGTATCATCAATCAACACATTACCCGCAACGCCGTGCCAGCCGAACTCACGATACTTGATCACTGGCTTCACGCCTTCTGAACGGAGTTTCTGGCGTAGTAGCCACCAGTCGTACCCTTTGTCAGCGGTGAGAACGCTCACTTTGTCGAGATTTCGTTTGAGTACTTGCCACCCGATCTGAGAGTCGTACGGTTGTTTCATCGAGCAATGTATATCGAGAATCACACCAGTCTCACAATCGATCAAAACGGTCGTCTTGACCGCACGAAACGTGTAATTCGTACGTTTTGCGTAGTGCTGGCTGGCTGAGATCCGATCCATGCCGGTTGCGTCGATTGCCTGGATCTCACCGAGCTCGTGCAGTTCATCCGACAACCGCAATAGGGCGCGCCAGATCGGCATTTTGAGACGCTGATACCGAGCGCAGACGGTGGAGAAGTCGGGCAGTTCTGACGGTTCTAAATCGAGAATTCCAACGATTTGGGGCATTTCGTACAGCACGTCAAGCAGCCGGCGATACGGGTGATCAAGATATTCACGAAGACCGTGCAACGCAACGATCAGCCAATCAGCGTAGCCTCCTTCGCCTGGTTGAAACGCTGGATCCGGCTTTCCAGCGACGGATTTTTGAGCGAGCGAGACAACTCGTTTGGTGAAGCGGGCGAGTTTGCTGGACACAAATTCGCCTTCTCGCTTCATTTCCTAGTACGTTCGACAAGTAGCGACTCTTGCTAGAACCCTAGAAATTACTAGTGAAGGCTCCTCTGCAGAGATCTCGAACGTCTAAACAGGCCCGGAGTAAAGTCAATACTGACTCTCTCACATCCATGCCAGGAATCCTCATAATCTTCGAGGTCACTGAATCAATGATTCACTGATCGATATCTTGCTTGGCGAGTTCGCGGATCCTTTCCTTCGTTTCCTCCTGGTTCTCGTAGAACGCCACCTCGAAAACCCCGCGGTAGAAGTGCTTGTTTTTTTCCAGCGTTATGTCCTCACGTTGAAGTTGCTTTTTCAGGCGGGTAAACGTGATCTCAATGTCCTCGCTTTGCTCGGGTTCAACGTATATTGTGGCTGAATCCCAATCTTCGCGGATGTTCAGGGTTTCTTCATCTATCTCTCTTGACTCACTGGTCGATGAATCAGTATCGGCCGTGGATGCGGTCCTCTGCTGATCTGATCGACTTTCAGTTCCCACCACAGTTTCACGCCCCTTTTCTTCTGGTTCCACCGACGTCTCTGTGTTCTCCTCGTCTGTGACCGCGTCCTCCTCTTCCCCTTCGTCTGAAGGATCCTCGAATCGCTCATCCATTCCTCGAGGCATACTTACACCTCCACCTGCGTTTTGTCGAACGCCCGTTCCATCGTTTCT